>Ga0194123_10000626_pt1 | contig 64319 bp, 57 predicted proteins | sample TA2MahsurfametaG_5_FD_155479 | JGI IMG/M metagenome (GOLD analysis project Ga0194123, IMG submission 155479) | Freshwater microbial communities from Lake Tanganyika, Tanzania - TA2015023 Mahale A surface | ecosystem: Environmental > Aquatic > Freshwater > Lake | place: Tanzania: Lake Tanganyika... | reverse complement strand
GTGCACGTATCGCAGTCAGGCGGGCCGTTCGGGTTTCAGTCCTACGACGGCAAGGTTTTCGAGGTGTCCAACGGGTCCGCCGGGAAGGATGTCACGATCAAAGGCAGTATCAACGGACGAGTAAGCATAGTGTCCCGCGGCGACGCCGCGATAGTCGGCGATCTTTCGTACGCCTGCTCCGATTACGCGTCCTGCGACGACTTCCTGAGTTTGACTACCAGCGACTCTCTGGAGGTATGGCAGGAGTGCGGTTCCTCGTCGAACGTCTCGTGCATCCCGGTTAGCCAAACCTGTCCGCCCGTCCCTTCCCTGGATCCGTGCATAGAGTTGCCCGACAACTTGTTGCCCTCCAGCAGGGTCTACGACAGGAAAGTGGACGGCATACTCGTGAGCCTTAACTCCTTCGTGGGTACCCCCGACTGGTATACGAACACCAATCCGGTGTGTCCTCTGCCGTCCGTCCCCGTGGGTCCCCCACCTCCGTCTCAGTCGTGCCGTCCTACCCTCAAGTTCACCGGATCCATAACCTCCAAATACCAAGGGGTGTTCGGTGCCTACGACTCCAGCAATGGACAACTGGTGGGAGGATTCTACAAGAAGTTCGTCCACGATCCACGCCTGAAAACGGGGAGCACCAACTACGACATGCTGCCCCCGTACACCGTGACCAGTCTGGTCGCCGTCTGGACCCGCTTGGACTTGTTGGAAGTTTCTACGCGCTGAGTCCGGTCACCGTTTAGCCGATCGCGATCGGAGCCGAGGTCATAAACGATCGGAACCGCCGTCCAAACCAACCGCCGCCCGCAGCGCCCGCACCGCCTTTTCGAGCATCGGCGCCGCCACGACCACGGAGATACGAATCGTGCTGGTCGAGATCATTTCGATGTTGATCCTGTTGTCGGCCAGGACTCTGAACATCTTCGCGGCGATACCGGGACTCGATTTCATCCCCGCCCCGACGAGCGAGATCGTGGCGATGTTCGTGTCGCAGGTGACGCCTCTGGCCCCGACCTGCCTGGAAACCTTATCTACGGTCGCCCAGGCCGCGGCGATGTCCGCTTTGGGCAGCGTGAAAGAGACGTCGGTTGTCCCCGCGGTCGACGTGTTCTATATGATCATGTCGACGTTCACGTTTGCCTCGGCGAGCGGTTCGAATAGCGCGGCTGAGACACCGGGCTGGTCGGGCACGCCGAGCACCGTGATTTTCGCGTCGCTCGCGTCGTGGACGACACCGGAGATGATCGGTTCTTCCATGCTTGTTGCTTATGTTGGTTCTAGTTCAGTCGGTAGCCCACGTCTTCAAGGGCCTTCGTGAGCGCGGCCTTGTCCGCTTCGCTCAGGGTGGCCTTTTTCAAGAAGTCCATCAGTACGCCCCGCACCCTGTTGTTCTCGTTGATGTACCCCAGGCGCAGAAGTTCGTTGTCTTCCGTGGCCTTGTCGAGTTTCAATATTTCCCGGGTGTAGTTACGCTCGAGAACCTGCTCGGTTTGTTCCGCGGTGAGATTTTCCAGGGCCTTCAGGGCCCTGTCGACGGGGTGCATCTTGCTTTCGCTCGAGGCCTGGATGGTCGCTATGTCCCTGTTTAGTTGAATTATGGTGTCCTGTTGGGCGGTAAAGGATTTGATCACCCGGGCTATGAAATTGCCGAGGTTTCCCGGGTGTTTGCGTATCACTCCCCCGTTGTTCAATAGGAGGGCCTCGAGTTCCTCCAGGGTCAGTTTGGTTTCGCGAGGCATTATCCCGTTCTTGTAGTTGAAACTTTCAGGCATACCTTAGTTTCGGACCAGCGGACTATCCGGTGGTAACAGATGCGTCGCGCCCACCGCCAGTTGACTATATGCGGCACCGGGTCACAGTATCCGAGGTATGGGATCGAGACTTTCGAAGGGTGCCCTCGGGCTGCTCTGCCTCTTGCTGGGCGTTCTGTCCGTCGCGAACACGTCCCACGCCGCTGCCGAAGACGAGGGTGAAACGCTCACGGTCGCTCTCGTGGAATCCTGGCCTTCGGGGAATGCGGAACTCTGGGTTCCTTCCCGGGAAGGCAGACTGGTGTTCTCCGGTCCGGTGAATCCGTCCACCGCGAAGTACGAGCTCCGCACTTCCGGCCCGGATTCAACCGTCGTAGCCGGAGTGGAGAGGGTGGCGTACGGGGTGAGCAGGGACACCGTGCTGTTCAAAATCCCCGAATTGACCGCAGGGACCTTCGAATTGACCTGGTCCGTCGAGACCGCCGACGGACAGCCCTTGACCGGGGTTGTGCAATTCTCGGTGGCCCCGGCTCTCGTCGCCCCGGGCGGCGCCAACCACCGCATGGAGGGGACATCCATAAAGCCGGAGTCGCTGGTCAACTTCCTTTTGAAGATCGGGGTGCTCGCCGTATTGTCCATGATGGGCGCCTTCTTCCTTTACGATCGCGCGTCCTCCGACGCCAAGTCCGGTTACGCCAATCCGGTATTGCATCTGTCGGCCGGTATCGCGGTGTCCCTGCTGGGTGTTCTGGGTCTGTTCACCACCTTGTATGATTCCCTGGAGCGCGACAAGCATACCGACTCCCTGGAACATTATGTCCGGGCCTTCACCACCCCTCTCCTGTTCGTGTATCTGGCGGTGGTGTTTTTGGGGGCTTACCACGCGGTGCGCGCACCTTCCGGCAATCCCATGCGCGGGGCAGTACTAACGTCCGCCCTCTTCGCGCTGGCCGCCCCCGCAAGTTACACCTTTATCGGTTACGCCCGTTCCGGGATCTACGCCGCGCTGCTTGTCGCCGCCTGTTTTCTGGCCCGCCAGGTCTTCCATACTGTCGCCCTAGCGATTTTACGTAGAGCCGCCGATCCGCGGCCGTCCGTCTTGGTCCTCTGGTTTCTTGCCGTCGCGGCGCTCTCGCCTCTGACGGTGTTCGCGCAGTCCGGCTTCCATCGACTCGTGGGCGATCATACGGAGAACGTCAAGGACAGGTTGCTGCTCGTTGCCGTGGGGGTTGCGCTCGTCCTCCTTCTCGCCCTGATGCGCAGGGGCCTTACCGGGAACAATCCCGTCCTGCGTTTTCTCCTTCCGGTTCCTGTCGCGCTCGTCGCTTCCGCGATAATGGTGCTCGGCTTTTCGCTGACCCAGTCACCTCCGGTGATGCCGGGTTTGTAGACGTCTCCCGCGGGGACCCGAACCGCCCCTCGGGCGCATTGACAAAGATAGTTGCCGCAAGCACAGTCATGGCCATGGCCGTAACCAAAATTATGAGTTTCCTCAAGAAGGCCGTGAGCCCCTCCGATGGTGAAACGAGGGCGGTTTACGACCCTTCGGGTACTTCTCTTGTCGCCGTAGCCCTCGTATTTCTTCTCGCCGCCTCCTCCGCCAGTCTCCAGGTCGGTGCAGTCGGTCTGGTACTCGGCCGGGCTTTATCCGTACTGGGCGCGGCTTTCCTGTTGAAGGCCGCCGTGAAACCCCTGGCGCCCCGGGACGGATCTTACACCGGCGCGTGCTTTTTGCTGCTGGGTGTCGCCCTTGAGAACGTCTCGCGTTTGTTCACCGTTCCTTTGTCGTCCCTGTCCCATTTCAGCATCGCGGCCGCGGTTTCGTCGCTCCTGCTCTACCTGGTGCTTCCGCGTTACCGTGGCAGTCTACGTGCCGTAACCGGGGCCGGCGCATTCGCGTACTGCCTGACCGTTTCCACGGCGGTTTCCAGAAGTTTCTCCGCCCCCGACATTTTGTTTCCTTTCGCGACGTCGCTCCTCCCTTCCCTCATGCTCGCCGCCTACATGTACACCGCTGACGCCAAGGCCTTCCCGCGAGTCGGCAGTAACAAGGCCTTGTATGCTTTGGCGTTTTTCAGCATCCCGTCGTACGTGTACCTGTCGGCCGCCGGCTATCTGGCCGGGGAGACCGATGGATTGTCGCTGCTTTACCGCACCCTTCCGGTTTTCAGCCTGCTTCTGGTTGCCCCGTGCATCTTGGTGTATCTGCTCAACCGGGGGAATGCCACCGCCTCCGCCCTGCTAAGACCCCTGACCGCCTTCGTGTTGGCTCTGGCGGTTCTCGTCCCGTCGGCCGCCTCGGTAAGGTTCCGTGACGTTGCCGGCGTCGAGACTTCCTACGAGTACGCCAAACGTTCCGCCACGAACCTTCTGGCCACCGGTTCGATCGATTCTATGACCGCCGACAAAGGTGCCGGTCCCAGGGACTTCTACCGGGGCCTGTCCTTCGAGGACTGCGACAGGCAGAATGCCAGGGACTGCTTCATAACCTATTACGATACTATGGCTATGCGCTACGGTGTCACTCACGCGGTCAAGGACATCATAGACAAGGTAAAGAACAACAAGGGAACCAACTTCCCCTCGCACTGTCACCAGACGGTGCACAACCTGGGGCAGATGGCGTATACCGTCGCCAAAACTTTCGCTGACGCCGCCGCCATAGACCCGCAGGTTTGCGGTACCGGCTACACCCACGGTCTATGGGAGCAGAAGTTCGTGGAAATAGGCAGCAAGGAGATGTTCGACAATACCGGTGGTTTGTGCACGGAGTTGAACATGGTTTCCCCCTGGTACAAGTGGACTTGTCACCATATACTCGGGCACATCATGTCCCAGACTTTGTCCATGGACCCCGCGACGGCCGCCGCCTACTGCACCAAGGTCACCGATCCACAGGCGCTCACGGACTGCCTGACCGGGGCGTGGATGAATTTCTTCCAGGACGACGTGGTCATCGAGAAGATGCGCAAGGACGGGGACATGCTCAATCTTTTCGGGGTATGCTACGGCGCCCCCCAGTCCACCAAGTTTTTCTGCTACCAGGAACTGTTCCCCGTCATATACGCGATGGTGGGTGGGAGCGACTACGAAGCTAGTCAGGCATGTCTGACCTACGCCGAGCCGTCCAGGGGAACGGGTGATCCGTGGCTGCTCACCAGCGAGAACTACGCCGACAGGTGCGTGCAGGGTCTGGCCAGGGGCCTGTCCGCTTCTTCGGCTATAGACTACCGGTTGATAGCGACCCGCTGTCAGGATATGGTTCCCAGGGCCCAGGATCCCTGTCTGACCGCCGGCGCGGCCAGCGTGGTGCTCAACACCGGTTCCACCACCGCGGCTTTCGAGGTGTGCGCCGCGGTCTCAGACCAGGCTTACAGGGAGTACTGCTACTTCTGGTCCAAACACGCCCGCACCCTTTTGGCCAACGGGCCCAACGATTTCAACCTGCCAAAGGAAGGGGAGATCCGCGTACCCGAGGCCCCGAAAAAGGACAACTAGCAGGGGTCCGCCTAGGTCGTTCCTTGGAAACAGGGGATACTTGCGCATCCCGGATGAGGGTGCACGGTAGAACGCGAACCAAGGAGAAATCATGAACAACAAATTCAAATTAGTATTAACAACCCTAGTGGCCGTAGTCGCACTGGCCGCGTGCAGCTCGTCGAACTCGTCGGACTCCAATGAGTCTTCCGGTTCCGCAGACAGTTCCGCCGGCGGATCCACCCAAGACGGCCCCCAGGTGACGGTGCAGGTCGACGAGGAGATCAAGGATGCCTTGAACGTGGATGCCGGGTCAGCCGTCATCCCCGGCTCCATAGAGATCGTGCCCCAAGAGTTGGGTGAGGGTTGCACCGCCGCGGTTGAGCCTCTGCGCAAGATCATGGCCGAGTACCCGAGCGTTCGCCAGGTCAAGGACATCGAGGCCTTCAATACGGCCCTCGCCGACGCCAGGACCAGATGCGAAGCCATCAATCCGCAGGAATGGTCAGATTTCTACACCAAAGAAGTGGCCGGTTGGATCTACGCAAAGACCGACGAAGCCGTACCGACTCAACCGACTGAGACCACTCAGGCTCCGTGATCGCACGCCGGGCAACCGGTGCGCAAGGGTAGCGCACCCCCAACGAGGTTCAAGCAACAGACCGGGGAATTCCCCGGTCTGTTGCTTTTGGCGACCACCGGGGAACGACGCGTTCCCCCGGACGACCCACCCTCACTAACAACGAAAAAACAACTACCTCCATCCGTCGGGCATCGGTTACGGCCTGCGTCACTGTAAAAAGACAAGACCCTGTAGGAGATCTAAATGTATAACATCTTTAGGAAATTTAAGGCAACCAGACCGAGGCGCGGTACCTCTTTGATGGAGTTGACCGTGGTGCTCGCCGTGATGGGCACACTGACGACTACGGTGGCGGTAACGTTTAGCGGCGTACGCGAGAACTCCGCGGATGCCGCCGCCATGCAGGACTTGCAGAATTTCGGTAAGCAGGTCGCCTTGAATGGCCAGTACACCGGCGACCCCGGTTCGCGACTGGTTAGCGGCCCGGTTGTGAGCGCGGAGGATGACACACTCATACCTGAGAGTTTCACCGGCTGCAAAACTTCGGGTTCCACCTACGACGCTGTACAGAGATCCCGTTCGGAGTTCGAAGTACCGGGGGCAGGAAGCAACCTGACGTTCACTAGCGGTCCTGCGACGCGAAGCGAGGCGACAGACTCTGCGGCCGCGTCGTCCACGTGGTCTTTCTGCATCGCCACCGTAAACGGCGAGGAGTTGCTCGGTCTGGCGACCGTTTCCCGTACGGACAACTGCGTTTTCGCCAAAGGCGGAATAGACAGACAGTTCACCACCTGGAGCTACGGCGCCGATCTTGGAGGTAACTGCACGGGAGCCGTCGCGTTGTTCCTCACCGCCGGTTCCACCGCCGGTGCCGACTCGGCTATTGGGTACATCGATGTATCTCTTGCCGGCGCACCTGAGGCCGTGACCCTGCTGTCCGCGATTGGCGGCACCAGGTCGATGACTCTAAGTTGGCAACCCTCCGTCTCCACCGACACGGTGCGCTACAGAGTGTACAAGTGCGATAACGAATGCGCCGAGCAGGACATAGTGTCCACGTCCAACCTGGTCGCTTGGCCCACTGGTGTGAGCGCATTGGCCACCTCCATTCAGATTGACGGTCTAGCCGACGGTAAGAATTACCGTTTTGCCGTGGTGCCTGTGGACGGGACCGGCTACATAGGTTCGCGTTTGGCGACAAACCTGGTGCCCACCAAGCCCCAAGCCCCCGTCTGCCCGTCCGTCAAGACGCTCGACGGGTCGGTGACCGTGAACTTCTCCCAGTTCCCCCAGGATCACGTAGTCAGCAGTGTCACAGCCTTCCTGTCCGGCCCGGACGGGGTGGTTAACTTCACCAGTTCCTCTCTGGCCTCCGGGATCGTTTCGGCGACCGGTCTGACCAACGGCGAGGTGTACTCGATGTACGCGGTCGGGTCCAACGCCAGCGGTGACTCCGTGCACGGATGCGTGCGAACGGTCGTTGCTCTCGCCCTTCCCGCGCAGCCCCTGTGGAAGTCTCCGGCCGCGGTGGTTGGCGACGATTCCATCACCTTGTCCTGGAACGCCGTAACCTCCACTACCTCCAGCCCGGTCGACGGGTACACTCTCCTCAAGTTGAACCCCAGCAGCGGTGTATACGAACTTTACGAACTGCTGTCTGCCTCCACCACATCCAAGGAGATCACCGGTCTTACGGGCGGAGTAGCCCAGAGTTTCCAAATCTCCGCGTACAACGATAACGCCAACGGCCTTCGTTCCGAGGCGGTTACAGCCACCCCGATCGCCGCCCCGTTGAGCCCCGTCTCCGTGTCCACGGGCAGGAGCGACCTTGGCGGGTATATCAACTGGTCCGTCACGTCCTCCGCCGCCCGCCCCGTGGAGGGCTTCTACGCCTACCTCGATGGTACGCGCATAGCCACGATCGTCTACGACGCCGCCACCGGCACCTACACACAGACTTTCAACCAGAGCACATCCGGCATCGCCATAGTTTCCGGTACCACCTACTCGGCCACGGTAACGTCCTACAACACCCGCAACGGGGTGAAAGTTGAAAGTGCACCTTTGACTTTCAGTTTCGTGGCTGTAGCCGCCCCCCTTCAGGTTACGGGAGTGGCCGTCAACCCTCTTAGCACCTCGGACAGTCAACTAAAGGTGTCCTGGAGCCTATTGGCACCCTCCGCCGCCCGCCCTGTTGACCAGTACGCTGTAATGAAACTCAACCCGTCTTCCGGGGTGTGGGAAATTATGGCCTTTACTTCTTCCAGCACAAACGAGTCTGTATCCACGGGTCTCACTTCCGGAGTCTCCTACAGCTACCGCGTATTCGCTCGCGGCCCGGTGGTAGACGGTCCGGTGTCCGTCACCGTATCCGGCATCCCGATCGCCACCCCCAACGCCGCCGCCATTACGGCCTCCGGTAGGGGCGACCGCCTGGTCAGCATAAACTTCGAAACAACCTCGACTGCCGCCAAACCAGTGGTGAGCATAGAGGTCACTCGTGACGGAACGGTGGTGGATGTACTACCGGCCTCCGCGACAACTCACACTTTCACCGGTCTCACCCCCGGCACCTCCTACACGTTCGGTGTCCGTCCGACCAACGCGGTAGGTGCACCCGCCTTAACCACCGTCGATGTGGTGGCCGTTACCGCCCCGGCGGCAGTCACCGGTTTGGTTTCGGTACCCACGCTGGAATCCGCCACCGCCCTACGTTTGACCTGGAACGCCGTACCGTCCACCTCTGCGGGCCGCGTTGACGGCTACTCCATAGAATCCATCAACCCGCTTTCCGGGGTGTACGAAGTGGCCGCCTTGTCCGGGGTCTCCTCCAATCCCACCCATCTTCTCAGTGGTTTGACCAGCGGTGTTCCGCGTACAGTCAGGGTGCAGGCTTACGGCAACGAGTTGACCACCCTTTCCGGTGGTTATTCCGAGTCCGTGACCGCCACCCCGATCGGTGCGCCCGTGGTACCGGTCATTTCCAGCCTGACCCGCAGGGATTCCGGTTTCCGTATGAGTTACGCCGCGGCTGCTTCTGCCGCCAACCCCGTAACCAAGGTGGAGGTATTGTTCAACAACTCACCGGCGGCCAGCAACACCGGTCAGAGTTCCACCGCGCAATGGTCTTTCACTGACGTCTCCTTGGATGCGACTCCGGGAACGACCTACAGCATAAAGGTTACCGCCTTCAACGGCCTTACTTCTACCAGTAGCACGGCCTACACTCTGGTGGCCGTTACCGCCCCGGCGGCCCCCACAAGCCTCTCCCTTACCCCGAACCTGTCCGCAAGCACCTCCCTGGATCTCGCGTATCAGGCCGTGGACAGCACCGTAAGTGCGCCGGTCAGCGGCTACATGGTAGAGAAGTATTCCAACTCGTCGTGGGAACTGGTGGCTTTGGTGCCGCAGGACGAGACACCGGGAAGCGCTTCCACCGCGCTCAGTGAGTACATTTTGACCAGCCTGACAGCCGGTGTGCCAGTGACCGTCCGCATGCAATCCTTCGGTTCGGCCACCGCCGACCTTATAAGCGCGGTCTCGGCCTCGGTCACCGGAACCCCGATCGGCGCCCCTCTCGCCGTGACCAACCTGTCGGTCCTGGCCGCCTACAACGGTCAGATGTCGTTCGCCTGGTCGAACGTCTCCTCCGCGGCCCGCCCGGTAGATTCCATCGACCTGAAGTTGTACAGGGACAATACTTTGGTTGATTCGTCCTCCACGTCTTCCAGTACCGTCGCCCGCACATTCACCGGTCTGACCAACGGTAAGACCTATAAATTGTACGTCATCCCTCAAAACTACGTCAGCCTTAACACCAACTTCGGTGTGACTTCCCCGCAATCGCTGTCCGCTTCCGCTGCCCCGTTCACCTCCCCGGCCACACCTTCCGGCCTGTCCTGCCCGGTGACCTCGGGAACGGTTACCTGCTCGTGGACCGCCGTGGCTTCCACCGAGGGTGCCCCCGTGACCGGATACGGTTTTAGTTGGAGGACCTCCGGTGGTTCGTGGAGTGCCGACATAGCCGTGACTACCGGCACCTCGGCCAGCTTGCCCAGCGTCGCCAATGGTACCGCCTACGAGACTAAGGTTCGTACCTACGGCCAGGATTCCCTATTGTCCTCCGATTATTCCAACGCCGTAAGCGTCACACCGATCGCGCCGCCCGCCGCCGCTACGTCGTTGAGCGCCTCCACGGGCAATACCCAGACTGTCCTGACCTGGACCCCGGGTGTTTCGACCGCCGCGTCCCCCATCGGCTACCAGCAGTACAAGGTATGCGCGGTGTCCACCGGGGTGTGCGCTACCCAGGGTGCGGCCAGCGCCTCTACGTCTAGCGCCACCTTCACCGGACTGACCAACGGTGACCAGTATACTGCGACCGTAACCTCCTACTCTGGTTCCACCCCGGAGACCAGCACCTACAATACCGTGTCCAGTGTGCACGGACCGTTCACGCCTTACGGCCCGCCGCTGAGCGCCCCGAGCCTTACGGCCACGGTCGCCCCCGGAAACAGCAACGCCTCCGCCAACGGTGTGGTCAACCTCTCCTGGACGGCCGTCGCTGGTACCGCCCAGGGACCGGTAACGGGTTACGCGGTGTACAAGGATAACGCCCTCCTGTCCGTGACCACCGGCCTCACCCTGCAGGCCACCGGTCTGACCAACGGCACGTCCGTGTCTTTCGCGGTAGCAGCGTACAACGCCAACGCCGAGGGCGGACGAAGCGAGACGCGTTCCGTGGTTCCCTACACCATACCTGGGGCACCCACGGTCGGCGCCATACTGAGGACCAGCATAGCTTTCACCGCCCCCGCCTCGAACGGAGGATCGGCTATAACGGGTTACAATGCGTCCTGCTCCAACGGAGCCACGGGTTCGGGCACTTCCTCGCCCATCACCGTATCGGAATTGCCGGAGTCGGCGACCTGCACGGTTCGCGCAGTCAATGCCGCCGGCCAGTCCGCGGCCTCCGGTAACTCCTCTGGCTACAGCCACTACGTGTACTACAACCACTATGCGTACTACAACCACTACACGTACTACAACCACTACACGTACTACAACCACTATGCGTACTACGCCCACTATGCGTACTACGCCCACTACGGTTACTACGCCCACTATACGTACTACGCCCACTACGGTTACTACGCCCACTACGGCTACTACGCCCACTACGGCTACTACGCCCACTACGGCTACTACGCCCACTACGGCTACTACAACCACTACATATACTTCTAACGCCACCGTACAAGGGTAACCCCTGTAGCCGGTTGGTGGATCTGCGGCACAGTATCTACTGATGCGTACCGTTAGGACCTTGTTTCCCGTACTGGCTTTCGTGGTGTTGATTGCGTCAGGCTGTATGCGTTCCTCGTCCGCCGATGTGACCTACCAGGAGTACAATACGCCCCACATCCTGGACCTACCCCCAGGGGCCCAGTCACCCATAGTGCTCGTCGACGATCTGACCGGGTTGCATGTCCCGTTGACCGGGGCTATGGAAACCACAGAATCCGGTCGCGTTAGTATCCACCTTCCCCAGTTGCCCATGGGGCGGTTCGTGGCCTCCTGGGAGGGCGGGGAGTTCACCGTGGATGTGTCCAACGCCGGGGAGACGTCTTTCGACTATAGTGAGCGGTCCGCGGATGACACCAACGTGCCTTATCACTTTTTACTCCTCGCCGCGGGTTTTGCTATCGGACTCCTGGTGTTTAAACGTAGCAGGAAGTTATCTGCTCTTGCGGCAATCGGTACCCTCCTACTATCCGCGGGCGTATGGCGGGCCACAACTGAGCCGCGCACCTTGTACGGTCAGGTGGCCTGGGACGCCTGCAATCTGGAGGCCAACGGGGACGCGGCCACCAGTTGCAAGGTGAACACCCTGCTAGAGCACATAGATGACGGCCAGATACCCGCGCTCGCCGCCCTCGTCGCCTCCAACAACGACCCCCTCTGCCACGAGGTGGTGCATCGCGTGGGGTTCCACACTTGGCGGACAACGCGCGACATGGCTTTGGCACAGTCGATAATGGTGCCCGGGTGCGACAACGGGCTGATCCACGGCATCGTCGAGTCGATGGCCACCTTCACCGAAGACGAGGAGTTTCCGGAACTCCTCCTAGAGTTCTGCGGCGCCAATGCCGACGAATTCGCCAAGCGTGCCTGCCTGCACGGCGGCGGTCACGCCACGATATGGCGCACCAATGGGGACATTACGCGCGCATGGGAACTGTGCGAGAAACTACCAACCGACCGGATCCCCGGCATAGACATATACGACGAGTGCATGGGATCCTCCGTGATGGAATGGGCAGACCGCTGGGAGGAAGGGCAGAAGAACGGCAACCTCACCGTACTACCCAAGATCGCGGAGCCCATGGAACTGTGCCGTCTGGGTCCGGATACTTTCCTGTTCAAGTCCGGATGCTACATGGGCACCAACCACCGTACCGGCACCGCGAGCAACGCGGCACGATGGTGCGGCGAAAAAGAACCCGCCGTCAATCATGACGCCTGTTTCTCGGCCATCGGGGAGAATCTACCTTATTTCGAGTTGCCTCTTATACCCACTCCGGACATAAAACTCGTCCCATCGATGGCCCTGAACCACTCGACCGCCTGCTCCATGGCCCCCACTGCGTCCGCCCGTGACGCGTGCATGACTGCCTTGTCCCGGGTATTCGTCTCCATGCGGATGTCCAAATCAGAGGGAAACGAGGTTTGTCGCGCCGTGTCCCGGGAACTGGTCCCTGCTTGCCTGAAAGGCATACTGGAGGCCGAGACGTCATTCCGCATCCAAGGAAGGACACTATCGTAGGCGGCGCCGTGACCGTTCGTCCGGATCCCCTGCTGGCTAAACGGCCCGTGGGTCCGCGCACGGAAACCGGCGAGACTCCCCACGGTACGGGCACCGCGACCTATGATCGCCACCGCAAGTACCGTTACCGGTTGTCGCGAACCTGGGGAAGCGGTAGGCGCGTATGTTTTGTGATGCTCAACCCGTCCACCGCCACCGCCACCGAACTGGACCCCACAGTGACCAGGTGCCATGGTTACGCAACCGCATGGAGGTATCACCAGATGGAGGTGGTGAACATTTTCGCGCTCCGTTCCACGGACCCCGCAGGGCTTTACTCCCATCGCGACCCTGTCGGGAAGGGAAACGACGACGCGATCCTTGCCGCCGCCCTCGATGCCGATCTCGTGGTGTGCGCGTGGGGAACCCACGGAGCGTACCTAGGCAGGGGTTCGCAGGTGCAGGATCTTCTCGCGACCAACAAGGTCGCCCTTCACGCGCTCAAGGTCACCAAAGGCGGCCATCCGGGGCACCCGTTGTATCTCCCCGCCGCGCTGCGGCCGACGCCATGGGCGCCCAAGTGACTTTCCCCGCTATCTGAGCGTCATCGTCGCGGGTTTGTCGTACACTACCCGGCTACAACGGTACTAGGTACACAATCTGCCAGTCTTTATCAAAGCAAAGGAGAGAGACGTGACGCAAACAGTCAATGTTCAAGGCGAGGTTTTCCAGTTGGACACCTCGCCCCAGACCGCCCGGGAGATAGAGGCGAGTGCCAACAAACTCCTGACCCCTTCCGCACGCTCGGTGTACTCCGCAGAGATCACCAGTTCTCTGCGCATGCTGGTCCTGCGCCAAGCGGACACGGTCGAACCGGAAGGAGCCCCTCGCTGCGACCTCGTCAGGCGAGTATTCAGTGAACCCAGCGTTCGCCAACTCATCAGCTCGCGAGCGAAAATCGCCCCGGGGATTTCCGGGCTAACTGCCGTGGACCTCTCTTACGGGCAGGTGCTTGCTTTAGGCAGTTACGCCAAAGGCGGCATGCGGTACACAGCCGACCAGTTCAAGGCGCTTCACACGATAGCTCTTTGGATAGGCGACGGTATACCGGTAGGACGCGGATACGAACTCGTGGAAAGCCAGTATGGGCTGCCCGCGAGCTTCATGGGTTACTCGCCATCACGCAAACCCGCATTCGCTATCGCCGACGATCTGACGATCGCCCAGCGAGAGACAGCATCCACGCTGATGCGCGACGGCCTAGATCCGCGTGACGCGGTAAAAATCGCCGCCGTACTGTAACATTTGGTACGGTGGACACTTCCCCGAGTTAGGGTGATTATGCCCCCGGTCTTTTTGGCCGAAGAGGTGAAGTGTGGGGCCCCGCAAGGGGCCCCTTTTATTTTAAGTTATTTTAAGAGAAATGGTTCACGACTCGGGGTCTTTCTCGGCAATCAGGGTGGTCGAGTTTACGGGTACGTTAGTGAAAGCCACCACACCTTCTTGGTACTGCCACCGCAGGGATACCGAGTCGATCGCGTTCAAGGTCACCGGGCCCAAGTTGAAGTACACGTAGTTGCTGGACGGTTGTACTATCCCGCTTTTGACCCCGAATTCTCCGGTTATGGTTACAATCGTTCCCAGGGGTTTTATGGCGCTTCCTTTGTCTCCGACGATGGATGCATGGCCGACGATCTTTAGTTTCAACCATTTAGTGGGGGTTTTCTCGGCCGGATTCACCCATATCTGACGGAAGGCGGCTCTGCGTCCGGTGAACAGGATGTCCATGTCCCCGTCCAAGTCCAGGTCTATAACCGCGGAATTCTCCAACCCGGTTACGCCTTGCTCCGCACTCAGCGGCCCGGTGGTGTATCTTACCAGTTTCCCGTTTTCCACCACCGCGGTTTCCAGTACCGGACCTTCGCACAGGCTGCAGGTCAGCACCATGTCCAGCCAACCGTCGTTGTTGACGTCGAGACTGGTTATACTAGTTGGGTCAGCGGCCGTGAAAAAGGTGTGGGAGTTTTCGTATTTTCGCGCACCTTTCCCCAGGTACAAAGCACTTTTGCCGGCCTTGTTGGCGCCTTTCTCACGGCATTTATTTGCGCTGCTACAGTTTTTTTCGGTTCCTCCCTGACTGTACACGGTCTCGAGGTTTGCGTACACAGCGATGTCAAGCGCGCCGTCGTTGTTGAAATCCGCCACCGCCGATCTTGTACCGCCCGGGGTTTCTGCCAGGGTTTCTATATTCACGAAGTTGCCGCTTCCGTCCCCCCATGCCACGATGAGGTTTTCCCCGGTGACGACCAAGTCGATATGCCCGTCCCCGTCCAGATCCATGCTGGAGATTTGATGGGTCTTTACCGCATAGTTGACCGAGGGGTCCATGGGGTACAGGCGTTTTATATACGATTCCAGGGGCGACGTTCTAGACGACCATTCAAACTGTCCCGGCGCGGCCAGTCCCTTGTTGAGGTACACGCCCACCCTTGTACCGTTCTGGTTGCTCCTTGCCGCCTCCGGGCTGATCACTTCCGCGAAACCCAGCCACGAGTGGTCACCGGCGCTGACACCCAGGTAGGCTATGTCTAGCCAACCGTCGTCGTTGAAGTCGCCGACCGTGACGTCCGTAACGTCCCCGTCTATGGCCCATTCTGCCGCCACGGGGGTGCCGTCCGGGTTCGAACACGGGTAGGCACAGAAGGTTCGCGGCATGGCGTATCCCGTGACCGACTTGTATTTATCTGAATCCTCCGAGTACGGCGCCACCATCTCCAGGCTCCGCCTGTATCTCTTGGATTGGTCGTCGGTCCATCCCGCCGGGTTGTGGGAGGCGAGCCCGAACAGGAATTCGTTGTAGCCGTCGTTGTTGAAATCCGCACCAACTCCGCTGGTTATCCGCCCGGCTATGTTCGCCCATGCGGCCTCCTCCTTTACCAGGTCCGCGATAAGGGTTCCTTCCGCGGTGGCCAGCACCCCGCCGTATCCATGGTGTATGTAGGCATCCTGGTACATGGAGCGAGGCGCCCCCACAAGGGGGGTAAGCTGCGAAAACTTGCTCGGACGGCTTCGCCACATGGTTTCGAGATTGTAGTTTTCGCAGTCGTCGACGCATCCCGTTTCGTCTAGCCCCGGAAGGAGCACGGTGCGCAGTGACCCCCTTGTTGCGGACTCCACCGGGGCAACCGTGTCCTCTACCACGTACACCGACGCGTACCCGACAGAAACAGAGAGCAGGATGGCCGCCGGAATTATGATTTTTTTCCACTTGAACCAGAACATCAGGTACTCTAGTTTCATGTTATTTTGCCCCCTTCAGGTAGTGCTTTGCCAGGCATTTGCCCAGGGTCACGCTGGCGTCCACCCCCGATGTCCAGTAAAGGACACCCTCCCCGAAGCGCTCAGGTCCGGTTCCGGCCAACAGCGGGCTGGAGATCAGTTCCTGACCGGGAATATCCGACAATTGTAGTCCGTAGTGTTTTATGTACTCTGCGGCTATGGTCCAGTACAAGGCGTGCGCGGAGAGGTAGGTCGGGTCCATGACGGTCATCAGGGCGGTGTCCCCTGTTTGCAGGGCATGGACGTCCAGGGGGCTACCGAGCATCCCGTGCACCGAATAGGAGTTCAGGTGCACAGAAGCTTCGTACAGTGCGTTTACCAGACTAGTGCCTTCTTGGTACAGTTGCTCGTTGAAGTATTTGCCGTCGAGGGTTATCACGGGATGTCCGAGTTCCGCTTTTGCTTTTTTGTTCAATATCGTGGCCGCGGTGGCCAGGACGACAGCCGGGTTTCGTAGTTCGGAGGAGTATGCCGACTCGTAAAAATCCGTTTCCGGATTCCGCACGTCAACCGCGCTATCCGGTATGAGGACGGCACCTTTGTATTCCTTTGCCTGCAGGGCCGCGGCGTGGGATTCGTACTCGACCTGCAGGGATTCTCGTATGACACGCGGCACCTTGCAGGCGCTACCGTCGGGCACTTTCACTCCGCTCAGGTCGTAGATCACCGGACTGTCGTCGGTGTAGCGGTCGGCGGTCCAGCGCGGGTAGGTATCGTTGGCCAGGTCCCTGATGTCGGTTTTTTCGTCGTATCCGTCACCGTTGGCCATTTTTATGTACTTGTCCGCGTAAGACTGCACTTCTTGGCTGTCCGTAACCGACCAGGCGTCCAGCAACCGCTTGCTGTCTCCTTCCCCTGTCACGCCTCTTAGGAATATTATGCCCGCGTCTATGATGTCTTTATCGCTTAGCCGCTCCTCTCCTCTGGCCGAGTTCTCGCGGAGCATGACAAACAGGTAGGAGTTGATGCGCAGCAACTCTAGATCCCACTGCAGATCGCCCTGCTTGAATTCGCTCAACCCGTCCGCGCCTTCTACTATCGATCCCCGTAGGGCGGCGTTGAACGAGAAGCCTTCGGGTTTGGCCAGCAGAATCTCGCGGTTCTTCGTCTCTTCGGCTGCGTAGGTGTCCTTATCTACGTTTGCTCGGGGTGCGACGGTTCGTCGCAGGTACGCGCCTCCGGCTATCGCTCCCCCCAGTACCGCTAAGGTTAGTATTATGTTCAATAGTTTACGCATCTATACTACGGTCTCCCGCCCCGATTGGGTGGCACGCAAGTGACTGCAGGGCTCTCAGCGCCGTTCAAGGTCGACATATTTCGAAAGTTCCAGTTGAAACAAACCGAACTCAAAAACGGTCTTATCTACGGCCTGCTTTGTTTGTGCGGAGAAGTCCTGGGTTAGGTTTATTGTCTCGCTGCATTGGAAAACTACCGAATATAGGCGGTTTAACCAAGCCCTGTAGGCCTCTTCCAGCGACTCGACGGGGGCTGGTGGCAAGGCGCGCAACTTATCGAGGGTTTCCACCATGTACGCACATCTGTCTACCGTGGCTTTCCCTTCCTGTGTCTCGTCGAACTTGTTTATGGTGTTAATGATTTTGCTTATGCCCTCGCCGGTAAGATCGCTCCAGTCGGACACGTCCTGCCTGGGTTCGACGGGCGGTGGGTAGAGGGTGTTCGCGGAGGGATTCGGGGTAGTGTTGGCGTCGCTGGCTACGACGACCGGGTTATCGTTGTTTGCGACTATCGCAAAGTAGGAGACTAGCCCTACGATCGATACCACCAACACCGCTACCAGGAGTACGAGGATGGACAGGACAAGGTTGGTGTTTTTTGGTTTTTCGGACATAAGATGGATTGTCGCCCCCGGGGGCATATTGTCACGATTGCGTCCCCGGGGGTCTAGGAACCCTGCCTGCGTCTAGTATCGAGTTCGGCCCGTATCTTCCGGGCCCTAGAAGGGCCCACGGAGGGGACCCTGGCCAGGTCTTCCTCTGTTGCCGTCAGGATGCCTTCGTACGTCTCGAAGTGATGGTACAGGTTCGCTTCCAGTGCGGATCCTACGCCCGGTATGTTCAGGGGCGTTCTTTCGGTCAGTTGCGCAGTTTTGATCCTACGGTGCCTGCCTAGGGCGTGGTTGTGGGCGGCGTTGCGGATGAGCATGAGCAGCAGGAGCGAGTCGTTGTCCCGTGCGAGCACGACCGGTTTGCCGCTCCCCGCCAGGTGTATTTCCTCGAACTGTTTGGCCAGTCCGCAGATTGCGACCTCCCCTTTCAAACCCAGCGTCTCCAGCGCCTTCATTCCGGCGGCGACCTGTCCTTTGCCGCCGTCCAGCAGCAGGACGTCGGGAAGCGCTCCTAGCCCCATTCTGCGTCCGCTGCATCGTTTGGTCACCATTTCCTCCATGGCCCGGTAGTCGTCGGCTTGCATCGCCCCGAGTTTGGCCACCCGGTACTCGGCGGGTTGCATACCCCCCTTGTCGAACACCACCAGGGAGCCCACGGTGTTTCTCCCGGCATGATGCGAGATGTCTATGCATTCCACCCGTTGCACGGGTCGGGCGGAGTTCACTGTCCGTCCGAGCCCCTGCAGGGCGTGGTATACTTTGGCGGGATCGAGCCAGGAGGAGGTGTCCATGGTTCTTATTACTTCTTGTGAGTTTATTTTCGCCAAAGAGACCAGGTCTCGTTCGTACCCGTCGCAAGGTAGGCGCGTGAACGCGGTTTGTTCGGGGGCGATGTTCAGGCGTCCAGGGACGGCGTGTTCCGGCGAGTGGTTGTTTACCACGTACTCATAAAGTTCGCGCTCTCCGCTGTGCGGGTTGTCCATGCTTTCGTAGGTGCGGATGCTCTCCACTACGCCTTTGACCACGTCCACGGCGCAGACTCCCAGGAAGCCGAACCCTCTGGACACCGCCCATGCGGTAATGTCGACGGGTTCGCGGACAACCACCTGTTTTGTGGTCAGGGATTCCAGGGCCCCTATGGTGTCCCTTACCAGGGCGGCTCTCTCGAACTTTTCTTCCTCAGAGAGCCTCGCCATGGTGGAACGGAGTCCTGTGGTCAGGGAGTCGTCGGGTTTCCCCAGGTATTTTACCAGGTCGTCGCACGCTTTGTCGTATGTGGCTCGGTCGGTGTTTTTCAGGCACGGTGCCAGGCACTGGTTCGTCTCGTATAGAAGGCAGGCCTTCTGGGTTTTTACGGCGTTGGTGAACACGTGTTCGGTGCAACTGCGGATTTTGTACACGGTTATCAAGGCGTCCACGAGTGCCCGGGTCCCGGTTTGAGGGTACGGTCCGAACACGTGGGCCTGCTCGGGTCTTCGGCCTCTCCAGGAAAATAGTTTCGGGGTTCTCTCTTTGCTGACGGCCAGGCCGGAGTATCCGGTGCCTTCGCGAAGTTTTATGTTGTAGGGCGGCTGCAGTTTCTTTATCTTTTCCCGCTCCAAGAGCAGCGCTTCCTGCTCGCTTACGCACAAGGTCCAGGACACCTTGGTCGCCGCGTCCAGCATCGCCCGGGTTCTGGCGCTCACACCCCCGGCAAAATAGGTGGCCAGGCGCTTCTTCAGGTTTAAGGCTTTCCCTACGTAAAGGGGGCTGCCGTGCTCGTCGGAGAACTCGTAGACGCCCGGCCCGTCTGGGGCGTTGTTTGGTTTTGCGACCATGTCCCCGTGGACTGTGTCGCCGGTAGTATTCGGCGCCACTGACGTCGAACTCCCCCGCCCGCCCAGAAAGCCGGTGCCTGGTTTCCCGGGCTTTCTTGACGCTCGTCCCCCGGCGCTAACGGTAGAGGACAAGAATACTCAAACAAAAAAAGGAGTCCATAAATGGACACACATATCGAAATCAAGAGACTGCTCACGGCAATCCCGATCGAGCAGAACGTGATCGATAAGGCCCGCGAGGTCTATGATCATTCGGTGCGCAAGCTAGCGCTCGGAAACTCGGTGATAGCCAATCTGATCTTCACCGCCGCCCACCTCGCGTGGACGCGGACGATCCCGACCCTGGCTGTCAAGATCGCAGGAGATAGGAACGTCATGCTGATGGCGAATCCCGATTTCGTGATCAAGCACTCAGTAGGCAAATCAGGTGAAATCAAGTGCGAGCCGATGTTGTTCGCTTTGAGTCATGAGGCCTACCACCTGCTTCTTGCACACTTGCGAACCGACCCGGCTCTCATGCGTATTGGGAACTGGATTACGGCCACCGAGAGCTACATCAACGAGCAGGTGAACGTAAAGCTCGGCCATGAGTACATCAAGGACGAAGAGGGCAATATTGTGGTCGTAGACGCCAACTCGGTGTTCAACCGATGCGTCAAGGCCTACAAGGACGCCGGTCTAACTGCCCCGACTCGGGCGGATTTCTACGCGACCGACCTCGCGTGCTTTGGCTACCTGGAAGGTTGCCCAAAGACGATCCCACCGCATCCGCGAGGATCATCCAACGGAGAGCACGGATGCGTTCACGCATCCGAGGACGGGCATAGCACCGCCCCCATAGACGCCGAACAAGTCGGCAAGGTCATGGAAGAAATCCTGGTCGGTGCGATAGAAGCCGCCAAGAAAGGCAACGCCCGCGCCAAAGAAGAGATTCTTGCTTGGGTAGACGCCACCAAAGACGATCCGAAGATCTCCCAGATGTGGGGTACCCTCGGTGCAGGAGCGCTTCGCGGCGAGACCACCACGACGCGCAAAACTGATCTTTGGGAGCAGTGGACCGCTGAGGCCATTGCGTCCAAGATGAACGAGGGCACGCGATGGAAGTACAACCACCGGATTACGCATGAGGACCGTATCTCCCCGATCGCTCCGGAGAGCAGAAAGCGCGGGTACGTCTTCATAGATGCGTCCGGCTCCATGTCCAACGAGTTCATCGAGAAGATATCGGCGCTCGTCGGAAGTGTCGACAACATCGACATCCAGTGGCGTAGTTTCGACGGCGTAGTGAGCAAGTTCGCCCCCGGCGAACCCCTCATCGGAGGCGGCGGAACCTCGTTTCAAATCATCGAGGACCACATCAACACCGAGGACGAAGAGTACGACTTCGTACTCGTGATCACCGACGGGTACGCGCCGCACATCATGCCGGAAAACACCATCAACGGTGGTCCGGATAAATGGATCTGGCTGATCACGCCCGGTGGAGACACCTGGCCTGAAAAAGCCGGCATGCATTGTCGAGAAATCGATCTCGACTAGCCCTGTCAAGTCCGAAAACGGGGGCCCCCGCGCGATCGCGCGGGGGTCTTTGTTTTTCCCGGCATTGCGGGACCAACTGATGCCCCAACGGTAGAAGCAAGTCCAAACAAGAAAGGCTATACATGAAAAATGTCAATAAGGCCATCTCGGCCGCCGACAAGGCCACCGACTCCTCCAAAATAGAGGAGTTCCTCGGCGAGGAGACCATGCGTATGCATGAAGTTCTCAGCGCAGTTCGGGAAGCCATCTGGTCTTACGCCGCGGCTTTTCCCAAGAACGCCACGTTCAAGACCGAAATCAAGCCGGAAGAGTACATGAATCTGGACGTCGTCAAGGCGTTTATTCATGCCCTCACCGGTCAAAGGTACTACCTCATCGGCCCCGCCGGTATCGGTAAGACCAGTTTTGTGCAAGCTTTGGTCAACGCGTTGGATAAGACGATGATAAAAATCAACGCAGCGTACATAAACGTCGACTCGTTGATTCTGCAGATCCTCGGCTGGGAAAATCTCTCCGAAACGGAAAAAGTCCGTATCGTTGAAGATATTCTCTGGTCGAAGTTCTCGGACGATCGCCCCAAGGTGATCTTCATCGACGAGCTTTCCCGCGCCGACGCGGGCGTCGCCAATGCGCTCATGGAACTTCTCCAAGAGGGCAGCATCGGCGGAAAGAAAGTTCCCAACCTGGTGACCGTCATCGCGGCGGACAACCCCCAAGGGGCCAACTACGGCAGAATGTCGGGGCTTGACTTCGCGCAAGCGGACAGGTTCACGACTGTGGAACTTGATTCCACTTCTACGCCGTGGCGTCGCGCTATCGCGCAGGAGTTCGCGGAGACTGATCTCACCAAGGTCTACTCCACGTACGACACCCTGGACGCTGAAATTCGAGAGGTCTTGAATCCTCGAGTACTGGCGTTCACCATTAGGGCCCTTTTGGAAGGATTCCCCGGAGAGTACGCTCTCCCCATGGTCAACGGCGTGCGTCGCATGCTGGTGAACCGCGGTGGTGAAGAAGTGACAAAGAACGTGCTCGACCGCATAGCGGCGGCACTGAAGGTCACCAACCCAGAGTACATATCCGACAAGCTCGAGAAAACCTTGGAGTTCGCGGTCAAGCACCGTCAGAACGTTTACATCCAAGGTAGACCCGGCATCGCCAAGACGGCGACCATCAAGTCTTGGTTCGCCAAGAAGGGTATCCACACCGAGTACAACTCGGCGCCCACGTTACAGCCAGAGAAACTGGCCCTACCGGTCATCACACGTGACGCGGAAAATGGGGAAAGTAAGCTCGAGCTGGCGATCGCCAAGGAATTCGTCCGCAAGGAACCCTGGATATGGATTGTTGACGAGATCTGCCGAGGTTCTCGCCGCACGCAAAACGCGATCATGGAGCCCATCCAAGAGCGCACCATCGGCGGCGCGCCGACGAGTCTGATGTGCACCATCGCGCTCAACAACCCGCCATCGGTGGCCGGCTACAAGCTGGACGTCGGTAAGAATGACCTCGCGCAGGCGAGTCGTTTCGCCCTGAGCATCGAGGTCGAAGCCGCTGATCAACCCTGGGCCAAGTACCTGAAATCGAGGTACGAGGAGGATGTTGCCACGCAAGTCATAGAGTGGTGGGAAGAGGACCTCGACGAAGTCGGTAGGGTTCTCTGCACGCCTCGCTGCCTTGAGCGAATCATCGCCCAGCACATCGTTGGCAACCCGCTAGAGTGGGCTCTACCGGTGGTCGGAGGCAACAGGGTGAAAGTACCCATGCACGATCTCCGTACCCGCCTCGAAGGCAAGCAACTCACGAGGTTGAAGGCACTCGTCGCTGATGTGGACTACTACGAAGCTCTCTTGAGCCTAGGAGTAGACCAAAGCCGTGATGCGCAGACCGCGATTCACTACGCCTTTTCGAAGGCCGACGTGGAGTCATTGTCTAGGCGTGAGCCTGTCGACGTGCGCGCAGCGTGCGTGACCTTGTACAGGGTTCTGTCGCAACAGTCGCGCATATCGCTTATGCGTAACGTGGAGCACCAGAAATTCTGGACGGGAGTCTTGAATGAGTCGGTCAAGGAGCACAAACTACAAGTGCTCTTCCGCCTGATGAGTGCGAAAAAGCCACTACACGACAAGGAGACATTCCAAGAGGCCATTAAACTGGCCATGTCGGAATCCTTACGCAAGGTGGTTTTGCCAAACTCAAGTCCGGCGGTTCACCCGTTTTCACAGCTCTCTGACGATGAGAAAGAGCAAGTAGTGAAGAAGGCGATCGACGCGGTCAAGAACGTCATCGACGACACCACCGCGGCAACCGAGGCGAAAGCCAAGCAGATCGAGGAGATCATCTCCAAGACGATGCTGGGGTTCAAGCCTAAGGCTGCTAAGTAGAGCAGTGTCTACAGAATCGAGGGGGAGGCGAAAGCCTCCCCTTCGGTCTATTTATGCCTATATGTCCCGGTCACGGACAGATAAGGTAGCACTTCAACACTTTACGCCCCCGGTCACTTCGTGTGACCGGGGTGTTTAGTTTTCCGGGGTTTGCGATCCGCTGAGAATTTCCCCGAGTTTCGCTGAAAAGGGCCCTGAACAGCACCCCGAACCCCCACCCGCCCTACAAGGCCGCCAGATTTATGTTTATACCTCCAAATCGGGGCGTATTTGCCCGCTTTCCGCCCCCCCTTGTCTCGAGGTCACCCGCCGCAATAGGTATGAGCAACTCCAATTGGAGTTACCAACAGTTTCCGGAAAGGGGAACAGAGAAATGACAACATTGTTACTGTGCGCCGAAAAGGCCACAAAAGAAGACTTCTGGATGTTTGTGGGGGTATTCGCCTTCATAACCATCGGACTGATCTTTTTTAACGTAGAGGAGTACTTCTCCGAGACCCCGAAAGGGAAACGCACGCTGAAAGACGCGTGCATCGCCGCATTGAAGCCTCTGGAACCAGGGGACATCTAGCGGCAAAAGACCTACGCCAGGACTTGACAGTCCTGGCAGTGTCTACAGAATCGAGGGGGAGGCGAAAGCCTCCCCTTCGGTCTATTTATGCCTATATGTCCCGGTCACGGACAGATAAGGTGTATGCTTAAAGTGACCTCCGACTTAGAGCCGCGCGGGGACCAGCCCGGGGCCATCAGACAAGTGGTAGACAATTTCACCAAGGGGGACAGCCTGGCCGTGCTCGCAGGGGTGACCGGATCAGGCAAGTCCGCGACCACCGCCTGGGTCATAGAGAAGATGGGGTTACCGACCCTCATCGTGACCTCCAACAAGGTGCTCGCCGCCCAGATGGCCTCCGAACTCAGGGAGTTGATGCCGTCGGCCTTCGTGGGGTTGTTCATGTCCCATTTCTCCTACTACCGCCCGGAAGCCTACATACCCGGGTCCGACACGTTCATCGAGAAGGATTCCCTGGTGAACAAGGAGATAGAGAAACTTCGCCACCATGCCACCGTTGGCTTGCTCACCCGCAAGGACGTGGTCATAGTGGCTAGTGTGTCCGCCATATACGGTCTGGGCCGCCCCCAGGAGTACGCCAAGCGGGGCGTACTAATGAAACCGGGCGCGTTTAGCAGGGACGACCTCGTAGCCACCCTCGTATCCATGGGGTACACGCGCAACGACGCGGTATTGGATGCGTCGACTTTCAGGGTGAAAGGGGACGCCGTGGAGGTTTGGCCCCAGGCCCAGGAGCATGTTCTCCGTCTCGAGTTCGAGTACGATTCCCTGGTCTCGGTACAGGCGCTCGATCCGCTGACCCGGGAGAGGGTGGACGCCGAGGGCTGGGTGTTTCCCACCAGCCACCACGTGCTCCAGGAGGACACCCTCGATGATTGCATAGACAGCATAGAGAAGGAGTTCCGGTCGCACAGCAGGAAGTTGCTGAAGGCGGGGAAGTTGCTAGAGCATCAGAGGATAACTCAGCGTACCACCACGGACCTCCAGGAGTTGCGCACGAGCGGGACCACCAAGGGGGTGGAGAACTACTCCAGGCATTTTGACCGCCGGAAAAAGGGGGAGAGACCCTACTGTCTTTTGGACTATTTCCCCGACGACTTCCTCCTGGTGCTCGACGAATCGCACGTCACCGTCCCCCAGATAGCGGCGATGCACGAGGGTGACAGGTCACGCAAGCAGACCTTGGTTGACCACGGGTTTCGACTACCCTCGGCCCTGGACAACCGACCGTTGACTTCCAAGGAGTTCTGGTCCATGGTACCAAGGGCCCTGCTGTTGTCGGCAACCCCGGGGCCCTGGGAGAAGGAGGTATGCCCTTCCCCTTTCGTAAAGCAGATCATAAGACCTACGGGTCTCGTGGATCCGTCCGTAACCGTGGTGCCCTCTTCGGGCAGGATGACCCACCTGCTGGGTAAGATACGGGAGCACACCGCCGCCGGCGACAAGACCCTGGTAACCACTCTGACCAAAAAGCAGGCGGAGCACCTCAATCAGTACCTCCTGGACTCCGATGTTAAATCCAAGTACCTGCACTCCGACGTGGACACCATGGAGCGCCTGGAGACCATCTACGATCTAAGGAAGGGGGTACTGGACGTAATAGTGGGCGTCAACCTACTGCGCGAAGGTCTGGACATCCCGGAGGTTGGTTTGGTGTGTATCCTTGATGCGGACTCCAGGGGGTTCCTGCGTTCCTCCACGTCCCTCGTGCAGACCATAGGTCGCGCCGCCCGAAATCCGCGGGGCGAGGTGGTCCTTTACGCCGATTCGGTGTCCCCGGCCATGCGTCAGGCGATCGAGGAGACCCATGCCCGCCGCCAGGCGCAGATGGAGTACAACGAGGTTCACGGCGTCGTGCCGTCTAAGATAGTTAAAGCTCTCAAGGACCTGCCCGGACGGAAGGCCAAACCGGAGATAAATCCAAGGGAGCATTCCAAGGAGGCCTTAGTGAAGTTCTACGAGGATTCCGCGCGCACCTTGGCTACCGACATGGCGGCGGCGGCCAAGAAACTGGACTTCGAACTTGCCGCGATTCTGCGCGACGAACTGTCCAAGGTCAAGGGCCTTATCGCCGAGATAGGCAGTATCTAGGCACTTGCCTCGGCCGCCCGGTAACTAACCCAGCGAACTGGATTCCAGCAGCATCCGCGGCGCCCGCTTCAGGGCCTCCGAGGCCCTGGTCTCAGGGAGGCTTTCGGCCTGCTCTTCCGCCAAATGTACGAATTTGTAGGCGTGGGCCAGCGCCCCGCTGACGCCCCTGCCGCCCCTGACTATCTCTAAGGCCTCCTTGGCCTCCTGGTCGGTCATCCGACGGGATAGTAGGTCCCGTAGTTTGTCCGGCCCCGGACCGGTCTCAGCCAACGTTAGCAGGACCGGCAGGGTGTATACACCAGCCTGCATGTCGTGGCCCGCGGGTTTGCCCAGATCCTTATCGGTGGAGACCACGTCCAGCACGTCGTCTACTATCTGGAAAACCATCCCGTAGGCTTCCCCTATGCGGGATACGGCTTCCCGGAGGGGTTTATCGTAACCGGTGATCGTCGCCCCCATGTTCGCGCAGGTCGCAAATAGTGCGGCAGTTTTGCCCCGTATACTGGTTTCGTAGGATTCTATGCTGCGTCCCGGATCGTACATCGTGACCAGTTCCTGTGTCTGTCCCTCGCACAGCTCTCCGATGGTGCGTGCGCACAGTCTTGCGACCGTTGACCCCAGGGAGGCGGCTATTTCCGATGCGCGCGCCAGCAGGAAGTCGCCGGCCACCACAGCCTGCGAGTTTCCCCACAGGGAGTTCGCGGTGGCCACTCCACGGCGGGTCAGCGCTTCATCCATTACGTCGTCGTGGTACAACGAACCCATGTGCACGAGTTCGCAGGTGACCGCCCCAAGTATTGCCTCACGCGAGACCGGACCGTCCTGGGTTATTTGTGCCGCGCAGACCGCCAGCATCGGTCGTAGCCGCTTTCCCCCGGCGCCTATCAGGTGGGAGGCCACATCGGTCAGGTGGGGGATGTTGGAGTTTACGGATTCGCGTAGGGCCTCCTCTATTCTCGAGCGGTGCCCCGCCGAGGTGGCAAGGGTCAGCAGGGGTGAAGGCATGGTCGTATGTGTCGCGGTTCTCTGCTTGTGCTGGTAGTTTCGTCCGGGTTTACTAGACGCTCTTGGCCAGGTCGGCCAGTCGTCTGGCGACATTTTGGAGGACCTTGCCGTTGAGGGAGGGGACGTTCTCCAGGATCTTCAAGAAGTGCTCTCGTTTGATCACTAGCATGTCGACTTCCGTGTCGCATGTTACCGTGGCCGTACGCACGCCGGCTCCCAGCAGGGAGAGTTCACCGATCACCGCACCGGCCCCCAGGCCTGCGATCTTGCGGCCGTTGCGCCTGACGCTCACCACGCCCTTGAGTATGACGTAGGCCTCCTGGCCTTCCGCGCCTTCCGCGATCACGACGCTGCCGGCGGTCATGCAGACCTCCTTGCCGGTCTGTGCGATCTTTTTGAGTTCCTTCTTGCTGCACTGCGAGAACAGGGGGACATGGTGGAGGGTGGTCAGGGAGTTGATTTTGTTTTTAGCCATACTATTACAGTGTCCCGCCCGGGCCCTGTGTGCATACGCGATTGGCCGAGACCTCACCCGGCCCGCCCCCGGCCCGACCGGGTGTCTGCCCGGGTCGTATGCGCGCCCGCCGGCATCCGGCACAGTTGTGAATGCGGGCGTAAACCGCGTCCGTAATCCAACCAATATCACCACCAGTGAGAAAGATGAAAGTTATGTCAACATCAGAAAAAGCACCGCAACCAACCCAACCAACCCGCGCCGTCAGCAACGACGCCGTCATCGCCGTAATGGCCATGGTGGGAGAGAACTGTGACCGGGAGACGGCCTTGGACATCATCGAAACCCTGCGCCCGCACCTAGAGCACGCCTGGGCCTTGCGTGTTCGGCAGCTGGAGGAAAAGATCAGCCAACTCCAGGCCACCGCCACGAACCAAGGCGCCTGACCGGTGTCCGGGCTTTAGTGCCCCGCCCTAGCCCCAAAAGTATAGGGGATAACACTCACAAAAGGAGCAGGCCGTATGGCTAATTCATTCCGTGAACAGACATCCCAGATGCTGCAGTATTTAGACGACCCCAGCGTGCTCCACAGTGAGCGAACCTGGTACCGCAACGGCAAACAGGGAAACTTGCACAGCGACAACGGCTGCTACAAGTTGGATAGTTGGCGCAAAGTGTCGACATATCTTAGCGTGGCGGAAGCCGCCAACAAGAAGAACTGCGCCTCCTGCGCATCGCGTTCCCTCGTTAGTTACCGGAGGGAAACCCACAGCGCCGACCAGGCAAGCAGGATGCACGCCGCCTTGCAAAAGGCCGAGGACTGCCTCGATACGCCCACCATGCTGGGCATAGGGGACGCACTCATGCACTACGAAGAGTTCACCCGGATCCTATCCGGCTTAGACGAGGAGCACCGGAAACTCGTTTCCAGGGCCCTTGAGCGTATAGAAAAAAAGCGGGTGTCCTTCGTCGAACTGTTGGACCGTGCCAAATCCTCGGTAATGGTGGATGCGCCTTCGTGGGCCGCCGCCGCCCTGGCCCGCAGCAAGGTCTCCGCCGTCGAAACCGACGTACTCGGGGCCAACTCGGCCGATATGTGTTTGTACGGCGACAACACCGACGACACCAAGGAGTACGATTACATGCTTCCGCGCCTATACATGCGCTGGCATCACAACCGGCCACACGGCGCCGAGACCGCAACCGCCTCTGCATTGAAGCTACTAGAGGAGGCCTCGCTGACATCCGTCGAGCAGATGAACTTCAAGGTCTTGCCCCCGGAAAACGAAGTTCTCCTGGAGTCCTGGGTCTTGGATGCGTGGCGGAAAGAAACGAGAAACCGGTTAGTGCACAACTTGATCCCACGATGGGAGAAACAGTATCTCAAGCTTAGCAGGCAAACAGCCACTAAACTTGTAGGTATAGCATGCGCCGGTCTGAGATCCTCGGCCGGACGGGCCCTAGTGTACCCGTACCCGGTCTGCCGGAACAACGGGTACGTGCTCGCGCTGGTTCCCGAAGTGGTGGGTAACTACCTACTCATAGCCGAGAAGACATGGCGCCACGACGTGGTCGAAATGACGGACCCCTGTTCAGTGGACGCTCTGGATATCGTTGCGGCCCTCTGGGACCCCAACGAAGAAAGAGTTCCTTCCGGCGAAAAGGGTTCCGATTTCGCTCAACTGTCCGCAGCCGTGGCTGCCGGCAGCAGGCTGTAACACCAACGAGTTCCCCCGGTCCCGCAAAGGGCCGGGAGAACTTATTTGTGGGCCGGTAAACGCAATTCAACGGACCACAGGTGCTCGTCCGGCAGTACACGCACATGGCCCCCCATGGCCGCGGCGAGTTCACTGGCCAGGGGCAGGCCTACCCCGTAGTTGTTTCTTGCTTCACTACCCCCGTTTTTTCGGGGAACCGTGGAGTTCGCCACCCGGACGAGGACGCAGTCGTCGGACTCCCGCGCAGCCCGGATTTCTATCGTACCCCCGCCATGGTTTCGGGCGTTGGTTAGGATGTTGAGTAGGATCTGACGGAGAAGGAGCGGGTCCGCAGACACGTAGACCTCCGGAACCTTCACTAGCACCTTTTCGGCCATGGTTTCGTACGAGCCGTCGACCATTGCCGCCACCTCCGTGGTGATTTCCTGGACGTTTATCGGCCCGCAGGTAACCTCGTAAGAATCGGTGATGACCCGCTCATAGCGGGCGCAGAGGTCCCGGATGTGCTCGACGGCCTTCAACTCATTGGCTTCTTTTGCGGCGTAGAGCAGGACGGCCAGCGGGGTGCGGATCTCGTGCAGGAACTCCCTTAGAACTTTATGCTGGTCGTCCCGTTGCCTCACGCAGACTACTGTATAGATGTTTCGCGAAAAGTCAACAGTAGGCGCCCGGGAAGCCCGCTGTCCCGCCGAACCCACGCCCGGTAGTGCGCCTTCCCGGCCACCGAATTCCCGCCGATCTCGCCGCGCCCGAACGCCACGTACAAGGCTACCGGAATTGGGTCCATTCCGGCGGTTCTGGTCCTAAACTCCCGCTTTAAGGCCCCGTATGCGAACCAGGCCACCCAGTCCACAGTAATTGGTAGCACACAGAAAGAGTCAAAAACCAGGATGAGCAAAAAACGAGACGTAGCAGTGGGGGACAGGGTCGTGTTCGTGAGCAGCACCGACCCGTATACAAGACTTGTACGCGGCGTCCGGGGAAACGTGGTAGGCATCGACTGCACGGGCACGGTGTTCGTGGACTGGGAGGACGGGAGTTCCCTGGGCATGGTTACCGCCGCGGGTGACGTATTCCAGGTAGTGGACGACGAAGAAAACAGATGAAGACTGAGGCGGCTTCCGCCAAAAAGCGGTATTCTTCGGCAAAGAGACTGGCCGAGATAGTTGACAGTCTGCGCGCCCTCGAACCGTTCGACGACCGGGCCATAGACCTGGTGCACGAAGGTCTGTTTGTGTTGAAGAACGGAGCCAACCACCGTCGTTTCCACGGCGCAGCCATGCCCGTCCTGTCTTTCTGGCGGGACTCCCTGGTGAAACTGGTGTCGGAAGGGTATTCCGTCTCCGACGTCGACGACGCCCGAGGCGCAGCTATGCTGTGGCTGTACGAGCAGTTGGGGGAATACAGGGTATCGGAAACCACCGGGGTGGCCCCCTACCTGCGCACCAGGCAGTCATGGTTCAAGTCCGCCTACAGGATGTCCCTTTCCCCGGGAGTTCACACTCAGGGCAGGTACACCATCCTGGGCATAGCCTCGTCCCAGAAGGAGAAGTTCCTTGAGGCGCATCACCGGGAACCCTCCCTCTCCGAGCTCCGGGAACAAGTGGAGTCGGCTGCCTACGCGCAGACCTACGCCAAGGTGGTCGCCCGCCCCGGCAACGAGAAGATATCGAAAACCGAGGCGGACAAGGAAACCAGGGCCAAGATGGTGCGCGATGGACTGGCGTCCGCTTTGAAAGATTTTTCCGCGGTTTTGGTGTCTTCGGCCCCGTCCTTGTACATAAACACCGACGAGGACCAGGAACCCTCGGTCACTGCCTCCTGCGGCATGGTCGATCTTCCCCAGGCGCCGGAGGAGACGGACGTGGACGGGGAGGAGGATAAGTACTCCAAACTTCTGTCCGTGTCTCTCGGCGACGATCTGTGGGCCGAGAGGCTGCTTAACGCCCAATCATCGGCGCCCAGCACGGAATTTCCCGCCGATGCGGACAACAGTTCGCTGCGTTTTTTTGCCGAGGAGCACAAAAAAGAGGTAAAATACCTCAAGAACCTTCTCTCTCTGGCAAAAGTCAGGGCGACGGCCCCTCACGCGCACTGGGCGCACCTGACCAAATCCGCCCCGCGTATACGCAGGTCCTAGACAATAGGGCCGAATTGGGGATACTTGCCGCAATCCGGATCGGTCCCACAATATGTGGGGTGCCTGAGAAAGTAATCAAATACTTCAGACTGTACTCGAACATGAGTCTGCTCCTTGGAGTCGTCTGGATCGCCTGTGGCGTGATAGGAAAGATGCCGAAATTGTTGGGCGCGGGTGTGGCGCTCACCGTACTGACCTTGGGTTACATAATGGTCGCGAAAAACTCGAACAAGGGCTGAGAGTACCCCAGACGGGTCAGGCTCCCCCGGTCAGGGCCACGTTCTTCTCTATCTGCGCGACTTTGTCTTTGGCCCTGGCGCAGATGGCGCCTATTTCCGGGTATCCGCCCATCTCCGCGCAGCTTCGTTCTACCGATCCCAGGGAAAAGTCTATGGTGGTGGCCTTTCCCACGATGTACCACTCTATGCACTGGTTGCGAGGTTCCGCGTCCCCGGAGATCCGGCAGACGGACAGTATGTCCTTTGGGGATACCCCCAGTCCCACGCCCGCCCGGGCTATACCGATGTAGCAGGATACCGGCTGCGGGGTGCCCGTGCACCAGCCCGCCAACTCGGAGAGGGACTCGTAGGGTTTCGAGGAGTCGACGGTGTTGCCCACGTATTCGTAGCATTCCCCGGCCCACCTGTCGGAGACCATGGGGCAAACGTCCCGCGGGCTGCTGACCGTGGGACTTACCGCGTTCAAACCTTCGCTACCGGAAGTGGCTACACTGAACCATTCCATTGTCACGCCCGTACCGCATGCGTTGAGCGCGGCGGCGAGTTCTTCCTTGGGCAAAACGTCCAGCCGTTCGCACATGGTCAATCCGCGGAGCATGTCGTTGTTGGTGCGCTGCGCGACCGCGTGACCTATGCCGTGGATGCACTGCATGTAGAACAGGTCGTTTGTCGTGAGATCCCCGCACAAGGTCGGAATGGAATCCTGGAAGGACTCGTCCGTCTGGTACCCGGATGCCTCTTCTATGATACCGTGGTAGTAGCCGAAGTCGCAAACCTCGACTCCCCTGGTGAACGCTTCGGCCACCGATCCGTATATCGCGTACCCGGCCCTGCCTATGGCATGCGTGGTGTGGTGACAGTAGTACCGCAGCATGGGGTTGGTCTGCATGTCCTTCTCCAGGGTCCTGGACGCCTCCGCCGGACTGGACGCGTAGGCCAGACTCACGTAGGACCCCACCAGGCAGCGCTCGACGTTCAAACGGTTGCTGCTTTTAAGGCACTCTTGGGCCGGCTCTATCGAAGAGTCGAGTTTTTTCAGACTGTACTCGCTGTCCGTTCTCGACACCAGAAGCGCGCCGGTAACGGCTGTCAGCAGCAGCGGTATGCTGCCGAGGTACATCTTCTTGTTTTTCTTCGCCCTACCTACCACTCCGGCCGCCGCCGCGGCGAGCAGGATTGCCGCCACCAATACCGCGAGGTAGACGTTGAACGTTCCGGCGGTCACCGTCGCGGACGGTTCACCCACGCTAAACGAGAACCATCCGTCACCGTCCGCGGACGACCAGGTTACTATGTAGGTACCGTACACCAGCGCCGGCGGCTGGACCGTTACGGTACCGTCATTCACCAGGGTTTCCCCCGTGAAAGGTATCATGACTCCCTGGTCGTTCTTTAGGGTTATTTCTACTTTACCCGTCCCGGGAACCCGTATCGACCGGGGGGTTTTGCCCACGATCTCCCCGTTGCGCGGATAGGTGTTCTCGGAGTCGGCCGTCACGTGGCCGGGGAGAAGCGTTAGCAGTAGGAGCGGCAGGAAGATCAGGGCAAGCACGGTCCTGGCAGGGGAGGGTCCGCTGGGGGGGAATGCGGGGGTTTTCATGGCGTTTCTGGGTATTGTGCCTCGGAAACCGCCGCCGCCACTAGTTAGGACGCCCATACCCTGTAGAGAACTAGGAGTAACGAGACTATCAGGGCCCCGCCCGCGAACACGTAACCCTTAGTGGCTTTCCAGGCCGCTGGTTGGCCTGGGAGGGTATCGCGCGCCGTTTCGACGATTTTCTCGTCCACGGGATACAAGCTGACCCTGGGGTATGTGGTGGTGCCGCTCTGCATGTCGTACGGCACTGCGCCCACTATACCGTACTCCGGCGGCTGGGCGTAGTAGTAGTCGCCCCATTTGTCGCGGTAGCGCCATCCGCCGGTGTGCGGATCGATGGACCATTCCGTACCGAAGTCGTCCTTGGCGACGAGGTTCTCTATGCGGGAGTAGGCCTCGGTTTCGCTTATGCGGCCGCCGCGCTGGGCGAGCACCACCTCGTCGTAGATGGAGGCGATGCGTGCCAGGTTGGGGTGTATCGGTTTGCTCATGTAGTACGTTTATTAGTGCTCGGCGACGAAATTTGTGCACCCATCACAGCGGCACGGCGAGATGGTGTCACGGCTCTGGGAACAGTACGGCCAGTTCGGAGGTTGACGGGTTGAAGTACACCTTTCCCGCCTGCTTGTATGCGTAGGCTACCACTAGGGCCAGCCCCAATCCGAGTTCGTTGGACGCGTATGGTCTACCGATGCAGTTCAGGGATTCGGCGGTGAGCACCGTCTTCCCGGGTTTAGCGATCAGGGCCGCCCACCGGCCGTCCTTGCGGGATAGAGGGTGGTCGAATGTTAGCCGCATGCCCGCAATGTTGTTGGCCAGTAACTCGTCAACAACGTATGTCACGGTGGCTTCCAGGTTCAAATTCAAAGTTTTTTTGCCGTCGGTCGGCGATAGGTCCATACGTCCTCGCGCGAGTTCCGAGCAGAGCACCGGTCTGAGGTCCAGGGGGGTTTTTCGTAGGAGGGCTCCGTATCTGTCTATTTGCGCCCGCATCCGGTCCACTCCCTGGTTCAAAAGGTTCGTGGTAGCCGAAGAGGGGTGCTCGTTTGCGATAAGGCCCGCGCAAAGGTACACCGGCGCCACGATGTTGGCCAGGGCGTGCTTTAGCTTATCGTTACCGCCGTGATATTGCGCCTCGGGCACCTGCACCCATGCACTACTTGACGACATTGCCTGCCCTGTATATGGATTGAACTATTTCCTCGAACGGGGCGCCTTTCTCTACGCAGACAAAAGCACCGTTGGCGTAGCATTGTTCCTGTATGTCCCTGTCCGCGTAGCCGGTGAGGACTACCGTTCTCGTGGGGCATTCCGGGAGGTTTTTCATATGTTTGAGCACCCCCACCCCGTCTAGTACCGGCATGGATATGTCCAAAAGCAGTACGTCCGGCAGGAGGGTTTTCACGGCATTTATGGTTTGCTGGCCGTCCGCGCATTCCGCCACGATGTCCAGGTCGTCGATTTTCCCCAGGTAGCGTGTCACCACTTCCCTGAGGATGGGGGAGTCGTCGGCCACGACTACGCGCAGGGGCTCAGGTCGCGCCATGACCCGTGTCCCCCGGGTTTTTTGCGGATTCGTCTTGCACCGTATCGGCGTGTATGCGCACGAAGTCTTCGTTGGCCAAAAGGTCCTTGGAGCGGAGCATGGTTACGATGTTCTTGGAGTCTTCCAGGGCGCTTTGCAGGGATTTGGCCATGGACGAGTCCTTGTCCTCCACCAGGTACATCGCCGTGGTTATGGCCTGGAGTACGTTGTCCTGCAGTTCGTTGACTTCCCTGTCACGCAGGACCACCGAGGTAAGGGCGTTCTCCAGGGAGGTGAGGTTTTCGTTCAGGTCGCCGTCCATCAGCCACGAGATGGCCGACAGCGCCGTCACCAGCACCAGGCCGGTGAACAGGACCAGCGACCAGTCGAACGCGTCTTTCCCGGTCAGACCGTAGGTGTATATGAGGCCGGGACTGACTGTGCCCACCAGCATGTAGTAGAGCCCGGAGAACACGGCGACGGTCACGGCTACGACCGTGCTGCGGTAAAGGGAGAGAAGGGACGCTATGATGATGAACGCCATGTGCGCGTATATGTGACCCCCGGTGGCCCCCACCACAATGGAGTTGGCCGTCAAAAGGAAGCCCAGGGAGAAAAGTTCCTTGCTGTTCTGTCGGATCATCGGTGAACGGGTGGCGAACACGTAGGCCAGGAATACGGGTACGTAGAACAGGAGGGTGGTGGTGCCGCCTCCTTTCCCGGTTATGGCCGCAAACAGCAGGGCTGCCGCCCCGTAGATCTGTCCGCAAACCGATACAAAAAAGTGCCTCTGACGCCACTGGGTGTAGGGCATGGGTTTCTTCTTGAGAAATTTACGGTACGGCACAGAAAGTACAGTACTTCGAAGGTCCTAGGTGTCCACGGTCGGATCCTCGACGGATTCCGTCCGTCGACGTCAAGACCGCCCGCGATTAGCCTAGGGACTTGAGTCCTTGCCCGAAGCGCCCTGCGTGGCTCTTTTCGGCACGAGCCAGAGTCTCGAACCAGTCGGCGATTTCCTCGAAACCTTCTTCGCGGGCGGTCTTGGCGAAACCCGGGTACATCTGGGTATACTCGTAGGTCTCACCGGCGATCGACGCCTTCAGGTTCTGCTCGGTGTCACCGATGGGTTCGCCGCTGGCGGGGTCGCCGACTTCGGCGAGGTACTCGAGGTGTCCGTGCGCGTGTCCGGTTTCGCCTTCGGCGACCGAGCGGAACAAGGCAGCCGCGTCCGGGTATCCTTCCACGTCGGCTTTCTGGGCGAACCACAGGTAGCGGCGGTTGGCCTGGCTTTCGCCGGCAAACGCTTCCTTGAGGTTTTCGTGTGTCTTGGTTCCGTGTAGTTTGGCCATGGGTTTCTCCTGTCTAGGTTGTTTTTTAATGTACGGGGTTTTCGCATGGTGTCAACGAGCACACGCGGGCTATTCTAGATGCACCGCGCAAGGTCCTGGGCACGGTATAATACATGAGGGTTTGGATAGACCAGGATCTTTGTACCGGTGACGGACTTTGCACCGATCACGCCCCTGACGTGTTCCGTCTCCTTGAGGACGGTATAGCCTACGTGGTTGAGGACGGTGTCGTATGCAATGATCCGGGGGGCAGCAGGCAGGCCGCCTTTGTTCCCCGCCCGCTGCATACCTCGGTGATCCACGCTTCGGAGGTGTGTCCGGGGGAGTGCATTTTTCTCGAGGCGGAGGACGCCGAGAGGGATTCCGGGGTTTCCGCGCGCGCCTGAGGCGACGGCGGACCGTATACCGTGACTATGGACGCATCACCGCCGCCCGTCAGGTCTGCTGGTAGTTGGGACGCGGTCGTAATCGGTGCCGGCCCTGCAGGGTCCTCTTTTGCGGCGTACGCCGCAAGGGGTGGCGCCAGGGTGCTGCTGTTGGAAAAAGCTTTTAGCGGTCGTGACAAGTCCTGCGGCGACGGGCTCACCCCTCGCGCGGTCGCGGAATTGGGCAAACTTGGTGTGGTCATACCCTCCATGCACAGGGTGGATGGTCTACGTATAGTTCGCGCCGAACGTATGCGCGAGGTGCTCTGGCCGCAGCGGGCGGGTTTCGCAGGGGTGGGCGGAACTTCCAGGCGGACCGTTCTCGACGCCGCCGTTCTCGACGCCGCCGTGACCGGTGGCGCGGTGCTGCGGGAAGCATCACCGGCCCGGAACCTGTTGTTTGAAAACGATCGGGTTTGCGGCGTGCTGCTGGAGGACGGGTCGTCGGTAAGTACGTCTTTTGTCGCGGTGGCCTGCGGCGCCGGCAGCGCCTTGGCCGCCTCGCTGGGCGCGCGTAGGTCCCGGGACACGCTGCAGGGGGTGGCCATACGGTCTTATGCGAGCAGCAACAAATCCTACGACCGCTACCTGGAGGCGAGTATCGTGGTTAAGTCTCGCGGCGCACTACCCGGGTATGGCTGGGTGTTCCCCATGGGTGACGGGAGTGTAAACCTCGGGTACGGTGTTTTGACCCGCGCGGGTTCGCCTGCCGCCAACCTCCGTCGGGAGTTAGAAATGTACCACGCCCAGGTGCGTGATCGTTGGGATTTGGGCCCGTTCGAGCGGGACTGGGCTTGGCGGCTGCCCATGAGCGTGGAACGTCGCCATGGTAACGGGTGGGTTGCCCTGGGTGACGCGGCCGGCCTGGTCAATCCGTGCAACGGTGAAGGTATCGATTACGCCCTGGAGTCTGGTCGCATGGCCGCCGAGGTGATGCTCGCCGGCTGCGACCCGACGGAAGCCTCCGCACGTTACGAGGCCAGACTTGCCGGGGAGTTGGACTGGTTTCTGGATGCCTCACGGAGGTTTGCCCAAACCATCCGGCATCCCGCGCTGTTAAACGCGCTGCTACGCGGCGCCATGCTGTCCGATTTCACCATGGGCATGACCGCGGCCGTTCTGGGTAACACCTTGTCTCCCGATGGTCGGGGAGTTCTCGAGCGCGCGGTGCGCGCAGGGGATCGCGTGTTGCGGGTCTGGTACCAGGAACAATAAACCAGATCCACCCCCGCCACCGCGGCACCGGCGCCGCCTATCTTCTATAGGTTCGCCTTCACGGCCGACAGCAGGGCCTGATGGGATGACGGAATCGAGGAAAGCGGACATGAAACAGGCCTGTACCGGGCGGGGTGGTATTTGAGGAGTGTGTCCCGGGGAGAAAAAGTCACTATAAAAACATGCCCCAAACCAGCAATTCGCGCACGCGAATCTACGATGCGATACGGGCGATCGCAATCGCGAGGGTATTTTTCTGGCACGCGACGGGCTGGGATACCTTGACATGGTTTGCTGCGCTGCCGGTGATGTTCTACCTCAACGGACTTTTCATGGCATCGAGCCTCGAAAAAAGCGGGATGGCGACAACCCTGCACAAGCGCCTGCGCAGGCTTATGTGGCCCTACTGGGTGTTTGCGGCCTCTATGCTGCTGCTCATGTACCTGTACGATGGGTGGCGGGTCGACGGAGTCGCAAACGGTCTCGCCTGGGTGTTTCCCTATGCCGTACCCCAAGGAGCTTTGTGGCAGCAAGGTTGGTTGACCGAGCCTTTGTGGTACGTGCGCACCTATGTCTGGCTTGTCATCACGACACCGCTGCTTTGGCTGATCGTAAAACGCGGAAAACTTGGGGGCGTACTCGCATGGTCGTCCGGGGCGTGGCTGACGTCGAGGTTTCTCGGAACGTCCTGGTGGGCGGTACAAGACTACATGGCTTTTGCCGGGTGCTACATGCTCGGCATGGTCGGGGCCCGACAAGCATGGCGGGTAAGCCAGACTACTATTATAGGCGTACTTGGCGGGATCGGAGTCCTTGCCTCCGTTCTCCGCGACGGGATGCCGACAGGCGCGGTGAACCATGACCATGCTCTACAATTATCCCTGGGATTCTTACTGGTGTCCGGGCTAGAATCTGGGCGAAGAGTCCTTGAAGCCGCAAAAATCACCACCCCCGCCTCCGCGCGCAAACAGGTGTTTGACCTGGTTCGCGGTGCTTGCTGGCGGCTGGTTTCGCACATCAACACCCGCAGTGTCTCGATCTACCTCTGGCATCCGGCACTCATCGGGGCATCGTTCTTGTTGGCGGGCCGAATCGGGCTTGGGGTCTGGGTTGCGCCGGCCGCCATCGTAGTTTCGATCGCACTCACCTATGCGCTAACCTCCCTTGTCGGTGTCGTCGAAGACTACGCCGCCGCCAAGGATATTCGCTGGAGTGTCTGGCGTGGGGCTCTTCCCAGGTCGGTGTTGACCATCGCCGGGGCAGCCGTACTTTTCCTTTCCACCAACGCACCCGCGCACCAATTCCTCCCTCCACCACCTTCGAAGGCCCCGTCAGCGCCGGAGTTTGTGGCGGAAGGTGCTGATCAACTCGCCGAGAACTTGCTAAGTTGGGGCGGAGGTGTGCAGCCTGGGAATTTTGCCGCCGGCACGGACCACGAAACGCCGGCCAAGGCGGCGAACAAAACACCCGAAACAAGCGTTCCGGTAAAGATTTCGGCGGGCGGGAAGAGTGAAAACCCCCAAGAACCGGGTGCCGTAGGAGTACCAAAACTTGAACCGATACCCAACTTCAAAAACCTCGCCCCCGAAGACGAAGAGGCGGCCGCAAAAGCGGAATCGGTGCTGGTCAACTGGGTGAGTCAGGGCGGGGTCGGCGGAATCGAGATCGCAGCGCTGAAACCCGGTGTCTGGCGCTTCGAATTCGGTGTCGACGGGGACGGCAGCCGGGTCGACACCCGCGACACCATTCCACTCGCCAGCATAACCAAGACGTTCACCGCAGCCCTGTTGCTGCGCGCTATTGATGAGGGGCTTTTGGACCCGTACGCACCCATCGGCCAACTTGAGGCAGCCCCATGGTTCACCATGGCGGAGAGACTAACCGCCTCGCAACTTTTGACCCACCGGAGCGGCCTGGCCAACTACACTGAAACGGCGGCCTGGCTGGAAAACTGGCAGAGCATCGACGGATGGAAACCGGCTCTCGAGGCGATCATGCACGAAGGTTTCGTTTCGACACCGGGAACGGTGGTGCGCTACTCGAGCAGCAATTATATCGTCGCCGGACTGCTCGCCGCCCAAATCTACGGCAAGCCCATCGAAGAAGTCATCGAAAAATCCCTCCTTGACCCACTCGGTCTGCGGCAAACCGTAGTCAGGGGACCGATACCGGGGAGTCCAGGTACGGGAACCGGAAATATGCGCGCCTCGGTATCGGATTTGGCCCGCTGGGGTATGGTTCTCTGGCGCGACTCGAGTGTGCTCGGTTCCATCGGAAACGACTTGATGCGCAACGTCGACCCGGCGACGATGATGGGGTACGGCAGTTTCGCATGGTGCCCGTGCCGCGGCGATTCGCGTGGCGTCCAATGGTCGGCCATCGGCGCCAACGGGGCGGAGGCGACGGTGCGCTACTACCCGGCTCTAGATCTTATCCTCGCTATGCGCATCCCCGGCGGGGTAGACGAGCGGGTCGACCGCATGATTCTCGCAATCGTCGACGCCCTCCTCTAATAGCGCCGGCGGAGGAGTCCGGTACTATACAGATACATGTCCATGAACGTCGAAACATTAGAAAATGTACTTAGGCTAACGACAACCCTGTTCGTACTAGTCATAGTGCTCAAGTACCTCGTCTGGCCGACGCTTAGGCCGAAACAGAGGCACGAGGAAGCACCAAACCAAGAAACCAAGAAGGTGGCGCAGATGGCGGGAGTTGAGCATCAAACCCGCGAAACGGTCGACGGGGTCTGTGTGGGGATCTTGCGCGAGGGGCGCATGTTGGTGGTTAGAACCAAAAGGTATAGCGAATACTGGCAGCCGGTCGGAGGAAGGCGCGAGGTCGGGGAGGACCTCACAGAGGCAGCGGTGCGCGAAGTATTCGAAGAAACCGGATGGCGGATCGAAAAGAAAGCGCTCGAAAAAGTGTTGGTCGAACCGATGGACGCCCACGGAGGAACTCTCACGTTCTACACCGCCCAAGCGCCATTCGGCGAGCCGGTCATTGACGAAACCGAAATCGCCGAATGGCGGTGGGTGGAGAGAGGAAACCTGGTGAACCTGCCCGCTTTTGCGGCGGCCCAGAAGTTCTTCGCCTTAAGCACTCGGGCGGGGTGATACAACCCACCCCTGACCGGCCGACCTTGACTGCTCTGCGGGGCTAAAAACGGCGGTAGAGATCGAATCTTGTCGATGGACCCAGGCGGGACCGTAAGGATCGTGGCAACCGGCACGCGGATACCTGCCAAGGTTTCACGAATTTCCGGATTCCGTCAGATCAGCAATCGTACCCGGATAAGGTTTACGGTCGAGCATGAAGGCCGGGAAGAAGAATTGGTGGCCTTGCGGACAAAAGGTCTCAAGGTGTTCGATGGGACCGTCGGTTGACTCCAGGCAGGTTCGACCGAGGACTTCGGCCTGTAGGCCGCATCGGGGTGCGGGGCATACCACTAACTGCATGTTTCCTATTGTGCGCACATGGCGGCTTGCGTGCCGTACTCTTATGCCCGCGTTCAAAGGTTGCCGGTTTCGTCGACTACCGGTCGGTTCGGTCGAACCAAAGATGTTTCAATGACCGTACCATCAGTATACTGTAACGCAAACTTTCAATTTGTCAAGTATACCACGGTTACTTGGTGCACCCTCGCGCCCGACCGCGGCGAGAATACCTCCGGTATATATTGTGAGTCGGCATTAGTCAGGCACAGTATTAAGTATGAAAAGACCGGACGCAAACCCGCCGATGATGCCGTACACCGACGAGTACACCCTGGTGGAGGTGGACGCCGCGTACCTGCACAGGGCGGTGAAACCCAAGCAATTCATCCACATCGACCAGAGCGAGTGCATCCTGTGCGAGGGTTGCGTCGACATCTGCCCGTGGAAGTGCATACACATGGTCAGCACGGAGGCCGTGGTGGAGGCCACCGGCACCGAGATCCCGGGAACCGACCCGCAGGACCAGGTGATATTCACCATTGACGACGACATCTGTACGCGTTGCGCGCTCTGCGTCGACCGCTGCCCGACAGGGGTCATAATACTGGGCAAGGCCGGCGTCGCCCCCGCCAGCGGCGACCCGCACACCCGCACCAACAACCACGGGTACTCCTACGGGATGAGGTTCTAGGTATAGTCTATGCCCGCTGTTGTGAAAGAAAACCCGCCGTCCGGTTCCCGGGAGCGCCTGCGCGGCCTGGCGGACAAGATGCGGGACAGCCAGGTATGGGTCTCCATTTTCCGTCCGGGCTCGATCTTCCGCAAGGGCTACACCGACTCTCCTCGCAACCGTTCGTACGTGGTGATGAACTCCGTGCTATACCATCTGCACCCGGTGAAGGTCAAGCGCCACGCGGTGAAGGTCAGCTACACCTTGTGCCTGGGAGGGTTGTCGTTCTTCCTCTTCATCCTGCTTACCATCACCGGGATATTCCTCATGTTCTTCTACCGCCCCACCGCCGTCAACGCCTGGGACGACATCCAGTCTCTGCACACTTCGGTGACCTTCGGGCTCATGGTGCGCAACATGCACCGCTGGGGCGCGCACCTTATGGTTCTGGCGGTGTTCCTGCATATGGCGCGCGTATTCTACCACGGCGCCTACAAAGCCCCAAGGGAGTTCAACTGGGTGGTGGGGGTCATCCTGCTCACCTTGACCCTGCTGCTCTCCTTCACCGGGTACCTCCTGCCCTGGGATCAACTGGCCCTGTGGGCGGTCGCCGTCGGAACCAATATGATGGGCTACTCGCCGGTCATCGGTTCGCAGGTCCGGTTCGTACTGCTCGGCGGCACCGAGATCGGAGCCGATACCTTGTTGCGCTGGTACGTGCTACACGTACTGCTGTTCCCCTTTGTTACCGTCATATTCATGGCCATCCATTTTTGGCGCGTCCGCAAGGACGGCGGGATATCGGGTCCGCTGTGAGCACGGTGGGTGGCAATAGGCCGGGTGGTAGGGCATGACCGAGATACCTGAACATCTTTTGAAGCGGGCCAAGGCCGCCCGCGAGAAGACCGACGCTGCCGCCAACGCCGCCGACCGGGGATCTTCGCGCATACCTCAAAACCTGCTCGATCGTAGCAAATCCGCCCGCAGCCGCGCCGCGGACGCCAAGGATGCCGAGGATGTCCCGTCCTTCCCCGTGGTAGCCGTACCTCAGTCAGCCGAAGTTCCCGTTGGTTCCGGCCCCGGTGGGCATACCCAGAGACTGCTCACCGTGGTAAAATCCGGCTCCATTCAAGACGTCAAGTCCGTACCCGTGGACAAGGTGCACGTGTGGCCGCACCTCCTGTCCGTAGAGTTCGTCGCGGCGCTCGCATGCACGGCGTTTTTGTTCATGTTCTCGTGGTTCGTGAACGCGCCACTGCTTCAGGCGGCGAACTTCAACGCCACGCCCAACCCGTCGAAAGCTCCCTGGTATTTCATGGGCCTTCAAGAACTGCTCACCATGTTCCATCCGATGATCGCGGGCGTGACCATCCCGGGGATGGGGATAATCATCCTGATACTGGCCCCCTACCTGGATCGTAACCCCTCCAACAAACCGGAGGACCGGAAGTTCCTCACGTCCCTGTGGACTCTGCATCTCCTGTTCTGGGCGGTCCTGGTGATCATCAGCTCGTTCTTCCGTGGTCCGGGCTACAACTTCGTGTTCCCGTGGAGGGACGGGATATTCTTCGAGCTTTAATCATGAGCATCGTTCTTCTCCTTGCACTAGCCGGCCTTGCGGCGTTGGCAGTAGCGGCGGCGGCCACCGCGGCCCGACGGCAGGAGACCACCGGCGTTCTTTCGCGGGAAACCCGCGAGATCGGGAAAGTTGCCGAAGACTCGCGCCGTTCCTCCCCGCCGCGGGGCAGGGATTACGAGGAGCAGGCCCTCGCTGAAAGTAGCCGCGAACTTGTCGTACCGGACGCGGTCACCGTAGTCCCTTTCACGCCTCCCGACCCGGAGGTTGTGGGGGTTTCTCGCAGGCAGTTTTTCAACAGGGCGACGGTGACCTTGATGAGTGCCGCGCTGGGCGGATTCGGTGCCGCCGTGCTGGGTTACCTGTGGAAGGGTGCCGAGGGTGGTTTCGGTTCCAAGATCGCCGCCGGCAAACTCTCCGACGTGGTGGCGGGTATACGCGCAAACAAAGGTTTCCTCTACATCCCCGAGGCCCGCGCCTGGGTCACCGAGTACCCCAAGGAGTCCCTGTCCAAGGCCCAGACCGTTTACGAGTCCCAGGCCCCGGTTTACGAAGGCATGACCGCCGGTGTGGTAGCTTTGTATCAAAAGTGTCCCCATCTGGGCTGCCGCGTACCCACCTGCGTTACCTCCCAGTGGTTCGAGTGCCCCTGTCACGGTTCGCAGTTCAACCGCGTCGGCGAGAAGAAGGGTGGTCCGGCCCCGCGCGGCATGGATCGTTTCGCCGTCTCGGTCAGCAACGGCAACCTGGTAATCGACACCGCTTCGGTGTTCGGCGGCCCGGCGATCGGCACCAACACGACCGGTCAAGAAGCCGAAGGTCCGCACTGCGTGGGCACGGGGGGACACTGAGCCGTGTATATAGTACTGGCCGACGCGACCACCACCATAGCGTGGCTCACGCTGGTGGTGTCGGTCGTGGGCTGGCTGATATACGCGGGTTTCAACCTCCGTTCCGGCCGCGCCGAGATCGGCTCGGAGATAGAATTGGCGGCCAACCGCAAACCTTACTACGACGATGAGGTGCTGGAGGGCAAAAAGATTGAACGTACCCAGCTTCTCGGTTTGGCGTTCCTGGCCACGGTAACCGTGGCGCTGCCCTTGTACTGGATCCTCGAACCCGGTCGGCAGCGGGGGTCGCAGAAAGAGTTCGAACACAAGTTCGAGTACTGGGGCGGTAACCTGTTTGCGACCACTGCCGACGGGGGTTTCAACTGTGCCGGGTGTCACGGCGGGATGCAGGGACCCGGCGGCGTGGCCGCCTATGCGGTCACCGATCCCAAGACCGGGGCGGTGAAGGCAGTGAACTGGAAGGCGCCGGCCATCAACAACGTGTATCTGCGTTATACCGAAGAAGAGGTGCGTTTCATTCTCAACTACGGTCGACCGTTCTCCCCGATGTCGGCCTGGGGGCTCGTAGGCGGCGGACCGATGAACGAGCAGCAGATCCAAACCGTGCTAGACTACTTAAAGAGCATCCAGGTGCCCCGCGAATCCTGTCCTTCCCCCGATGACAAACCCGGGATGTGCGAAGGCGGCGTTCTGTCCGGGAAAATCCGGGACGAGATCCAGGCGGAGGTCGAGCGGCTGGTTTCCAACGGAACCTACGCCTCGACGGGGGAGGCCTTGTTCAATCTCGATCTCGCCGCCGGCGCCTACTCCTGTGCACGTTGCCACACCAAGGGCTGGTCCTACGGGGAGCCCCAGATAACCGGCGGCGGCGCTTTCGGTCCGAACCTCACTGGCGGGTCGGCGGTTCGCCAGTTCCCGAATCAGGCCGACATGATCGCCTTCATCAACGCCGGCAGCGAGTACGGCAAGAAGTACGGCGAGCAGGGCCAGGGTTCCGGCCGGATGCCCGGTTTCGGCGGGGTTTTGACCGACGAGCAGATAAAGGCCGTCGTAGAGTATGTCAGGGGATTGTAGGTATGGCTTACCAGACCTCCCCGGAGACGACCGCAACGCCATCCGGCCCCAACCCCAAGGTGCCGGAAGGTGACCTGCGCGAAAAGTGGGACAATTTCAAGTCAAACGCGCGGCTGATCAACCCCAACAACAAGCGCAAGTTCAAGGTCATCGTGGTCGGTACCGGCCTGGCCGGTGCGTCGGCCGCCGCCACGCTCGCCGAACTAGGATACCAGGTGGACTCGTTCACTTTCCACGACTCGCCCCGCCGGGCCCACTCCATTGCGGCGCAAGGGGGTATAAACGCGGCCAAGAACTATCGCGGGGACGGGGACAGCGTGAACCGTCTGTTCATCGACACCATAAAGGGCGGCGACTTCCGTTCGCGAGAGGCCAACGTCTACCGTCTCGCCCAGGTGTCGGTCGATATAATCGACCAGATGGTCGCCCAGGGTGTGCCGTTCGCCCGCGAATACGGAGGATTGCTCGACAACCGTAGTTTCGGCGGCGCGCAGGTGAGCCGTACGTTCTATGCGCGCGGCCAGACCGGTCAGCAGCTCTTGCTGGGCGCGTATCAACAGCTGTCGCGACAGATCGGTCTCGGCGGGGTGCGCTTGTTCAACCGGTGCGAACTTCTCGATGTGGTGGTGATCGACGGCCGGGCGGCCGGTATAGTGGTGCGTGATCTCATCACCGGCAACGTGGAGAGTCATGCCGCCCACGCGGTGGTCCTCGCCACCGGCGGCTACGGCAACGTCTACTTTTTGTCCACCAACGCCATGAACAGCAACGTTACCGCGGCCTGGCGAGCCCACCGTCGCGGCGCTTTCTTCGCCAACCCGTGCTACACCCAGATCCACCCCACCTGCATCCCCCAGAGCGACGAGGCCCAGGCCAAACTCACCTTGATGAGCGAGTCGCTGCGTAACGACGGCAGGGTTTGGGTGCCCAAGAATCCCGGTGAGATCCGTGCGCCAGGCGACATACCGGACGGGGACCGCGATTACTATCTGGAACGATTGTACCCGGCCTACGGGAACCTCGCCCCCCGGGACATTTCCTCCAGGGCCGCCAAGCGTCTGGTGGACAGCGGCCGCGGCGTCGGGTTGCTCAAGAACGGGGTTTACCTGGATTTCGCCGACGCCTTGCAGCGGCTCGGGCAGACAGTGGTCAAGGAACGGTACGGCAACTTGTTTGACATGTACGAACGGATAGCGGGGGAGAACCCCTACGAGGTTCCCATGCGCATATATCCGGCAAGCCACTATACTATGGGCGGTTTGTGGGTGGACTACGAGCTCCAGACCACCGTACCCGGTCTTTACGCCGTCGGCGAGGCCAATTTCTCCGACCATGGGGCCAACCGTCTGGGGGCGAGCGCCCTCATGCAGGGGCTGGCCGACGGGTATTTCGTGCTGCCCTACACTATAAGCAACGGTCTCTCCCCTCTTTTGAACAAGACCGTCCCCGGTGCGGATCACCCGGAGTTCAAAAAGGCCGAGGCGGCGGCCAGGGACCGCTATCGTGGGTACATTCGCGGAAACGGCAAACGTTCACCGGACTGGTTCCACCGCGAACTTGGTAAACTGGTTTGGGACAACTGCGGCATGGAACGCAGCCTGCAGGGACTGCAGGCGGCGATCTCGGACATCTCCGCGCTATACGGGGAGTTCGCGCAGGACCTGCGGGTCACGGGTTCCGACGACGGGATCAACCAGACCTTGGAGAAGGCCGGCCGGGTGGACGATTTCTTCCAGTTGGGTCTCTTGATGTGCAAGGACGCTTTGGCCCGCGAGGAGAGCTGCGGTGCGCACTTCCGGGTGGAACACCAGACCGAGGACGGGGAGGCCCTCAGGGACGATGAGAAGTTCTGTAACGTTTCCGCCTGGGAGTGGACGGGGGAGGTGAACGGATCGGTTCTCCACGAGGAGCCACTACTATTTGAGTCCGCCAAACTGTCTTCGCGGAGTTACAAGTGACCGGCACCGGTCTGGATGTCGCTTCTCTGCGCGGGGAGTTTCCCATCCTCCGCAGTCTCGTCAACGGCAAGCCCCTGCACTATCTTGACAGCGCCAACACCTCGCAGAAGCCCTCCGCGGTCATCGACGCGATGACGGAGTTCACCACTGACACCTACGCCCCGGTTGGCCGTAGTTCGTACACCCTGGCGACCCGCGCCTCGGAACGTTACGAGGAGGCCCGGGCCAAGGTGGCCCGTTTCATCAACGCCTACAAACCGGAGGAGGTAGTGTTCACCAAGAACGCCACGGAGTCCTTGAACCTGCTGGCGCAGTCCTGGGGTCGGGTCGGTCTTGCGGCCGGCGACGCGATCCTTTTGACCCACATGGAGCACCACGCCAACATCGTTCCCTGGCAGATGCTCGCCGAAAGGATGGGTCTGACGGTCCGGTGGGTGCCGCTGGACGACGATTACGGGTTGGATCTCTCGTCGCTGGACCGTTTGCTTGATGGCGTCAAGGTTTTCTCGTTCACCTCGATGTCCAATGTCTTGGGAACGGTGAATCCGGTCGAGCAGATGTGCGCGGCGGCCCGCCGCGCCGGTGCGCTGGCCGTAGTGGACGGGTGCCAGTCGGTTCCGCGCACGGCCACCGATGTCCGTCGCTGGGGTGCCGATGCGCTGGTTTTCTCGGGGCACAAAATGTGCGGTCCCTCAGGGGTCGGTGTCCTGTGGGCCAGGGAGGATATCCTTGCCGCCATGCCGCCGTTTCTCGGGGGTGGCGGTATGATCGAGGACGTCCGTCTGGACGGTTTCACCTGTGCACCGCTGCCCGGAAAGTTCGAGGCGGGAACCCCGCCGATCACCGAGGTCATTGGTTTGGGCGCGGCCGTGGATTTTCTGCAAGGGGTCGGTATGGACGCCATTGAACGGCACGAAGCCGCTCTCGCCGCCTATGCCCACCGGTCTCTTTTGGCACGTTTCGGGGAGGACATAAAGATCCACGCACCTTCACGGTCCTGTCCTGCGACCATATCCTTCGCCTTCCGTGGCCTACATCCGCACGACGTCAGTCAGGTGCTCGACCAGCGCAACGTGTGCGTGCGCGCCGGGCACCATTGTGCCAAGCCGCTCATGCGCCTTATCGGCGCCAACGCCACCGTGCGCGCGAGCTTGTACCTCTACTCCGATCGATCCGACGTTGACGCCCTCGTCGCGGCGCTCGACGACGTAGGCGGTATTTTCGGGTCGAAACTGGACAGATCATGATGCTCCTTCTACGATTTTTCGTTTTGTCCGCGATCGTGGTCGTCTCCGTCCGGTCCATCCCCCAGGTTTTCCGTACCTTCCGCAGCAATTCGGTCGCGGGTGTCTCTCCGGCCAGTTTCGCTCTCTCCGGTGCCGGCTCGCTTTTGTGGGCAACTTGGGCCGTGGCGGACGGGAAACTGGTTGCACTTCCGGGCGGCCTGGTTGGTGGATCTTGTGCTGCCGCGGCCTTGTTTGCCCTCTCCCGCCAGGGTGTCCGCATGACTGTCTCGCTCTTGGCCGCCGCCGGTTACATTGTTTTTGGCGCGGTGATGTTTTTGGTTTATGGTCCTCTGGCCCTCTCGCTGACGGCCGCCTGTAGCGGCGTTGGGTTCGCGGTGTTCGGTCTTTCTGCGTTTCTGCGTTCCCCTGACCGAGCCGGCGTGTCTCTGTGGAGTTGGGGCCTGGTCGCCTACTCTGAGTTGGTTTGGCTCTGCTGGGGGTTGGTCTACAGGGTGCCCGCCTCGATCATTTCCTCCGGTTCCGGTGTCCTGGCTGCGCTGGTGGTGATGGGTCTCAGCTTGCACTCTTCCCGTCGCAAGGTCGTTTTGCTCCGTGAGTAGCCTCGAAGATCTCTACCGCGAGGTCATCCTCGACCATTTCCGCACCCCGCGCAACAAGGGTGATCTCCCCCCGCCTGCCATCTGCACCGAGGGTGTCAACCCGTTGTGCGGTGACGAGATTCGTGTCTTCCTCGATGTCGCCGACGGTGTCGTGCGCGACGTTCGCTTCAGCGGACACGGCTGCTCGATCAGCCAGGCTTCGGTGTCGATGATGACGGTTGCCGTTAAGGGCAAGTCGGTCGACGACGTGCGTGCAATCGCCAAACGTTTCAAACAAATGATGACCATCGAGGAGGACGACGTGAACGCCCCCACCGACATTCGCCTCGGTGACATTGAGGCGCTGCAGGGCGTGGTGAGATATCCCGTGCGAATCAAGTGCGCAGTGCTAGGTTGGAACACCTTGCTAAACGGGCTCGACTCGGCGCAGACCCGAGATGCGGCGCGATGACGCCTGCCGTGCCGTCGGGTATTAGTTGCGGATAAACCCGCGGCACCCGACGACCCTTCCTTCGGCGTCCCGGACCTGCTGGCCCGGCACCAATAGGTCGGTCGTATTTCTTCCGCAGGTCGCCGCCGCCGCGACGAGCGCCAGTGAGACGATGTAGAGTACGCCGTCCTGCGGTTCCGGGAGGTTAACGATCGCCTCAAACGACTGGGTCCATGTGTCAACGCCGTTGAGGGGCGCGGATTCCTGGAGGGCGACTACCACCCGGGCCACCGTCCCTGACGCTTGGAAAACGGTTTCTTCTTGGCCGCTTTCGTTCATGACCACCACTTTGTGCGGCGTCAGGTTCACTATGTTCATGTCCGCGCCTGACCCGACCATACAGGGCATCACCCGGAAAAGGGCAGGGCGCGGACGTTATGACCGGCCACTTCCCATCTGGAAGGCGACCCTAGTAGCACCACGAATGCGGCGTTCTCCAGACGGAAACGTCGCAGATGGTGCGATGACATACCCAGTACTCCATGGGCGAGGATCGCCCGGATGAACGATCCGTGGCTCACCACCAAGGCGTCTCGTTCCTCGCCCTGCAGGCGTTCGAGCACCCTGCGGGCCCGTGCGTCGACGGCCGACCACGTTTCCCCTTCGGGCGGCCCGAGGTTCCCGCTTAAGGGATCCCGCCAGGCCGGGAACTGCGATGCGTACGCACCCCGGGACGCGGTCTGCTCGGTCTCCCCTTCGAACACCCCGAAGTCGATCTCCCGCAGATCGTCCCAGATCCCTGGTTCGGTTATGCCGAGCACCCCGGCGACGATCGAGGCGGTCTCGCGGGCCCGCAGCAGCGGGCTTGAGACGAAGAACGGCGAGGCGAGGGCCTTGAGGGCGGGGGCCGCGGCGCGGACGGCGGCGGCCCCCTCCGCGTCGAGGGGAATGTCGGTACGCGAAAGGTAGCGACCGGCACGGTTCCATGCGGTCTCGCCGTGGCGCATGAACACCAGGGTCGTCATAGGGCGCCCGTTGACCAGGTCATACGCCTTGACTGTCCGCGGGGATGGAAGTCGTTCGCGTTCTCATGCCGTGGGTTCCTCGCCCCCGCTCGCCGGCGTCGGCCACTCTCTGTCTTGCTCGCCCTCGTGTAGCAGTAGGTACAGGCCGTCGGCGAGGGTCTCCGGCGGGTTTCCGGTTATCCTGCTTTCAACGATGTCGGCATGGTACTTCTCCAGGATCGTCCGCGCATTGGCGTTGTCGTATATGCGTCCGTCTACGTCGTAACCCGGGGACAGTTCGAGGATGGCGCGGGCATCGGCCCCGGACAGGGTTTTGCGGCACTCCAGGGTGTGGGCCAACGCTAGTACCAGGTGGCGGTCTTCCTGGATCATCCGTGACACCTCTTCGTACACTCCTTTCAATAGATCCTCCACCTCTTGCACCACCCCGCTCTTGGGGTCGGGTTCGCGTTTGCCCGCGGATATGTTTTCCCCCATACCCCACGCGGACACCATCGAGGTGGCCAGATTGGTGGCGGTTTCCAGGTCTTCGGATACCCCGCTGGTGGAGTCCCCGTAAAACAGCCTTTCCCCCGCCAGGGACGCCAGGCACACCGCTATGTCGACCCGGTACTCCTTGCCCCACTTGGTGTGCAGTTCGGCGTTGGGTATGGACGAGACCAACCCCAGGTAGTTGCTGCCCTTCTCTATGGTTACGGTGTCTATGGTCAGATTTTTGCGCAGTCTCCAGGCTATCAGGGCGTGGCAGGATTCGTGCACCGCCACGGAGTGCTGCTCGTAGGGCACGTACTCCACCCCTTCGCTGGGTCCGAATTCTTTGTAACGTTTGGCCACCAGCATGTCCGTCCACTCGATGGAGCGCCTGCCCGTGCGCATGGCCGCTATGAGAGCCTCGTTGACGATGTCCTTTATCACCGCGCCGCTGGCATTGGGGGTCATCAGGGCTATGGATTTGACCTGCCCGTCGGTCAGGCCGTGGCTGACCTTGTCCAGGTAGCCTTGGTAGGTGCGAAGCCTGCCTTCATATGACGGGTATCCCACCTTGAATATACGGTCGATGCGCCCGGGCCGCAGGAGCGCCGGATCGAGGGCGTCCGGCCGGTTGGTGGCCATGACGTGCATGATACGGTATCGTTTCGGATGCACGGCGGGCAGCCCTAGTGCTCTGCGTATCTTGTGCATCAGTCCCGTCGGTGTGCGCAGTCCCTGCATGGACGCCAGTATGGTGTTCAATATGGCCGGGTCCCCGCCGCCGCCGATGCGCGGCATCATCAGTTTGTTCACGGTCGCCCCGTCCGAGTTTTTGGTTTGGAAACCTGCCGCCGCGCCGCGCGACCCCAGCACGTCCGCCTCGTCGAAGAACACCACCACTCCCCCGTAGACGTTGGAAAGTTTGCGGAGTTTTTTGTACAGCATCTTCACCCTCAGCGGACCGATGCCTACGAACATGTTCTGGAAAGCCGCCGGTTCGACCATCACGAACGGTACGGAGGTTTCGCCCGCCATGGCCTCGGCCATGAGGGTCTTGCCGGTACCCGGGGGACCCCATAGTAGCATGCCTCCCGGCACGTGCCCGCCCAGGGATTCGATGACCTCGGGCTCCCTGATGAACTGGACCATCTCCTTGATCTTCTCCACCACCGCGTCCTGACCCCAGACGTCCGCGAAACCGGTCTTGACCTCTTCGGGCAGGTATACGTGTATGCCGCCCCTGCTGAGTACGGCGAACAGCAACAAAAACTGCGCGACGAAGAACACCAGCATGAGTATTCCCTGTATGGCGTACAACGGTATGAACGCGGGCATCTGCCTGAAACCGTCGTTGAGCGCCGAGTAGGAGGGGGAGTTCCTTATGTTGTTAACCCCCGCAGCCAGGACGAGGACCGCCAGGATTAGTTTGGTGAGGAAGGATATCTGTTTCCGGACGTACGCCGGTATCCTTTCCACGGGTTTGCGCACCCTCATGGTGCTGGCCTCCAATGTCGCGGGAACCTGGGGGACTATGTGTCCTATTATCTTAAAGCAGCCCAGTACCACCGCTATCAGTAGAAGGGGTCTGAGGACCATGCTCTCCCCGTAGGCGATGCTGTAGGCGTCCAGGAGGCTGTATCTGCTTGCGTACATGGAGAACAGGGCCATCAGCGACCAGAGCACGAATGCGGCGTACAGGGGTTTGAGGGATCTGCCTACCAGCAGCAGCATGGAGTCCGCCGCACGTCCCCCCGGTTTCCCGGTTTGCTTGCTTTCGTCCACGCCGTTGGTCATTGGTTCTCCCAGGATTCCATGGTCCTGTCCACGGTTCCGCTGTTGGCTTCGTAGCACGTCCTCTCGCATCCGATGGCCAGGGATTTCAACAGGTATCTTATTTCCGGTCCCCCAGAATTCGTACCGCGGGCCTCGTACAGTATGGTGCTTGTAGTCACCCTGGAGACTGTGCCTGGTTTCAGTTCAACATCCATAGTCACTTTTCGTGTCTGGGTGCGTGATTGCGGGTCGCCGCTTTCCTGGCTAAGTACGATTATCGCCCCCGCGACCACTTGCCTTTCGAAGTCCAGTATGAACATGTCGTCGATGTCGCGCAGGGCCTCCGGATAGGAGGCGTATCCTTTGATCACGATGGTCCCGCCCGGGGTGTTGCCTGCCTGGAGTATTATCGGCTCTTCGGGCCGTCCGGGCACTATCCGTGGCGGCATACCGAAACCTTGAAGGAACAGGGGCGGGTTGGGGTTGTCGGGAGTTATTTCCTCCCAGGAGTACACCTGCCACCCGCTGTCTACGCGTACCGTTGCCTTGTACCGGTCGGATCCCACGCACGGGACGAGGTAGTCCTCCGCCGGTGGTTCAACTTCCCGCACGCCGGGACCGGGGAAAACACAGTAACTTCCGGAGACGGGCAGTTTTGCGCATCCCGCCAGTAGGCACAGGGTCAGCAGCCCGGCGATCGTCCGGGTTTTCTTCGTCGGGTTCAAGAGGACCTTCTACCGGCGTATACTCCGTAGGCCGCGAGCAGCAGGGCTATTCCCGTCGCGATGGTGTGCGCCGTCAGGTCGGTGGTTTGTGGTTTACGGGTCAGGGATGACGTCACCGACGTGTACAGGCGGCCCATTTCTTCCTCGGTGTAGGCCGAGACGAATTGTCCACCAGTCACCTGTGCCAGTCTCTGGAGGGTGAGAAAGTCCGGGGGTACTTTCAAAATCTGGGTCAGCCCGTCGGGGGTGAGTATGCTTATCTCGCCCTCCGGGGTGCCGAGGGCCACGGTCGACACGTGGACCCCCAGTTCGACCGCGAGTTCCGCGGCCTGGGCCACGGTGGTGTTTCCTGCCGTCTGCGCGCCGTCGCTTATCAGTATGACATCGGTGGGTTTAGGGTCGGCGAAGTTCGCTCCGGCCGCCACCGATTCCTGGACCCTGTCGGCATCCCCCGCCCGGCCGACGGCGTATGCCAGTAGCAGGGCGTCTCCCGTCGCCGTGCCCCCTCCCGCCAGCAGATCCCTCACGGCGTTAGCGCTGAGCGTTCTGTCCGTGGTGGGGTACGACGGTACGGATACCGTCTCGTTGTACGATACCACGCTGAGCGTCCATTCTTTCGGGGCGTTCGCTATGAAGGCGGTTGCGGCGTTCTTCGCGGCGTCCAGTCGCGTCTTTTTGACGTCGGTTGCCGTCATGGAACCGGAGACGTCGACAACCAGGACGATGCTGTTGTTGGATACGTCCTCCTTCAATACTATTCCCGGTCCGCTCTGCGCGAGTGCCAGCAGCACGACCCCCGCCAGTCCGACGACGGTCGCCGTACGGTCCAGCCTGGGTTTCGGGGACAAGGTTTCGAGCATGGTCGTGCCCGTGAAGTGCACTATCCTCGAGTTCCTTTTCTTTATCTCGCGCAGGTACAGGGTGTAGGCGACCAAAGGAAGCAGGACCAGGGGCAGGAAAGCGGGGTGTTCGAAGGTCATACTCGGCGCGGCAGCCTCGAACCCAGTACGTCGTCGACCACGGAGGTGGTGTTTAGTTCTATGAGGAACGCCCCCATCCCCTGGATCTGGTTTCTGACGTCGAGGTATTTTCTGAGTGCCAACTCCTCGTACTTTGCGGCCAGGGACCGCGAACTCGAGTCGAACTTGACGATTTCACCGGTCAGGGGATCTTGAAACCGCAGCACACCCGCCGACCTCAAGGATAGTTCCGACGGGTCCTTGATGAGCAGGATGCATAGCAGGTTGTTGACCGAGAGGTTCCTCAGCAAGGACAGGGTTTCCCCGGATGTCCGCATGTCCGTAGAGAATACGACCAGTGAGTCCGCGCAGTTGCGGGAGATCTTGGCGATCACGTGGTCGTGTTCGGGCGTCGATCCCCATACTACGGGTTTGGTGAGTTCCTGGATGTTCCCTATGTCGCTTAGTTTCAATCTGAGGTTGCCGCTTTCCTTTTCCAGCATCACCTCCGAACCTCCCCGCATGCCCACATAGGAAAGGGATCGGTAGGCCGCGACCTGGACCGCATTTTTGGACGTCTCCCTGCCGTAGAGCATGGTGGGACTGTCGTTGTGCACCATTCTCACGATCGGGGTGCTGTAGGATTCGGATCGGTGCACGTGCAGAATTCCGGTCTTCGCGTAGGCGTTCCAGTCGGCTTTGCGCAGGTTGTCCCCGTAGGCGTACTCCGTAGGGGACAACCGCTCCTCGGAGTTCCCGGGTATTTTGGAGAATCGTTGCCCCATGTAGCTTCTGCGCATCCCGTCTTTTTGGGGCAAAGACAGGAGGTTGAGCACCGCTAGGTTCATGTCGACGGCAGGAGTGCCCTTACTACGCGCTCCACCACCATCTTGGACGTTACGCCATCCAGTGAACCTTTGTAGGATATGCACAGACGGTGCGCCAGGGCGTCTTCCGCGAGGTCGACCACGTCCCCTACGGCAACTTCGCCTCGACCTTTGATAAATGCCCTTGCTCTGGCGGTCGCCATGAGCGCCAGGCTTCCTCTCACTCCGGCCCCGTAGGTTACCGCTTCCGACCATTCCGGGACGAGGGTTCCCACGTTACGGGTACCCTGCACCAGGTCGACTATCAGGCCCGCGATTTCTTTGGGCACGTGTACGGCCTCGACCAACTCGCGGGCTTGCAGGATGTCTTGCAGCGTCAGGGACGTTGTCGCTCCGACGTCTCCCACTATGTGCCTGCGGAGTACTTCTACCTCCTGAGTTTTGCTGGGGTAGGATATTCCGACTTTCATGATGAACCTGTCCAACTGCGCCGCGGGGAGGGCGTAGGTACCTTCGCTCTCTATCGGATTCTGGGTGGCCAGGACCATGAAGGGTTCCTCGATGGTGTAGGTTTTCTTCCCGATAGTCACCTGGCGTTCCTCCATGGCCTGCAGGAGTGCCGACTGGACTTTCGGGCTGGCCCGGTTGATTTCGTCCGCCAGGAGGAAATTGGTGTGTACGGGCCCGAGTTCCGTTTTGAAGTCGCCTTTGTCCGGGACCCATATCCTGGTCCCGGTCACGTCCGAGGGCATCAAGTCGGGGGTGAACTGTACCCGTTGCCACTCCCCCTGGCAGATGCGGGCGAAGGTTTTGACCGTCTTGGTTTTCGCCAGTCCCGGTACGCCCTCTAGGAGTATGTGGCCCTTGGCCAGGGTGGCGACGAGGATACGTTCCACGAGGTGCTCTTGTCCCACTATAACTTCGATCATCGCGTTGCGGGCCTGCGTGAGCTTTTCTTTGATCTCGCTCTTCCGGTCGGCACTGGGGGCGTTCATACCCGTGTTACTGTATGGCCACCCGCGCAATAGGCATCCTATAGCGCCGCCCGGGTCTCCTAGTTGACCGTACCGGTTCGAGTTGCACGGTGAGAGGGCGTGAAGAAATCCCGGAAATTTTCCAGAAAAATAGCATTGGTTTTCGGGGTTTTGCTTACGGCCTGTTCTTCCGCGTCAACCGGTTCTCCGCAAACTAGCGTCGCCCCCGCGGTTTTCCCCGTCGACCCTGTACTGCTGTCCGGTGCCCCCGACTCCCAGGTTCTGCGCTCCGCGCATAGTCCGTCCCTGTACGCGGCCCCTTGCCACGTTCCGGGGGCCCTCAGGCTGGGGGAATCCTGGTCCTTGGCCGACGAGTCGGTGTCCCTGGCCGCCGACGGAACCCTGGTGCTGGACACTCTCAAAATTCCGGGCCTCGACGGCTACGGGTTCGACCTGTCGGTTGTGCATGAGGGCAAGGACGAGACCCCGATGACCGTGCAAGTGCGGTGTCTGCCCGAGAAATTCCCTAAAATAACCATAGAAGGCACCTTCACCGACTGGTTGATGCTGACTACCGTACCAAATCCGTTCATGCCGGGTCAGGCCGGCTCCTTTCAGTTGATATTGGAACCAAATGGTTTCCCGGCCTACGTCCGGGGCGGTGCATGGATGGCGGCGGATTTTTTCCGTGACGGGGACCGGGTGGTCGGGTTCCAAAAGGTGGTTCTACCGCCGGGGCAGTCCGAGGTGCAGAGTTACAGCAACACCCCGGGACTGGGTTTCCAGTCTTCAACCAAAACCGTAAACGAACTGTCCATCGCACCCGACGAGCAGTGGGTTCCCGTTGGGAAGTTTGGATTGGATCCGCATGCCGCCGCCGTTTTGCCCAACGGTAATCTTCTGGGGATCGTCTACGAGGAGATGCCGGACACCCCCATGGACGCCGACAAGGTCATAGAGTCCTCGTCCACTACCAAGTTGTGCCCCAGGCGGGCACCAACGGGGTCGGACCCGGTTCTGCGCGGCAGGGTCGTCGAGGTGACGAATTCCGGCCGCATCGTGCATAGTTGGAGGACGGAGGAGCACCTGCCCTCCGCCGTCCGTGCACCCCTGTGGGTGGCGGTTCATTCCTTTACCGGGGCAAAACCGTACTGTGCGGTGGACGCGGAACATTTGAACTCTCTGGCTTTCTACCAGGACGAAAACTCGTCCCCCGGGAAGGGAACCGTTATGGTGACAGGCAGGCACATGGACGGGGCTTTCCTCATCAACTGGCCCTCAGGGGAGGTCGTGTGGTCGCTGGGCGGGAACGTCACCGACAAGTCCCTGACCATCCAGGGCGATCCTTTGAATGGTTTGTCCTTGCCGCACGATGCCCACTTTCTTTCAGGCGACGAGGTGATGGTGTTCGACAACAGGAAATTCGGTGAACATTCCCGGGTGGTGGTCTACAGGGTGGACACTGGCGCGCGTTCGGCCACCCTCCAGGAAACCTATACCGTGGACTGCCCGGATTCCAAGGGAAACTTTTCTTTCTGCGGGGCTTTCGTGATGGGTTCTGCGCGCCTGACTTCGAACGCCGCGGGCGTGCTAGTGGGCGTCGGATCTTCGCAGGTCACCGCCGCGGAGATACCGAGGATCACCGCCGACGAACCGGCTCGTAAGCCGACCGCCACCTTGATGTTGTCAGGGTCGTGGAGTTACAGGGTTTTGCCGGCCGCCCCTTTCGATTCCCTGGATCTGTACCGTCTTCAGTTCCCGTCGGGATCCTGACGGTAAGCGCGTACCCGCTATAAGGGCCTAGGATTTGGAGTTCGCCTCGGCGGGAGTGGTGACCACGGGAGCCTGGTACGGTATGGGGGTTTTCTGGTACACCACGACCATGTGCGAGAGGTTGCTCTCGTCGCTAAGGAGGGTGTCCACGAACACCGACATTTTGGATTCACCGTAGGTTCCCAGTATCTCGATCCCTAGGTACGAGAATAGTACTTCCACTTCCCACCCGTTCTCGCGCATGTCGGTCACCAGAGCCCCGGTGATTATGTTTATGTTGCCCCGTATCTCCAGGTCCCAGCGATTGCTGTCCTCCACGTTGTACTCGGATTTAACCCCGTAGTTCTCCAGGGGTTTCAGGCCCTGCGGCCAGTTCGAGAGCGGCCGGTAGGGGTACTCTGCGAGGGTGGTGGTCGGGGATGTCGGGTCGTTCGCAGCGCCCGGATCGCTCGATAGGGTGCCCGCCACGCTCGCCGGGGGACCGACCATACCGGGTTCCCGGGGTGTCTCCGCGGGGGATGTGGCGAGAGTCGCATCCCGGAATATCGAGGAGACGCTGACCGCCAAAACGAGGAACAGTACGACGACGGCCCCCGCCAGGGTTATACTCGCGTAGGTTTTACTCCGCATACCTCGGTTACTGTTCGTAGTGCCCTTTGTTTTACCGTAATACCAAAGCCCCTACCTGGACTCCCTTATCAGTATCTCCCTGTTTTCCGAGGCGTACACCACGGCGTCTTGTCGGGAGGGGGCCAGGCTCCTGCTTATGAAGGCCTCGTGACTGGCGGTCTCTTCCCCGCCGCATCCGCCGCATTTCGTCACGCTGATGTAGGTTACGGACCATCCCAGCACCACCTGGGGTTTGTCACCTTGTACGGTGGTGCTGGCCCCGACCGTCACCATGGGTTGCTGGTAGTGGCGTTTCACTTTCCTGTTGCTTCCCAGGCACTTGGAACACGACAGAGAGTAGACGCCCGATATTCTGCTCAGCATCAGTACGCTGACGCAGATGACCCCCAGACCCGTACCGATGAGCGGGGACTTGGTTAGGGCGAGCGCCACCGATGATACTCCTAGCGCCCATGCCGTGAGCGCCATAGGTAGGTCTTTCCGTGTCACCTTCTATAGTGTGCCCTTTTTCACCAGCGAAACACACGCCTCCGCGCCCCGGGTCCTATAGGGTTTTCGCCGCCTGGTAGAGTATCGGGGCGGTGGAGTAGACTTCGCTTCTACCATGGTCCCAGAGCGTCGCCATGATCTCGACCTCCTCGGGTGCAACCGGACCGACCCATTCCCCGACCTGGCTCCAGCCGGCGGTATGCAAGTGCTGCCGCAATCCCTCCGGCGCCTCTAGCAGCACCATGTTGTCTCCCCGATCCAGGGTGCAGTTGTCAAGGCACACCCTCAGGGCGATCTTTTTCGCATCGCCCTCATCGTAACCGTCCCCCCCGGTTCTCCGGTATATGGCGATCTTCTTGGGCGTGCCGCGCACGTTCAAAATGTCCATGGACTCCTCCAGCGCCTGGGGGCTTTTCAGGTACGCGGTCAACCTCTCCTGCTCGTCCGCGCATAGGGTCATCGCGGCCACCCTCGCCGTGCTGTCCGGGTTCCTTATCCCGCTGGTGGCCACCATCACGTACCTGCTGAGCATCCGGTCGATGGCGTTCATGCGGGTGTTCATGTTGGATATGTTCACGGGTATTTCCTGCAGGTGTTTGCTGTACCTGGCGACCAGTCTTAGCGCCGACCGGGTGTTTCTCTCGTTGAATCCGGGGATCTCCGACCGGGATGCGTACGCGGCCAGGATCGTGATCAGGGAGGATCCTGCGGCCACCGTCAGGGTCAGGAGCGTCAGGAACCGAGTCGCGCTGTCGCGAGTGGCGTACGCCAGTATGAGGAGGACGATCGCGGCGGACATCCCGCTGGCGTACGCCTTTTGCGTGCACAGGTAGCGACCCAGGCTCAGGGAGGTTGCGGCGGTTTCCCGCAGGTAGCGCCTCAGGCCCTCGACCTGTCCGCGGCGGGGGTCAGTGCTTAATAAGGCCATACCCGCTGACTTGTCTGGGGTTCACAGTCGTCGGCAGGCATCTGTGACCGGACTCCGGGCGCTAATAGTGTATGTATTCTCATATAGAGACTATCCTATCAACATTAAACGAAAGGTTGCCTATGAGACAATCAAAAAAACAACAGCCGACGAGCCATGTGGCTAGTGCGGTTTGGTCGTGCACCCCGGACGACGACGTAGCGGAAATAGTGTTTCCCAGAGCGTCAAACGTGCGCAGGACCAAGGGGATCAGGAATGTGCGCATGCGCGCCGAGTCCTTGTTGAAGTGGTACAAGGGGAGCCTTGACCACGTACTCAGCATCGCCACCAACGCGAGAACCCCGGGAACGGTCCTGGAGGCTTTCTCCAAGGATACCCGGCTATCGGTCAAGCGGGCTTTGCTCGCCAACCCGTCCACTCCGGCCCCGGCTTACGCCAAACTGGTGTCGTGGGCCCTTATCCACAACGACTACGAAGGTCTCCACAACATGTCGGCCACCATGGACATGCGCGCAATGTGCAAGTCCCTGTCAACCTACAAGGAACAGTACGGGGCCGCCGCGAGCAGCAGCTTGTACCTGGACTACGAAGTCCTGGCAGAGAGGCTGCTCAGTCACCAGGACCTGGTTCTGCCGCTGGCATCCATCGGTTGCCTGGACCTGAACACGATACTGGCCAAGCACGTCAACGAGGGTGCGATATCCTCGACCTCGCTGTTGGACTTGGTGCGTACGCACCCGGAACCCGAGGAAACGATGAGACTCGTGTCGATCGTCCTGGACGGCAGGGTGCTGCTCAACACCGACCTGACCCAGAGTTGGCTTTACGCGCAAAGTGTCTCCCGGTACTTTAAACGGGACGCGGCGATCTTGAAGCCCTTTAGTCTGGTCGAAGACGGTTGCCAGAAAGATCTTCTGGTACCCGACAACCCGGCCATGCTGAGCACGGCCATCGTGAACGGCGTAGCCGAGGACGATCTGGTGCGGGCCATGGGCAACTACGGTCACGAGATGTCCGTGGTGCTCGAGTCGCTTGCCGCGCGAAGCGTTTCCGCGGAATGCGAGGAGCACATCGCGGATCGCCTGATCCAGGTGCTCTCGTCCGCCGCCAAGGGGTCGAGAGAGGACGAAATGCGCACCAAAGCGGTATGCATGTTTTTGGCAAACTCTCGACACGAGTTGCGTGAAAGCAAGGTCCTTGCGCTCCTGCGTCAGGGTTCGCTATCGGCCACCAAGCGCTGGCTGGTCTCGTTCCCCGAGAAAGCCAACAGCGTCAAGGCTTCGATTGCCGCGGCCCTGCTGGACGACCCGGCTAAAAGCGCTCACGCCTTCCATGTTCACGGTCGAATCGCGGACATGGATACGGTCTACGATACGCTAAGAGTGGACATGTTGGAGGCCTGCGTGCACACCCCCGGTCTGGTCGAGGTGCTGATTAAGCACTACGATGAGTATTTGGGCGGGCACTTGCGCGAGAGAATCGTCATGCGTGCGGTGTACCCGGTGTTGGCCAGGAACTTTGGTCATTCCGGTGCACAGAATCCCCATATGCGGGAGAACTGGGAGACTTTTATGGTCTTGGCAGAGGAATGGCAGGGCGCCTTCTCGGGTTTGCCTGCCGCCGTTCTCGACGTCCTCGGACACAGCCAGCCAGCCGCCTACGATGCGCAATCAGACCAACTGCAAATTTGGTGAGAGTAAGGGTCCCCGGAGAAATCCGGGGGCCTTTGCCTTTCCGGGGTGCTTTAGGTGTACTCTATTATCTCGTTTTCCGGATTTTTGTCACTGAACGACACTTTTACCACGTCGGTACGGATGTACTCCTCGGCCTCAGCCAGCCCCATGGTCCTGCGCTGCCCCGGGCTCATGCCGCCGAAGTATCCGCCGGTTATGTTGAGTTCCGTGTTGTACGAGTGTCGCAGACACTCCAGGCGTACCGGACATTCTCTACACACGTTCAATACCTCTTCGTCTATCACGTGCCCGGCTTGCACAAAGAAGGACTCCACCGGCAGGTCGCTGCACGCGGCGTCGTCCAGCCACAGATCCCCCCCGGTTTGTCCTATGAACGATAGACCGTCACCTATGTTCTCCAGCATGCGTTCCTCCTGTTGTCCTGCATTTAGATTACCGTAACTTCCGTGTCTTCCCTGTCCTGGTCGGTGTCGACCGCTATGACCATGTCGGCAGAGTCTTCGATGTTCTCGACGTGACTTACTATGAATATCTGTGAGTAAACGTCCCGCATGTTGCGCAACCCGTCCAGTATGGACTGGCGCCGCTCCCTGTCCTGGCTAGCGAAACACTCGTCTAGTACCAGGAATCCGGCTCCTCCGGCTCCGTGCCTCTCGCTTACAACCTGCGACAGGGCCAGGCGCAGGGACAGGGCTACCAGGTCGACTTCCCCGCCCGAAAGGTCGGCCAGTGACACGAATTTGCCTTGATCGTTTACGGTCACCGTGTAGTCGTCGTCTATTTTCACCGCCAGAAACCTCGAGGAGCTCATTGTGCCGAGAATGGATGACACCGCAGATTCCAGGTTGGGTCTGAGTCTGGTGGCCAGGGTGTCCGAGAGAAGGCTCAGTAGTCTCCCCGCGGCCGCGGCCGCCACGGCCCGCCCGTGATGTTCGGCGCGTCTCAGGTCGACCGCCTTGGCCAGGTCCAGGCGCTTTTTGTCTTGAACTATGCGGGACTGGAGTACCGCCACCTCCTGTAGCCAGTAGTTTACCAGTTCCTGCTCTTCCTTCTTCGTCTGCTCCGTTTTCTCCATCTCCGCATGCCGTAAAAGCAGTTCCTCCCCGGGCGCGGCCGCCGCCAGGTCCCGTTTTAGCGAAGTTATCGTTTTGGCGTTCAATGCGATCTGTTCCTCGAGTTTGGCCATGGTGTTGATGACCTTCTGTCGTTCCTTTACCGCGTTATCGTACTCCCCCAGACGCGACACCTTCAAAGCTATGTCGGCCTTACGGGAGTATACGGCGTCTATGTCCACCGGTGCCACTTCGAGTCTCTCCACCTGCGAGGTGTACATCTTTTCGCGCCGCTCCAGTTCCAGCAGGTCCCTTGTGTCGTTGGCGGACGCCTTGACCAGGTCGGTGTCCTCCTGCAGGAGTTCGGATAGTTTGCCCGTCTCGGCCACCGAGGACTCCTTGTCCTCGCGTACGATGACCTCCATTCGACGGCAGTCCTCCAGTTTGGCGGTCAGATTCGCCTTCTCTGTGGCGAGGGTGTCGGCCAGGGAGGTTCTATACTCGACGGAAACCTCCTGCCCGCAGGTGTCGCAGACGTCTTCCAGGTCCCTGTGCTTATTTAGTCTGGTCTGCACTTCGTTGAGTTTGAAATTTAGTTCTATGATCCTGAGACTGGTCTCGTTGTGCTGCGCGGTCGCCCTGGCTATTTTTTCCTTGCCGTGGTCTATGCGGGATTTCAGGTTTTTCCGGGAGGCCTCGTCCATCGGTTTTGGTGCACTGTTGAGAGCGTCGCGCCGGCCGGCTATCAGCGCGATCTCGTCTTCCAGGACTTTCCTCTGCCTGATTGCCGCTTGGGCCGTGGTGGCCCGCAGTAGGTCGCGTTCGTTCTCGGCTATTTCCAGAGCCAGGCTCTCGACGTTCACGTCGATGACTGGTATGTCCGCCAATACCAGATAGTTCAGCTGGGCGGCAAGGTCCTCTTGCGCCTGTTCCACCTGCGACAGAGCACCCTCGATCCGGGCGGTGTTCGTCTTTGTGTTCTCCCAGCGTTCTCGTACGTCCCGGCTTTTCGACAGGGTTTCGTCCAGATCCGCTATAGACGCTCGCACGGACGCGAGTTCCTTCTCGTAATCAGCGAGCGTGCCGGTGTGCCCCCTGATCTCTTCCTCTACTTTCTGGGCGTCCTCGCCGACTATCTCTTTGGATATGTCGCGTTCTTTTTTGAATAGTGTCTGTGCGACGTTTCGTGCCGCCGTCAGTACGTCCAGTCGTAGGAGTCTGGAGACCATCAAACTGCGTTCATGTGGCCTGAGACTGGCCAGACCGTCGAGATCCTTTTGCTGGGCC
>Ga0194123_10000625_pt1 | contig 64371 bp, 60 predicted proteins | sample TA2MahsurfametaG_5_FD_155479 | JGI IMG/M metagenome (GOLD analysis project Ga0194123, IMG submission 155479) | Freshwater microbial communities from Lake Tanganyika, Tanzania - TA2015023 Mahale A surface | ecosystem: Environmental > Aquatic > Freshwater > Lake | place: Tanzania: Lake Tanganyika... | reverse complement strand
CATGGAACCATCGGCTCCAAAGCTAATCCCTGCATCTTACGCTTCAAATTCGCAATAATATCCATAGGATTGTAACTCGGAATCTTTGAACTAAATCCTGTACCAATTCCCTCACATCCATTAACTAAAATATTCGGAATAACTGGCACATAAAAATCTGGCTCAATCTTCTCTCCATCCTCATCCAAATAAGACAATAAAGCATTATCAGATGAATGAAAAACAAATGACATAAATTCACTCATTTTTGTAAAAATATACCTTGGAGATGCATGGTCTTTTCCACCAACTAATCTGGTTCCAAACTGACCTTCAGGGTCCAAAAAATTCATATTATTTGACCCAACAAAATTTTGAGCCAGTCCAATAATACATTCATTCAAAGATTGCTCACCATGATGATAAGCACTCTTCTCAGCAACGTACGCACTTAATTGTGCTACCTTAATAGATTTCTTCACATTCTTTAAAATTGTTCCATAAATCACCTTCCTCTGCGATGGCTTAAAACCATCAACCAAACAAGGCACACTTCTCTCACAATCATATTTCGAAAAATGAATCAAATCCTTATTAATAAAATCAGGGATTGATATATCCGTCTGATTATGCTCAATAATCGAATTTCTGTCATAATTTCCTAACCATTCCTTCCTATCATCTGCCATATCCTTATTGAATGCCAAATTCATAGTCAAATCAACAGCTTGGTCCTCATTCCATAAATACCTTATCTCACTTTTATCCAAATCCTTGAAATACTCCTTCGCCTCCTGCGAAGATGAAGTACCCAAACCTTTGTAATACTTAATCTCATAATTTGATACATCTCCGCTTGCCTTCCAATTCTCATAATCAGTCAAAGTGTAAAACACCTTTATATCCGTCTTATGCTTGGCTTTAACAATAGGAGTCATCATCGACTTAATAAAGCCAGACTGCTTCAATAATGAAGGCCAAAAATGATGGAATAAGTTTATTAAAAGACCTTTAATATGTGAACCATCAACATCCGCATCTGTTAAAATCATAATGCTTCCATATCTGAGTTCAGATAAATCTTCATAAACTTTTCCCTGTTGCAAACCTAAAATAATTTTCAAGTTCTTCACCTCCTCATTCTTACTTATCTTTTCATCAGCCGCTTCTCTAACATTCAGTACCTTCCCTTTTAAAGGAAATACTCCATATCTGTCACGACCAATAACACTCAATCCAGCAATTGCAAAAGCCTTCGCTGAATCTCCTTCCGTAAGAATCAAAGTACACTGACTTGACTGCGGACCTCCAGCCCAATTCGCATCATCCAATTTCGGAATTCCTCGAACCAAATTAACCTTCTTTCCATCAGTCTTCGTCAATATTTTTGAATCCTTAAATTCACTCAATTTAATCGCCTTGTCAACAATATCCAACTTAGCAATCTTCTCAATCAATTTATCAGAAATTGTAAACTTACTCCCAAACTTCGCAGGAAGTGTCGTCAAATATTCCTTTGTCTGACTATCAAATGAGGGGTCCTCAATAATAGAACGAACAAAAATAAACATATTATCTCTAATAACGCTAGGTTTCAAAGAAATCTTCTTCTTTCCTCGGGTCTCAACATGCTTCGCCAACTTCGTACTAATTGTAGTCGCTATCGCCTCCACATGTTTCCCACCCTTGAAAGTATAAATTCCATTTACAAAACTTACTTGCTCAAATTTATCATCTGGAGAGTCACAAACAACAATCTCCCAACGGTCATTCTCATCAATAGCCTCATATACTCTTTTTGTATCCGACTTCGCTCCAATATACATGTCAACATATTTCTCAAATCCTTTGCAATCAATTCGCTCGTCATTAAGAAAAATAGAAACATTTTTATCAGTTGTAGCAGTCAAATCATAAACACGTCTAATCAAAAGAGCTTCCGAATCAGCATCCAATCCATCCATACCAAACCTGGCATAATCAGGATAGAATGTAATTTTTGTAAACGGTTTCTTTGTATATTTTTCCACAATCGGTTCCGTCTTATTCTGCATATTATTTGTAAATTCCTGATGAAAATATCTCTTTCGAGCTCCATCCACAGTCTCAACAATAAATCTAGTACTAAAAAGTGAACAAAGTTTGCTTCCGTATCCATTCTTACCCCCAGTAGTCTTGTTCTTTTTTTCGTAGTTTGCTGAAGTCAGTAAATTTCCAAAAATTAACTCTGGGACATAAATTTGGTGCTCTGGATGAATTTCCACATCAATACCTTCTCCATCATTCATAATTGAAATGAACTCTGGCGTAATATTCACATGAATTTCCTTCACTTGCTTCGCATCAGGAACCTCCTTCAAACGAGCAAATTGGTCATAAGCATTAACCAAAACTTCATCAAATATTTTGTAGAATCCAGGTACAATATTTACCATTCTCTTCTCCATTTTTTGTTCTGTTTTATTAAATACCCATAACTCAATATCTGATTTTTCCACACTACCAATATAAGTATCAGGAAGCTTCAAAATGTGCTCTTTTGGGTCCATTTTTATATAAGTTGAACTAATTTTGTCAGTAGAAACAGATACGACTGTCTCATCTGGTTCATCACTTTTTACTATACGCTTCTTAGGTGGCATACGTAACTGATATATATTACATTGTCTTTAAATCAATTAAAATTCAATTTTTTTTATAATATATTTTATGGTTTTAATTTTCTCAGAATTGGGAAATTATGGTAGATTAGGAAATGTTTTATTCCAATATGCCGCCCTTAAAGGAATTGCAAATAAATTAAATGTAACTCCAAAAATACCATATGATATTGATAGTAAAATTCAATATAATCAATCATGTCTTTTAAAATGCTTTAAATATAATTGTTCAAAATATTCACAAGAAGAATTTAATCAATGTACCAAATACAATGAACAATGTGTTGGTGGTGATTATGACCAAAACTTATTTAATATTCAAGATAATACAAATATTTTTGGAAGTTTTGAATCATATTTATTTTGGAAAAATATTGAAAATGATATTAAGAATGAATATCAACTACAAGATGAATATAATAACTACGGATTTAATTATATAAATAATATTAGAAATAATTACCCTGAACATCAAATTATTGGATTACATATTAGAAGGGGAGATGATGCTACAATAAATAAAGCAATTTCTACAACAATTAATTATAATCAAAAATATTTAAATAAAGCGATTGATTGTTTTTCCAATTTTGATAAAAAAGTATTTTTAGTTTTTACAGGAGGTTCTAGAGAACCTGGAGAGTGTAATAATAAAGATGATATCAATTGGTGTAAAGAAAATATACCATCTATGCTATCATCTATCATATTATATAGTGAAAATAATGATACTATACATGACTTTTCAATAATGATTCACTGTGACCATATGATTATAAATTCTGAATCAACAATTGGATGGTGGGCATGTTATTTAAACAAAAATCCAAATAAAATTGTAGTTGGACCAAGATATGTTTTAAAAGGAAAAAATCCAGACACTTATTACCCTGATTTTTTCACTCAAATTACTAGGGATAGTTAAACACATACTCAAATAAAGTTAAAAATATCATAGATACAATAAATATTATAACAAAATGAATACCATATCTAATCAATAATTTCTTATGATTATGTTCAAATATTTTTTCTAAATATATATCCAATATACCAACAAGCATTACAACTGATGAAATTATAAATGCTGTTAATACAGACCTAAAGAAAAACCTATTCATTATTTTTATAAATATTTTATTTATTTGAAGTACTTCCAAATCCACCGCTCCCCCTCTCCGTATCATTAAGCTCCTCAACCTCAACTAATTCTGTAACATATATTTTCTCAAAAATTATTTGTGCAATTCTATCTCCAACATTTACTTTAAATTCTTCCTTCTTACTATTATACAAAATAACCTTTATAACTCCTCTATAATCACTATCAATTACCCCAGCATTCACAAATATACCATTTTTTGCAGCCAATCCACTTCTCGGTGCAATTCTTGCATAACAATCCTCTGGAATACTAATTGATAACCCTGTCGATATTAATACAGACTCTCCAGGTAAAACAATCTTTTCCTCAACAGAACTTACATCCAATCCAGCACTTCCTGGAGTTGCCCTCCTCGGAATAACAGCATTTTCATCAACCTTTTTTACCTTGAACATTTTTTATAATTTATTACAATCCTTTTATATTATTTTTTATATAATAATATCCCCAAAATTTTCATCAACATTTCCTCCAAATTTATACTCTTCTTATTCACCAAGACTAATTTCCCATTTTGTTTTTCTACCCTCAATTCCTTCATTATCTTCTCAATATCATCTTCCTCCAATTCCTCCATTTTACCTGAATCATTATTCTTATTCATTAATATTAATTCACCAACTTCAACAACCCCATTTGTCTTTAACGCAGTACCCCTTGTATCTATCTCAATCCCATTTTTTGTACCTTGTATTTTTATCCCAGTATTCCAAACATGTTCATCATTCAAATCTATCTTCATAAACTCTCTCCCCCTTTCCCCAATACTTCCACCCTTTAATCTCATCCCACTCATCAACTCTAACTCATTCTGAATTCTAACCTCCCCAACCAAATCTAACACCTTTTTATTAGATTCAATTCTTGAAAACTTAACATCATTCGCCACAATATTCCCATCAACCCTTAAATCTATATTCCTCATCTCAAAATTCTCCCTACTACCACAACTTATTCCCCTTGATTCCAAAAACATATTATTTCCCACCTTTACTCCATATACCTCTATATTTGACTCAATTAACAACTTATTCTGCGGTTTTATCCTATCCACATTTAACTCCCCATCCAACTTTATCTTTTTCCCCTGGATTACAACACCACCCAATCTTGAACCCAAAAATACAGACTCATCATGCGTATTCTCCTCAGAAAATATCTCAACTGCCCTAGCCAAATGCCCAACTCCAGTATTTATAAAACCTATCTTCCCCTCACAATTAAATTTACATTCCCCAAATCCACTTTGTCTCAATACATAACTATTACATTTTTTTACATAATCCTGACATTCTAACTTTATTTTTCCAGTTATCAAAGATATCTCCGAAATTTCCAACTCCAACTCCTTACCATCCAAACGAATCAACTCATTCGTTTTAATATAAATACTATCCTTACTATTCATTAAAAATGTTTCATCAGTATTTATTGCAATTTTACCATTTGTTATAACTTCCAGATTCCTTTCTACATTTACTTTTACCCTTCCATTTATCTTTCCTAAAAAATCTAAACAATTAATTTCTAATTTTCCATTACTATTTATTTCAACTCCAATTTCATTTATCAATAAGTCTCCATATTTTTCACTCTTAATTTTTATTTCTTTTTCAATATCAATCTCAAAATTATTCTGGGATGAAATTTCTATGTCATTATTTGATTTAATTATAAATTCTCCTTCCGTTTCCAAGAATATACCCCTTACACCCTCAAATATTAAATTACTCCTACTTATCACAAAAATATCCTTATCAATCTGCATGTCATAAGAATTACCTAATAATGTATATTTTCCAAATAATTTTGTATAAATATCTCCATCTGATTCAACAATAATTTTTTTACTAATTCCATCCAGGAAAATATTACTTGTCTGAGTCTTCAATTCTATGTCTCCAAGAGAAGATTCTAATTTTAAATTTTTACTGGGAATAATATCCACCTGACCTTTTATATTCAAATTAAAATCAAATTCAACACTCTTAGAATGTATCTGGAATCCTTTTTCATATACTTTAAAAATATTTGTATCATGAACATATTGAAAATGATTACCTAATTCAAGATTATTTTTTTCAAATTCCAATCTAATTTTTTGAGATTTTATATCAATATCCTTACAATTCCAATAAACTCTCTCAAATTCTAACCAACTATTTTTACAAACTATTTTTGTAGATTCACTTTCAGAAATAATATTTTTTGAATAAATTCCTAATAAATTTGTTTTTAATTTAATTTCCTGGCTCTCCAAAAATAGCTGCTTTTCCTGAATTTTCAAATTACATTTTTCACCTCCCAGAAAAACACAATTCTCCCCTGATAATACTTGATTATTCCACCCAAATATAATTTGCTTTCCAATCCCTCTTATTCCAGTCAACCCAGTAATTTCTATACCATTGTCAACTTTTATATTTGAAACATCATTACCAAAAAATACCTCCCTATTTGAATAAATATTTACCTTCTTCTGCGATACCAAATTTAAATCCAATTTACTGGCTAATTCCAAGCCATCATTCCTTAATAAATTTATATAATTTTGCCCAGATTTAAATAATAATCCATCCTTATCAAAATTCATACTCCCAATCCTATTTGATATACCAATTATCTCCCCCTTGATATATGAATTTTCTTTATCAAATTGAAATCCACCAAAATTAATTTTATCTCCAGATACAACAAATTCATCACTATTACATTTTATTTTTCCTCCTGGCAATATCATTTCATACTCTCCTTTCACGATTTGATAAAAATTCTCATGAATTACCCCAGAATAATTCTTAAAATTCAATTCAATATTATTTTTTCCTATCAAATTAACATTTCTATCTGCATCTAACAAAATATCATATATCTCATTCTCACCATTTGTCTGAATTAAAATATTATTATTTTCTAAAACAATATTAGCACCCCCATTTATTAAATTAATTTTATCTCCAGTTATTGTAATTGAATTTTCATTGATAATTAAATTATTGTTAATTTCTATAGACGAATTTATTTTAAAAATATCTGGATAAATTTCTATGTTATCATTTATAAAAATAGTTCCCTGGATTAAATTTTTATCTTTATAAATTTTTATTCCAGAATTCCCAGAAAATAATTCTATATTATTCGAAATACTAATTATATTTTCGTCTTTTTTAAAAGATATTGTTTCTGGATTAAAATTAAAAATATTATTTTGTAATTTCCATGTTAAACTATTATTATTAATTATTTCAGAAAATTCCAGATTTTTTCTTTCAGATTCAAAGAATATGTTGAATGATTTTTTTGAAAAAAATTTGAGGTTTATTTTTTCATTTCCAATTAAAATTTTATCTGGATAAGATTCAAGAAATAGTATTCCAGAAGAAATCCAGGAAATATTTCCTGCCAATCTTATACCTCCTTTTTCTCCAGAAAGTGTTAATCCCAAATTTCCATCAGAAATTATTTTTATTTCATCCCTCAAAATATTAAATAAACTATCATCCAGAATATACTTAAATCCCCTTTCATCAAAACTTATTTTTTGTTCTGCATAATTTAATGTAATTGATTTTCCAGTTAATGTAATAATTTCACCATGTAAATCTATTTCTGGACAATCCAGAGAAAATCTATTACTTATTTTAATTGAAATATCTTCTGGATTCAAAAACAGAATGTCATTGAAATTATATTCTTGAAAACTACTTTTAAAATATAATCCAGATAAATTAAAATCATTACTCAATTTTATCCCAAAATTACCAGACTCAAAAATTATCCCAGAATCTTCTCCCCCAGATTTTACCAAAAATGAATCCAAAAATTCTACACCAATTTTTTTACTCAATATATTAACATTCGCATTATTCAATAATAATTTACTGGATTCTAATTCTATTAATCCAGTTGGCTTTATAGAAATTTTATTTCCATTTTTATTTAATAATTCCAGGTTTCCATATTCTGTAATTATTTTAACATCATTATCATTTCCCAGAATAATTGAATCACCAATTGTTAAACCTTTATTTTCAACTAATAATTCAATACCATTTTTAGAATTTAAAATAATTTGGTTTGTGTTTATATTAAAATCACCTTTATCAATAATAAATTTTGTTTGTTTATTTTCAAAAATAAATGATTCGCCAGATGAATTCCAGGTTTTAAAATTATTAAATAAAATCTTACCCTTTCCTTCTAACATATTCACCTCAAAATTTAAATTATTCTCTTTAAAAATAAATCCAACTGATTTGCCAGAAACAATATAATTAGCCCCATTTCGAAATTCATGGATTAAATTTCCATTGTAATAATATGTTGAATCTTCCGAAACACTCATATTAAATTTATTTAAATCAAAATTAGTAATAGAAGATAAACTAATTTTATTTCTTCTTCCATTCTCAAGAATAATTCCAGCTTCATCATTTTCCGTCTTAAAATGAAAAGCCTTTTCTGAATTAGAACTTGAATGAAATAAAAAATTATTACTACTTACAAATACCTGGCTTCCAGTACTAACCGCCTGAATACCTACTTTATCTTTGTTACTTCCACCTTGTAAGATGATAGAATTTTTATCCCCAGAATTTATAATATAATTATTCATTGTTAAAATGAATAATTAATAAAATTTTAAATGGCGCACATTTCATTTTCAATATCATACAAATTTTCTTTATTAATAATTTGAAAATCTGTTATTTCCATATTTCCTATTTTAATTATAGAATCTTCAATTAATATTCCGATACATTCTAATTTTCCAAGTATCCATCTTTCTTCCTGTTTTACTGTCACATATTTTTTATTTTTGTGGAATATTTGAATACCAACAAACATTCCTTTTAATCCTTCATCATTCGCATAATTTGTTATAAAAGTTTTACCTTCCAATCTATATTTTATTACACCAATAACCTTCTTTCCTCCAATAACATCTCCAATATCTATCTCCTCTGCAGTAATAAATCCTCTATTTGTTCTTAAAATACTATTACATGTAAATCCTGGATATAAATTAATAGCTGAATTTTTGTATCTTTCCATGTCAATATCAAAAAATTTGTCAATTATTTCAAATCCAATTAATGGTTTTACTATTTTATTATAAGTTTCAATTGTATTGTCGCCCTGATAGTCAGTGAATATTGTATTATTTATAATTAGTTTTCCAGTATTTGTAATCAATGAGTAAATTATTTCATCGTCTCTTTTAACTCTAATTGAATCTGGATGATTATGCACTCTGATTAATTCACCATTATATTCTACTAAGTGAGACCAAGAAACATAAACACCATTTAAATTATATATTTCATTATCTTCGTAATTTGCTAATTTACAAGTTCCAATAATTGTATCTTCACAAATGGTATCACCAATTTGAATATCACTTATTTTTTCTATTTTAGTTTCACCATTTCTTTTTATTTTTAATAGTGTCTCTTCACCAAAACACATGAATCTGAAAAATTTACCTATTGGACCATTCCAAACTGTTTGTAAAGTCCATACAGCGTATCTAATTGTTAAAAAAATACTTTTAAAAACTACAAAAATTCTATAAAATAATCTTGCAAATGTTTTATAAACATATGCTAATCTTTTATAAAGATTATGAAGTTTTTGTTGCATATCTCTAACTTGTTTCATAACTCCTTCACGAATATGAAATATCATTTTCTGAGTATTTGACATTTGTTGATTCATTTTATTCATCATCTGATTTTGCTTATCAAGTTGTGATTGCATTGGACCCATATTTTTTTTATTTGCCTCGTTTTGTGCATTCGCATCGCAAAATGCCTTATTTATAGCAAATGTCATCCCTGGAGGTCCAAATAAATTTGGAAATTGATAAGTCATTGAATCAGTACATCTTTCATCTGGAAATTTTGCCTTCTTTTTAGCCATATAAGCCTTCATTTGTGGCTCCATTCCCTTATAAATTCCAATTATAACACCAATAACTATTATTAATACAACAACTACTATAATAACTGTTTTCACCCAATTCGGCGCACTTTCGACACCAACTATATCATTTGCATTTGTTTTTAATGGAGGAGGTGCTGGCTTAAAAATTGTACTCACTGGCTGGATTGGAGGTGGTGCCTTTGGTATAAATGCATTTGGAGTAATCAGTTTAATCGGTGCAGTATTTCCACCACCTTCAAGTGTATCAGAATCTCCTTTTAGTAATTCAAAAACCGTATTTTTTATTTTTCTACCATCAATTTGTTTCATTATTGACAAATGGATTAATTTATATTAGAATAAAAATTAATCCTTTTTTTCTTAAATCTTTTTAGAATTAGTATTCCTACTTGTTTTTTATAAAATGCATATTTGCCCTTTGTGAATATTGTTCCGCCATCCTATCAAATGCCATCATGTTCTGAATTCTTTGCTCTTCTTGTTGCTTCATTAACATTTCTCTCTTATTCAGTCTTGCTTTATCTTCATTTGTTAAATCAAAATTAGCTTTGCCTCTTTCACTAACCAAGTGGTCTAAGTTCTTAAAATCTCCTCTATTAAATTTATCATCGTATTCTAAAACATTATTTCTTGTATAAGCAGCTTTATAATCAGAAAACTGCATTCTATCACAAACTCTATCATTAGTAAAATCATCAATATCTCCTTTTCCTAATTCTTCAAATCCCAAATTTGATAATACTTGTGGTTGAGGTTCTTCAACAATTATTAATTGTCTTTGTGGTTTTTCTTCTCGCTTCTTTTTCTGCATCTGATTAAAAGTTTCATTAAATAAATCAATTGTGAATTTTTTATTAAATACTACTTGGTCTTCATGGTCGCTATCATCTCCCCAATCTCCTCCATATCCTCTATCATATTGTGTCGGCATTCTGTTTTTCTCAAAAATCTTATTAAATTTATCATTATCAAAATTCTTGTCAGATGAAATTTCCATTTGGTCGTCTGGGTCATATCCCAAAGTAGCAGATGACCCCTTAATTTCTTGACGTTTTTTTTCCATATCCTCAAAATAATCCTGGGCTTCCTTTCTCATCTCATTATGAGATTTATTCCCAGACATTTCTTTTATCTTTTGCAAAAGATAAACATAAGCCTGAGTAATCATCATAAATTTCTTTGCATTTCCTCCCGGCTTATCTGGATGATATTTTAAACTGAATCTTCTGTAAGCTTTTTTAACATCATCCTCAGTCGCATTATAATCTAAATGTAAAATCCTAAATGGATTATATTTCATCTCAAATTCCTTCAATTCATCTTCAAACTGCGACTTCTTTGTTTTCTGTTTCTGATAAAATTGCTCCTTCGCCTTCTCTAAATTCTGCAAAAAATGCTGCTCCTCATCCTTCTGCGATGTCTTAAACTCCTCTACCCTCTGATTAATATTCATTATATCTGCATCTCTCAAGCCCTCCTTCGTTGAAACTGGACGTTCCATTAACATAGAAACCGATTTTACTGGAGGTGCCACAAATTGCATTGGCAATGCAACCTGACTGAGTTGCTGAGCAGTAGGTTCTCTTGGTCTTTGTTCAACATATTGTTGCTGAGGTTTTACTGGGGGTTTTTGTGGTTGTTTTTGTTGAGGTGGTCTTGGAGGTCTAACTTGAGGTCTATTATTATTATTTCTTGGTTGAGAAGTTTCGTTTCCCATTGAAATATAACTATATATTTTAATTTATTTTTATACCAATTTCTACCTCTTCTTACAAAATATAGTTTTCCAGATTGATTCTACTCCATCCATAATAGCTGGAATCTCAAATTTTGGTATTTCTATATGTGTTATTTTATCAAATATTGACTCTTCTCTAGGAGAACCACTAACAACATTCTGGTCCATCATCTCTTTTCTTTGTTTTTCCCAATCAACATATACACTACTTCCTGGATTCAATAATGTCTCAATTCTTAATGCAATTTCTCTTAAATTTGGAGAATGTTTTATATCAATATTCTCATAAATCATATTTTCATTCATAGTCATTTCAGATACTCTTTCAACCTGAAAAATATTATTCTTATTTCTTATATATAAATTACACAACTCGTCATTATAATTAAAATTTATAATAAAAACACCCTTTTGCGTAGTATGCTTTCTTATTATAAATAAATGGTCTCTTAATAATGATTTTACTAAATTTTTACTGATATTTTTATGATACCATTCAACAATTTCTAAAGTATTTGCATCAAATAAACTGTCAATTGTTCTTCATGACAACTGAAAAGTCAAAAGCAGAAATATATTTATCTCCATCATCATTTATTACTTTTTTCAAAAAATCTATCTCACTAGTTAATAATGTTGTATTCATTCTTATTGCACTAAAAAATAAATTTACCTGTACATATGTGTGTTCGCTGCCAAAATTATTTTCCCAGAATTTTCTTGCTTCAATATCATTAATAATATTTGCAATATCCATTTTACTGGACATGTTTAAATCTTTTTTTATATCTAACAAAAATTTTAATTTTTTAACCAAATTCGCAATCTCTTTCCCTATTTTTTCCACTTTTTTTGTATAAATAATTTTATTAATAAAATTTTGATTATCAATATCATCAACTATTTTTTTAAATTTTTCCAATTTATAATTTATGTCATTCAAATAATTTTCAATAATAATATTATTACCCATTCTTTTACAATTTTTTATTTGGTCTTGTAAAGTTATCAATAAAGCTATTTCATTTAAAAAAGTTTTATTTATTCTATCTAATTTTCTGTATGTTTCGGCTGTTTCATAAAAAATTTTAATAATTTGAATACTGGCAGCGAGGGCGCCACCCTCACCCATAAATAATATGAGATAATTAAACCATCCCAGATTGAACTTTGTTTATTATATTTTTTATACGCGTATTTTGTCCCAGAATAATTCTATGTATTGAATCTTTATAAGCATCTTTAACCTCCTTTTTTTGTTCTAATCCTAAATTCTCTAATAAAACAACAAGAACATTTATTTCTTCTTTTGTCCAGTCTTCAAAAAATTCTTGGTAAATATCATAATTTCCTTTTCCCATATCATTTTCTGTATTTAGTTGTTCAAGAAAATTTTGTTTGTTTTGTAAACTATCATTTATCAATGATTTATAAAATTCAAGAGTATGATTTGCGATGAGATTATCTTTATAGGTTTCTGCGAGTTTACTTAATCCAGATTGCATGCTATAGCATAAATAATTAAAATTTTTGTTATCATCTCCCCATAAATTCGCAACATTCTTCTTTTCCAGTAATTTTTTAATAGGATTTATTAAATTGTGTAAATCCTCAAATTTATCTCCAGATGACCATCTACTAATACCCTGCATAGTCCCTTGCTCCTGGAAATTTATCTCATTATTCTGGATTGAAATTTTTGTACCATCTCCATAATGATTTAATAAACATAATGCAACTGCTGTGTTTATTGGGTCCAATAATGTACCCATATTTTTCTTTTTAAACGAGCTAGAAGTCCAGACGTAATTCAACAAGGTTGAAGAAATTGTAGCCATAAGTTGCGTTTGCATTAAATTTAAATAATGAAAAAAGTTTTAATTTAGGAAAAAATAAATTTATTTTAGATATTGAGAAAAATGCTTGTGAATATAATTTAATGTTGAATTTCCAGCAAGATTTTTTCATAAAAGAAAAAGTTATTCTGAAATATTGTTGATTTGAAAAATAAATGTAACATTCTCAAAAATTTATTTTCAAACATCGCTAAAGTTTTTTTATCTATAATTGGATAATTTTTATTAGAATCTATAAAATATACTATACTTGATATCCTGCAAAATATTATCATACTTATCTGATTCTCTAATATATAATTTCTTCTCTGGGGTAAATTATAATCAATTCCAACCAACTCCTTATAATAATAATTCATCTCTGGATATTCAATAAATAACAAAAATTGATTGTCAATAATTTCACTCGATAAATTATTCGAAATAGTAATAGAATTTGCCGTAACTTTTTCTTTTGTATTCATTATTTGAATTATAACCGCCAAAATTGTAAACATTACTGCACAAGCACCTAAAAATCTTACATATCCCAGGAATTTCTCATTTTTGTGAAAATCAGTTATAAAATAAATAAAGGTAAAAAATATTACTAATCCAAATAATATTGCAACAATAATTACAATATTTATATATTATAATTACATTTTTTTCAATTATATGCCACCCAATTAAATGATACATCATTTACTGGTGCACCACTCGCCGTAATTATAAATTGGTCATTATTTGGCGTAACATAAAACCACGATATTCCAGCTGGACTTAAAGTAAAAGTCACAAATATTTTTGATGAAGTACTTAAACCAAGAGTTCCCACATTTATGATATCTGTTCCACCTCCAGCTCTAGTTAATACTCCAGTTCCAACTAAAATCTGGGAAATATTACTTCCATTATTAGCCCCAACTTTCAACAAATTTGCACTTACATTACCAATTACATTTCCCAATAAATTTCCAGTAAATGAAGATGCTGTCAAATTATCAGTATTTGCATTATACATTAATCCTCCATCAATAAAAGGTTGCTGATTTCCAGTTGATTGATTTCCAACCAATACAACACTACATGTTGTATCATCTGATGTTGTTGCCCTTATATTAATATTTGTCGCATTAGTTGCAGTACCATTTAAATTTGCATTAACATGTGCAACTGTTAACGTATCATCATTTGCATTGTACGTTAATCCAGTATCAATAAATACTGGTTGATTGCCTGTTGATTGATTTCCAACTAAAATAATACTACAATTTGTATTTGTGGAAGTTGTTGAATTAATATTTATATTACTCGTATTTGTTGCATTTGAAACAGTTGCATTACATGTTCCAGTAATAGTTGCATTAACAACAGTTAAAGTATCTGTCGTAGCATTATACATTATTCTAGAATCAACATATAATGATTGATTTCCAGAAGTTCCAGTAACAAATGTTAAATAATTATTTGAACTTCCTGGGGAAACTGTAATTGAAGAACCAGTAAAAGAAGAAATTGCATTATCTACGTATTCCTTTGTTGTCAATTGATTATTTAATAAAACAGTTGCAGAAGATGTTGGTAATAAATTAAAATTATTTGTTCCAGTCCAAACATTATTACTGGAAAATATATTATCAACATAAGCTTTATTTACTAATTGATTGGAAGATGTTGGATTCGAAGAAGATGTTGGTAATAAATTAAAATTATTTGTTCCAGTCCAAACATTATTACTGGAAAATATATTATCAACATAAGCTTTATTTACTAATTGATTAGATGAAGTAGGAGTCAAATTTGATGTTGGTAATAAATTAAAATTATTTGTTCCAGTCCAGGTGTTATTTTTATTCAATAAAGAATCGGTATTTGTATTTAAAGAAAGATTAGATATTCTATTATCAACATATTCTTTGGTTGTTAATTGATTTGGAGAAGATGGTGTTAAATTTGATGTAGGTAAATGATTGGTATAATTATTTGTACCAGTCCAGTTATTATTTTTTCCAAGTAATGAATCATTTGAAGATAAGTTACCGCCAGTAATTGTTAAATTATTTCCAGATAATTTACTATCAACATAAGCTTTTGTAGCAAAGTGATTTGGAGCGGATGGTGTAAGAGAAGAAGTTGGTAAATATTTATTGTAATTATTTTTACCAGTCCATGTATTATTTTTTCCCAGAATTGAGTCACTTGATGTCAAGTTTGTTAAATGCAAATTAACATCACCGAATTTACTATCAACATATGCTTTATTTACAAGATGATAATCTTCAATTGGTATTTTTCCCATGATTGGTAAAGAATTAAATGTAGCAACACCTTCAACTAAAATTTGACCGTTAACATCTAATCTTTTTTTTGAAATATTTCTTTTATTGGAACCAATTCTAATGTAATTACAAGCATATACGTTATTTTTTAAAAAGGTTTTGTTTTTAACACATAAATTTTTTTCAACAATTAAGTCTCCCGGAATAACAGACATATTATTATATTCAAATAATAATATTTTACACAGATATGATTAAATAATTAATGAGGAGGAATTAATCCCCAGAAATTAGGGGGTTCTTTATTGATAGCAGGATAACCACTATCACGTAAAATTTGTTCTTGAGTTCTTACTGGTAAATTGTTATTGCAATAAAACATTGGGCCAATATTCCAGTCTCTTTTTTGGGGCCAAGTTAATGTTCTAAATGGTGTACCGTTTCCAAGTTTAGCAACGTGAATTTCACCAATATTATTACCGTTTGCGTCACAGAAAACAAATTGAACTTGAGGGGGAATGTAATCTTTGACCATATTGTCATAATATGAATTCGGGTATTCTAAAGCAAATTGAAAATTTCCATTTACAACCTGAGCAACTCCTTGATTTGGAGTTTTTTCAAATGCCATTTCTTCATTTGCATATGGAAGACCACTTCCAGCAAAACTTAAACTCCATGTTGGAGGAGAAGCAGCCCAAAATTTTACAAATAAGGCTCCAGTTACATTTGTTTGACCTTGAATTACAAAATTTCCCTGGGTATTATAATTTACATTTACAGAACAATCAGTATATTGAGCTTTACTGCATTTCCATCTTGTGCACATATTTTGATTTCTTTCTTTAAATATTTTATCGGCATCATATCCGAAACTTATTCCGGCAAAATTACTTTCACTCATAATTAAGTTTATAATAGATAAAAAAAATTATTTAATAATATAATTAAATGGGAATTCATTCAAAAGTATGGGGTCAATATTTATGGAGATTACTTCACACATTAACATATTCGTATAACACTAAAATGCCAGATGAATTAAAAGGTAAATATATCAGATTCTTTCATGTTTTAAAAGATTTTATCCCTTGTCCAATATGTAGAAACCATTATACACAAAGAATGACAAAAAATCCTCATGAAAATAACATGAAAACAACCGATGATTTTGTTTTATGGCTAAATAATCTTCACAACGAAGTTAATGCTGGTTTAGGAAAACCACTTGTTAGCAAAAAATATGCTGACTCCTATTACATTAAAAATGGGCAATTAACATATGACTTTAAAGATTTTGTAATTCTTTTTAGAATTTTAACAATGATGAAATATGTAAATTATCCAGCATTAAAAAAATTCCTGGAATTATTGTATGAAATTTATCCAGATAATTATTTATCAAAATATTCACCAAAATCTCAGAAAACAATTCATACAATTTACGACGCATCTAGTCTCAACATCTGGATTATAGAATTTGACATAGAATTTGCTAAAAATAGAAAAACAAAATCTTACCTAAATATCGAACATAAAGAACCTGAACAAACACATAATGAAACAAAACAAACAGAATCAGTTCCAAAATTAAAAGAAATTACTCCAATTGTTAACAGAGAACCATCGAATTTATCACAAGAAAATTCATTTAAATATAATAGCAAAATTGTTAAAAGTGAAATTGATGAATTCTTAAAAAAATATAAAATTATCTAACTAATTGAGGAATACTATAGCCAGGACTTATTGAACTATACATTCCTGACCCAATTGAAACACTTTCTTTTCCGAATGTTGTTGTAACTTCAAAAGAACTACCTAAAGGTATCTTTTCTACTTTCGGAAAATAATTTATTAAAAATGGCAATGTTTGTATTGGAGTTATATTGTTTAATAAAGCCCATTCATTTATTATATTTTTAATCAATAAATTGAAATTCAATTGTTCAAAATTTAACAATGTTGTATTACCTACTAACATGCTTTTTACATTTTCAACAAAAATTTCTGGATTTTCTTTAAACATTGTTACATCAATTGCACTTTGTCCATTCAAAAATTGAAGTTGTTGTTGTAATCCCAATAAAGTACTTTTATTTTTTCTTATTTTTTGAGCAATTCCAGACAATAAATTATTTGTATATTCTGGATTATATCTTTGTTTTTGTAAATTTTGAATCTCTTTTTTCAAATTTTCAAAATTATTTATTTTTTGTTGATTTGTTAAATTCATTTCTGGATTTGAATAAATAGTATTCACATTCATTGATAATGATTGTAATTCATTTATTTTTTTTAATAATAATTCATCAATTGTGCTTTGTTTTTGTTTTTGATAAAATTGTTCATAAATTGATATTTGACTTTGTAAACTATTGATTTGTTTTATTATTTTTTGTATATTTTGGGGTTTATTTATAACTGGATTTAATCCAGTTGTTGAAAAAATATCATCAAAAAATATTCTGAATATATCTGGAATTTGCTCTATAGGAATTTCATTTGCAATAATAACATAATAATAACAAACAAATATGATAAAAAAGAAGTTGGGTCTCATGGAGATAATTGCAAGAATTTTATTTTGTATTATATTTTGAACAAATGATTGTCGCAAATTTGGAGGATATTGTAACAAATTATACATTTTAATTATACCTGAATAAAATCCTCCAATCCCTCCATCTGCATTGCCATAAAGAACATATTCATTTCTTAACGCAGATGAAAATATAATATTTGTTGAAATAAATAATTTTATATATTCTGATAAATCCCTATTTGGATTATTATTTCTATAAAAATATGAACTTACTAAATTAAATCTTGCCATAAATAAATTATAATCTGCTTGTTTTCTTTGAAGTTTATATTTTTGTATTTCATTAACAACTATATTTCCTCCTTTTTTATTTCGCATATACATTATTTTAATTTTTTTATTATAAAAAAAATTAAAGAATTACATTCTTTTACCACAACTTGGTCTCATTGGAGCAGGTGTTAATTGCTGTAAACCTGGATTATATGGCATATTAGAATTTATTGGAGTTGCATAATTGTTTTGACCTAAACCACTGCAACCATTTGGCATACAAAGACCATACTGCTTATTGTAAAAGCAAGTTGCCTCATTTGGAATCTCACTGTAAGTGCATGATGCGCATCCATTCTTCATCTCATTATAACGGTCATTTGTTTCAATTATATTTAATCCATTATGAATCATAAACTGACGATAAGAATAACTATCATAAACTTTATTCTGAATGCGGATCAAATCATTAACGTAAGAACTTGGACGATAATCTGTAAAAGCTCTTCCATCAGACATTAATGCTGGACAATCGAAATATTTATTATTAGAAGTCTTATAGCATGAATTCATTTATAATATCTTATACAAAATAAATTTTTTAAAAGAAATTAATATTCTAAAGACCTAAATTTGCTTCCAACTCTTTCTATTGTTATTCATAACAACCTGATACATCTTCCCATCATTTGTCGAAAGTTTCTTAAATCCTACCTTATAATCCTTTGCTGGCTCATTTGGTATTTTCTTCTTATTTTTTCTTCCATCCGCTGGCTTAACTTCACTACTAACAGTTTCTTCATCACTATGATTTCCAGATTCCTCAACATGCTCCTCCTTTTTCTCTTCTACTTCAGACTTTTCTTCTACAACTTTTGGAGTCATTTCCTCTTTTGTAACATTCAAAATTTTAGCCTCATCTAAATGTTCCTCCTCAGAATCTTCCTCACCTAACTCCTCTGCAATCAACTTCGCTGCCTCCTCTTCTGAATCATCATCTTCCTCTGTCTCCTCATCCCCTGATTCATCTTCAGATTCTTCCGATTCATCTTCTTCTGTTTCTTCCTCATCAGTTGTTGTTCCGATTGTCTCAATTGAAACAGTACTTTCTTCATCCTGAGGAACCTCATCATCATCTTCTTCTGTACTCTCTAAAGTTTCTGCTTCTGTTTCAGTTTGTTCTCTCACCTTCTGTGGCCTCTGAAACTGTTGCTGAGGTGGTACAAAAAACTGTTGATTTTGCATGTGCTCTAACTCTCTGGCATTTAATATCTGTTGGCCTCCAATTGGAGGCCCATCATCACCTTCTAATATCCTGCTAAGTAATCCTCTAAGGGCTTCAATGTCATATTTATTACGACTGTTTTCAATTTCCAAATTTATTATTTTCCTCCATCCAAAATAAATTACTCCAATCAATAGTACAACTAATACGCCGAGTAAGATTAAAATGTACGTTTGCATTAATTAATTCTAGAATATTCTTTTTAAATCTAAACGATAGCCTTATTTTTTTTTTTCTTCTTTTTTTCCTCTGGCTTTTTTGTATCAATATTTTCCAAACATTTAAGACAATTGTCCAAAAACTCATTATCACAATTTTTATTCTTCATTAATCTCAATGCTATAAACTGCTTTGAATATCCATCTTCTAATTTATAAGGAAAAATAATCTTATCTCCATTAAAAACAACAGAAAATCTTATATTCTTAAAACCAAGTCCCTTTTCTTTTTCCAATTTAAATAAATCTGTGTAATGTGAGGCAACAATATGAAATGAATTTTTTAAGCTTCCAATTGTTTGGCACAAACCATAAGAAGCGGAGAAACCTTCTTGATAATTTGTGCTTGTAAAAATTTCGTCAAGTATTGAGAATGTGAATCCAGATTTTCCTTCTTTTTTGATGATATCAAGATAATTTCTTATTTTATGAACTTCGGCTTCAAATAATGATTCTGACCCCTGGCTATCTTGATTTCTTATTCCAGTTAACAAATATCTAAATGGAGTTATTTCCATCTTTTCAGAATTACAAATACCAATTGTTTGTCCCAAATAAATATTTAAAAATACTGATTTAATAAATGTTGATTTGCCAGCTGCATTTGGTCCAGTTAATAAATAATTTCTACTTGAATCAGAAAATTCAATGCTATTCTTGATATTTTTTTCTTTTTGGATTGCTGGATGCCAGATACCTTCTAATTTTAAAGAAGGTTTTTCTAGCTTTAAAAACCTGGGGATATTTATATAACTCTTTTCTTTTATTAATTTTGCAAAACCAAAATAGCAATCAATAAATCCAATATTATTCAATATTTTTAAAAACATGTTTTTATTTTCAACAAATTCATAAAAATCTTTTAAAATGCGACCTTTATTGGATAATAAAGAATGCTGGCCATTATATACTTTTCCATTTTCAATTCTCTGGAAATTATTCGGATATTCTTGTTGACCTAAAAATGAAGAAAAAGTTTCATTACCTCTAATATCAGAATTAGTTGTTAATAATTTTTTGATGTGTTCTAATTTTGTCTGGAATAAATTTACAATTTTATTTGTAGTTTTTGATGTAGAATAAGAAGCATAAACATTTTGGCAGTAAAGAAAAGCACTTAATGCTTTTGAAAACCATTTTACCATAGTTGCCATTAATTCATTTTTAATAAATGGTAAAGAAACTGCACCACTTTGTTGCCATAAAAGTTTTACAAAAAAAGAGAATGGTAAAGGAATTTTCATTAATCTCATTAAAACAAATGGTACAATAACATATAAAAGTGGACTGGCTGCAGTCATAATTGGACTTATAATAATTTTATATGCATTTGTTAGGGTTAAAAAGGGTTCATTTTTGTTTAAGAATTTGAGGTAAGGATGGTTATAAAAAATGAGACTATATATGTAATCACTATGTTCATTTTTAGGTTTATAGAACCAGAGGATATCATTTAATGATTGAATTGTATTTTTAATTTGAATGTCTAGTTTTTCGGTAAAATTTTGGCAAATATTTTTAAGAATATCTTGGCGTTTATTTAAAATTTCGTAATTAGAGCTGGGAGATTTAAGGATTTTGTTAGTGTATATTTTTCCCAGAGTTGTATTGCAAATTGAAACTTTGTCATAGATATTTGGATTAAATATCTCTAATTCGTCTGTTATATGATTTACGGGAAAAATTTCTTTGTTGTTATTCAAATACAATTCTTTAAATTTTGCTGGATAATTATTTTCATTAATAATTATTTCATTGATTTGGTCAATTGTGAGTAAATCGGTTGAAACAAATTCGTTAACGTGGTCATCTAAGGAAAAATCTTTTTTTTCTTGTAATAAAGACATAATTAAGATAGTGAAATTCTATTAAGTTATTTTACGAAATTATTTTATAAACATAAAATATATGCCTCAACCACTTTATTTTTCTGAGTTCGAACAACCTGCTCCAGCCAAAATATCAAAGCCATCTGACCAAACATGGTTTAATAGATATGGTGGGTATATTGTTGAGACTAGATGGAATTCTCAAAAAAAACAATATGAATCTATTTATCATCAATATGATTATCCTGATACAAGTTTAATGCCTTCCCAGTAAAAAAATGAAATTAAAAGCAACTATTCTATTTAATGATAAAGGATGTTTTCTGCAGGTTTTAAGTTTATTGATATAGAGAGACTTAAGTGTGAATCTTTCCAAGATTATTTGGAAAGATGTAATTTTGTTGTTATGAATTTTAAATCAGAGAAATATGATTTAGGTTATTTGATTGAAAAATCAAAATTATTTCGTGCAGTAAAGGTTTTAAAATGTGTTTATCCAGAAAATGTTATGAAAGAAATAAATGAAATGTCTTTGTTTGCTGGATTGAAATTATGAAATTTTCTATTATAAATATAATGTATCAAATTTTTATTTTATTATTAGTTTTACTTCTGGGAATAATTCTATTATTGAGAACGAATAAAGAAAATTTTTTCATTGAAAAAGAGGTTGGACCAAGTGCAATTACTACTGAGGATAAAAAATTGCCAGTAAAACCAAATTTTACAGCAAATATACCTTTACCTCAATATACCAGTGATTTTTATAATAATCCACAAAGAAGAAAAGAGCTTCAGGGAAAAAGACCAGATGTAGCTGAAAATGAAGCTTCTACTGTTCAACCTAGAGAAATGTTTTTCGATATATTTGATGTAACATGTACTCAACCTTTTAAGAGACCATGGGCATGTTTATTATTCAAAGGTAATACAATAAATAATATTCCAGTAAGTAATTGTCGAAAAGTATGTCCAAATAGATTTAAAGTAGTAAATGGTGAAGAAGTTCCGATTGTAGAAACATTTAAAAACTTTACTGAAAAAAATCCAGTACCTCAATATTATTATTGTTATAATAGTTGTAAGAAAAAGTGTTTAAAATATCCTTATAATGTGATGGACCCTAGTAAAAATAGTTGTGGACAAAATGGTTTTAGCCAGGTACCATTGCCAGTATTTTTATCAGAAGATGAATGTATGGGTTATGTAAGACCGTGTGATAATTTAAGTAAAACTGAGTGTTTAAATAATCCGAATTGTGGATGGTGCACTAATAGTTTTGGTGCTGGAACTTGTTTTAGTGGTACACCTGCTGGAACTTTAAATGTGAATTTACCTTGTATGCCAGATAAAAAGGGAGGAAAAAATGCATATTTTCAGGGTCATTTGAATCCATTTGAAGGAATTACCCAACCATATTTTTCTAATAATTAGATATATGAACTTTAATTGGAAAATGATTATTTTAGTATTAATTTTGGCAGCATTTTTTTGGATTAATTGGAAATATTCAAATGTTTTTGTTAAAGTTTACAATAAAGCTTCCCAGGTTCCAAAACTTTTAATTATTTTCTTTGGAATAATTTTATTAGTTGCTCCAGCTTTGGTTAAAAATAATACATTAATAGACTACTTTAAAGATTATTTACCAGAATCAGTTACTAAAAGAATTGATTCAATAAATGAACTAATGCCAGAAAAACAAACACCAATTGATATAGTGCAACAGGTTGCATTAAGTAGAGGTATTCCAGACCCAGATATTTCTTTTCCAACTCCGCAGAATAATACAACAAGAAGTCGGAGAAAGGTTTCTGAACAGGAAAAGAAAATTGTAGGGGCAAGACAATATTGGAAGTGTCTTATGTGTAATCAAATGTTGGATGAAACATTTGAGGTTGACCATATTAGGGCATTAGAAGATGGAGGAACGAATCATCCAGATAATTTGCAGGCTTTATGTAGAAATTGCCATGGGAAAAAGACGGTGAAGGATAATATTAAGAGAAAATACGAACCTCAATAATTATTTTATTATTATATTATAATGGATTACTCTTATAATATTACTAATTTTAACCCTGGCTATTATGTTCAATCTACTGCCCAATTTGTTGGAGACCATAAAACATCATTTGCCACAATTTTATGTGCTATACCAATTTTAATTATTATGATTTGGGGTTTTGTTATGAAACAGAATAAATTAGGTTTTACTTGTATTGGATTATTGTTAACAGTTGCAATTTTGGGTGGTGTTTTTGCATTTAAAACTGGACAAGCCAGACATATTATTTTATTAATTTGTATCATCATTATTGAAGTTGGTTTTATAATTTATTTTTTAACACAAATTAAAGCACCGATTTCAAATGACGATTATGTTGATTTTTACGGAAAAGATGATAATCCAAAGGGTGGAGGAATACCAATGTCATATTATGGAATTGATGTAAGAAATAAGGAGGCATTAAAATCAATGATGGATGGGCAAACATATGGATATGCAATGAAGGAAAAATTACCAATGGATTTGGGAACTGAATTTACATATAGTTTTTGGTTAAGAATATGTCCAGTAAATTTTAATAAGATGAATTCGACATGGAGAACGGTTTGGTATAGAGGAAATAATACTGGAAAGGATGGACAAAGTATTTATAAGAGAAAGACGCCAGGGGTATATTTGGCGCCAAATACAAATAAAATGATAATTACAGTGGCTTGTGAAAATGGTCCAGATGAAGGAAATGCTATTATTATTGATGATGTGCCGATAAATGAGTGGTTTTGTGTGACAGTAGTTTTAGAGGGTAGAAGTTTAGATTGTTATATAAATGGATTATTAGAACAATCAATAAGTTTAACTGGGGCTCCATTAATGATGAATAGTAATATATGGAAAGGAACAAATGGATTTAATGGTATGATGGCATTTTTTAGATATAGTTCTGGAGCATTATTTCCACAAGATGTAAAAAATTTATATGAAAGGGAAAGACAAGCAATTAAAACAAGCGATTACGATTTAACATGCAATAATTAAAAAAATAAAAATCTTAATAGAAATTAAATGGCAACAACTTTTAATAATTCTTTTGGTTCATTTGGTACAACTGGAACGGCAAATACTTTTGGAGCACCAGCAATGGGAAATACATTTGGTTCTAAGTTAGCAAATTTTGGAACTGGTTTTACAAATCAATTTGCAAATAGTAGTGGTGGAGTAAGTATATGGTTAGTAACTTTATTAGCAATTTTATTTATAGTTGCTTTAATAATTATTATAGTTGTTTTAGTAAAAAAGAATAAAAAGAAAAAGAATGATGTTGTTACAATAATTAGTACACCTTTGGATGCTTATGATTTTAAAGATGATGCTAATAAATTTACAGTACAAAATAGTAGCAATGGTTTAGAATTTTCATATAGTGTCTGGATTTATATCCAGGACTTTACTAGGGGATGGAAAAATATATTAGTAAAGGGTGCCAGAACAACAAGTGCGAATACAAGTAGCTCCAGAGCTCCTGGATTATGGCTTTATCCGGATACGAATGCTCTTCATGCCCGAATCAATACATTTGCTTCACCAAATGAAGGTTGTGATATTAAAAATATTCCTCTCCAAAAATGGGTACATATTGCTTATGTTTTAAATAATAGAACTGTAGATATGTATATTGATGGAAAATTGGAACGTAGTTGTGTATTAAGAGGAGTACCAAAATTAAATGAAGACCCATTATATGTTTGTGATAATGGAGGATTTTTTGGAAAAGTAAGCAATTTAGTATATTATAAATATGCATTGAATCCGGATGAGGTCCAGCAAATTTACTCTGATGGACCTTATTAATTCGGACTTAAGTCCGAATTAAAAGGAATGCCTTGAAAAATTACAACATTTTTCATGGACCTTATTAATTCGGACTTAAGTCCGAATTAAAAGGAATGCCTTGAAAAATTACAACATTTTTCATGGACCTTATTAATTCGGACTTAAGTCCGAATTAAAAGGAATGCCTTGAAAAATTAAAATATTTTTTATTAACAATAAAGAAATATTTCTTTCTTGTCTATTTTTTTTATCTATTATTATTAGTACATAATGAATTCATTTGGAACACCAGTAGTTAACCCAACAACAAATAATTTTTTTACTGGATTAAAAACGAGATTTGGAAATTTTGCTACATCAACATCCTGGGTAAATATGACAATCACTATTTTGTTAATAATTGTTATTTTATTAGTAATAGCTTTCTTATTTGTAAGATTAGGATATAGTGTATCAAATTATAATAATGATGCTCCTTTTATAGTTGAAGATACTATTCAAGGAACAAATGCCAGAAGTTTTCCTGGCTCTCAATTACTTCGCTCTTATGATAAAAAATTTGGTTTAGAGTTTAGTTATACATTCTGGCTTTATATCGATGAAAATACTTTTAATAATAGTGGTAAGTGGCATCATATTTTTCATAAAGGTAACAGTGGAGCAGTACCTTTACAAGCACCAGGGGTCTGGATTTATCCTAGTGAGAACAAATTAGCAATTAATATGAATACTGAAAATCAGGTGAAGGCTTCATGTGATATTGGAAACATTCCATTGAATAAGTGGGTATGTATTTGTATTGTTGTGATAGGACAAAATATGGATGTTTATATAAATGCAAAGTTAAAGAAAAGATGCAATTTAGGAGGTATTCCTAAACAGAATTATGGAGATTTATATATGGGAAAATGGGGAGGATTTAATGGATTTTTAAGTAGATTCCGCTACTACTCTTATGCGGTTCCATTTTATTCAATTGAAAAAATTTATCAAGATGGTCCAAGTGATGCTCCTTGCACTGATACTGGTCAGAAACCACCTTATTTGTCACCTCAGTATTGGATGACAACTGGATTTCCAAATACTCAAATAAAGTAATGTCATTTTACGAAGTAAAATGACTTCGGGGCTTAAAAGCCCCTCAGTTCGCTTGCTGCGCTCGCTCACAAGTTAAATTTTTATAAATTTATATGTTCCTAAGTTATAATTTCTTTGTTATTTTGACCTTAGGTCAAAATAACATATGGTGAGGCCTCTGGCCGAACTGAGGACCCTTTACGGGTCCGAAGTCATTTTACGAAGTAAAATGACAAAATGACAATATTATGCGGCGAAATTCATGCGGAATAACTTACTAATAAGCATATCTCCATTTAATATATCTTCTCTATCCATTTTTTTGAACCATTCTGGAAATCCAGGAGCAGTGTTATAAATAGGAACAAAAAACATTTTTCCTATACAATTTGGGTCAATGTCTTCCTTAGAAATAAATCTGTGATTTTTTAATTTCACATATTTACTATCTCTTTCCTGACATTTTGAATCTATATGATAATAATCCCAACCATTTTTTCTTAACATATCAATATTTTTCCACATATTCTCTCTTCCTAATAAAAAATATGTATTTTTTAATGAAACATGTTCATCCAGCAATCTATCACATTCTTTTAAACACATCTTCATTAACCTACAATTTTTCCTGGCAAACATTATTCCATTAAAAGGTCTGGGATGTCCTCCATTAGTACAATCATCAAAATGACAACCACCTCCTACAAAATCATATTTATTTAAATGCTCAATTATTGGACTTAAATCTTTCATAACAATTGTATCAAAATCTAACCAACAACCTCCATATTTTTCTAATAATGCATAACGATAATAATCTGTTTTTTGTGGAATTGATAATTTTTCATCTAAATCTGGCCTCAAATCCTGCAAATAATAATTAATAGTTTTTTCATCTAAAATAATTATATCAAAACTATTTTTACAATTTTTTTTTACTGTTTCTAAACATAAATCTAAATAAGCTGGCCTTTTTTTTGAACCTTTTTTATGTTCCCAATACATAAAAATTTTTGGTAAACCATTTGAAAAACTTTCTACTTGATTAATTAATTTATAATTATAATGATAAACTGGAACTAACATATAAATAAATAAAAGTGCAATACATATTACAATTATCATTAACATCGTATTTTTGTGCATTTATTATAAATAAGATTTAAATTATGTTTGTATTTTCAATTTGTTTTGCTGCTCTTTTTTGTCTAATTACTAAACTAACATATCCTTTACTTCCTATAGTGTAAAAATTATGTCTATAAATTTTCAATTTATCTGATAATCCAGACATCCAGGTATCCAGGGGTTTATCAATAGGTAAATTTTCCAGTAATTTTCTGGCACCTTTTGGAGAAACAATATATGAATGCATAAGAACAAATTCTTTTACTTTATTATGATTTGATTTATTATATTCCAGAGGTTTTATATCATAATATCCTAATAAATAGATGTCAAAATCTTTTGGAATATCTTTAAAAATTGTTTCTAATCTTTTTTTGGTATGTTCATTTGTTCTGATAGCATCATCTTCTAAAATAACTACTGGAGTATCTCCCTCAGCAACTTTTTTCCAGATAGAAAGGTGACTATGACTTACTCCTAATTCGCCTGGAGTCATTTTCTTTATCTCTTGCTTCCCATACTTCCAGGTTCCAAAATCCCAAGAATCAGTCATAATCTTATTCTTAAAATCATTTGTAAAATCATAATTTTTTCCATAAGTTGCTGGCCATCTTTTTGCATCTGGATATTTTTCTGAAACTATTGGCCAACGTCTTTTACCCTCATCCGTTTCTGTTAAATTGATTATAACAGATGGATAGGGAAATGTTATTTTTTCTTTATCAAAATCAGTAACAGTAAAATGTTCTGGATAGTTTAAAAATAATAAAAAGAATAGAATGATTATGATAATTATTAATGCTTTTATCATTATATTTTTTAAGAAAATAAATTTGGACATGAAAATAAAAAATTAAATAATACAATGGAAAAATATTTTTTAAATCCAGACTTGACATACACTTTATATAAAATGCTTTATCAAATAATTGATATTTTTAATAATAATGGAATTACTTATTGGGCTTCTGGAGGAACATTTTTAGGAGCAGTTAGAAATAAAGGAATAATAAAATGGGATGATGATTTGGATTTATGTGTACCATATAAATTTGAAAAAAAAATAGAAAAAATATTCAAAAATCATCCAGAATTTGATTATTCAACTGCTTCATTATGTCATAAAATTTTTTACAAAAAAGATAAAAAAGAAAAAGGTAGAAACTTTTCATTCCCATTTTGTGATATATTTTATGTCCATATTGAAAAAGATAGATATGTTTGTTCAGTACCATCCGCTAAAGAAACCTGGCCAAATGAATATTATATAATAAATGATTCTTTTCCATTGAAGGAGTATAATTTCGGAGCTTATAAAATATATGGACCAAAGAATTATGAGGAATATTTTCGAAGGTCATATTCTGATAAATGGGATAAAGAAGGCGTAATAAGTTATGACCATCAAAATGAAAGATTTGTTAAAAAAATAGTTTTTCAATTAACTAAGTCATTAAAAGAGCCAGCATTTCCATTTTATTATCCAGGAACTATTGAAAGCTTTGGAAATAGAGATAAATGGTGGAGTTTCTAATAAATTTATTTTATTAAATAAATTAATGGATCCATCAATTTGGGGACCAAAATTCTGGTTTTCTTTACACAGTGTAAGTTTAACATATCCATTTTACCCAGATGAAAAAGATAAAGAAAATTATAAACAATTCTACTATCTATTACAATATGTTTTGCCATGTGTTGTTTGCAGAGTAAATTATAAAAAAAATATTAGTCAATATCCAATTGATAATTTTTTAAAAGATAGAAAGAGTTTAGTAAGATGGGTTATTGATGTACATAATATGGTTAATGTTGAAACTGGAAAGCCAGTAATTAGTTTTGATGAGGCTATTATAAATTTTGAGAGGATATATGGAAAAAAGATATATCTGGAAGACCCAGAACCAGAGGTTACAGGTGGTAAAAAATTAGATGATGAAACCTGGAGGAAAAATAATGAGAATAAGAAATGGCAAGGAAGATTTAAAAATAATGTGATGCCAATATTATTACCAGTATTAATAATTTTACTTTTGATAATATTGCTTGTATTAAGTTTTGTATTTAATAAATAATTATTTTCATTTTGAGAATGAAAATATATGTAAAATAATCTCTATTTATATTAGAGTGTATGGTAAAGATAAAAATGAAAAAAACAAATGATAGAAAAACAGTTAGAATAAAAATGAAAAAAGATGAGATAAGTGATGAGAACAAATTTAAAACTGGCAAAGAATTTATGTATTATCCAGACTTTGATGACCCAAATTTTTATGAAAAAATATATCTTAAGAAAGAATTCTATAAAAATAGAATTCCAAAAGAACACAAAACCACTCAAGAAATCTGTAATGCCAGATTATTTACTCTTGCTCCTCAACAAGAATTCCTAAAAAATTACATTAGTGTTGGTACTCCTTACAATGGAATTCTTATTTATCATGGTACTGGTGTCGGTAAAACTTGTTCTGGCATCCAAATCGCAGAAAATTTTAAAGAAATTATGCGACGTTTACATCCAGATGATAAAAGAAAATTTACTGTTCTTCTACCCGCACGTATTCTTGACTCATTTAGAGACCAAATATATGATATCCGTAAGGAATCCAGAAAAAAAAGACCTGATGACATTGTTCAATGCACTGGCAATGAATACAGTCTGGATTTTGAACAATACAGTGGTTTATCAAGAGAACAAAAAAGAAAGGAAACAATGCGTTCAATTTATGCTACATATAAATTTTATGGTTATGAAAAATTTTGCAATGAATTAATGAATGATATTGGGTGGAATGGTAAAATGAGTACTTTAACTGAAGCTCAAAAAAAAGCTATAAGAAGTAAATTCCAGAATCGTATAATTATTATTGATGAGATTCATAATGTAAAGAGTGATACAAAAGAGGCAAGGAAAGTTCCTCCAATTTTGCAGGCAATTATAAAATTCGGAGAAAATATTCGTTTAGTCTTAATGAGTGCAACACCAATGTATGATAATGCCAGAGAAATTATTTATATTTTGAATTTACTTTTAGAAAACGATGGAAAAGAACCATTAAAACCAAATGAAATTTTTGATTCAAATGATAATCTTGTTCCTGGAGGAGCAGAAAAATTAAAGGAGTTATCAAAGGGTTATATAAGTTTTTTAAGGGGTGAAAATCCAGTAGTTTTCCCTTTAAAAATAGAACCACCTCAGGCTAGAATTCCAAAAATTTTATATGATATTTATGGAAAACCAATTCCTCCAGAGGAGCAGATGACTAGGTTGAAATTATATTTATGTGAAATGAGTCCATTTCATTATGAACAATATCTTAAAAAGTTAAAATCAAAAGAGGCAAATATTGAGATGTTGGAAGAGACAAATATGAATGTAAATAATGAAGAATATGAGGATGCAAATAATGTTAATAAAATGGATGAAAAACAATTTGCAAAATCTATTTTAAGAGGTATTAGCAATATTGTTTTACCAAATAAAAATGGTGAAATTACTTTACCAAAAAGAGAACATGCATATAGAACATTAGATGATGGAAATGGTGCATTCGTAATGGATACTGGATTAGTTACAAGAAGTGGAACAAGTGAGGAAGTAAGAAGAATAAGAAGAAAGACTTATCAATTTCGTTTTCAAAATCATGTTAAATTTGATAGAGGTACTGCAAAAGAAGCTCCATTTCTAGATGAAAAACATTTAAAAAATTTTAGTGTAAAATTCTACGAGGCATTAAAGAATATTAAATATGGAAAAGGAATTTGTTATGTGTATTCTGAATTTGTCTGGGGAGGTGTTCTTCCATTTGCAATGATGTTAGAACAAAATGGATTTCAGAGATATCCAATTGGTGGTGAAAGACCGCTTCTGGATTATTATAAAAAAAGAAATCCAATTTGTGCCCTTTGTGGTAATAGCGCAGACCATGCGAATCATGATACCAGAAATAAAAATAATCATGAATTTAAGATTGCCAGATATATTCTAGTTACTGGAGATACAAATGTTTCTGTAATTACAACCGGTGCATTAATGAATATAGTAAATGCAGATAATAATAAGTATGGTGAAGAAGTAAAAGTTGTAATTGGAACAAAAACAACTGGAGAAGGATTAGATTTTCATAGAATAAGACAAGTACATGTATTAGAACCATGGTTTAATTTGTCAAGAATTGACCAAATTGTAGGAAGAGGTAGTCGTTATTGTAGTCATTCAGATTTACCAGCAGAACAACAAAATTGTGAAGTTTATTTATATGCAATTGAACCACCACAAAATGCGCCAAAAATAGAAAGAGAAACTGAGACAGTAGATACACGAATTTATAGAATTGCTGAGTTAAAGGATAAAAAGATTAAAGAAGTAGAATATATTTTGAAGCAGGCAGCAGTAGATTGTGCATTAAACAAAAATGGGAATGTATTTGATTTTGCTGGAAAAGAAGTTGAAATGATAAGTAGTACTGGGAGAAGAATAAAAGCTAGCCTTGGAGATATAAATGGAACTAGAGAATGCGATTATAAAGATTGTAATTATAGATGTGTCTGGGAACCTGACCCAAAGAAAAAATATAAAATTAATATTGATACTTATAATGAAAAATTTGCCAGACCTGATATTAATAAATGTAAAAATATTATAAAAACATTGTATAGATATGGTTATGTGTATGAACTTGATGATATTGTGAATACGATAAATTCACAGATGAAAATAGAGACAAGATTTATTTATATTGCAATTTCAGAAATGATAAATAATATAAATGAGCCTGTTTATGATATGTATGATAGAATCGGATATTTAATTTATAGAGGGTCATTTTATATTTTACAACCACTGGAATTTAATTATTTGAAAGCACCTTTATATTATAGAGGCATTCCTTTTTCAGAAAAAACAAAACATTTTAACATTGATTTAACGAATAATATTAATTTTAATGTAGAATCAAGGAATAAAAATTTGGAATCATCAAGAGATTTAATGACAAGTATTATTGAGAGAGCAGAATTAATAAAAGATGAGATTGATTCAGATTATAGGAATAAGATGTATATAATTATTACGATGTTGGTTGATAAATTAAAGGATAAAGAAAAAATTTCATTGCTAAAAAAATTAATTATTCATTATTATGAAACAAATGGTAAAATTACTAATCCATATTACACATTTTTATTATCCTATTTTTCACCATTACTATTGTATAAATATAGAGATATTGAAGTCGGAAAAGGAGCTGGAAAAGATGATAAAATAGTTGGATTTTATTTCATATATAGTTATTTTGGAAATAATGAAAATAGTTCTAATGATAAAAACATGTTAAAAATTTTTATTTATAATAAAGAAACACAATTAGTTGGGGAAAGTACAGGTTCTGATGTAGATAATGTAAAGTTAAACATAAAGATAAAGTTGAGGAAGGATTATAAGAATAGGGAGGAAAGAGAAGATAAGAATGATATATATGGATTTATGGAACAAATAAAAGAAAAACCGTATGTATTTAAGATTTATGATAAAACAAAAGAGACAAAAGCATTTACACTGGAAATGAAAAAGAGTAAGAGGTCAGAAAGGAAGGGCCAAGTTTGTAGTTCTTATAAAGTTGAAGAATTGGAAGAATTAGCAAAAAAAATTAAAATAAAGACTAGTGGAACACAAAAAAAGAATATTTGTATATTAATTGAATATTTTTTGCGAGAATATGACAATCAAAAATTAAATGGTAAAAAATGGTTTATAAATGGAATAGACATTATTAAAAATAGAATAAATTTATTAAAAAAGTGAATTTAAAAATAGCTGAATTTATTATATATAAAGATTATATAATGAACTCTCTTTCATTGAAGGATATTTATTTTCATGCACAAATTAAGCGTAGAGTATCATTAAATCCACGTTATTTAGATGAAAATTTTTCAAAATATATTGAAACAATTGTTAAAAATAATATTGAAGGAAAATGTGTAAAGGAGGGATATGTACATCCAGGTTCTGTTGTGATATTAAAGAGGTCAATGGGCTGTTTAAATAATAATCAATTTAATGGAAATATTGTATTTGATTTGACTGTTGGAGCAACACTTTGTAATATTCCTGTTAATTCTGTTATAAAGGCGAATGTTTTGAAGATTAATAAGCTTGGTATTTTGGCAAAATTGGGTCCTTTGATGATTATTGTTCCAAAAGAAATTCATACTGCTAAGGACCCATTTAAGGATATTCATCCAGGAAATGAAATCGAGTTGTTAGTTATTGGAAAGACTTTTGATTTAAATAGTAAGGAAATATCAGTATATGCTAAGTTGAATAGTGAGGCAAAGAAGAAGATTGTAATACCGATGAGGAAGCATGTAGATAAGCATAAGAATAAGTTTATTTCTGATGATACAATTATGCCAGAGGAGGAAAATTTTGGAGAGATAACAAGAGAGAGTGAGGAGTCAATAGATAGAATTGAGGAGTCAGAGGGTTCAGAATTGGAGGAAGATTATGCTGAGGATACTATTGAAGATGAGTCTGAGTTTGAGGAAGAATTAGGAGATGAAGGAGAATTGGATGCAGAAATTATTGATAATGAGGATACTGAGCCAGGAATTGAGGAAGTGCAGAGAGGAGAGAATGAGGCATTTTCTGAGGATTCGGAGGAGGAGGAAGAAGATGATGAGGAGGAAGATGACGATGATGAGGATTACGATGCCGAAGATTTGTAATTTTGTCTCATTCATGAGACAAAATTACTTCGGGGCTTAAAAGCCCCTCAGTTCGGCCAGAGGCCTCACATTGTCATTTTACTTCGTAAAATGACTTCGGACCCGTAAAGGGTCCCCAGTTCGCTATCGCTCACATTGTCATTTTACGAAGTAAAATGACTTCGGACCTGTAAAGGGTCCTCAGTTCGCTATCGCTCACAGAATAAATTGTTATATGATTCCATATATAGATTTTACTAAGTGGTAGTCTATATCTACAAATGTAAATTTAACTTGCGGGGCCTCACAGACTAAATTGTTATATGATTCCATATATAGATTTTACTAAGTGGTAGTCTATATCTACACATGTAAATAAATTTAACTTGCGAGGCCTAAGGCCGAGCTTCGAGCTTCTTTGAAGCTCGAAGTAATTTTGACCGTCGGTCAAAATTACAATGTGAGGCCTAAGGCCGAGCTTCGAGCTTCTTTGAAGCTCGAAGTAATTTTGCCGAGTTTACGAGGCAAAATTACAATATTACTTAAAGGTATATTACCTATATAGAGTAAAAAAATGGACAAATTTGTTACTATTCAGGAAGTTAATATTGATAATAAGCATGACAATGAAAATATAGATTTATTATCAAACTATGATAAAGATATTATTGTTGATACAAAGGAAATAAAAATGATTCGAGAATTTATTGAAAAAAAAATGAATAATACGCAAAAAATTCAGATTGTTGAGATTATAAAAGAGAGTAATTCGAAATACACAATGAACAAAAATGGATATTTTATAAATATGAATAATATTCCAATGGATACATTAGTGAAAATAAAAATGTTTGTTGATTTTACCAAAGAAAATGCCAGAGAATTATTAAAAACTGAAGAGATTTTAAATGAGGAAAAAAGTAGGATTGAGAGTTTTGATAAGGTTGATGATGAGACAAATAATTTTTCAATAATGAATAATTCATTAGAGTCTGAAAATACTTTGGATAAAAATAACAACATTGATATTTATAATTTTGATTCTTATCAGAATTTTTTGTTTGAGGAGTATAAAGTTGATAATAGTGAGGAAATTGAATTTATGGATAGAATGACAGAAAGTGATAAGAGGGAGAATTCAGGTTATAAGATTATTTTGAAGCGTTATAAAAAGAAATATTTTGGTTCAAAGGCAAAAATTTTGAAAAAGTTCAGGGATATTTCAAGAAATAGTATAAATAGTAAAAGTGCAAAAACTTCACTTAGTCAAAATCAAACAAAACCAGTTCCTAAACAAAAAACAAAAAAGACTGTTGAAAAACAAGTAAAATTGGATGAAACAGCTAATCAAGAAGAAACGCAAACAAATGCTGAAAATGAAGATGAATATACGGTTGAAGGTGATGAATATGATGATGAAGAAACTGGATTAAATGTAGTTGTTGAGGAAGAATAAAAAGTGATTTTTTTTGATTTAAAAACATTTTAATATAATAATATTAAAAAGTATTTTGTTGGATGATAACAATTGAGAAATTACAGAATTATTTGAGTAAGGAAAAGTCTGATGAGAGGGATTATGTTTTTAAAATACCTGAGCAAAAAATGGCAGATGGACACATATATGGAAAATATATCATGGATGGAAAATTTGCATTTCTAAAAAAAGATATTTTACCTGTTCCTGCTTGGACTGAATTAAGTCAAGATTATCAAATTTTAGTGGATAATTCTAGTAAAAATAGTTTTACAATGTCAATTTTGAATCAAATTATGCCTGAATTTAGGTATTTTGATGGTAAATCGAGGGTAAATTTTGTGAAAGATTTATTCAGACAAATCGCATATGATATGGAGGAGAAAAATTTATATAAAGATAGTGAATATACTAGACAGAGAAATCATATTCGTAAGGAATTTATGAATTTTGAGGATATTGATAATGATGAAATTTTGAAAAAAGTTATTGTTGATTATTTTTTGTTAACTGTTTATATTTTGAAAAGAACTGAAATTGAAAAATTTGGAAAACAGAGAGAAATTCAAAAAATTGCGTTTGTTCCCGGAATTTGGAAAAAAACTGATAGAAAAGTTGAATATGAAATAAAAAATCCTACTTGTATTTTAATTGAAAATGCTGGAAGATATTCAGGAATTATTAAAAAAGAGTTGAGTGGATTGTTTTCTTGGCAAGATGAAGGAATGGAAGATTTATTTAATGAATTAACTCGTGAATCTGAAAAAAAGATTCCAATTAAAAAATCGACTGTTTTGAAAAAGATTGCGGTAAAAGATGATTCGCCAGAACCAACAATTGAAGAAGTTTCAGTAAAAATTGAGGAAAAAGCAGAAATTAAAGAAGAGAAAAAGAAGCCTATAATTAATGCAAAAATTACTTTAATAGAAATACAGAAAATAGCTGAAGAAGAAGGAATTTCTATTACAAAGAAGTCAGAGAAAACAGGTAAAGATTTGAAGAAAACTATTCAAGAATTAAAAGATGAAATTTTGAAAAAGTACGAGTAAGAATTATTATTTTATTTTATTGTGTTCTTTATGAGAATATTAGCTGAATATGTTTGGATTGGAGGAAATCTGGAGTTAAGAAGCAAAACAAAAGTTTTTCCTGATAATTTTTCTTATAACTCTGTTGATGATTTACCTGAATGGAATTTTGATGGTAGTTCAACAGGTCAGGCAGAAGGTCATGATAGTGAAGTTATAATTAAACCCAGAGTAATTTTTCCAGACCCATTTAGAAAAAATAATAATATAATAGTTTTATGTGACACATATCTACCAAATGGACAACCACATACAACAAATAATCGTTCAAAAGCAAAAGAACTATTTGATAAAAAATTGGATGAAGTTCCATGGTTTGGATTAGAACAGGAATATTTTATGATAGATACAAAGACAAAGAAACCATTGGGTTTAAATAATGATTTTCTTAAACAAGGACAATATTATTGTAGTATTGGTGCAGAGAATGCTTTTGGAAGAAATTTGGTAGAGGAACATTTAGAAGCTTGTTTGTATGCTGGATTAAAAATTAGTGGTATAAACGCAGAAGTTGCTCCTGGACAATGGGAATTCCAAGTGGGGCCATGTGAGGGAATTGAGGCAGGTGACCATATGTGGATTGCTAGATATTTATTGGGAAGATTATCTGAAAAATATGATGTTAGAATAGAATATCATCCGAAACCAATATTAGAAAATATTAATGGTAGTGGATGTCATTGTAATTTCAGTACTGTATCAATGCGTGAGGGCACACCAGAAAAAACAGGTCTGGAAATAATTGATAAAGCATTGGTAAAATTAAGTTTAAAACATATGGAACATATGGAGGTTTATGGAGAGGGAAATCAGAAAAGAATGACTGGATTACATGAGACAGCAAAGTATGATGAATTTAGTTTTGGAAGAGCAAACAGAGGACGTAGTGTTAGAATTGGAAATGAAACTATAAATAGTAAAAAAGGATATTTTGAGGATAGAAGACCAGCAAGTAATTGTGACCCTTATTTGATAACTTCTAAAATATTTGAAACAACATGTTTGTAAGTTTTTTATATGTACCATGTAAAAAACGTTGCTGAAAATCCAAAGTTTAAAAAAATGTCTATTAATATAATATAAACATGGATATTAATGAAATCGATGCAATTTTTAAAAAATTAGGAAATAAAAATAAAGTAAGAATAATATTCAACAATAAATTACAGAGAAATGTTTTTGAAAAAATTGTTAAAAGATTTATTTACGCGGAAGAAAATGGTGGATTACAATTTGATTATGAAATGAAAACTGATTTAATAGTTGAACAAGAAGACAATGATTACTTTTTATTTATTGATGGTAAAAATGAGGTGAAAAAATATTGGCATTTTTCAGCCATTCCTGAAAATAGTTATTTATCGATAATTCCTGAAAAAACGCACAATGAAGAAAATTATGGAATGACAATACAACTATTTGAAGAAGATAAGAAAGATAGCGATAAAGATTTTGAAAAGATTGGAAATAAGACTTATAAATATAGGAATTATTATAAGGTCAAAGATGCTGTTTGGGGTTTTGATACAAATTTGATCGAAATTAGAGAAATTTTGTCAGATAAAAGTTTTAAGGATAGTGGATGTTTAACTGCGACACCAGATTTTTGTATTGAATTATTATTTAGTGAAGTTCCACATTCTGAGGGAGAGGGAGAATTTATGGATTATTTTAAATCATATTTGCAATGGTTGACTGAGGAAATTCAGCAGACAAATTTTATAATTTCAGTGAAGGAAAAGGAAAGTTTGTTGAATACGTTTAAAAAGTTAACAAAACATGTTGGAGAATTTACACCTGCAGAACCTGTTGAAGTTTTAAGAAGAAATTTTCATAGGAGTGATAAATTTGCAAATGTTAGAGAAAATTATGCAGCAACTTATCAAATAAAGGGTGAACCAAGATTTTTGTTTGTTTCAGAAAATTTTAGTAAAAATGTTGATGGAAAAATTTTTATGATTACGCAAGATTTAAATGTAATAAACACTGGAAAAATGTTGCCAGACAAGGGTTTTGAAAATAGTTTATTGGAAGGATATTATTCTGAAATAAATAATGCTTTTTATATAACAGATATTTTATTTTATAAAGGGCATGATGTGAGGAGTAAGCCATTTTTTAAGTTAGGTGCTGGAGCAAAAGAGAAGTATCGTTATGATGAGTTGACTCAATTTTATAAAGAGGCTATACAAAAAGCGCAATATGTAAATCCAGATTTGAGAGATGAATCAACAAAGATATTAGGACCAAGATATTTATTTGGAGATAGAGAAAAATTTGATGAAAATGTTAATGAATTATTCGAAAATGAGAAAACATATGCTATGCAAGTTGGGTTAACTATTACTGGATTGCAATTTCGCCCAATGGATGAACCTTATCCGATGGTTGGCGGACATTGGTATTCATTATTTAAGTGGAGTTATCCGGAATTCAGAACTGCAGAGTTTTTGGTAAGTTATGTTAAAGAAGGAGTTGTTGATAAGTTGAGTCCGTTTCAGTTGCCATCAAAAGGTAAGGATTTATTTGGTAAAATTATTTATTATAAGACATTAAAATTAAAAGTTGGTGGATATCGAGATGTTAAAGATAAAAAGATTTTTACGGTTGTTGATTATTTGCCAAGAGGTACTGACCCTCAAGCTGAAGTTAACTTAGCAAATATTCCATTGGATGATGCTGGAAAGGTTGTTGCAAGAGATGGTAATAATGTTGATGAGATAATGGAGGATTATGTTGTTGAATTTGCATACACAAAAATTTATGGAGAATATACAAGTTTATTTAAGTGGAATCCGGTACGAGTTAATTTTATGAAAACATTGGAATATAAAAAAAAAAAAAAAATAACTGGAATTACTGAAACATATGGAAATCATATTTGGAATGCATTAGCTAATGAAATTACTAAAAATAATTTGATGGAAGGAACTGTTCCAGAGGAAGATTTATCACAATTGTATTATGCGAATAATAGTACTTTAAGAAAGAAGAAGTATCCTTTCCAGATTTTCCATAATAGAATTGTTAAGGATGAGTTGATTACAAGTGTATGTCCAGCAATTATTAAGAAATCGAAGACTCAAATTGGTTCTTTATTAGATTTGGCATGTGGTACTGGAGGAGATGTTATGAAATGGAAGATGGGTTTATTAAAGAAAGTTGTTGGAATAGATGTTGTTAGAGATAATATTTTGACTGCAATTGAATTATATAAGCAGTCTAAGAGGCCTAAGCCAGACGTATCATATATTTGGGGAGATTCAAGTAAATTAATTTTTCCAGAATTTGAGGCGGCATTGGATTATCAGGCGAAAGAGCAGATGAAGAAAACATTTTTATCAAAATATCAATACGATGTGGTTTCATTACAATTTGCAATTCATTATATGTGTGAGGATGAAATAGCATTGAGAACATTATTGCAGAATGTAACTGATAACTTGAAAATAGGAGGTTATTTTATAGGAACCAGTTTGGATGGAGAAAGAGTATATGATTTGATGAAGGGATTAAAGGCTCCAGCTGAGGGAATGGTTGGAGACGATGTTTTATGGAGGATTAGCAAGAATTATACTATTAAGAAGTGGGAAAAGTCTAAGCCAAATTTGGGACATGAAATTGAGGTGTATGTTAATACTATTGGTATTCCACATAAGGAGTATTTGGTTAATTATGATTATTTGAGGGATTTGGCAAAAGAATATGGATTAGAAATGGTATCAATAAAAGGTTTTGGACAGATTTATGAGGAGTCGATGAAGCAAAAAACGGAATATGATTTGGATTTGAGGAATATGAGTTCAAGTGAGAAGGAATTTAGTTTCTTGCACAATGAATTTAAATTTGAAAAAACGAAAGATGCTAGTGATGCAGTTTATACAAAGTTATTAAACATGATATCAAAGAAATTTAAGAGAGATGAAAGATTAGCTAACTTTGATAACAAGAAAATAACAATAAAGGTGAAAAGTGGAGGAAAACCGATAAAAACAGCTTAAAAAAAATTAAATAATTTTAGTTTAATTATGTACAAGTGCAAGCATAATATATTTAAAAATCATTGTGGTCCTTGTGGTGGAAGAGCTATTTGTGAACATGGAAATTATAGGTATTATTGTAGGATGTGTGGAGGTAAAGGATTATGTTTGCATGGTAGGAGGAAATCGGAGTGTAAGGATTGTGGTGGGTCGTGTATATGTCCGCACAATAGTTTGAAACATAAGTGTAGTATTTGTAAAAAATTAAAGTTATGTAAACATAAAATTCAGAGAGTTTTATGTGGGGAATGTAAGCCAGTAAAAATTAAATGTGTTCATAATACTCCAAAAAATGAATGTAAGCTATTTGAGGATAAAGTAAATGAAGAAAAATTCTGGATTAATTTTGATTGGCGAAGTTTTGACGTGAAAGAATTTTCTATGGGATAGATAATGAAATTAGAGTTTCAAGAAAAAGTTGTACCTGGAGATGGTAATTGTTTATTTCATTCTTTAGGATTAGCTTTTAATAAATCGCAGGATAATTTACGGTTTGAAATATCAAATTATTTAGAAAAAAATAGGAAATTAAAATTGAATGGTTTAACCTTAGAAGAATGGTTAAATATGGAAAAAGATATGAAACTGGAAGATTATGTAAAAATTATTAGAAATAATGGTGTTTGGGGTGGCAATATGGAAATTAATATTGCCAGCCGGATTTATAAAGTCAATATTTTTGTTTTAGAAAGAGATTTCATTAAAAAAAAATATAAAGTTGTCAGTACTTATGTTCATAATAATGAATCCAGAAATATATTTTTAATGTATGATGGTGTCCATTATAATTACATGAAAGTCACTAAAAATTTAGCTGGAATAAATATATAATATAAAATATGGCAAGTACGGTTATGTTAGCTCTTTTTCAAATACAAACTTCATTAAGATTTTCTCACTGGAGAAGTAAATCTTATTCAGAACATAAAGGTCTGGATAAATTCTTAGACAAATTTAATGATAAAATGGATGAATTTATTGAAACATATCAAGGAAAATATGGAAGAATTGATTTCAAAAACTCCCAGAAAGAGTTATCTGTTTTGAAAATAGAAGATTTAAATAAGTATCTGGATGTACTTATTGGATTTTTTATCGGTAAATCTGAAAAAGACTGTAAAAAATTTAAATTATCTGGAAATAAAGATTACTGTGGAATAACTGTTATGGATATTATCAAAAAAGATGACACTGACTTATTAAATATTCGTGACGAAATTCTCGGATTAATTCACAAACTTAAATACTTGTTAACTCTTCAATAAAACAATAAAGAAAATGCACATGTTGCTACCATAATATGATAAAAAGAGTGAAATATTGCATATTTCCCTCTTTGATTACTATGTCCTCTAGGTGCCGAATTTGAATACATAAACAATCCAATTGATAATGAAAACAAAAATTGTTTCGACAAATAATTATAAACAAATACATTGTACAAAACATGTGAATAAATACATAATTGCGCCAAATAAGATTCAATTTGTTGATATCTTTTAATAGGATGTTCTGTCACTTTTTCAATCAATCTAAAAATTATACTATTGTGGTCTGTTCCTTCTTTGTCAAGATGATATTTCCATGCAAAAGATACACCAGACAATGTTATAAAAAACTGGTAATACATCTCGATATTTAACAATCCAATCAAATAAGGAATAAAAGTCAAAAGAGAAACACAACAAAAATCAAAAGGTAATATACTTTCATAAGGACATGTACAAGAATCAATCGAATATTCTGCACATTCCATATTTAAAAGTCTTAATTTTCCTAACTGCTGCTGCAAATTTATTGTTGCATCCTCCAAAGAAATATTCTCTGGATTAACGGGTACACCAAAACGTATTTCTCTATTACTAAAATCAATAAAAGCTGGATAAATTTTATAATTTAATTGTTTGGCCATATAATAATATCCAGAACGCCACTCTCTTTTATTACATGTTCCCTTCGGTGAAATTAATAACATCCTTGGACTCTCCTTTGTCGAAGGTTTTGTTAAAAATGATTCAACAATTTTTGATGTAGTATTATTATTCTTTTTCTCAATCGGTGGAGCAACTATTACATTAACTAAATAAGTAATCGGCTTATAATACCATTGCGATAATTTTGGCTGAACAATACAATATATATTCTTAAAACACTTTGAATAAAGATATATCATAATAACAAAAATATCCCAATAACTTGAATGTCCAATTATTAAAACACATGGTTCAGTCGGAGATTCATGACAATCTTTCCAGCCAAAAAAACGATTTACAATAGTCATTTTTTTATTATAATCAATTTGTTTTTAAGTATTCAACCATGAGGTCCAAATAAGTTAATGAATCCTCACTTTCTCTCAAATTTGGGTCAGCACCCATAACTAAAAGAAAATTAAAAACATCTTCACGACCCTTCATATAAGCAAAGGACAATGGTGTTACATAAAAAGATAAATTGCTAAATTTAACAACCATATTTAAATCACACTTGTTTTTCTTCACTAAATAAGCAATCAAATCCATTGGATTTTTACAAAAAAGTAAAATAGTGTAAATAAGAGGATAACCATTAATATTTAAATTCTTTATATTTTTGTAATTTTTACCCAAAATCTTAAATATTTGAACATTTCCTACACATAATGCTGCTTTTATTGGAGATATACCTTTTATATTTTCTTTCGCAAAATCAACACCAATTATCATCAAAAACTTTACCATCTCTAAATCATCGTTGAAAACAGCATTTAAAATTGGTGTATTACCGTGTAAATCAACAATTTTAAAATCTGAATGATAAGAATGTAATAAATTAACAATTCTCTTGTTTTTTTCTTGAACTGCAATTGAAAATGCATTGTCAAGTGTATCATTCATTAAATTTACATCAGCACCATTTTTTAAAAGTAATTCTACACAATAAATATGATTATGTTTTGTTGCAAACATCAATGGAGTTAATCCACCAATTTTTGATAAATTTGGATTAGCTTTATGTAAAATCAACTTAGTAAGGAACTCCAAATGACCATGATGAGCAGCAATTAGCATTGGCGTTGAATTAGAATTTGTTCTAATATTCACATCTAAACCTGCCTCAATCAACATATCAACAATTTGATAATTATTTTCTTTAGCGGCATAATGCAATATTGTCCAACCTTTTTCATCTTTCATGTTCAAACCGTCATAAGAAATCAACTCAATTGCTTTTGTAAATAAGGATACACTTAATTCCATTTTGTCTATTTAAAAAGACATGTCACCATAGTTTAATCTATCTCATTTTTCTATCAATTTTTATTCAAATTTGGCTTAACATATTTATCAACCATATGTTGTCCAAATGCTTTTGAAGCATCACTTTCAGCAACCTCATTATTTCTAACTTTTGAAATCATTCCCATCATCTGCTCAAATTGAACTAAATCAAATTTTTTACCATTTTCTAAGACCATATTATACAATGAAGGATATCGCATCATTAATCCCATATATTTTTGTTGATATTTACCACGAAGTTCCGCATAATTTTTACATTTTCTTAATTTATCATCTCTTTCGCAATCAGTTTCTGAGAGGAGAGTATAAACCATTTCTTGAATTTTTTCGATATCCAGATGGTTATCAAACTCTGGACTTTTCATAGGTGGTAAATCATTTTTAAAATCTTTTAGACTAGGTACATCCTTTGGGTCGAAATCAACTTTGAAATTTGACATTCTATAATTTATTAAATTATAAAATCTTTAAATATTATTTAAATTATGGAAAAACTACACATTCTATGGATTTTTATTATTTTTGTTATCGCTATACTTCTATTTTCATTCTTAATCGCCCCACGCATCAAACAAGTATTTCAATCTTGTAGCGTAATCGAACTTGAAAGTTTCGACAATCCTCTAGATATCAAAGAAGATAAACTCGACAAACTATACACCAAATTATTTGACCAAGTATTTGATGAAAAACCAATGTATATTGAAGAATGTAAAATTATAATGAACTTTATCGAGAAACATCCAGTAAAATTAAAAAAAAAAGATAAAGCTTTAATTTTAGATTGTGGAACAGGTACTGGGAAACATTTTCAGTATTTATCAGCTGCTGGAGGTGATTATAAGTTAATTGGTTTGGAAAGAAGTCAGTCAATGATAGATATATTTAGTGTAAGAAATCCTCTGGGAAAGGTATATAAGGGAGATTTAAGGAATGAGAATTTATTTGATGGGGAGACATTTCCATATATTTTATGTTTGAAAGAAACTTTGTACCATAATCAAGTAAAAGAATGGGATTCAATTTTGAATAACTTTTTTTACTGGCTTAAGCCAGGTGGTTATTTAATAATACATGTTTATGATAGGATGAAATTAGACCCTTCACCTAGAAATATGACTATGATAAGATATGATACTGAAAAGAGAAAACATGGAATAACAAATTTTCCAAATTTTACGCATGATGGATGGTGGATACAAAGAGGAAATGTTATTTGTCAATACAATGAAATATTTGCATTAAGAGATAAAAATGGAGAGACTGTAAAAAAGCGACATTACAAACATAATTTAGCTATACCAAATAAAGATAAAATAATGGAAAAAATTATTGGGAATTATTTTAAGCTAGTGGAAATAGTAAGATTAGAAAAGATGGGAATTTTGGACCATGAATTGTGTTTTTTCAAGAAGAATAAATTTTAATGTTGTAAAAAGTATGAATGATGTAGCATTAACAAATAAAGATTTTAAACAAACATGGTTAAAAAATTATTATCCTTATTCAAGCTATGCTATTCAAAATAATAATTTAGTATTAGGTGGAAATGAAATACGTGTTGACCAAGTAGTTTTAACACAAGAAGTAATGAGAAAGAGTAATGAGGGATATAACGCAAATCAGGGGGCAAGTCAGGCCGGAGGAAATAATATGAGAGAATTAAAAAACTTTAGAGTATCTGGAGATACAGTAAATGAAGCATTCAAAAAATTGGAGAAAAAAGCGAACAAATATTTTAGAAAAAATAATTTAGAGGGTGGGAATTCTCCAAATGGTAAAGAAAAAATGTATGCGCTTACGTTAAAAAGTTTAGATGGTGAAAAATTATTTATCAAGATTTACAGAAAAAAAAATATATAATTTATATTATAAATGGCAGGAAATAAATTCCAGAAGGAACTTAATAAGCTTGAAAGTTTACTTAATAGTTTAAATAAAAGAAACAACAAACGCAACTCCAAGAAATCCATGAAAGGTGGTGCTAACGGCAACAAAGAAGACTCTCGTTATTTTAAGGTAATTAAGGTCAATGGCAAGAGTGTCGATGATGGTGGTCGTTATGAGCTCCCTCTAAAGACTAAATCCGGAAAGGCCCAGCGTCGTGGTCCCAAGGATAAAGCATCTACCGCCTTTTCTGAGCTTTGCCAGAAGAACAAGATGAAGGAGGAATGCAAATTTACTTTTTCAATCCAGGAGACCACTCGTGGCTCTAACAAGAAGATTTACAACTAAGAAGGAAAAAGAGTTAAACTTACCAAAGCAATCGTCCTTAAACTCAAAGACAAAAAAACCGGTAAAGTTAAGGAGGTTGTCAAAAAATACAACAACGTTATCAAATCCCTTGGCTCTGAACAATCCAAATAAATTTAAATAATAAAAAATATGTTTTATTTTTTATTATAATATATGGACAAAAAAGAATTCACAATTATTGATTATCCAAAAAAAGGAATGAATACCGGTAAATATTTTGGTTCTTCTGCAACAATAGTTGCTAACAAAGTTTTCTCAAAATTAACAAAAGATTTAAATTTTTATAACAACATGGATGGCACAAAATACCTTGTTTTCAATATTCAAGACGTCAATTCTAAAAAAATTTATCCATTCATAGGTACAATAGTAATATTAAATAAACCCATCGACGTTAATTATAAAAATAACCAAATGAAAATTACTCACAGAAATATCGTCGCAAAATTTACATCTGATATGAAAGAAGTATTTGTTGGCTCCAGACCTACAAATAAAACAAATAATTCAGCAAATAATGTTAATAATATAAATAATACAACAAACAACAGAAATTTAATCAACAATAACTTTAATGTATAATTTATTTTCTCTGGAAATTGTAAAATGACAGATAATATTGTAGCAGATTTACATCCAACAAATCCAGCAGTTGAGGGACAAACAAGAGCAGATTCAACAAGTTCAACATTAAATAATATCGGTGATAGTACTGGGAAAGTAAATGAATATGTTAATTTACCAATGATAAAGGAACCACCATTTGAACATCCATTTTTAATTGAAGCACCAGTGTATCAAGGTGGAGGAAAAAAAGCAGATTATTTTATATTTTTTCAAAATAAAAAATTTACAGTTAAAGCAAAAGACTTACAACAAGCTGTAAAAGAAGGCTATAAAAAATTAGATAAAAAAACAGTAAAAATTATGGTGCAGAAAAAAAATAAAAAAAGAGAAAACAAAATTTATACCTTTTCGATAACTACCAAAAATAAGAAATTAATTATTACGAAAAATTAGTTATACAATATTTCCCAATAGATTTTACTTGTTTTTCAATTATTTTCCATCTTTCTTTTTCTTCATTTGTTGGAATATATTTATCACCATTATATTCATACCATTCTCTATAATTCAATTTCGAACTAAAATTCCAAATTAAATGCTTTATCTCATCTTCCTCGTATTCCTCATTTGACTCTTTTATCCAAATTAACATCTTTGGAAAACAATGAAAATCAATTGCTGATAATATCCAATTCCTCTTCTCTAAAGGCAAAACAGACCCAGATATACTCCTCATCTGTGTATTAAAATACTCCTCCCACCTCCTATCATCCCCAGTAAATCTACGAATCCAAATAAACGCAGCATCCAATAATAATCTTAAATCTCCAGACATACCACCAAAAGATGCCCTTATCAACAAAGCATTTATAATCGCTTGATGACTTTTATCTGGAATATCCTTTATTGAATCCAAAATATACTTCGCATATTTCTCATTGGAATATAAATGAAACTCCTCCGGAATATCATATGCATCTTTCCATGGACATAAACAAGCAATATAAACTAATCCTAATAACCACTCAATATGATTTAACTGCAACTTTAACTTATTACCACTAACTGCTACTAATAACCAAATTAAAACAGAAAAATGTTTTGTTAACATAACATCTTCAACAAATATTATTGCCAGACGACGTAAAAATTGAATTGGGTCAATGTCAATTAAATGTCTGGCAGTTTGAATAGCTCTACTATGCTGTTTTCTTCTGATACATTTTTGAAGATGTGATTTTAAAAAATGAATATTTGTATATTGTTGCGGTTGTTCTGGAATATCTAATGTAATAAGAAATTTGTCTTTATTTCTAATTTTTATTTTGCCAGACATCATGATTGGCAAATGTGTTAATTTATTCAAAAAATTGTAAGAAAAATTATTCCCTGGAATCTTCACATTACTAAAAAAAGGATACACCTCCGGCTCCTCCCTAGTTTCCCATTCCAAACAAAAATAATTATCTATTTTTTCCTTTAATAAAAAATCTATGGTTAATTGAACAGTTCCCATAAATATTGATATTATTGAAAAATCTTTAAGTGGTAAATTTTTAGGAATTATTTTGAATTTAAAAAGTTTTTATAAAGTATGAGATATAGTAAAATGTTACTAGATTGCAACAATAATTTGGATATTTATGGGTTATATGAAGAATTAAAATACTTTTTTAACAATAACAGAACAGAAAATGCAGAATTAAATTTAGGTTATGAAAATTTAGAGCTTTTAGATTTTGAGGTTCCGGAGGAGGGTGTTGAGCAGATTAGTTATGTTTTTTTGACTAAGGAGGAGCCACCTAAAGCATGGTTGGAAAATATGGCAAGAAAGTATCCAAAATTAGAGTTTTATCTGGTATATCAAAATAGGGAAAAGGATATAGATGGGGAGTTGATTTATAAAAATGGTGTACTTTATAATTCAATAGAAGAGAATTGGAAAAATGATTTTGCTATTCAAGTTGAATATTAGAATTTCCTCTTAATTTTTCCAGAAATTCTGTTTCTGAAAGATTGTAAATTTGTCTACTAACTGCCATATAAGCATCATCGGAACCAATAAATTCTGTCAAATCTGATTTTACAATTCTTTTTGAAAATGAAGCATTTGGATAATTATCTCCTAACCTGCAAATTGCGGTTAAACGAGTTAATTTATCTGCAAAAGCAATTAATCTACAAATATCACCAAAAGGATTTTGAAGGTAATCTCCATCTAATCCAGAGAGAATAACAATCTTATTATGGTCTTCTACAAGTGATTTAATAACTGAAAAACTATTCTTAAAAAATTGTATTTCATCTATTATTACAACTTCACTATCTTCAATAGGTATATTAGATAAATCATCCAATGCTAATGTTGTTTCAAATTTTTGCTTATCATGTGAAAATATTTTCGCTTCCTCATCATATCTTGTATCTTTACTATAATTTATAGACAATATCTTTTTATTAATTGATTGATATTGTTTAGCGATTCTTATTAGTTCTGTTGTTTTGCCAGAAAACATAGGTCCAGTAATAACATGAAGATAACCTGTTGGTTTTTCCAAATATGATTTTCTGGACAACGCAGTGTATTTATCACCTATTTTTTTGGAAAAGATTCCAGCATTACCGTTTAATTCAACTGAACAAAAAGCTGTTAGTTTTTCAACATTTTCTGCTTTTGGTACTAATTGGAGAACATTTTCATACATATTGCGGTTAAAATCATTATCCAATCCAGCACAAACAATTATTTTATTTAATTTATTCGCTAAAAATGGAATTACGTGTAAGGTATCTTTAAAAAAATGTAGATTATCAATAGCAATGACATCTGCATCAATCACTATTTTATTTGTTATATTTTCTACAAGAAAAGATGATTTAATTATTTGATTACTCCCTAAAAATGAAAACTTAGTGATATTATCTTTGTCAGATTCATGTAAGATTAAACAAACTTTTTGTCTCATTACACGGTATCTATTAAGATGACGTATTAGTTCTGTAGTTTTACCTGCAAACGTAGGTCCAATTAGCAAAGTAATGCTACCTGATAACATCTCTAAATATATGAGTTAAAAAGAATCTACTTTTTAAACTTTCATTTTTTATTAGGTGTATGATAGAGAGAAAAAGCAGTTTCTATTTAAAGAAATTAGTATAATTTGTGTAAGAAAAGACATGCCACCTGCCAAATCTAAAAAAGTTATTCCACAAAAAGAGGAACCTACTCCGGAAATAACACAAACTAATGAAGAAACAATTTCAGATGATGAACCATCAATAATTGAAGATGTTAATCAACCAAAAAAGAGAGGACGTAAGCCAAAAACAAAGCTTCCAGAGGAAGATGAAAAGAAGGCTGGACCAAAGAAAAGAGGAAGGAGGCCAAAAGATAAGACTTATACTGTAATTAGCAATTATAAAGAGGTTCCAGCGGAAATTGAGGATGATAATGTAATATTACACTTACCAATTGAAACAGATATTGAAGTGAATAATGATAAAAAAATTGACACGTCTGGTATGTTAAAATATGACCCAAATTTGAATGAGCCATTACCATATGAACCAATGGATTCAATGAAAAGTGGATTTGCTTTGATAAGTGATAAGATTCAGGAAAAAATAAGTGAGTTAAATGAGATTGAGGAGGAAGAAGTAAAAGTTAAGGATGTCGTTGAATCAAAATGTAATTCTGATGAGGTATATATTCGAGATATTGGATTTGAGGAGGATTTAAAAGACCATTTTCGTGTAATTAAAAAGGCGAAAATATTAAAATTATTTGCTTCAGATGAAGGAAATAAAGAATGGGAATTGAGTTCAAATTGTTGTTGTTTCCATTGTACTGAAAACTTTCAAACTGTACCAATTGGTATTCCAGTAAGATTTTTTAGAGGGAGGTTTGTGTGCAGGGATATTTTTTGTTCATTTAATTGTGCGGCTGCATATATATTTTCTGGATTTAATATGAGGTATCATTTTAAGAAATGGGAATATTATTCTTTGTTATGTTTGATGGCTACAAAGATAAATAATATTATTTGTGAGAAAAATAAGGAAAATTGTTTGTCTATAAAGGTTAAATTAGCTGATGATAGAAACTTGCTTAAAAAATTTGGAGGACCATATACAATTGAACAGTACAGAGAGAATTTTTATATTTTGGATAGTAGTAATAATATTTTGTATCCACCGATAACTTGTATGTATCCGCAGGCGGAGATTTCACATTATATTAATATTCCAAAGAGTAAAGCTCAGGCAATGAGTAATGAAAGTAAGTCAAGTTTTGGAGATAGTAAGTGTAGTATGGCTGATTTGAGATTAAAGAGGGATAAGCCATTAATTCAGAAAAAGAATACTTTGGAGGAATATATGTCTCTAAAAATAAATTAGTTTAAAAATAATGTTGTAGTATTATAATAAAATGGGTAAAACTATATTCGCAGAATTAGATGAAATTACATTCAATAGAATAAAAACAACAAAAAATATGAGTGGAATGATAGATGAAAAAAAATTTTTCAGTAAAATGAATGAAGGTGATTCTATTGTTTTTTCATGTAGAGGAAAAAAGATTGAGGCTTATTTGAAGAAAATTAAAATTTATAATACGATAAGTGATTATTTGCACGAAAACAAAGAAATCGGTGTTTTAGAAATTAATAGTAAAAATCCAATTAATATTCTTTCGATGTTAAATACAAAATCAGATGGCTTCGTTCAAAAAGAGACAAAAAGAATAAGAATATATGAAGTAGATTATCATCCCTATGGAGAAGATGATAATGACAATGAAGAAAAACATCACGATGATAATGGTATTGCAAAATTTATTGAAGCATTAATGAACAATGCTAATTATAAAGATTGTTGTGATAATGATGAATTTTAAGGATATTTTTTAACTCCTTTCCATTTGGGAGTGTATTGACCAAAATAGTTTGCTACTTTTGATGGGTTAAAATATCCTCTCGAATATTTTACACTTGATATGTTTAAAAAGTTTTCGTATTTATATCCATTTTGGTTATTTACCAAAATAGATAAAGCTATTATTATTATAATTTGAAAAAAAAGCATTGCTATAAGAATATTCATATATATTTATAAGATATTTTTATTGGTGAGCACATTGCACACCTTCCATGGGATTACCAAAATTTTGCTCGAACATATTGTTATTAGAACTTCCTGGAATTAATGTAAGAATATCATTAGAATCTAATGCTTCAAAATCAACTTTGTTATGTGATTTGCAAATCTTATTCATAAGAGCATTAAATTCATCCTGGAATTCATCTGGAATAAAATCTGGCAAATCAAGTTCAAATTGAACTTGCATATCAGCGCCATTAATACCATATCCAGGAATAATATAAGTTTCACTTAAATCAATCTTGTCATAAAAAGAAAAATAAATTGTTTTATCACCAAAGTACTTAATACTTCTCTCAATACCTAAATAATATTCCTTCAAATTAATTTTAAGACGTAAATTCAAATTATTATTCTCTCCTCTCGTAAATAAATATTTTCGTCCAGAATTTGAACCAACACTTGAATCAGTCAAAGTTTCTTCCTCCTCCTCATCATCTTCTTCTTCTTTCTCTTCCTCATCTGACTCATATTCTGATTCTTCTTCATCATCATCTTCAACTTCCTCTATTTTTGGTGTTTCTTCCTTTGGTGAACTATTTGTAGATTCCTCATTATTTTGAACATTTTCCTGGTATTCATCTTCATCCACATAAATTAATACCAAATCACTCTTACCAACAAAAGGTATATCATGACCCTTATCTTTAATAACTTGATATTCTCCTGGCTTAGCTCCAACTGGAATACTAAGTTCATATTCATCCTCCTCTTGCTTCAATTTATCAGGAGGAGGAGGAACATTATCTTGCAACTCAATTTCTGGATTTCTCACTAATCTTTGAAACTTAACTTTCTTTGAACCACCAAAATAAGATTCATCCAAAGAAAGAGACACCGGGACTTTGACTGGAGGAGCCATAACAGGACCTCTTTGATGCTGTTTTCCAAACATCTTTTCAAAAAAATCTCTGGGATTTATCTCAGAACTTTCTCCTTTCTTTCCAAACTCATCGTATTCTTGTCTTTTATTCGAAAGAACCTCATAAGCCTCTGTAATCTCCTTAAATTTATTCAAAGATTCCTCATCATCTGGATTCTTATCTGGATGATATTTCATTGCCAATTTTTTATATGCCTTTTTGATTTCATTATCACTGGCATCTGGAGTTATATTAAGAATATCGTAATACTGTGTATCGACAACCATTTTTAATTTATTATAAAAAGAATGCTTTAAGCTAACTAAAAATACTTAAAGATTATTTATTTATTAAATTTAATATGTCTGAAAACTTGTATAGAGTTATATCATTTGATGTTGGTATAAAAAACTTAGCTTATTGCATTATTAATTTTAATAAAGAAACTGGAAGTCTTCATAATATAGTTGACTGGGGTTTAATAAATTTAAAGTCAGATTTATGGGTTCCAGACCATAATGAAAAAAGATGTCAGGCGAAAGATAAGAAGGGAAATGTGTGTGCAAAAACTTCAAATTGTTGGATTATTGAAGAAGGAAAAAGAGTCGAAATGTGTAGAATGCATTCAAAAAATTATGAGAAAAATTTTTATTTTACAGTAAAAGCAGAGCATGACATTTTAAATCAAAATTCTGAAAAATTAGGATTTGAGTTTTATCCTTATGAATTGCGTGATTTAAGGTGCTACTGTGGAGAAAAGAGTAGACATTTTTATACTAAAATAATTACTCCAGAAATCGCAGATAAAGTCGTAACAAAAATTAATCTGGACAATATTAAATTAGCAGGCTTCTGTAATAAATGTTCAAAATTATTTAAGAAAGAAAATGAAGAAATAAAATTAGTGAAAGTGGTAGATTATATGAAAGAAGATGATACAAAACTTTATTCAAAATTACATGATGGTTTGTCAAATCTGGATATTCCAGAAATTAATGAGGTAATTATTGAGAATCAACCAGCTTTAAAGAATCCGAGGATGAAATCAATCCAGATGTTTATTTATAGTTTTTTCTTTATTAATGGAAGAAATGGATTAATTAAAAATTTGGATAAAGTCGGTTTCTTTTCAGCAACTAAAAAATTAAATCCAACAATGATTGTCGAAGAAATGCTATTAAAACAATCTGGAAAAAAAGTTGAAAAAGTTCCTGATAAAAAGAAAAATATCAGTGTTTTTGTTGAGAATACTGATGATGATGAAAAAGAAGAAGTTGCTGTATTAACAGAATATCAGGCTTATAAAAAGAGGAAGAATGATTCTATTAGTATTGTTACGAATATTTTGGGAGAATTAGAAGAATGGAAACAATATTTTATATCTCATCCGAAAAAGGATGATTTGGCTGATTCTTTATTACAAGGAATTGCACAATGGTCAATGCACACACACAAAAATCTTAATTCTTAAGTCTTGGTCTTGGTTTTGAATCTGGAGAAACTTCTGTAATAACTGGTGTTGGTACTCCCCAACCAACTGACTGTTTTATTTTTTCAAATTGTAACATATCTTCATCATTCAATCTCATTTCTCCGTCAAGGATTCTTTTTAATCCTCTTTTAGTAATTTTTTTATCCATTAGCCATTGACTACCCATGATAATAGCTAATTTTGCGTCTTCTTCTGCTTTTTTTCTAGTATGTGATTCAACATAATCAAATTGGTCAGCCCATTTTTCAAATTTATCTCTTATTACTTCGTCGACGTTCACTTCATCTGAATTATATAAATCACAAAGTTGGTCATATTTTTCGATTGCAAAGCGTTCAACAAATTCTTCAAGACCACGAAATTGCCAGCTATTTTTTTCTTTAAGTGTTTTAATAACATTTTCCTTTATATTACCAATTACCACATTATGATTTTCTGGGTGCTCTTCATGGTAATGAACCATTTTTATAAACTGTGGTAAACATGTCGAAGGATGACTTATCAACTTTTCTACCTCACTCGGAGTAATATAATTCAAATTTTCATTACCATATGAATTTATTTGAATATTTTGCTGATGAACACTTTGGTCTAAGTGCTGATTAATTTGATAACTATATGTATTACCAATCTTTTTAGTTAATTCAATAACTTGACTCTCCAAATGAGCAATACGCTCTTTATACATAGCTTCTTTTTGGTCATCAACATCGCCATTTTTCATAATAACTTGACACTTTTTCATGTGTTTATTCAAGTTAAATTTGGTAGAATAATTTTTATTACATTTCAAACAAATATTTGAATTAGGGGGTTTTTTAAATTCCGTGGTATCATCATCAAAATCTGGGTCTTCCAATTTTTTTTGACCAAGTTTTTGCAAAATTTGGGAAAAATGTTGATTGATAAATATACATGGTCTTTTATTATCATTGATATGTCTATCATAATTAAATTTTCTATCAAAAATTCTATTACATTTCGGACACTGGTATGTTATCATTATTAAATGAATATATTAAAAAATTACTCAAAAACCTGGAATGCTCTAAATAATTTACTCGGAATGCAATGATTACCTTTTTTACTCATATTATACTCATTTCTTTTAAATACATTATCAAATTATGGTAATGAATTATTTCTCACAAAAATAGCAATGGTATTATTACTATGACATTTTTATGACATAATATTTAGTTGTAATTTTCACTATCTATTTATATTGCTCTAAAAAATATTTTTACAATAAACTCGGAAAATGCTCGGAGCGGAATATTTTGAAATATCTGGAATACATGAGCTTTTTGGAGCAAATTTAATTACTCAAAAAAAAAGAGAAAAAACTCAAATTACTCAAAAAAATATTTTTTTACGTATTCACATGTAATTTGAGTATCAAACCCATATTTTATTGTAAACTTAAAAATATTTCTACAACTTTTTTTCATTTTTACTATCCTTTTTTTATTATAAAAAAAACATATTGCATATTTTTACAACAAAAATATGTTATGCTGTATGCCTTATTACCACATTTTCCACGATATTACTCAAAAATAATTTTATTACCATACATTCATAATATTTTTTCGAGTGATACATATCGACCTCATTTTTTTGCGTTAACTTTTTTATTATCAATATATTATGATGTTTATAAATATTTTTAAATAAATTTATTTTTGTTCAACATTAAATTATCAATAATTTGAAATATTATTTTTTAGAAAAATATGTAAAAAAGTGCTCGGAAAATACATTTTCGCACAAATTTTTGGAATGACACACCATTCTATTACCATAAATGTCAAAACTAGTTTACTCTATTTAATAAAAAATATGGTAATGACTGCGTTAGAACAAAGCACGATTCGTGTTTTATTACCATATACCATGGAATACTTTTTTTGACCGGCCTCCGATATCTCATCTTTTTTTAGAATCCATGGTTCTCCTTTTTTTAATCAGCAAATCAACAGAAGTCATTTTTTTTCATGTTTTTTGAGTTTAACAGTAATTTTTTTTTAACTAATAGCATTTTATACCTTTGTTAGCACGCGTGGTAATGAAAAAATGTTTAAATTGAAAAAATCATGGTATTAAAAATGGTATAAGATACCCCATCCACATAGCGCTATTACCGCTCGTTTTTGAAAATTCTAGGTTGGAAGCTTCAAAATATACCATATGCTGGGATATTTAAAAACGTTTAAAAAAAATATTAAATGTTGATGTGTAAAGGGTTTTTTTATTTTAAGGATATATCGGAATAGGTTTTTTTGTGTAAAAACGAGTTCAATACCATGATGGTGTATTCCAAAAAATCCCATGTTCTCTTACGATTAGCATAAATTAGCATTTTTTTTTATTTTTAAGCGTTAACCTCATTTTACAATAAAATTATATTTTACGTTAAAAATGTTTTTTATTACAAATAAATTAGTACTCAAATAAAAATCGAGTAGTTTTTTTATAAATAATCCTTAAAAAAAATTAAACGTTTTGATGGTATGGTATGTGCCTTTCATTTTATAAAATTATACCATTTATGGTAATGAAGAAATGTTTAAAAAAAAAATAATTGAGATTACCATGCACTCGTAAACTCGATTTGTTGCTCAAATGAAAAAGTGAAAAAACCGAAAGAGGTGCCATAATTTTTTAAAAACTTTTTTTTTTTACCTCGATTGAGTTTGCCAACTTTTTGAAAAAAAAAATTTGTTCAATTGACTAAAAACTTTTTATTTTTTATTAGACTCATGGTTCTAAAATTATTATCAATAACTATCAAAAAAAAAACTATGGTTTATTATTATTTTTGAGATTTTTTCTGATAAAGTATTTAGGGATTTATTTATGATTTTTTGTTTAGAACCATGGGAGTATGGTATAATTTAATTATCATAGAGTACCTAAAATTTTATTTTTTCATTACCATATTTTATAAGTTATGGTATACCAGATTACTGTTAAAAAAATAAAAATTATATAAAAAAGAGTTAACAAATAATATTATTGTTCTTTTTTTTTGAGTATGGTAATAAATTTTAATGTTGAATTTTAATTGATTTTATGGTATATATGGTAATGTTTTTTAAAGAACGAGTTATTAAAATTTAAAATTGAATGGTAATAAGTACACCATTTATGGTAGTAATTAATTTTATGTAATTTTGATAAAATGTAAAATTTATCGTAATAATGGTATACACAAATAATCCTCTGGCTTTTTTTGAAAAACGTTATGATATATGGGATGTTTATGAAAAAAATCTCATTTTATAGCATGAAATGCTATTTGCTCAAAATTATTGCTTGGTAATGAATTACCATTTTTATTATCATAATTTTATAAAAAATGTCCAGCTTCTCATGGTAATCGTGGTAATGTGGTAATGGTCGAAGTTTTAGTGCTTTTAAAGGATTAATAGCATTTTATGGTAATAATTTTTTGAGTTTTAAAATGCAATTATACCAAAAATACACCATGTCATTACCATGCACTTTTTGGTGATTTTTGACCCTAAAAAATGTTTATGGTAATGATGGTATAAATGGGGGTAAAAAAACAATACCATAAATTTGATTTTTTTAAACGCATGTCGTATACCATTTTAATACGGAACCTAGAAGGCACTAGATGAAAGATATCTTCGATGGTAATAAAAATGCATGGTAATGAGCGAGTTTTCGCGTTAACGCGAGCGATGGTATAAAAATGGTAATGCGTAATTTTTGGGCGATTTTCAATGGTGTGTATACCATAAAAATGGTAATGTTTCAAAAAAACCTTTTTTTTGAGTCAAAAATATACCATTATTGATACCATAGTTAACGTTACCATACAAGAGACGCCGATATGTAACGTTTATTACCATTTATGGTAATAAAATAAAAATCAAATTTGCTCGAAAATGAGAAAACATATATGCTAACGCCATTCAGTCAAGATTTCAGTCAAGTTTTTACTACCTAGCGGGCCGTACAAGGGGGGTTGTGGTAATGGCCATTAGCATTTTACTCAATTGGAAAAAAATTTCGTCAATACCATGTATACCATAAATTTTGGACTTTTCATTTCGGAGGTATCCCTTTTCAAAAACATGGTTTTTTTGCATTTTTTTTCAAATTTTTGACCCAAAAAAAAATTTTCGATATGGTATAAAAACCCAAAATCCCACTACACAACCAAATTAGAACCATGTGGTCTATATCGAAAAAATGGCCCGCGTTTAAATCTTTAGAAGCGTAAAGCTTCTTCTAAATTAAACGCATTTTTGACAAAATTCATGACAAAAAAGTTTTTGGGATGATTTGTGATTTTCTAACGTTTTTGAGAAAAATACAATAAAATTCAAAACCACTTGCTCGATAATTCAGGTTTACAATAAAATATTGTAATAAAAAACGTTAGAAAATGTGTATATTTTCATTGTAAAAAATATGATATTTTTGTTAAAAAATAGAATCTAATTAATTATAAGTATGACTGTATTTTCTTTAGCTAATGCTTGTGATTTAGAGCACTTTTCTAATAATACCAAAACGACAAATGAAAACTATGAAAATATGAATTATAACGCACCTGTTGTCCCAATGCCAACTGACCCTCCAGGAGGCCAACATTTTGGTGACACCTCTTACCAATGGCCAAGCACCAGCAATGCAGTTCGTGATATGACCACAAGAAATGTAAACTCTGGAACCTTTAATCCTACTGTAGGTTCTGATAGCCAAGGTTGGGGTGATGTTAATTTTGGACAAGATTATTGGGGAGGACAACAAGATACATATAATTTTCAAAATAATATGTTGAATGATAATCAGCCACAAGGAGGAAATAATTTCCAGATGATAATGCCAGGAATGAGACCACAGGGGGTGCAAATGCCAACATCGAGGGCTCATATTATGCAAAAGGAGGATTTTAACGGGAGACCAAAAATGCGTAAGCCAGAGAAGCCAGCTGAGCCGGAATATCCAGAGCCAGATTTTCCAGAGCAAAAGATGAAACATGACCAGAAAAATGTCTGGATTGTTTTAGTAATTTTATTTATTATTCTCGCTGGAATTATTCTTTATAAGTCAAAATACTTTGGTTGAATTTTATTTTAGCATCATGTCTTTTAAATATATCTGGATTGAAATAGGCATTCCAGATTAATGATGATTTTATTTCATGAATATCATGATTCATTTTATTTAGCAATCCAGAAATATAATTAATAAATTTCCTGGAATTAGATATTTTTAAAAACATTTCATGAATAAATGGATTATTCTTTTCTACGATGAAGTAGTATATAATTGTCTCAAACTCTTTCTTATCATGTGCGACTTTTATTGTACTAAAAATATCTGGATTTGGTTTTATTTTTTTGTCTGGATGAAATATGAATAGTAGCTTGAGAAATACTTTTTTATACCAATTTTCTGAAATATCTTCTTCTTTTTTTTCAAAACTTTCCCCAGGTTTTTCTTCTGTTTTTTCTTCTGGATTAATTTCAGAAATATTCCCAGGTTTTTGTTCAAAATTATTCCCAGGTTTTTCTTCTGTTTTTTCTTCTGGATTATTCCCAGGTTTTTGTTCAAAATTATTCCCAGGTTTTTGTTCAGAATTATTTTCTGGATTTTCTCCAGGATTCTCTTTTATCATATTTTTATGTTTGGAACAAATATCTGAAAATTCTTTATTAATTTTTTGTAATTCTTCATAAACAATTACAAAATAATCTATAAAATGCATTAAAATAATTTATATAATAAATATCCACAATTTAATGTAAATAATGTGTATAATCCATATTTCAAAAATTGTATCTCTTTATCTTGCTCTTTCAATCCTTCAATAAGCAAAGGTACGAACTTTTGATACATTACACTTTTATATCCTTTATCATCAGTTTGTACTAATTCTGGAAAAATATTTTCAACATCTTGAGCAATTAAACCAATATCCCATTTTTCATTCAAATTCCACTGATATTTTTTTCCACTAATTTTTAATGTATTCTTATACGCATCTGGAATTTTTACAATATTTTTTTTAAGACGCATATCTGAAACCATCGATATATCAGTAACTATAATATTATCAGCAGTCATTTTTGCATGAACTGATTCATTCATGTAAATCTTTTTTGCAGCTATTTTATTTGTTTGGTCAAATAATTTAAATAAATCTGCATCAACAGTTTTAATCAAATTGTTCAAATTAGTAATTGTAGTATTCAAATCAGTTCCAACAATATTATCCAGATTTTTTTGAACAGTATTTATCTTTGTTGTTAAATCAGTATTCAATGTAGTAATATTTGTTGATAATTCTGTTTTATTATCAGTTACAGTCTTCGTTATTGCTGTATTATTATCATTAACGGTTTTCTGAAGCATATTTATAGTTGTTGTTAAATCGTTCTTAGTTGTATTCAAATTATTTGTTAATTCCGTTTTATTATCGCTAATACTCCTAGTTAAAGTAGCTACATTCGTGTTCAAATTATTGGTTAATTCAGTTTTAGTATCACTAATACTTTTAGTTAAAGTAGCTACATTTGTATTTAAATTATTGGTTAATTCAGTCCTTGTATCACTGATACTTTTAGTTAAAGTCGCCGCATTTGTATTCAAATTATTGGTTAATTCAGTTTTAGTATCACTAATAGTTTTCGTTAGTGTTGTATTAAGATTATTTAAATTTGTATTTGAAGTATTATAACTTGCATTAATTGTTGTAATTAAATCAGATTTATTATTATTTATAGTTGTTGTCAATGTACTCAAATCAGTTTTTGTAGAATTTAATAATGTAGTTGTATCTTTTATATTTGTTTCACTTGTTGTGACTCTTGTTGTTAAATTTGTAATATTCGTATTGATTGTTTGGTCATTTTTTTCTAATGTAGTAACTTTTGTTGTCAAATTTGTAATATTTGTATTAGCAGTTTGTAAATTAGTCGTAAGTGTTTGATTATTCGTTGTAAGCGTTTGAACATTTGTTGTTAAAGTATTTGATTTTGTTTCAACTGCTGTAACTCTGGATGTTAAATTTTGAACATTTGTATCTGTTGTTGTAGTTTTAGTTTTCAATCCAGCAATATCTGAGTCATATGTTGAGGTTTTCGTTTTTAATCCAGCAATATCAGAGTCATGAGTAGTTACTTTAGTTTTCAATCCAGAAATATCTGAGTCATATGTTGAGGTTTTCGTTTTTAATCCAGCAATGTCTGAATCATGAGTAGTTACTTTTGTTTTTAATCCAGAAATATCAGAGTCATATGTTGAGTTTTTCGTTTTTAATCCAGAAATATCAGAGTCATATGTTGAGTTTTTCGTTTTTAATCCAGAAATATCAGAGTCATATGTAGTTGTTTTCTTTTCAATTGAAGAAATTCTGGATTCATATCCAGAGACTTTTGTATCCAATGTTGATACTTTTATTTCTGCATTATTTACTTTTGTTTCTGCATTATTTACTTTTGTTTCAAGAGAAGTAATTAATTTTGTTGCTTGTGATATATCTGATACATTTTTTATTGAATTTACATCTGTTTTTAAAGAAGATATATCATTTGTATGTGTATTAATTGTTGCTTTAATTGAAGATATATCGGTTGTGTTTGTTGCAACAACTGTTTTAACAGATTCAATTGATAAATTTATATTAGATATTTCTGTTTTTAATTCCGTGTATAAATTCATTAAATTTTCAACTGATGTAGCAATAACAGTATTGTTATCTGTTAATGTTGTTACAGTGTCTTTTAATTTATTAAGTTCTTCTTGTATTGAGATAACTATTGCTTCTAATTCTTCTAAAGAGCTTACAGCTTTTTGTTGTATTAAAACAGGTGCTAAATCTTTTGTTTTCTGAATAAGTTTTTTGGAATTATCAAATAATTTATTAATATTACTTTTCATAATTTTTGCAGTTACATCTTCAATTTTTTCTGTTTTTTGTTTTATGTTTTTTGTTGGTTCGTTAAAAATTATTTTTGTATTAATATTTCCAATTGAGCTTTTTATTTGTTTTAAATCATTTTTAAGATTGTTTATATCATTTTTAAAATTTTGAGTAAGATCTTTTTTCAATGTTAATTTGCTATCTTTAGAATCAAATAATGAATTTACTATAACTTTTACTAAATCTTTAACTTCTTTTAAATCTTCATCCACTTTTTTTAAATTTGACATGTATTGGTTATTAATCTTTACAAAATTAAAAATTTTTCCTTACTAAATATTTTTATTTAGAATATCTAGAAAATTAATTTATCAATTATTATATGGCAAATTCTTCTAAGACAAGAATTTTTGTTGACGCTAGCTCAAATCCAGAGGTTGAGTTCTATAACACTGACTCTGCTTTAGCTAAGACTGCTCTAATTAATGTAGCTTCAGGAGGACATAATATTTTTAAAATCCAGAAGTACATTGATTCAGCAACATCATTACAAGATGTAATGACAATTAATGAAACAGGTAACGTTAATTTCCTAAAGAATGTTACCTTTTCTGGTGGTTCTGCTATCCAAAAAGTAGAAACTGTAGTTCTTCAAGACCAAACTATTGAAATTGGTATTGCTAGTTCAGTTCAAGTTTTAACAACTGGTGCAAGTATCACAAAAGTTACTGGAACTCCAAATCGATATACTTTTACAGTTGCAGATACAAATGTAAATTTAACAACTGATTTTGCAGTAAATAATTACATTTATTTCTCTGGACTTTATTATACACCTCCAGCTGGAACTGCTACTCCAGTATTTAATACTTCTAATAAAGTTACTGCTGTAACTGCAACAACAATTACATTTGAAAATACAAATGATTATACAACTACTCTTTTTAGTGGTAATGCTGCAGTATTTTCCAAATTGTTATCAATTACAAATAATACTGGTATAAATATTCTTGGTGTTAATGCTGGTTCTCTTATTAATGGAAGTTTATCGTTTGAGAATTCCACAACAAATGCTCTTATTTTAGATAATACTTCTGGACCAATTAGAATAAATGCTCAAAATGGAGCTACAACTGTTAGAGGTTCTGCTGGTGTAGATTTACAATATGGTACAACAAGTGTTTTAAATGTTACTGCTGCAGATACTTTAACTCTTAAGGCAAATAATCCAGTAACAATAACTCATGCAGCTGATTCTGCAAATGACCATCTTACAATTTCCCAAACTGGAGCTTTTGATTCCTCAATTATTTTATCCTCAGCCGGTACTGGAACCTCTGCAATTTCTCTCCAAGCTACAGCTGGAGGTATTACTGCTACAGCAGCTGCAGCTTCATCAGTAACAACATCAACTGGAGCTTTAACTTTTAAAGGAGCAGCAGGTGTAGATTTGCAATATGGTACTACAAGTGTTTTAAATGTTACTGCAGCTGATACTTTAACTCTTAAGCCAAATAATCCAGTAATAATAACTCATGCAGCTGATTCTGCAAATGATAATCTTACAATTTCTCAAACTGGTGCTTTCGATTCTTCCCTTATATTAACTTCAGCTGGTACCGGTGCAACTGCAATTTCTCTCCAAGCTACAGCTGGAGGAATAACTGCTACATCAGTCGGAGGAATTACAGCAACAGCAGCAGCAGCTTCATCAATAACAACTTCTGCA
>Ga0194123_10000619_pt1 | contig 64597 bp, 95 predicted proteins | sample TA2MahsurfametaG_5_FD_155479 | JGI IMG/M metagenome (GOLD analysis project Ga0194123, IMG submission 155479) | Freshwater microbial communities from Lake Tanganyika, Tanzania - TA2015023 Mahale A surface | ecosystem: Environmental > Aquatic > Freshwater > Lake | place: Tanzania: Lake Tanganyika... | reverse complement strand
AACCAGGTAATACATGGGACGGAGCGGGGTTTGGATATAATGTAGACAATAATCAGAATGAGTCTGGAAATGTTCCAGCTTATTACTTCGGTAGACCAAATACCAACTTTGGTCAGGCTTATATGAGAATGACAACTGATGGTAACTGGTATTTTTACAATACGCCAAATGGTTCTAATACAAGACATCTTACAATGCAACTTGTAAGAGATGGTTATTTATTAGCACCACAATCAGTTCGCTCTCCAATATTCTATGATTCAAATGATACAGCATATTTTTGTGACCCTAATGGTAGAAGTAGATTATCTTCTATAGATTATGGTAATGGTAGTTATTACTTAGCTGGTGGTGATTGGGGATGGAGACACAATACCCCTTATGGATGGATTCAATTTGGTCCTGCAAATAGTAGTCATGCACACATTTATACAGATAGAAGTAACTTCTACTTTAACGTAGATGTAATGTACCAAAACGGACATAGAATCTATGGAGACAACTATAGACCATATGCCGATACTGCGGGTACAGCTAGTTCTTCAACTACAGCAGCTTATCTTCCAACACTATACGCAGGTGGGGTTCAATCCAACCCACAAACATATTTTGGTCAATCTGTTGGTTTAAGAGTAGCAATGACAGGCCATTGGTCCGTTTGGTCTGATACTTTATGGATTAATGGGTATGCAGGAGGAGATGTTCTTCAAATGTGTGCTTTACATACATTGAGAAATGGTCAACCAAGAATGGCTATTAGTGCCCAAGCATGTAATGGTTCTTCATATGGATCTATCTATGAATTTTGGACAAATTATAATATGGATGCTCCTAACAAATCAGGAACATCTTATTACCAAGCAAACACTTGGATACAATTTAATGGTGGGTATGGTTTATATTTTCCTAATAACTATGGAGGACATTTTTATCCAAATGATGGTAGTTCATACACTCAATTTAGGTTAAGTGGACAAAAAAATGGATATGGAGGTATATGGGATTCCTACAGTGCTGTAGCTGGTATAATGTATGATAGTGGTGGTAACGGAGGAGTTTATCGCGAAGCTAATGGTAGATGGTACTTCTATTATCACCTAAGTAATGATTGCATGGGTATTGGTACATCATCAACTTCCTCTACCTATAGCCTTTATTTAAATAAAGGTGTATTTGCTCAAAGTAGAATTGATGCTACTATATTCTATGATACTAATGATACAAGTAGATATATTGATCCTAACGGTACATCTCAAACAAACAGTATGCGAGCTTCTGAATTCAGAGGCAACGCAAACGTTGGAGGTACAGGTGAAGCTACATGGCACCCAGCAGGAGCTTATATTGGTAGCACAATGTGGCAATATGGAGATATGTATAAAAATAATACTCCAATCTATGACGTTGCAAATATTTATAATAGTGGTTGGTATAGAAATTATGGAAGAATAGGAGTATACAACCAGACTTATGGAGGACACTTTTATCAATCAGAGTCTAGTTACTGGTCTATTACTGGTGCTGGTACATCAACATTTGGTCTTCAGTTTAGATCAAACTATGATACAGGAGTAGTAGGATATGTTTATGGAGAATCAGGAGGTAGTTTTGGTTTATTAAGTGGTGGATCGTGGGCAGTTAGAACTTTTCCTGGAGGAGGTGAGCTGTATGGGTCTTGGACATCAAATGGTGACCATAGAGCTCCAATATTTTATGATTCTCAAAACACAGCATATTATTTAAATCCAAATGGTGGATCATATTTTGCTAGTTCTATAGAAATAGCTAATGGATATTTTTTAACAAATGGAGCGGGTGGTGCTGTATGGATGAGTAGTGTTCAAGGATCATTTGGTGGATACATGAGGTTTTCTCAACATGCTGTAATTGAAACTTATGTTGGTGGGTACCACGTCTATGTAGTAAGTGCTAATGGAGTTGGTGTTGTAAAATATGATGGAGATCAATTTTGGTCTGCACATTCGGATGCAAGAATAAAAACTGTTCATTCAGTTATGGAAAATAATTTATCAAAACTTGATGGAATTAACCCAATTTATTATTCTTTTAATAACTTTGATGATGATAACAACAGAATAGGTTTGATAGCGCAAGAAGTACAAGAACACTTTCCAGAGCTTGTTGCCACAGATCCAAAAACTGATTACTTAACTTTAGATTATACAGGACTTATTCCTGTTCTTCTTGGAGCAATAAAAGAACTTAAAAACGAAGTAGAAACTTTAAAAACAAGAATATGATTTACACTTGGAAAGTAACAGGCATGAAAGGCATAGACTTGCCTACAGAGCCAAACACAATCATCCAGACTTACTGGACAAAGACTGGAATAGACGAGCATGGAAACGAAGGTGTGTTCTCAGGAGCAACTCCTTTCAATCCTGATGACATTGATCCTGCAAAATTTGTACCTTACGATCAGTTAACAGAAGACATCGTTCTTGGGTGGATTCAAGCTGTTGTTGTAGGAAGTTATGAGGAGCATGTAGATGCACAGATTCAAAAACAAATTGATGGAAAGAAGGTGAAAGAAGAACCCCTACCTTGGGTTCCCACCACCACTACCACCACCACCACTGTTGCAGAACAAATAGTAACCAAAAACCAATAATATGAAATTTAAAATATTTCAAATGTTTGAACTCGAGCTAGAAATTGCTGGAGGTAAAAGAGAAGACTTCTCTATTGTAGGACTTCTTAATGAGAGTGTAAGCTTCAAAACCAAATATCTTCTACAGCGTGTGTTGAAGAAGATTGGTGAAGAGAAACAACAATTCATGGAAACTGAGAAGTCTTTATTCACTAGCCTCGGTGCTGTAGAGAAAGATGGAAACCTTGTCATCGAAAACACACTAGAGGATGGTTCTCCAAATCCAGCAATTCAAAAGTTGATTGAGGAGAGAACACAACTCATGAACGTAGAAGTGGATGCTGGTGATTTAGATTTTAAAATCGAAGACTTTGATTTTAAATCAGAATCAACTTATCCAGTGTTCATGTTGCTTGCTTTCGATTAAGGCAATAACATCTCCACTTGTTATGCTGGACTGGCATTCATATTGTCTGTCAGTTCCAGCATGAACAGGACACCAGTCCCAGCTCTTGTCAAACTTATATTTGGGACTATTCCAACATCCATTACATACATTCTTTCTAACAGGACGTATGCAGGAAAACTCATGTCCTTCCTCTGTGAAGTTTGCTATCATTATCACAGGCTTGTTCATTGCCCATGCTAACCAACTAAGCCCACTAGATAGTCCTATAAAAAACTCACTATAGCTTATAGCATCCATTGCATTCTGTAATGACTTATCCTCAAGGGGTTCACAGTTGTCAAATGGATTATCCTCTTTAGAAACATTGATCACTCTGTAATTTTTTCCATACAGATAGTGTATCAACTCCTGCCAAGCCTCTCTAGTCCAGAACTTACAACCAGCTGTTGAGTTGGTTGCTATTGTGACAATCTTACCATCAAATGTATTTTTAGTAGTGTGTGCAATCCTTGGTCTAATCTCTTTGTAGTCTAGTCCTAAGATGTTTGTAGCTGCCTTCTGTAGAGGAATAGTGTTTGGTAGGACAGGCTCTTTAGCACTGTCATAAAACCATCCTATTGAATACATTGCGATGATATTATTGACAGCTGTTCCAGGAGCAACAAACTGTAGCTCTGGATAGACATCTTCGAACAAAAAGTTCTTGAACGTACTGACAATCATATGACAGTTATGCTTCTTTCTAAATTCATCTACATAAGGAATCCAGGCTATGTTGTCTCCTAGAGATGCGCTCTCTAATGATATGTAGACACGCTGATTGGTGAGATCAAACTTGTAATCGTACACTAGAACTTTATTCTCCCACACTTTTATCTTCCATGCTGTAAACCATTGTCTAGAGAGCTTCACCCAATGGTTTGCTCTGATTGTATTCTCATAGAGACAAATGTCGTTCTCATCATAGAACTTTGTCCTGTAATTTTTATTTGATCTACCAGTGATTTCTAGGAATGGTTGCTTAACAAAGTTGACATCAATGTTAATCTTCTGAAGCATCATCTCATTAGTGAGCACAGAGTTGTAGATGAACATCTGATCCACCTTGAAATTAAACAATGCTTCACTTAATGGTTTCTTGCTTGGTTTTTTGATCGATAGAAGTTGATTCAATACATCACCATCTTCTTTGAGAGGTGTGATCCAACCATCAAACATTCCACAATACTGAGGAAGGTCTCTTGCTAGTATTGATAGGCCATGACTAGCTGCTTGACGAACAACCAATGGATTACATTCCCATGTAGAGTTAAACATGAAGATGTCACACGCTGTCATGAACTTGTCAACATCACTACGTTCTCCCCACACATGCACATTGTCTGGAAGATCAACCATTAATGGTTCCCAGTAGTGCTTGAAATTAATAGCTTGGTTTCCTACAAAGTGAAACTCCATATCAGGAAGTTGTTTGGCTATCACCACTCCCTCTCCTTGATTCTTTCCTGGTGTCCACAGTCCCACATTAAGAACATGCTTCTTCTGTGGGTCCATGTCAAGAGCAATCTTCTCATAAAGCTTTTCTGCCTTTGATGGAATCTTATTCTCTATGGGATATTCTAGAACAAACTTCTGAGAAGGCATATTCTCAAATGTCTGTAGGTGATACTTTGTACAAAACACATAAGCATCAGGATGATACTTCTTTTCTATGTCTGGCTTGAAATAAACATTGTGACATGTCTCTACAATCTTCCAAGTTCTGTCGTTATCATAGAGTTCATTAAGAAGTTCTATAGGGAAGTTGTTCACACTATCTTCCACCATTTCTTCTATATGCACAAGATGTATGTTGTGTTTCTTGATGATGTCAATGAGTTCCATCTTGTTATCCACAAGTGTGTATAACTTGTGGACAAGTTTCTTAATCTCATTCTTCTGAACAACGTATTCATCGCTGTGATTGGAATACTCTACAACAATAATCTCTGCACCAAATCCATCAAGAGCTTGTATTCTCTTTAGAAGTACAGATGGCATACCACCTGTTGATAGATGTGGTGCTAAGAATAGTATTTTTAAATTGTTGTGTTGGTTGACAATCTCACGCATTTCTTTCATTTTGTCAACTCGCTTTTCACCATGTATAACAAGAACATTTTCTTTGCATTCAGCTATCTTGTGCCACTCTTTTAGATGATATGTCCATCCAAGAAACTTGTAATCACCATTGTAATAACCATTCAACTCCTCTACAGAACCATTCATGTACAAATATGGCAACCCATCAACATAGTTGTATTTCCAGAGAAGAACATTCAATAATGTTTCCTCATGATAGGGGGCATAGAGTTCTCTATTCTTGAGAACTTCTGGATGCTTAGACATCTGTTTCCACTCAGCAATGAATGGTAGGGATGGTTGTCCAGCTATGAAAAGGTTTGTTGTTCTGTAATGACCTCTGACAGATTGATCTACACCAAATAGTTGACATGCATGATACTCTGTTGTGCCTGTCATATCATCTCTTGACTCGCAGGCACCTCTGCCATCATAGAACATCCAATCATAGATTCCTTCTGTAGCAAGTACATAAGGTTCTCCATGATACATGTGAAAGATTCTGTCCAGATATTCAGTGGCTATAGAGTCACTATCAACATACACGACTGTCTCTGCATGATTGAGAAGGGCATCTTCAATAACAGCTATGCGTTCAGTGAGAATGTTATAGATGTCTTTTTCACCACGCTTGATGTAGAAGTTACCAGTTGATTCTCTATCATACAGATTGTCATCAGTCAAATCCATATGCCAGGGAATAATGTAGCTTTTTTGTGTTGTATTAATATTACTCGAGGAAAATGATACACTACCCATTAAGTAGATCAAAACTGGCACATCACTGACAGCGTTGATTGATAGTGCACACTGCTCTAGTGTTGGTAGATAAGCTTCTGTTCCATAAAGAACATAAGCTTTTGACATCTTCTGCATATAGTTATTTCTTTCTTACAAACCAGCTTCCAAAAAATTCATTTGTAATATAGACATTGTTTCCTGTTTCTTTACAAAACTCCTCAACAGCAGGATTAACACCAAACACTCCATGATAGATAGATCCACTCCAGATGTGTTTGTCAATTCCATTCTCATGAAAAACTTTATCTTCCCACCATTTAATCTTTAGTTGATCATGTCCACACAACCATCCACCTGGTTTAACCTTGGGCCACCATTTAGCAATGTCCTCTTTGACGAATTCGTAGGCATGGTTGGCATCTATGTAGACAAAATCTAGGCTTTCTTCTGGAAAAATATCACTGCCTACAGTTGATGTTGCTCTAATCATGATGGCTCTATCCTCAAAGCCCTGAATGCTGTTCATTGCATCCTCATAAACACCATGTTCAAAGTTAGCGTGATTACTAGCATCAATGTATTCATCACCTAGTGGTCTCCAAACATCCACCATGTAGAGTGTACCATTCCAAATGGATAACAATTCTTTTGAAAATTCTCCTTTGAATGTACCCACCTCAACTCCCTTACCATCAGGCAGTTGCGTGAATATTTCTTTGAAGAATTGGATTCTATTCTTCTCTATATCAATCATTTAATATTGGTTTTTGTGAATTAAATATATGAACTTTTGGTAGTTATCAATACATGTTATAAATTTACTACTATTCGCCAGAATTGAATAAAAAACTGTCCAACTAAAAACTTCACAGCACGCCTCACTAGGGGTGTGCTTTGTTGTTTTAACCCACTGTAAATGAATCCTAGCATGGCAACTGACTTATATCAGCAGCAAATTAACAACGAATTAAAAAGTATGGACCAGCGTCTTTATGACTTGGAGGAAAAAATGTCTTCCATTGATGGAAAACTTACGCAAGTGGTGGATGCAATATTAGGCAATCCTTTAACAAAGTCTGGTGGATTTGTAGACAAGATTGAAATTCTAGAGGAGAAGATTACTCTGATGGAGAAAAAGATAGAGAAGCAAGAAGAATTTAGAAGAAGAATCACTTGGACAATTGGAATAGTGATTGCTATAGCAGCAGTGCTGCAATATATATCTGGAATCTTATCCAATGTCAATCAGTAAACTTGTCAAAAAATGAACATTGAAAAACTAAAAGGATATGTTCCTGATGCTGTGATAGCACAGCTCCCTAACACGATTTCTAAATTTGGAATTGATACACCTGTTAAACTTGCTCATTTCCTGGCTCAAGTGGGACATGAGTCTGCAAACTTCAAGGCTGTCACTGAGAACTTGAACTATAGAGCTAAGGGTCTATTGGCAATTTTCAAAAAATACTTCCCTACAGAAGCTAAGGCTAAAGAATATGAAAGAAAGCCTGAGAAGATTGCTAACCTAGTTTATGGAAACAGAATGGGTAATGGCGATGAAGCTTCTGGTGAAGGCTTTAGATTTCGTGGAAGAGGCTACATTCAGTTGACAGGTAAGAACAACTACAAAGCATTTGATGCTGTAGTAGAAGAGGACATCGTAGCTAATCCAGATCTTGTTGCTACTAAGTACCCACTTCTATCAGCTGCTTGGTTCTTTCACAAAAACTGCTTAAGCAAATGTGTAGATGCCACTGATCCCACAGTTACCTCTGTAACTAAGTGTGTCAATGGCGGTACAATTGGTTTAGCAGATAGATTAAAACATTTCAAACAATATTATAGCCTACTAGTATGAAACAGTTCATCAAAGATTTATTCAACGATCAAAACAGCATCAATGAAAAATCCCTAGTGGGATTCATTGCTTTCATAATGATGATTGCTACATTAGTTACAGATGTTGTAACAGGTGTAATGGGAAAAGAAATGCCAATCCACGAATTCATATTTGATGGATTCATGGTAATTGTACTAGGATCATTTGGTATTGCTTCTGTAGATAAGTGGATTAATAAAACAAAAAACAATAGTGTTGATGAATAATAAATAATTATTTATAAATTCACACTATTGAAAATGAATGAGTTATGGCAAAGGCAAAAGTTGCAGCAGCAGAACGTAAGATATCCTTTGGTAAGAAGAGACTTGGAAAAGCCAAGAATCTGAATACACCAAAGGGTAAAAAGGTTAAAAAATACAAAGGACAAGGAAGATAATAATGTGCATATTCAACAAACAGAAATGTAAATAATGCAGTGGTGATTACATCAGCTGCTGCTTCAGGAAGCATACCTGCTATTCCTGGACTTATTGTAACAGTAAATCAAGTAGGATAAATAAAACTTATTAACAATGGGAGTTCCAAATAAACAAATAGGATGGAGTCAGGAATCAAACCTGTTATGGCAGATTAGTAAGCAACTAGATGAACTTATCAAGGTGACAGCTAGTCTAACCACTACAACTACGACTACTACTGCTGCTCCTTAATAGAGAAACTAAAACCAATAACTAACTACATATGAAGGATCTTAGATTTGTCTGCGTTCAGCCAGATGACACTTATTTTACATGGCAAGTGCATTTATGGTTGGAAAGTCTCAAAGAGATAGGGCACTCTGACAAAGCAATTGTTCTCATTTACATTCCAACAGGAAGAGCAAAGAACATGAAATGGCAACAAGTGATTGACTTATACCCAGAAGCAGAGTTTCATTTCTATCAAGACGAAGGTGATTTAGATAAGTATATACCTATATACATTCCAGTTCTAAGACCTTGGACACTATGGAAGCACTTCAAGACTAATCCAGAGTTAAGTAATAAAGCAATATTCTACTGCGATTCTGATGTGTTATTCACAAAGAATTTTAATGTAGATAAATACATAGAGGATGATATTTGCTATTTGTCAGATACAAACAGCTATATTAATGCCACCTACTTTGAAAGTAAAGAAAGAGATGTACTTCCAAACAAGTTGGAAGAATATAAGACTAGAGATATTCTTGGAGAGGTGATGAGCTTAGTTGGTGTTGAGAAGCAAGTGGCTTATGACAACAATGAACACTCAGGAGGAGCTCAATACTTTCTTAAAGATGTTGATGCTACATTCTGGAACAAGGTGATGAATGATTCTTTGATGATCAGAACCTATCTACAGAAAGTAAATAAAGACTTCTTTGAGAACGAAAGTAAAGGATACCAAAGCTGGTGTGCAGATATGTGGGGAGTGCTTTGGAACCTGTGGTTTAGAGGACAAGAGACAAAGGTGATTAAAGAAATGAACTTCTCTTGGGCCACTGATCCTATTGAAAGACTTGAAGAGAATACGTTATTTCACAATGCAGGAATTGTATCTCCACACAATGGAACATACAATTGTTTCTACAAAGGGAAATATCACAACGGAGGTGATCCAACAAAAGACCCTCATCTAGATACAGTGTTAAACGATGAACAATCTCAAAAATATTGCACGTGGTTCTATGCAAACAAACTTAAAGAACTAAAAAATAAATATAACCTTAACTATTAACCGTAAACAATTATGGGAGCTTACAACAGAAAAGACTTGAAAGCGTACGTACGTTACGATGGTGGCGGGCGTGTAGTAGCAGGTAGCTTGATCTTAAGAAGACAGAAGCCTAAAGTGGGTAATTGGGTAGAGGTTCCAGCATACGAATGCTGCGCTCCAACTACTACAACTACAACAACAGCTGCGCCAACAACTACAACAACTACTACATTCGCAGGATAATGGCAAAGTCGTTATTTCCAGAGGAAATGATTAGCAAGAGCAATGGAGGAGGGAGTATGAATCTCGAATCCATTGCTTCTAAGCTAACTCACTTTCACGAGCAATTACATTTGTTGCATTGGCAAACAACAAGCTATGCACAGCATCAAGCTCTTGGTGGCTTGTATGATTATGTGCATGACTTCAAAGATGGGCTGATTGAGAAACTAATGGGCTATACAGGTAGAAGACCTACATCCATGAAGATTGATCCAATCATCACTACATCTGCTGAAGCTGTGGTTAGCGAATTGATGGCATTTGCTTCTTCTCTAAAGTCATACGCAGAGGTTAACAGTTATCATGATATTTCAAATCTTGCAGATTCTCTTTCTGGAGAAGCAGCAAAAACAAAATATTTGCTAACTTTATCTTAATGGAGATAGTAAAAAAGTTCTTTCCTGAGATCATGCAAGATAACGACATGGTCTATTTTGCAAGACTAGAGGGTATGATCGACTCTATCGATGAGCTCTCTGCCTTGCAAATAACAAAGAGCCCACATTCCTATCAATTCAGACTTGCCCCTAGTCACCCCAAGTATATAGAAATGTTATTTGAGGAGATATTGAAGTTTCATAATATGTACAATATTAGATTGAATCTTTCAAAAAGTATCAAGACAACGGGCTCAATATCATTTGAAATCATTTTATAAACCAATAATAATTATGTCTTACGATCCAACACAAAAGTATGTCTGGTCTCCAGATGAAAAAATTGAATTAACTGGTCAGGAGTTCGCAATCGTAGTTAATGCTGTAAGAAGCATTCTCAACCTTCCAGAAGCTCCTGCAATCATTCTTGCTGACAAAGCTAATTCAGCTCTTGATAATGTCATGGCAAAGAGTGTAGAAGAAGGTAAAATTAAACCAGCTCCAACAGAGCTACAGGCTGAATAGAAATGAAAAAGATTATCACCAAAAAAGCAGTGGGCAAGAAACCCACTGCTAAAAAACCAGTGAAGGTTATGAAAGCTGGTGGCACTGCAACCAAGAGTAAGGTCAATGAAGCTGGTAATTATACCAAGCCTTCTATGAGAAAGTCCTTATTCAATAGAATTAAAGCTGGAAGTAAAGGTGGTAATCCTGGCCAATGGTCAGCAAGAAAAGCTCAGCTACTTGCTAGTGAGTATAAGAAAAAAGGTGGTGGTTACACAAACTAATAGACATGGCTTTAGCTAAATCTCAGAAGAGTTTGAAAGACTGGTCAGCACAAAAGTGGATGACCTCTGGCACTCATGCTAATAAGAAAAAAGGATCTTCAAAAGAAGTGAAGTCTAAGGGCTCTAAGAGATATCTTCCAGAGGCTGCTTGGAGTGCATTATCTTCAGGTGAAAAGGCTGCTACAAACAAAGCTAAAGCTGCTGGTAATAGAAAGGGTAAACAGTTTGTCTCTCAGCCTAAAAACATTAAACAAAAAACTAAAAACTTTAGATGAGATATGCGTAAAACAACAAAAGCACCTAAGATGTCTGCTGGAGGAAAAGCAGTGAAGTGCTGGCCAGGTTATACTAAACAAGGCACAAAAATTGGAAAGAGTGGTAAAGTAGTTAATAACTGCGTTAAAAAATAAAATCATGATGCACAATATGAAAAATGGTGGCTCTAAAGCCATGAAGAAAACTGGTAAGAAGCCTAAGAAGGCGATGATGGGAACTATGATGGATAAGCCTATGATGGATAAGCCTATGATGAAAATGGGTGGATCTTTGAAACCTGTTGACAAAGCTAAAAACCCTGGATTAGCTAAACTTCCTAAAGCAGTTAGAAACAAAATGGGCTATAAGAAGTATGGAGGAGATGTCGATATGATGCAAGCTGGTGGAGTAGTTAAATCAGCTAAACCTGTAGGTCCTGTTGATCCTAATGGTGCTTACACTAAGGTACAAGAGCGCACACTAGCTGGTAAGAAGTCCCCTGCACCTAAGCTTAAGATGATGAAGGGCGGTAAGGTTCATAAAAAGAAATAATCATGGCAGAGAAATGGATTCAGAAGGCTATCAAAAAGCCAGGAGCTCTACGTGCACAACTTGGTGCTAAGAAGGGCAAACCAATCCCTGCTGCTAAACTTGCTGCTGCTGCTAAGAAGGGTGGTAAATTAGGTCAGAGAGCTCGTCTTGCTCAGACCCTAAAGAAGATGAATAAAAAGTAATGAATCAAATTAAAAACTTTGATATGGGCAAGTACATCCTTGTTATAGGCAAGGATGCCACTGATATATTTAAGTTTTACAATGTTGACAAAATGCATGGACTCAATCTTAAAGACGCTATAGCAGAAGAGATTGATAAGACTAAGGGTAATGGTGTCTACATTTATGGATTGACAAATTATGACCCAGAAGATAAAAGGTTAATAGCTAAAGATCCTTATAAACCCTTCCTGTTTTTGAACATGGGCACTTTTAAAAAATACAGTGCTGATGAACAAAAAACTGCTATAATGCATGAAACTATGCACATGGCTCTTCTTCTACACAAATGGGATGCAGAAAAGAAAGAAGAAGAAATAATAACAATGGCTGAAGATGAAGCTAATGAGATTATTAGAAAACTGAAGTCATTAAATTTGATAAAGAAAAAATGAAAGTAACTCTTGTTCCAAAATACAAAGAGAAAAAGTGATATTAAATCAAAGTATAAGTTCATTCAAATGCTATGTAAGAGCTAAACATTTTACAAAGAATGATCAGCATAAAGAAAAGTATCATGAGGCTTATGCTTTCGGAATTCAATCAATAACAGGAAAAATACTAACGTTCCACGTTATGACTAACTATGGGATGTTAAGAAGTAGAGTTCCTATTAGTGAATTGTTTATAAAGAAACCATCCTGTGACATACCATCACACTTTAAACAACTCTGGGATTGTTTCTCAGAAAATGTAGCTGTTACAAAGTTTGAATATTTAGGTGACAAAAGATGTCAGGTTGTTCTAAAAGATGGGGGTAAAGTTTGGGCTACCTACATGTTTACTATAGACTGGTTTAACAATCCTTACTCAGATGAGCCTACAGATTACAAGTGTGGACACATATTAGTTGCTGATGAAGGTTATCTAATGTGTCAACCTAATAATAGAATCTTCTGGAAAGATGCTAATTTTATAACACAAAGTTTTCCATTGGATGTAAAAGAATTAAAAGTAGATCACTATCTTGAGTCTGTTGAATCGCATTCAGACAGATGGGTGAGTGAAAACTCAGACTCATTTTATTATAATATTAACAAAGAAGAAAATGGCAAAGACACCAGCTTGGACTAGATCAGAAGGTAAAGATCCTAAAGGAGGGCTTAATCGTAAGGGCGTTGCTTCATATAGAAGAGCAAACCCTGGAAGTAAATTAAAGATGGCTGTAACAACAAAGCCTTCTAAACTTGATCCAGACAGCAAACCTGCAAAGAGACGTAAGTCTTTCTGTGCTAGAATGTCTGGTGTGAAGGGGCCTATGAGAAAGCCTAATGGTAAGCCAACAAGAAAAGCACTAGCTCTTAGAAAGTGGAACTGCTAGCCATCATATTATATTTAATCTTTTTAGTTATGTGCTCTAAGCATGTATGTTATAGCACCAACTTTTTAAAATCTACACCACAATTTTTTAAGTGGTCGACAAACCAACAAACTAAAAACCCTCAGCATGACATTTAAACTAGAGAAGATTCTAAGGAATGTTCATTCCATAGAGTTAACAGGAAATAAATTAGCCAGTATAGGAGACCTACACTGGGATAATCCAAGCTGCGATAGAGTGAAACTCAAACAACATCTGGATTATTGTAAAGAAAATGACATACCCATCTTGATTAATGGAGACCTATTTTGCCTCATGCAGGGTAGGGGCGATCGTAGAGCAAATAAATCAGATATTAGACCAGAGCACAACAATGCCAAGTATCTAGACTCTGTAATTGAAACAGCTGTAGAATGGTTTAGTCCATACGCACACCTCATTACAGTGATTGGATATGGTAATCATGAAACTTCCATTATTAAGTTTCAGGAGACAGATGTCCTACAGAGATTTGTTGACTTGCTAAACTACAAAAACAAGACAAATGTCCAAACAGGAGGATATGGTGGATGGCTTATTGTAAAAGTACCCTGTAAGGGATCAGAAATGACAAAAAATTTGAAATATTTTCATGGATCTGGTGGAGGAGGAATCGTAACGAAAGGTGCAATAAATCTTACACGAGCCCTTGAAATGTATGAAAACATGGATATATTCGTGCTAGGTCACATTCACGAGAACTGGTGTAGAAATGATCTCAGAGACACTCTAAAATATAATCGTGGAAAACGTGAGTATGAACTAGAACAAAAAGAAATTCATCATTGCATAGTTGGCACATATAAAGAAGAGTATGGTGATGGTTCACATGGCTGGCATATTGAGCGTGGTGCTCCTCCAAAAGTTACAGGAGGAAGAATAATAGTGTTTAATACTAAAAGAATTCAAAAAGATAATGCAAGCAGTTTTTTCACTTCTGTAGATTCCATAAAGTTTCCTATATGAAAGCATATTTAGTTTTTAACTTACCTGAAGATCTCACTGAATACAAGATGGCTAGTAAGGCCAGTGATATGCATTCAGTGCTTTGGGAACATGATCAGTGGTTGCGCTCTAAGATTAAATACGAGGAACTTGATGATGCACAACATGAAGCATACAAAAAGTGTAGAGAAAACTTAAGAGAGTTACTAATAGAAAATAATATAGAACTACTATGACTATGATGTTTTTATTCTTCACGCTAGTCCTCATACCAATATCCTGGATTTGGGTTAGAAAAATTGACTACATGCAAGACAATCATCCAGATTACAAAGGAGAAGACTTATTTGACGAACATGAGAAGGTTTAAATCAATTCTGAAAGACATTTGGTTAGGAATCAGATTGTCAAACAACTTCCAAAACAATTATCAGCAATGTCCTAAAATCTAAAATCAATATGATACCTGACAAACAAAAAATTCAAATTGCATTAACAGCATTTCTTGCTGGAGTAGTTTTAACCTTTATTGTCTATCCAAAGCCTGAAGTGGAAGAGGTGTATAAGTTTACAACCAAAACAGAGACAGACACTGTTGTTGTTAATGTCATTGATACTGTCTACATCCCTAAAAACAAGATAAAAACCCAAGTGGTTAGAGATACAATTCTAGTTGATTACAAACCTTCTATAAAGAAGTTTGAAGCATCCAAGTCTTTTGAGTATGGAGAGACAAGTGTGTCAGGAGAAGTGCTAGGAGATGTCTTGAATTTAGATATAAAGAACAAGTTTGCAATCCCTGTAGTGACAAACACCATCACCAACACAGAGACCAAAACTATTATAAAGAAGAGCAAAGGAATATATCTAGGTGCAAATATCAACTCTCTGTTACAACCAGGCGCATCTGCATCCTATGTAGATGACAAATACATCTTCCAGTATCAGTACCAACCATTGCAGAAGGCACATCAGATTGGTGTAAGCAAAAAGTTATTCTAGTTAACTTGTAAGTTGTTACCTTTTTATATTTTTTTGTAACAAATACATAGTTTATTCGGATAACTTCCGAATTGTCAAGCTAAACTCTTCAACATCTCTATCATTCTAGGATGAGGATAGATGTCAATCTTGTCTTTGCGTACAGAGTTGTGGGTGAACACTCCTGCCTCACCTCTCAATGCTCTTGGATTGATGTCCCAGATGTCTTCACAATAGTCTAATGGAATACCATATCGTTTGTTCCATAACAACAACAATTGTTTTACAGACTCAATCTGAGCATCTGTGTAATCATGAAAGTAGACACTTCCTTTAAATGGTTTGTCAAGCTTGATGATACCTTGAGTCATCTCCTTACCAACATAGTTATAAAACTTTCCATTGCTTTCACGAAGATGCCCCCAGTTGCATATCTCAATTCCAATACTAATTTTGTCTAGCTGCTGATAAGGAATCTTCCTACTGCTAAATGTAGTGTTTTGTAATCCTAGATGGTATGCCCAGTATTTAGAACTAAATCCCTGTACAATTTGGCCATCAACACAACCCTTACCAATACCTGATATAGATACACATGTAGCTACTCTCTCAGTATTGGATGCCCACCACCCAAATGTACCTACACCATTAGGACTTCCTGCTGTGTGATGTAAATAAATCTGCTTCTTTGGATGTTCCTCAGCTATGTATTGGCTAGAAGGGAAATCAACTTGTAGTATGTTCATAGTTTTAAATTGATAATGTGAAACATGTTTTACAAAAAAGTTACATATAGTGCACTTTAAGTGACATTAAGTAGGTTAATGAGGGTATATTCCTAAAAATGTGCAATTAATTACACTTTTGTCTAGTTTATTTACTTAAAAACTGGACATTTATTGTAACATTTTTGTATAAAATTTGTTACAAATATGGCGATTTCGCCTTAATTAAATCATCTCATCTCGCAAGTCCTGTTGCATCTTTTTGATTAGCTCTTGCTTTTCTTTCATTTCTCGCCAGCCGTGAGTTGGTTTAGGCTTTGACTTTGTCTGAATTTTTAGCAAAACTAGATAGCCAATTAGGTCATTTACAACATCTTCGTCATCTTTATCGAGAGAACCATTCTTGATTCTTTTGAGCTTGTCATCAATCCTTACCAGTAGTCCGTCTTTTGCGGACAACTGACTGAACACACCTAGAGGTTCTAATGCTGAGTTACCATACTTTTCATTCTTAGCAATCAATAGGTCTTCAATTGCTTGAAGAATGTTGTGAACATCTTCAGCAAATTTGTTATCACTCATTGTTATTGGTTTTTATTTCTACAAAATCTTCCCATTTCAAGACATCCTTTTCTGTAATACTATTCCACCTTCCAGAGTGATATCTCATGGAGTTGATGTTTTCAATAGTGTATACAGCTCCTATGATAGGTTTTATTTTCCAATCATATAGGCTAGGATTCCCCTGAAATTTGAACTTCTTCATAGTGCGATTTGAAGCTTTGAAATTTCTTATTGATTAAGTAGTCACTTGTTCTAAACTTTGTTCTTCCCTTCTTAACAAGAAGACCATCATTGAATAGCACATAGAACTCGTTTTCCATAACTGGCTCATTCAATGCCACATAGTCTTTCCACCATTCAGCAGGTTTTTTGTTTTCATCAATAACCTTAGATGCTTCATACACACCAAAAGGATTTACGATAGTAGTGGGTTCCATATTTTATTGGTTTTTAAATTTCAAAAGAATATACAAGATATTTTCGAATTTGTTTTTAAATTTACTAAACATTAGCTGTCAACCAAAACATTTATACATCATGAAAAAATCTTTAACAATTAAGAAAGCGCAAATGGGTGCTGCCATCCCTTCAAAAGGTCCTAAGGGTATAAAAAAATTTAAACCTAAGTCACGTAAAGGTCCTGTTTATGAAGGCTCCACTCTCCCAGAATATACTATCACTGCACCTAAAGCTGCGCCTAAGGCTAAGAATGGAAAAAGCCTAGGAATGAAATCAGTGAAAGCTGGATATGACAACAACCCAGGAGTTACAAGAGCTGACATTATTGTGGCTGCTAAGAAGAAAGCTAAGAATGGTATCAAGGTTGCGACTAAAAAAGTAGTTGCTAAGAAACCAATCAAAAAAGCTCAAGAAGGAACAACAATGGTGGTAGATGGCAAGGAGTATAAAGAAGGATCAATGCTTCCTGAAGTTACTGTAACTGCAAAGCCTATTAGATCACTTAAGGACCGTGTTAAATCAGTTAAGGATAAGGTTGAATCAATTGGTGATGGTCTTGGTTTAAATCGTTCATACAAGCCTAAGCCTGCAAAAAGATCTGTTCTTAGTGTTAAGACTTACAGACAAAAAGGAAGTGGACCAGGTTCTGGGATGATGAAACTTAAGCAGAGAATTAGTAGAAGATATGAAGAAGGCGGTGATGTAAGCATGGCTAAGAAAGGTGCTTCTGTAAAGAAGTCTATGGGTAAATGTAAATACGGCTGTTAATGAAATCTGGAAAACCAAAGAAGGCACCAAAGGTTCCCAATCCTAAACCAAATGCTAACTATATGAAAGAATATAGCAGCAATGATGTTAGGAGTAAATACCAACAGAAGAATGCCCAATGGCCCATGTCAAGAAAAAGACTATCAAAATGAATAAAGCCTCCAATTAGGAGGCTTTTTCAATTATTGTTAGTCCATTATTGTTTATGAATCTTTCTCTCAACGTCCATTGAGGATTGAGTTGTAAGAACTCTTGTATGGCTAGCCATATTCCTTTCTCAGGCTTTCCTGAATAGGATTCACCAACGGTTTCAAAGCTTGTTGTGTCATGGAAGATGATATACTTATTCACCTTCTTAGCATGTAACTCAAGCTCCTTCTTTAGCTGTGTGTAGTTGTGAAGAGTGTCTATGAACAATAGATCTGTAGGCTCAATTTCAATCTCTAACGTGTTACCAATGGCAAAGTGGAAGTCTGTGTCTTCTTTAACTAAATCTCTAACAGGCTCCCAGTGACACATGTGTATATCATAAGAGATCATTTTCTTTGGTTTACCCATAAGAAGAGCGTACGTTGACACAATGTATCTAACCCCCATCTCAGTGATGTGTTCACATTCACTAGCGTAGCTTGCTAGAGTGGGTAGGTGTTCATTGATATCTGATGGTGTGTTGTACAATCTCTCGTATATCTGGTTAAGGCTTTCTGACATTTTATAAATTGTAAAGAGTTTTTAATCTTGATCCCCATACTGAGATGCCACTAGAATTTTGTAAATAATATTTCCATTCTTCATTCATGTTGTTCTCAATATACCATTGCTTTTATTTTTTGTAATATATTCTTCAAACTGTTTTTGGTAATCAACTTCCCAATGAGGATTTAAATGTATGTCTCCTGTTGGAATTAATCCTTTTTTTCTAAGAGCTTCTACATGGTTTGAATGTCTCTCAATGACATTTGCTCTGTCATTGGTGTCTGTACCAAGACCACTCATGTGATAGCCTCTTCCTCCCCACATATAGAACCAACTAGCCTCTTCTTTAGGAGGGGCTGCAAATAGTCTCCCTCCATAATGATGAAGCTTATTTATAAATGTCATGTCATATCCAGCATTCTCTATAGGATGACCACCAATAGCTTTCCATGTAGGCTTTCTAAACACAATACCAGAGTTGCCTATCCATGTAATGTCAGTGATTGCACCACTATTATAGAAGACACCAGGATTCCAATGTAGGATGTTTACATCATCTGTAAAATATTTGGCTACATTATTCAAGTGCCAAGGCATAGCAACATCATCATCGTCCCATTGACAAATGATTTCCCCTTTGCATAACTCTGTAGCAAAGTTCTCTTTATCCCCTATAGTTTTGAATGTCTCATCAAGATTGTAAATCCTCACTTGAGGATGATCAAATACAAGCTTCTGTAGAGGATAGTCATTAACAATCACTAGTTCTTTTTTAGGATAGTTCTGAATAAGAAAAGAGTGGAGAGACTCTTCGAGAAACTCCACTCTTCCATAAGTGATCATTTTACAACTGATCAATGAGTGATTCATAGATCAACAATATTGAGTAGTTTGATGAACCTCTCTGAGTCTTCTGGTGTCAGATAAATCTCAGTTTGATAAGTGTTACGCTCACGCTTGTAACCTTTAATCTGTCCATTCTTTGGATTAATGTCAGGCACTTCTACTGAACGCTCATGAATGTCATCGATAAGAACTAAGCGGTTGTCATTCTCCATGACAATAGTTCTAATGACTTTCTCAATATTGAAGCTGTCTAGATACTCTTTGAATTCAAGGGGATCAGTTCCTTGAATTGGTTCTTTCCTTGTGTAAAAGAATTGGTTCATGTTTGTAAAATTGGTTTTAGAATTTTTTAATTACAATCTCTATGCTGTCTGGAGACTTTGCATAGTTTTCACCTACGTGCTTAGTTGCCTTAAAGATAACTTCTTTCTCATCATTGGCAAGAATGTATTTTGGCTCAATGATTAATTCAGAGCCTGTATACACTTTAATTCCTTCTTCGTTGAAGTCATATTTGTGAAATATGGCTGCGTATTCATATAACTGCTTCATGATAAATTGTATTTTGTTTTTAAATATTCACGTCTTTTGTTCACTTCTTTATAACGATAGATGTCGTTCTCAACATTGGTGTGTTCATCAAGTGTCAAGAGAATAATATTCTCCTCATCTAACATTGCGTCCTTATACTTCTCCTTTGGAAGGATGTGATGAAAGAATATTGACAGAGGCTCTGTCCCTAGTCTCTCACCACTAATCTCAGACTTATGTAGTCTTTGCTTCCAAATCTTAAGAAACACCTCACGCATAGAGGACTTCTCCTCTATGATGAGCTTGTTTGAATAGTTTTTAGTTGTTGTTAACATTTGTTTCTTTGGCTTGTGCCTAAAGCAATATTCTCCTTCACAGGGTTTATTGCATATTTTGCATTTTGATTTAGGCATTTTTATAATCCATCGTCTTCAGGTACCAACTCTACATTCTTAATACGATTAATAATTGTTTGCTTGATGTCTTCTTCTAGCTCTGGATTGTCTTCTAGTAGCTTTTGAAATCCATCATATTGATACTTCTCTTCTTTGTATGTAACTGTAGAGCCATACTTTCTAAGAACACTATACTCAGTACCAAGTTCCATAAGCTCTGCGAACTTGTCAATACCCTGACCATACACAATATCAAAGGTAGTTCCTCTATATGGAGGAGACATTTTGTTCTTTACAGCCTTCACCTTAGTGATGTTGCCATAAGTTACATCTCCCTCTTTTGCTAGAGATCTGCTCACTTCGATCCTACAATCTGAATAAAACTTCAGCGCATGACCACCTTGCGTAGTAGTTGGATTACCAAACATAACACCAATCTTCTCACGATATTGAGAGATGACAATCACACAGACATTGTGTGTAGATAGAGCAGTCTTTAGTTTTGGATATGCATTACTGTTCAACACAGCCTTCTTACCAATAGCACTATCTCCTACATCACCATCTAACACCTTCTTAGGAATCAATGAACTATCGCTGTCGATGATTACAAGATCTAGCTCTCCAGTGTTGATTAAGTCCATTGCAATTTGAAAACCCTCCTCACCGCAGCTTGGTTGAGCAATCAACATCTCATCAGTGTTTACACCCAGAGCTTCAAAATAGATTTTGTCAACAGCATGCTCGCCATCGATGTACAACACTCTACCACCCTTTGCTTGACATTCTGCTACAGTGTGACCACAGATGGTTGATTTACCTGTACCCTCCCACCCCATAAGCTCATAAAGTTTCCCTTTAACAAAACCTCCTACACCTAGAGTGATGTGATCAAACCCAAGAGAACCTGTGCTAATTAGGTCATAGGAGTTTTGATTCTTAGAATTCAGTGTTAGCACACTTCCTACACCATACGCTTTGTTCAGCTTGTCCAGAGCTGCTTGGAACTTACTTTGTTCCTCTTGATTTTCTTTCTTTTTTGCCATTATTGAATTGAATTTAGATGTAACGAATTTAATTAATTTTTTTAACATTTTCAATTAAAAACCCCACAACAAAGTCGCGGGGTTTTTCACTCAAAACACACTAACATTAACTAATCGAATTTCCAAGGATAAGAGTGAAGTCTATAGTATTCAACATTTGCATACGCTGATCTGTATGGCTCACTAATTCTCACTGGATTTGCCAGCTCCTCTGGTGTATACACACTATTTCCAGGGAACGATCCACATGTTACTAATATACTATTACCCTCATTTATAGCATTCTTAACTACATAATCTCTAATGTCAATGTTTCCTCTAAAGTCTTTTTTACAGTGAATTTTTATTGTTTTCATTTTGCTTTGTTATTTGTAATGTAGCGTTTTTATAAATTCTAATTTGATCTGACATGTAGTGTCTGACATGTCCTCCATCACAGAGCACAACACACCATATATCGTTTTCAAATGCTCCACTGTCTCTTACATAGAGAGCATACCCATCCTTGCCATTTTCTACAACAACAGGGATGGGATTTGCAAACTCATGTATCAATTTAACATCTGAAAAGCTCTCTCTATAGCAGCTCTTTCGCAGGGTATTCTTTCTTTGAAGAACTCTGCAAACATTTCTCCATTTATCTTGTAATAGAATAAATAAGAATCAGGAGCTATATCTCCACCTATATCCCCAGCTATATCTCTTAACACCTCAATGAATATTCTATTATTATCAAGAACATCAAAGAAGTTTCTAGGGCTCTGATCAAGCATGATTGCTAGAGTGATGTCAGACACTCCTCTAGACAACATATGCTTCTTGAAGTCCTCTGGAGCATTGTCTTGCTCAAAGCTTTCAATCATCTTTTTCAAGAACCAATCTCTTACAGTTTCTGTAGCAAGAGGGTAATCATTTAATATTTCAATTGCTAATTTCGACATGTTGTTTTATGTTATTAATGTTTAATGTTTCTCTTTCTTCGTGGAATCCTTCCCAAACCTCCTGATCACTAGAGAATGTTACGCCTAATTTATCTTCCCAAAAGTTGATTAGATCCTGAGTTTTATTGAATATTCTATATTGCAGAGAAACTTCATCTCTGTATTTACCATTCTTCATGATCTTCACAACCTTTGGGAATAAATTTTGAAAGTCTTTGCTGGTCTTGGAATACAATCCTTGTCTAACAAGTTGATAATCCTTCTTAAACTTTACATCTAGTTTGTACACCATCACTACATAACCACCTTCATAATCATAATCTTCTATAATAGATTTAGTTCTTTCATATTCAGAGTCTATGAAATCTCTAAACAAATCCATATCGTGAGGTTTAAAAAGCAAATACACACAATCTTCATAAGTGCAGTCGTGATCAACGTCTCTTATGAAACCATTAATGAAACCCACCCTGTCTAGTCTTTCAATACCTATACCAAGTGGTTTCACCATAAATAGCGCAGTGATGCTTCTTGTTAACTTCATTAATTTTTAATGTTTACAATTCCTCCATTTTCAAAGTTTTTTCTTGACATGTTCCAAACACCATTGTAAAGTGCCCAATCAAGATCCTCAATTAACTCTTTTACACCTGAGTATCTTCTACTCTTGTGTTCGAATCCAACATAACAATCGTTGATGTCTTCTTCTGCGAGTGTGTAGATGAGAGGATTATAGTAGTTGGTGCTATCACAAACAATAAATGCTGGATACTTTGCAGAATAACCAAACCACTCTGACTTTTGATCAGTGACTAGATGAACAGTTGCTCGATAGTAAAGATATGCTTGAATATACGCACGTCTGTACAAATAATATTCATCATAGAAGTTTTCTACACTCCATGTACATTTTAAGTCGTACACCTGCGCTGTCCTTTCATGATGATCAAAGATCAATTTATCAAACATGCTCTTAAATGTGTGACCATCTACAACATAAGAGTCTATCTGATACTGATTTAGCACTGTATATCTTGGGCTACTCACTAGATTTACAAGATCTCTTGTGACAATGTTGTTTCTCAATTCTGTCACAATTTTCTCAGCATTTGTGACATCATTACTATTAATCACTGTCAGGTTTTGAGACCTCACCTTTCTGATTTCATTGTAATATATTTCAGCATCAGTGCCAACAAACTTACTAATCACCTGCTCAATCTTAATCTTGAATCCAGAAGCTAAATAAGCATCTTTAGTGAGCTCATCAAAGGTTCTTGTCACTACACCAAAATCATCTGTTGCTTCCTTTGTCACCTTGTAAAGAGCTTCTACAAAGTCTAGCATAAGTCCTGTTGGTGTGTTTGCACAAGCAGACATATAGAACCTATTGTCAAACTCTTCAGGCTCAAGAAGAAGCGTTTCAACAATTCTGCCAATAGTGATAGCTTGATTGTCTTTGTCTTCTACATTTTCTCCTAGTATATACTTTTTGTAATACTTCTTTCTATCCATTGAAAAATCTTTCAATGAACTAGAGCTATCTGTTTGAATAGCTCTGTAATTAGCTTCTGTTTTACTTTGTCCCTGTATCATTTAGTGTTTGTTTGAATGCGTTAATAATAAGAGGATACATAGTCCTCACTTCTCTAGGAACTCTTTGGAAAAACCATCTCACTTCTAGCTCATATTCATTTCCATTTACATCCACTCCCTGTGGATAAATGAGCCAGAACCTGTGTATCTCTCCCTCATATTCCACATGACCCTCGTGCCATATTTCTGTAAATGATGGCTGCTTGTTGATTGAAATCATAAAATAACAATTTTAGTTAGTAATTGCAAATAAAAAAACCTTCCCCCATTGAGGGAAGGCTTTATCAAATTTAACCCAAATCTATTTACTATTTACTCAATTGTTTTATATCATCCACTGTCTTCTCATCATGACAGTCCTTGCAGAGCACTTGCAAATTCTCCACTTCACAGAACAGTCTTTCAACAAATCCTGGAAGATCAGATGCTCTCTGCAAATTTCCAGCAGGAATAATATGATCAACATTTATAGATGTTGCAGGAAACCATTCCTTACAGCAGTTGCATTGATATTCATACTTCTGTCTCTTGTTTGGTCCATTATAGCGTCTCTTTGCGTTTTCTTTGCAGAGTGTAATAGGTTTCCACCATCTAGACTTTTGTCTCAATCCACTTCGTATGAATGACCAGAAACCACTTTCTGTCATAGTACCAGCATTTCTAGGCTTAGGTTTTAGACTAGCTCGCTTTTTGACTGGTTTTTTCTTCATCTTTTTTAATCCTTTTCCAACACACCCACAGAGTTGATTGCAATTCATGTGGGATAATATCGAGTTCGTTGGCTAATATAATAGTATTTTTCTTTATGAACTCATATTGTTTTGTTGTACACACCTGAGCATCCCATCCAAGTGATAGATAAATGTGATGTCTGTCCACTGTAACATGGTCTTTAGAAGAAGGATTGTAAATATTATTGAAGAAATTAACAGTTTTTAATCCACCAAGAGAAATCTCAACATCCTTCTTTGTAGAAGCATAATTAAGAATCTTCCTAGCCTTAGAAGCTTGTGCAGACGTATGTCTACACATCATCCCTTTTGTTCTAATAAACTCTTCAGCCATTGCTTTGTTGAGTGTCCATTCTTTAAGAGGTGACAGAGCTGAAATTATACCAGCTGTCTTCATCTCTGACAATCCATACTTCTCAGACAGGGCTAAAGAAAAAAAGTTGGCACGATTGTACCAACCTTTCCCATACATAAAGTCATCATCTATACACTTGTTGTAAACATTCTGCATGTTTTCAACTATTCTCTCAGGATGATTATACAACTTCTTTAACTCTATTGTCCAGCTCATTTCTCATCTTGTTTAGGGAATTGACAATTCTTCCAATTTCATTAGATGAAATAGAAGGAAGATTAAATTCATACTTCTTAACTTCTTGAGCAAATGCTTTCTCGGCTCTTTCAGCTAGAGATTCTAGTTCATTCTCTACATAGAAATCATCCAGATCAATCGTGTCAAAGTCCAAGTCATGAAGAATTCTTGTGGCATCTTCTCTGGGGACAGTGGAGATTGGTAAATACTCATAGCATCTACCCTTGTGCTCACCAATACCAACAACCTTCATTGGGTTGATGAGCATCAATACAGACTGATCACCACACCCTACATAATGAATCTGATCAGCAGTGAAATGCAAACCAGCAGCAGCGCAGTCCTGTGTAGACCAATTACACTTATCCATAGGCATGCTCACCACTTGACCAATACGAATGTCAAATGTCTTGGTCCAATCATCTGTAAATCTATTCTCTGCTCTGTTTGGAAGATCTAGATAGAGATCTGTAAGAGTGCCTAGGTCCTCTCCCTCATAGTTTTTACTATTTCGACTAACTATACCATTCTCATCACAATCCCAGCAGCATGTCCATCTTTCATCCTCATCATCCCATACATCTCCTGTACCATCACAACCATCACATTTTTCTTCTTGATTGATGAACATCTTATCATAGTGCATGAATGTATAACTTCCATCAGGACGAAGAATCACATGATAATCATTAGGACTTTTCTTCCATACAGCTTTGATGTTTGTGTAGGTTTCGCTAACAAAACGAACAAGCTCATTTGATCCATGTAGAGTGACAACATTTCGTAGAGCTACGAAGAATCCTTGCTTGGTTATTCTGAAGCTATTCTCTACAAGAAATCTATACAACTCATCAGCCACTTCAGCACGAGGATTCAAGCAGCACCACATGAAGAATCTCTTCAATGACAAATACTGCTCATCCTGGTAAACATCATCATGCACTTCATCCCCTGTTCTATACAGAGAAATTACATCAATAAACTTTTCTACAAGAAGCTGAGGAATAGTTCTGTTAATACCTTTCAGTTTTACAGTTCCATTTTTAACATCAAAGTCTTGCATTGATCCTAACACATCTAGATTGTTAGAGATGTTCTCATAAACTTTCTGTTGTCTCACTTCTTTCAACATGCTTTCATTAACAAGTTTGGCTTTGAACAAAACAATGATCTCTGCCTCACTTCTAGCATTCTTTACGTTATCGAAATCATCAATGGTTGATGATGGTCTGGATAACACTTCTCCATTCTTCAAAACAACTGTGAGCACATCGTTCACAAGTTTAAGTTTATCATATGGTTTTTCAGAAGTTTGTAGCTCTCTTCTCAGTAAGCTATTCTTTAGTGCTTGTTCTTCAATCTTTAGATTATCAAGCATTCTTTTTGCGTTGGACTTGAACCAATCGAGTGTGAAAATTGACATAGTTTTTGTTTTAAATTATTTGGTTTTAAATGAAAAAGGGAGGATTTAGTCCTCCCTTAATTTACTGATTTTCAAGTGATTCTAATAATTTTTCCTCCACTTTTTCTTCAAGCTTTGGTTTAGAATAATGTTCAGGATTAACCTTCATCTTGTGATATTTCATTAGATCCACTATAACTCTAGTTTGTTCTGGTGCACAACCATAGAAAGTATAACTTCTTATCATAGAGAATACAGTGTTCAAGAAATATGCTTTCTCAAGAATAGCTTTAACACTTACATATTCTGAATAGATGGAGTGATCAAACAAGTTATTTTGTTTAGCCACTTCAACCATAGCTTGATATACAAGCTTATCGCTATTTGAAATGTAGTTTTTCTCTTTATAGTCTTGCAGCACTTCCAATCTATTAGCTATTTCTTCAGATATCTCTTTAAGAGTTGTTAACCTACCAAACAATTGGTGATTTTTCATGTACAATTCATTGATCAGATATGCTGTGACAATACGTCTAAATGGTTTGTTATCACCTTCCATAAATTTTGAATAAGACATTACATTTTTAAACTCTAGTTCTTCCAGCACTTTCATCTCTCTTGCTGAAAGCGTAATCACTTGAAGCTTCTGCTTACTATTAGCAGCAGCATATATGTGATCAAGCTTTGCAGCATCTTCATGTGCACCATAAACTAACAGAGTTCCCATTTTGGGAATGTCTTTCAATTTCCATGTGTCTGTAACAAACTTGCAGTGTTTACCATCAACATATCTTTCCAAAGGAGCAGCCTTCTTAACGATGATGTCACCATCCATCTTCTCACGTCTAGTTGCAGTCACTCTACTAGAGGTCTGTTTTCTAGTTTGAAGAAAACTATCTGGAACAACTATAGCATCCAAGTCAATAAAGTTAGAAGTGATGCTATCGATGATCTTTTGAAACTCTACAATAGCCTCTCTCCAATGTTCTCTTTTAATAGTTCTTAGATTGAGAATCTTGTAGTAGTTATCATAAGCACCCATATTGCCAGCTTTTGGAAACAACTTGAAAGACGTGCTTTTTCTGATGAAATAATACGTACGACCCCAGTTACTTGACAGAGCTGTTCTTAGATAAGCTTTCTTAGTTTCTGACAGCTTTGATGAATATAAATAAGCATTTTTATTGTCATCCAGATTAATGCTCGTTAGGTGTACATCAGCATCCCAGCTACGCTTTGTTTCTCTAAACTTACCTCTGCTGAAGGTTTGCGTCACCTTGTACTCTTTTAGTATGTAGTCATCATTCTTAACAAGCTTCTCAAGATCTAGATGTTTGACTCCTTCCATCTTAGGCTTGTTGATTACGATTTTACTAAACACAGAAAGATATCCAGCGTTCAACTTTATTCCAGGAATAACTTCAACAGTTCTTTTGGAAGAGTTGTAATACTCTTTCAATTGCTGATAAGTTTGACAAGCAGTCATCTGCTCATTGTACTTATTGACAAAGAAGTCTGCCATTTGTGAAAGTCTATCCATGATGATCTGCTTAGCTTCCTGCGTATATCTGATTGCTTCTCTGTTTGGTGTAGGAAATATCCCATCTGTCAAACTAAATCTCAACGCTACAGGAAACTCTAGCTTAGGAATCTCTAGCTTACTAAAGTCTAATGGATAGTAAACGTTATCTAAGCAGATGTGTAGATAATCATCACTTGCTAGTTCAGAATGCTGAAAGTGCTCACTACGATAGATTGTAAATGTGTTATCAATGACATAATTACTTACATTGACATCAAAATACACATCTTCAAAGTATGCAAGTTGCTCTTTCATCTTTCTGAAGAACTGGTCTCTATCACTCCATCTCACTGGAACAATCACTTTTACACCATTTCTTTCAGCTGTAGGTCTTTCATACAGACGATCGATAGTGTTTGTATCCTCGCCTTCGTACATCATATACTTACGCTCCATCCCATCCTTTCTACAGATGAAATAGAAACTAGATGAATAAGCAAGAGGGGCCTTGAAGCCAAGACCCATCATACCTAATTCTGTATCAGAGTTACGCTTTGTACTCTTACCATACTTACTAATGATGTTCTTTACATCATCATCATTTAGACCAATACCAAAGTCTTCTACAGAGAAGTCATAGTTTTGGCTGCTGTTCATTCTGAGACTAACAACAATTGGATCTTTCACTCCAGCTCGTCTGTGGCTATCTAGTGCATTACTAGCGCACTCTCTGATAGTTGAGCCTATTGAATCTGAATAGAGATTCTTACTTAACATCTGCATCAAAATTTGAGCAGAATCCAAGTCTAGTGACATTCCAATTGATTCATTCATTTCGTCACCATCAGTGACAATCATTGCTTCTTTTTGTTTTTCTAAGATCATTGCTTTAAAATTTAATTCCACTTCTTTCTAATCTGGCTAGTGCTCCCCAGTAATATTCTTGAAACTTATCATCCAAAAATGAATGGTGTAGTTTCGTAATTCTGGTTTCATGAGGAGCATTTACATAAGCCTTGTGATATTTTCTAATTGTTAAACCTCCTGGGTTTGATTTTTCATCATCACCAAGTCCTAAAACAGAATAGTATTGAACTGTTCCTGTTTTACCTCTACCTACGAAAATTCCAAGGATCATATAATTGTTATACGCTACGACAATCAAGTCTCCTTTTTCTATTACACCAGTGTATCTAGTTTCAAACATCACCCAATTACTTTAAGTACAGGATTACAAATACGTATATACTTAGTTACATTGAACTCGTCAATGCTGAACTGTTGCTCTGCATACGTACGATTCTGTGGATTGTATCCAGGAATTGGTTTGTATTCAACATTCACCAGACATCTAGTTGTTTTGTAATAGTCATATTGACCATTAGCATACGTTTTAGTAATCTTAGCAGGCTTCTTTACAATCTTTGCTGTTCTCATTTCAGTTAGAGAAGGATAGATGATTACATCTCCTGGCTCTAAGTCTTCTGGATTAATTAGTTCTGTTAACATGTGTTTTTATTTAAAATGGTAAATCTTCATCCAACCAACAGATTGGTGTTTTCTTTTCGTCTTGTAATATTCTATTCATCTTAGTGAATACACCTTCTGAATCCCATTCAGTCTGCTTATAAGAAGCACTGGCTGGGTGACTCAGCTCAAAGCTCCATGTCAAAGGGCCCATAAATCTTTTGAACTTACTAGCTTCTTTGCCAAGGAATACTACTGGCACTCTACTTTGAGCAATAGGTCCTTCAAACAGAAACTTGATGAATGATTCCCAGATTTTCAAATGAGAACCAGCTTTATTAATTTCTGTTGTTAGAGCTGCGTTAAGCATAAGCACTCCTTGCTCTGCTAGATATTTTACATTAGGATTCTTCTTATATTTCAAATTCAATCCTTTGTAACAATCTTTCTCTACAGCATTATAAAACTGTTCTAGAGAAGGTTGTAATTTATCTGTGACAGAACATCCCATCAATAAACCATCTGCCACTGGCACACCATTAAACTGTGTGTGATAGGGACACATACCTAGTAGCACAACCTTCATCTTATTTAACGGTGTCTCTTTGAAACAACGATAGGTGTCAGAAGAAAGAGGGGCAATCTTCTTACCCCTCCTAGATTCTGCTTTTAGATATGCGTAGATTTCATCACACTGCTCACTTTCAATGAATGGACGAATTAATTCATGCCAACTCTCATGAAAGTTTTCTTTGAATTTATCCCACAACATCTGCTTCTTGTAATTGATCAAAGATTGTAAGCTGTCTTCTTGAAGAAGGCGCTTCAAATCCTATGTTAATTGATTTACTTTTTAATTCACCAGCGGCGGTCACGAAGAAGTCATGAGCATCAATATGATTACCCATCCATAATGTTGGATGCACTTCTTTCATAGCAAATGTAGTGTATTGATACAACTCCCATAAACTCTGTGGAGCACCATAATCATGTGTTGGTTTGTTCAACTCACGCTTGATGATGTTTAGCTGTGTAGACTCAATGAACTCTTTCTCAAGAATCATTCTACCTACAAGCTCAGCTGTTATACGAGCATCAATTTGAACATGCTTCATAAGCTCACGATCATCTTGCATCTTTCTGAATCCATCACCAGCAGATTTAATGTATTCCACTATAGCAGCTGGTGTAAACTCTTGTACATCTCCCTGATGCTTCTTCTTGAATGCACCATAGTCACCACTCACCATACCATTTTGGCAAATGAAGATTTGTGTACCAATAGCAAACTTCAAGCTTAAGCTCTTGTCATAGCTGTTTTGCCAGCCAATCTGTAGCTGCATCTCTTTATCAGCTACGTTGCTGATGGTAAACTTGCCATTGGCAATATTACCTTCTCTTGCAGATGAATAGGTTTCTGTATCAAGTCTGAATCCTGCTTGATGAATGCTCTCCAGGGTGAGGTCAATTAGTTGACCATGTGAAACAGGCTTATACGTGCGTGTCTCTTTAGGAAGTTCTGTACCTGTGAGAAAATATTTAGTTGTTGAATAAGTTTTGTTTGACATTTTAATTACAGTTTTCTTTGATTAATTCTTCTACGTCTGACATACACAAATCTATTTCATGAATTGCTGATCCTCCATCTTCGATTTCAGTTACAGCAAGATCATAAAGATCCATGATGTCATGTTTTAATTTAGGACAATGTGCAGCTTTTTCTTTGCACCATTTTCTTAATTGTAATAGTCTTTCTTCTGTCGTCATGGTATTATAAATTGTTGTTTTAGATAATGTTCGATAATTTGTAGTCCATACTTCTTTGCCAGATCTGCCCAATCTTTGATTTCTTCTTGTAGATAATACCTTGGTACATTACAATAATCAAAGTTGAACATCTCTGTTACCAATTTAGAATTCTTAACACCAGCCACATCGCTGTCAAAAGAAAGAATCTGCCTGCTTGAGTAGTGTTTTAAATAGTCTACATTCTCTTCAGAGAAACAAGCAACGCCTTCATTTTGAACAGCACATGTATATGGATAGAGTTTTCTTATCACCATATAATCTTTCTTGCTCTTATTAATAAAAGCAGGTTGATCTGTTTCAAGATTATCTTTCCCATCCATCATAGTGATGGGAGTGTTGTTAGGAAACCATTTTAAATCCTTACTGAAAGGTCTGTAAATCTTCCAATGCCCATCATAGAAGTAGCCAAATCTCAATTCAGTTTCTTTGAGATGAACTAGTCTTCTGTTTAGATAGAGCTTCTTAATAGAATACACATTGTTCTCTTTCAAGTCTTCTACATCTTGATAATATTGATTCCAATACTCAAGCTCTTCGTTTGTGAACTTTCTAGTTATCACTTGTATGTGTGAATACCTCTTTTCCAAATTCTTAGGCTGTTCGTATTTAGATATAATCTCTGTATAGCTTGGAAGATCTTTTCTTTTCTTTGCTCTTATTCCTAGATTGAAGTCTCTATCAATCATTTCAAGACATTCGTTATGTCCTACATTAAATAGCTGCTTGACAAGATCAAAGCAGCCACCTCTATAATGTGGATCTGAATGATCCATATAGAAGAGTCTATTATCTTTGGAATAAATAACAAATGAGGGATTGGATTCTTTTCTGAATGGAGAATACGTGGCTTTGTTCACTTGCCAATTTTTATTTGGCATATACCATCTGAATATATCATACTCAGATACCTTGGACAAAATAGTTTCAAATACAAGCTCTTCTTTTTTTACTTTCTTTTCTCCAGCAATCATTGATATTGAACATATTGTTTCACCTCATTTATTCTAGATCCTATAGCGTTGTTGATTTTACTCTTCAGTTCAAATCTTCTGTCATTAAGGAAATAAACACTTCTGGCTTTCGCAATAAATTCTTCATCAAATTTTTTATCAGCTTCCATTTTTCTCAGGACATCTTCTACGTCCCAAAGATTCTTGTTTACCATCAGAAGAAGATCATAAAGCTCTTCCACTTCTTTGTTTCCAAAAAAAGGATGTGCTACATCCATTAATTCTTGTAGCTCGTCCTTTACCATTACTAGCTTCTCTGTGTCAGTGATCATGACACGTTTAATGTTGAGGATGCTCACTTTATCAAGCAGTTCCCCAACGCTCCCAGGTATCCAAATTACTTTTGCCATAGTGTGTAATAAAAAAGGCCCTCATAAAATGAGAGCCTTCAATATAAAAGATTATTTATTAATAATCAGCATCATCATCAGCAATCACTTTGTCTGATGCAGCAATATTCATTTCTGGATCATAGTCATGTAAGTCTTTAAATACATAATAGTCTTTGCATCCATACTCACCAGCAATTTTCACAACAAACTTCTCATGAGGTCTTAAATCTTTTGACTTCTTATTCAGTAATGCAGACAATCTGGATTGATCGTTATAATCATTATCCTTCAATCTGAATTGCTTCAAGGAATATGCTGGAAGAAACGCTTTGTTATAAACGCTTTGATATTCTTTAGTCTCCCCATCTTTCTCTCTTGTAGTGATTGTGGCCATTGCTACAAAGTTTCCACACCACTCTCCATTAATCTCACTGGTTAGCTCTCTAACATTACCTTTAATAAGTTTTTTAAAGTCTGCTGATAAGATTGTTTTACGATGCGTATAATCTAGATTACACATCCAATTTCTCATAAACTCATAAAACTCTTCTTCGCCAACATATGCTACTCTAAAATCTCTTGGAGCATCAGAGTTACCTTTGAACCATTGTGGAAGATCGTCTTCACTAGCAGCCCAAGTACACATTCCTATACTGTTAATATATTGCTTCTTAGTGCCATCTTTATTCTCACGCTCTTTATCTTCTAAATAATAGCTCACATTAAAGTTTTGCTCAGATTTAACATCTTTTAACCAGACACTAATCCTAACATTGGCATTACCATCTCTGCTTTCACCAAGATACTCAGTTGCTTTGCTGTCTTCTTTTAGCTCTATTCCAAGAATGTCTTTATACTGCTCAATCGTTGGATTGATTGTAATAACACTAGCTTCAAATAAGCCAACCTTCTTTGGAAATTCTCCTAGATTTTCTTTTTTTTCTCTTTTTACTCCACCAATTCCTGACATAATTTTAATTGTTTAATTGTTTTTATTTATAATACTCATTTACACTATCCACTACAACTTGTAGGTTGTTTGGAATCTTTAATTCAGCAAACATACCCGCTGGTGATTTTGCTGGCATCTTTCTAAATCTATTAGTGATGAAGTTGTAAGAAGCTGTACCATCCTTCTGTTCTTCTACAAGAGTGTACAAACACACAGTCATCAAACCTTCTAGCAACACTTGATTATCAATCAATTTACCAGCTGTCTTGATCTTGTAGCCAATGATTTCGCCACTATCCTCAATCACTTCTGGGTGAGTGAAATAAAACACAATAATGTCATCTCTGAGCATTCTTGCTGTTCTGAACAAATCAACCATGTCTTTTGCCATAATTGAGAACTTCTGATAGCCTGTTTCTGTGGCTTTTGACACCATTGTAAAACCCATGATGTAATTAGAGTCTTCGATAACAATGTTCTTGATGTGTGGTGCTTTCTCAGAAATGGTTTTTAGAAGCCTAGAGATTTCATTAGCGTCATCCACTTCCTTGTAGTTCTTCTTTTCTGCATTGTACATCTTCTCAGAGCCTTTGAAAGGAAGTTCTTTCTTAGCCACATTAATGATGTACGTCTCATCTGAATTTAAGTGTTTGATTGATGTTGATTTTCCTGTACTGGTTTCTCCTACGATACCAATTAGTTTACTTGCCATTTGCTTTGATTTTTAGGTTTTAACTTTTTTCATTATAAATATACACTTTTTTAGTTATAAATTCCTACCTTCAACAAACTTAATTTTACTTCTGTCAAAGAATTCTAGAGCCTTCTGCAACCACTTCAATTCCACCTGTTCATTGCTAGATATGATGTATATCTGAGCCTTTTTATCAGGATTGTTGTATTCCATTGCAGTGCATCTCTGTATCTTCTGAGCCAGGTTCTCACTATTGCTATCAAAGTAGTTTATAACAACACGATTCAAGGGTTTGTATGTCACACCAGTGTTGCCAATCTTGACAACAGCCATGTGATTACCTTTCCCCTCAGCGAAGTCAGCAAACATTTGCTTCTCACTGGATTTGCTGTGATAGGAAGGAATTCCTAAACCATCAGCCACCTTTGTCACTCCACAGAATATCAACATTCTCTCATCAGCATGCTTACTAATTAGCTTCTTAGTCAAGTTTATCTTTGCCAAAGAAGATTGTATCAGTCTCATTCTTGCTAGTCGTAAGAACATTGTGTCTCTGTATTCTGACTGCATCTTATTAATCACCCATCCATAGCTATCAAACTGTTGCTTCTCTGTCTTCATCTTACCACCATAGTTCTGTTTGGCGATAGTATCAAGAGGGGTGGTTATAACAGTGATTTGATAGTCTACAATGATGCCTTCTTCAATTGCTCTTTCTAGAGGATATTCAGCATTCACATACAGAGCAAGATGATCTTCAAGAGCTATTCTTGTAGAAGTTGCTAGTGTACCAGTGAGCCCTAAAACCCTCTTATTTTTCTTGAACAACTCTTCACACACTTCTATCTGAGCCTCAGACAACAGATGTATCTCATCAATGATGATGATGTTAAATGCTTTGTCTACATACTTCTTAAGTGATAGATGTGTGGTGAATGATACATTTGGATTATCATACCCAACAGCTTCGAAATCATCCAACCAGAATTGCTTAATCTTGTTATCTGGATAGGCAACTAGAACAGAACAATTCTTGTCATAATGCTTCAGTACATTGATGGACGTTCTGATTTTACCAAACCTTGGACATAGATAGAGAATACCATACTCTCCAGCATCAATCCACTGTTTGGCAAATTCAGATTGTCGTTTGTCTCTAAGTGTCATTATTACACTTCAACAAGTTCTGTTTTATAAATCTTGTATCCGTTTGACTTTAAAAGAGAAATAGCTTCTTCAATCTTAGATGGTTTATATTCCATCTCAGTTATAATAATTTCAGCAGGTTTTACATTGTCTGTTGAAATTCTTTTTCTCCATGTTTTTGAAGTTATTCTTTTACATCTTTCTGCCAGAAAATCAAGATGGTGACCTTGTTCAATCACATTCTTTGGCAGATTTGACTTTCTTAACACATCTAGGTAATGATGAGATGTGAATACGTCTGGTAATTTTTCTAGGGTACTTTCGTAAGCATTCATAGTTTTATTGTTTTGGTTTGTTTTTTACATTTTAAGCATACTATCACACCATTATTCAGGGTGTGACTTGTTACATTTTTACATTTATCGCAATGTTGAGCTATGCTGATCATTTAAGAAGAAGCTTTTGTTTACAACATTTTCATAATCTACATCTGTAATATCCTTCCTCTTGGGAAGTTCTCTGAACATACCTATTGAGCCTAAGAAGCCTAGACCAATTCTTACATCATCTTCACCATAGCTGTTCTTAATGAGTCTTAGTGATCTAAAATACTTACCACCATACTCATCAATCAACTTGTCAAGATTATATCCACTAGGATCAGTCACCTTATATCTCATAGGATCGAAGAGTGCAAGCACAACATCAGCATCTTCTTGAGGCACTGATGATTCTTTGAAGTCTTCTAGCTGTGGTTCTACATCACCATTCTTGATTCTGATGGGATTTGATATGTCACGATTAAACTGTTGTACAGCTACAATAGTGTAGCCATAGAAGTCCCTAGCATGTCTTAGCTCATCACTCATCTTATCAATGGTTTGCTTCTTGGTAGTGAGCTCTTTGGTAGTCTTAAGCAATCCTAGGTGATCTACAACAACAATAGTCACTTCATTCTCATCATTGGGAATATAGATCTTGTTGTACTCATCTAACTGTTCGATCACACCATTCTTCATTGCATGAGTTCTTAAGTCTTTTGCAATGCCAACAGGATTCTCTGGACCATCAATGATTGTAATGACATCATCCATTTGTTCCATGTAGTCTTTGTACAATAGAAATATGTCATGCTCATCCTTCGTCATCTTATCAGTCCAACCCAACAACTTACTTACAGGAATGATGTAGCCATGATCTAGAAAGATCTTTCTACATATCCATTTAGCAAGCTTGTAAGTTCTGCTACGCTCCATTGAACGATATATGATTCGTAGCTTGAACTTTGGATTTTTCTGATTGATGTACCAGTCATAGGGATTGAGAACAAATGCATCATCGATAAAGCTTGTCTTACCACTACCAGTGAGACCACCTGTTACAAAGTACATTCTCTTACGAATACCTATGTATCTGTTGAGACGATTAAATCCCATTGGTATTCCAGAGTTTCTACCCTGTAAACCATCCTGCACTTCTTTTCTTAGAGTTTCAAAGCTCATATATCAATAGATGTTTTTGTTTGTGCATTAGGAATTTCCATTCCTGTTTTAATCATTTCAATAAAGGGCTCAAAGCTTCTCTGTGTCAGATAGGTGAGACTATTCTGCAAAAAGCTAAGCTTGTTATCACTTGTCCTTATAGAAGCTTCTTTCTTTAGATATACATCTAGATTGGTAGCATCTATAATATCCTTTGCCACATATTCTCCTTCAGCAAGAATCTTGTTGAATTTTATTCGACAGTCATCTCTGCTTCTCTTAAGAGCTCTTGATCCTTGAAACTTCTTTGATTTGTGCTCAAAGTTATCTGTAGAAGGAAATGCATTCCACCAAGCATCGAAGTCTTCAGGCTTCTGCTTTAGCTTCTTGATTGGCTCTTTAACTTCTGAATCAGCAAATGTTAACAACTCTCTTCCTTGTTGTGTAATCTTCTCTGTTACATCAGAGACAAGACCTTTTCTAACCAAAGACTGATAGAGGCCAGCTATCTTCATACTTCCATCAATCAATGGTTGCATGTCAATATTGGCCTCTATGAGCTTCAGTAAGAAAATGTGATCTAGACTATAGGATTGCTTGAGAAGTTGTTCAAAATGGGAGGGTGTCACATTGAACTTCATTGTTCTTCTCTGTGGTTATGATGATTTTTGCAGATTTTCTGGTTGATTCATATTCGTGGTTTGCTTGTTCCACTTCATCTCTCTTTTGCAATTGAATAATTGCAGCCTCTCTAATAGGCACGTGTTCGTGATCTTCGTTTATGTTCATCGTTTTCTATTTTGTTTAATTGCAAATTCTATTAATAATGAAAAAACCAAAGTGCTGAAAAAACAGAACAATAAAAGAAAGCCAGACATAGTTCAAATGGTTAATAATCCAAAATTGTTATCAAAAAACTCGTAGGTTTCACGAGCTTTTGCGCCATTGAATCTAAAGACTTTTTTTAATATTCCAATGGAATATGACTTAAATATTTCCTTTTGTTTTTTAGTCAATTTCCATTCTTTCTTCCACTCTGGTTCAGTGATGGTATTACCCATTGTTTTTCCCAATATGTTAAACTGATACTCCAGAAGATGTTCTGCAACATTAGTTCTATTTATTGGAGGGTGTGGAATGTTTATGAATCTTAACAGCTTCACTTGATTTCTAAAGTCTTCCACTTCCCAAACATCAATCATTGCATTCTTCTTGATGGGCATTAATTTGATTAAGTCTTGTTTGGAATATACTATTACATATATCACACCATTCAAATCAAAATATCTGCTTCCTCTTGTGATTGGAATATAATTTTGTGGAGGCAATGTCTCCACTTGTGAATAGGTATTTTTCATAATTAAAACAAAGAAATTTGGTTAGCTATTCTCTCCACCTTTTTCTTCTTCCCCTTAGTGACAATCTTCAATACAAGACCTTCTGCTTTATCAATGTAATAATCATAGTTGATATTCATTGATATAATGTCTGTGTCTTTTGGAAGATGATTAACCACTTTGCACAACCAATCACCAGCTTCCACTTGTGAGCTGTTAGGTGCTGTAGAAGTTGAATCCTGGTTCTTGATTTTAAGTAGCTTCTCACCATCACTACTCTTTGTGATGTAATATCGAATCAACTTATTATAAATTGATGGCTCCATTCCTCTTCTATATCCCTCGTAATGAAAATCACTTGTTGACTTCTGCCTTATACAAAAATCAAAAGGATTTTTATGAAGAGTAATAGTCTGAGAAATAGGAGTGTTATCAACATAATAACGCTCAAGAGCAATAGGAACAATTCTGGAGGATTTGTTTTTATGAAGTTCAAAATCTGTGAGAAAATCCCCTTTCTTTTTAATTTCTCCATCTGTCTTAATAGCTAGGTAGTCATTCACTGTTGAGAAGATAATTTTCCTGTAATCAGCTCTTTCTAGTTCATATCCAGTTAGCTTACACCACCAGGCATTAATCCTATCCATCTCAGCAAGTTTGCTTTTGTGAATGTAGATTGTTACACCATCAGTATTAGCTGATATGACACGTATGTCTTTGGTTTCATACGCTTCGATGAGCATCATCAAAGATAATTCCCCTGTGATGGTTGTAAACATAGTGAGTTGTCTATCATATATCCAACTATTCATGTCACTAGATTTACCATACACAGAGTTTACAGCAAGCTTCAACGCACCAACAATACCCTTAATCTTCTTGTCTTTCTTGGCAAGAGGCTTTAGTTCTAGACGCTTCTCATACATCTTTTTATAGCCTGTGAGAAACTCTTTTCCTAAATGATATGGATACTGCTTGTTATTGATGATGATGGCAGGATAGTAGCTAGAAACGTCCCAGTCAATGATTAGATGATCTTCATCCTCTTCAAACACTTCTGGTTTGTTTTCAGTATGTAAACCGCCCTTCATGAAAGAATACACATTGTCATAGAAATGTATGTGTTCTTTGAAGTCATCATTTATGCCTAGACGTAGCTTCTTTATCTTCTTGAGAAACTGATCAAGCTGTACAGTTTTGAATTGCACATAAGGAGCAATGCATTGACTGATAAAGATGTACTTTCTGAAATGACCCTTTCTAGGAAGTAGTTTGACATCCATTCTCTTCTCTTCACAATAGTATTTCTTGATGATCTCATCACCAATCTTACTATCTGAATAGTTTATGCATGGAATACCAAACTCTTTCTCTATATCCAATCGTAATTGAATCTGATCATTACCCTTGTACAACGGATGTTCTGTTTCACCAATAGTCACCTTGTAAAACTCATAGGTGGCCATTACATCATTTTGACAATACTGACGTGTGAGTTTTCTATCTTCTAGAGTCATACCAATCTTTGTATGATGAATAGGCATCTCTTCAATGTTCTCGAGATCCATTTCAAACTCTAGTCTCTTTAGACTAACACGTCTGTTTTTGTTATCAAAGTGATGCACCTTGAATAGATCAATCTGACTAAGTGTAAGCTCTTCTTCACGATATTCAGCAAATACATCATAGTTTGCATCATCTATTACATCCTGAGCTTTCTGAGCAATCATGGCTGTCACCTCAAGATTGGATTTTTCACCCCAATCCTGGCATTTTCTCAAGATCCATTCAACTATTTGGCTGTCAAATCTTAGATTATTGTAGCCTACCCAGTAGAAATGTTTATGTCTTTCTGCAAACTCTGCAAACAATTCTATTTCATACTTGCTCTTGCTCACCTCAAACTCTCGATATGTATTCTCGTGAGGAATATAAATCCCCACGAGAAACATTTCTTTGAGTGTCTCAATGTCGTAAATTAAAACATCCATAAGTTTGATTATACACCATTTCTGTGTTCCCAGGTTACAGTTTTGAAATCAATGTTAAGATTATCATCATTGTAACGAACAGGATTGAAGAAACCATCCACCTTACTGTCTATGCTAGTAAGTGTAGCGTTCAATTTGTCAGTGATTCTTTTCTTCAAACGATCAATTGCTTTTCTTTCTAGTACTTCGAATGGAAGAATCTCATCACCAAATCTTGCAATCATGTGCTTGACAAACTCATAGTTACCCACCTTGATGTAACCAACAACAAGAGGATCTGGAGAAGCATCATCATACCAAATACAGATTTTGTCAAAGAATTGCAACCTCTCAGCCATAGCAATTTCTCTCATCACTTCTCTTGGGATGGTGGACTTGTCATACTTCTTGTAATCAACAACTTCAGGACAAAGAATAGCAAAGACATTCTCTGCTTTCTTATTCATGTGGATGTATGGAGAAGGATTCTTATCAGTTTCTCCACTTGGTTTTGGTGTAATCAGTTTCAATTGACCTTCCATACCAAGTTCTTCAGCAAGCTGTTTCCACTCTTCTGTCACTTCTTGTGAACCGACCATCTCCGATAGTTCTGGTTCTAAATAAATTTCTACTGCCATTTGTTTTAACTTTTTTCGTTAGTAAAATACATAATTTTAATTACTCTGACAAATACTCGTCTTCATTTTCTGCATTAAAGTCTTCAAGAAAGAAATATTTCAATATCACTTCTTGATCTTCTGTAATGGTGAAGATGGTTTCATCTTGTTCATAAGCTTCTCCATCAATCAATATGCACACTTTTGCATCGTTGTTTTGAATGATCCAGTTTGCGTCATCAATGTCAAATGTTCTTAGCTCATCATTTTCATCCTCATACACCCATCCTATTTCTGGCGAATACGCCACAATTAAATCAGGTTCATCAGGATTACTCATTTCTAATGTGACTATTGGCTCAACAGGAAATCCATGCTTATTAACAAAATTGTCATACTCCTCCTCAATAATATCCTCCTCAAGAAGCCACAGTTCAACAAATTCTCTATTAGTTCCTGGATATAGACTATTTAAAAACCACATGCCTGCTAGCAAGTCTTCAGGTTGGTAGAAGCTAACTTTAAAGTTAGCCTCTAACCACATTGCATTTTTATCATCAACCTTCCCAGCCATTTTCTTTCTCAAGCTTATTTTGAATATTCATCCAATAGTTGTGTCCTTCCTTTGAATGTTCCCATACAAATGCAGAATATATAAATTCACTTTCCCCCACTTCAAGTGTGGGATTGATAGGACTAGCCTCATTTTGAATGTTTTCAAAATACCTTTGTGCGTCTTCTTCAGATAGATGGGTTTTAGCCCAATGTTCGAAGGTGTTTATTTGTGTTTCCATGATTCATCTGGTTTTCTTGCTTCGTTGTAAATGTGTTCAAATACTTTATTGAAACTATAGTTTCCTTTAATTGTGCTTTTTACACCTTTTGGTGCTAAATCTCCTGTTCTTTTGATTTCTTTTTTCATTTTTTGTAAGGTTTAAAGTTCTTCTTTGCAATCTGTAATGCTTCTGCTTCGCTATCAGCAAACCCTGTGTCGTAGGTGAACCCATCATTGAACCAATACAACCACTCACCTATGTGTGATTGGAACACGCCTATTGATTCAAGAGGAATCTCCCTCATGTAAAACAGGCTCTTTGCTTGTTGTCCTAGATAGATGTTCATTCGTAGGTTTCTTTGTAGTATTCTTTAAATGTATTATGATTATCAAATGGTTTTTCCCAAAATGCAACTTCAATCTGCTCCTTTTCCATTTGTTTGGCTTTTTCTAAAATGTAATACCAAACCATTTTATCCTTTGGTCTATCCCATAGTTCTTGAAATAACCAATCTACTGCTGTCTGTTTCATTTCACAATTTCTTTTAGTTGATTCCAAATTGATTCTGCTTGTTCTCCCCAATACATTTCGCATTTACCATCTTTAATGGGTGCTTCTACAAAGTATGCCTGTCTGTATTCATTGGGTTTTGCTGTAAATCTGTAGCATTTTTCTTTCTGGGGACAATTTGTCCCTGGGCACATTGTTATGTCTGGCATAGTTTTATTTGTTTTGTGCGTTTAAGTTAAATAAAAAAGCTCTTCATTGCGAAGAGCTCTTTTAAATGTTGCCACTGGAAAGCACTGGCGACTTCAATTAACATCAAACCCTATTATTATCCTACTAATAAACGCTTTCTAAGCTGATAGTAAATTTGTGTTGGCTTCTTTTTCATTGTCCAAGCCATCTCCTTAATAGTTAGTCTGTCTCTCCAGAGATCTATTAGTGTTTCTATTTCCTGTTCTGTAAATTTCATAATCAGCTTTAATCATCATAGCCCCATTGATATATTTTATCTGCTGGAGCTGTTACATGGTATAAGTTTTTCACTTGTTTTACTTCAAAAGCTACATTGTATTTCTCTGCTATAGCCCTAAAGTTGTCAAGTTCATCTTCTGTCAGCTTTATTGTTTTGGTCTTTACGTGGCTCATATATGTAAATCGTTAATAGGATCACGAACGATGCCATTATGTGAGCAAGAAAACCAAAAGCAGGATGCAGTTCTAGTGTTCTTTGCGTAATAATCATCACCATTGTGATCATGTAATACACAAATATGTAAAACGCTAGCATTAATGCAATAAAACTTGACATATTTTTCATATGATTTTTTAGTTGTGGTTTCATATCCTAAAGATTTTCATAAGCTTCTCAATCATATCAGATCTGGTAATTCTAGTGTTCCTGATTTCCACTTTATTACTCACCACCTTGTACACCACTTCACTTCTATGTCTGATGTTACTATACCATCTATTCGCCAATACACGTGAACCATATCCTGTAATGTCACTTACACGACCAAATGCATATGTAAGGTTGGTAGGATAGAGCTTAACCATCGTGATGATTAATTTGTCGAGTTGTTCTTTGTTTTTCACTTTCATGATTGTAACCAGCTAATAAATGTGCTTTCAAATGAATCTAAACTTAGTTTGCTAATCTTATGACAATGCTTGGCATAAGCCTCTTCAAACTTCTTCTTATCAAAGATTTCTAAAGCCATCACTGCATTTAATGATAGCACCATTCTATTAGATAATGGCTTGTATTTAGAAAGCTCACCAGCATACTTGAACACTTCCTGTGCTTCCTTCAATCTATTTATCTTAAAATCACCTTTCTTAAGATTTGAAGATTGAGCATTTCTACCATTAGGAGTGGAAAGTATTGTTGCAACAGTAGTAAAAGAGTATGGTGTTTTAGATTTGACCTGAATCAAATCTAGGTACTCCTTCTTACCAACATGTGCAAATGCTCTAATGTAATCCATATTAGTCCAAGCTTTCTGACTACTATTAAGATCAGAAACAAATGTTACTAATTCTTCAATATTTGAAAATTTATTAGGAAGTAGAAAACCAAAGAATGGAATATTCAAATAAAGAGCTGTTGTTGCCCTGTTATGACCATCTACGATATAGATTTTATCATATCCATCAATTAGATTAGTTTTAATCATTAGAATGGGAACTACAAATCCTGACTTGTTCATGCTTCGAACTAAATATGGCATAACTGCACCATCTCTATTGAATGGCATGCTATTTACTTTCTTATCAAAATCTTCTCTTGATGAGAAAAATAATGCTATTGGCTTTTTCATGGCTATCAAGAGTTAAAGAGTAAGTCAAAATGATTAACAACTTCATTCATTGTATCCCATTTGTAAACAAAATGAGAACCAACTTCTTGATGCACGCTGACTGAGAAAGGAATAAATGTGCGTGTAAGAAAGGCTTCTCCTCTAAGAGGTGTAAATTCATCTTCTCCTGGATAGGATAGATAGAAATTGTTCTCGTGATCTGTAATCACTATGAACTTCTTTGCTGCTTCAGGTGTATTGATATCCATCAACACATCTGCGATTGTTTGGTGTGCTTTCATTAGTGTGTTTTTTGTTTTAATTGTTAGTTTTTGCTTTTATTCGATTATTTGCTTTGATTTTAATGTTAATGCTATAATGTATGAGCAGTTTATCCTGAATGCTCAGCAGTCGCACAAATCAACTCAAAAGATGATTTGTGGATTGTATTTAACAAACTCCAGCCACCACATAATTAATGCAATGACCATCATACCTAATAGGCTAAAGAATACTATTCTCTCACCAAATTCTTGTTTAGTTAATCTCTTCATCTTCTTTACCAAATAATTGTTCCCATTCTGTTGGATGAATACCAGAAATGATGAACTCACGCTCATCAGCAGATAAATCAGGAAATGCTTCTTGAGCAAGTCCTGATCTACCACTTATAAAATCAAACAGTTGTTCTGATGTAATATCAATCTCCATTTGATTTATTTTACCAGTGATGATACTCTTTCTTTCAACTATCATAACTGTTCATCGAAATAGTCTTCATCTTCCCATTCTGTCCAATAAATAACATCATCAGCATACGCATCGTCAATATCTCTATATCCACGATCTATGCACCATTGTAAAGCGTCATGTGCATATTTGAAATAGACACATCCATCATCACCAACCCATCCCTCATTCATTCCTTCTCCTGTTACAGAACATTGTCTAGCAAATTTCATAAAACAAAGAAAAGAATTGTTCCAACTAGTAATAAAACCATCATCCAGATACACTGATTGAGAGTTGTTTGATGAACTTTCTTAACAGCTTCTATGTCTGTAGCTTCTTCTCTAATTTTTGCATCAACAGCAAGCGCGTAAAGGGCTGACATAAAGAAGATGAACAAACATCCAAGAAGATTATAATCATTAAGACCAATCTCCATTGCATACCCAGCAAATACTATCATACCCACTGTTAATAATCCTGCGAGGATAGCAGTGCTAAAAGCTATTCCTCTAGCTAATTTTAAAATGTTCATGTGCGTGTTTGGTTATAAATAATGATGAATAAATGGAAAACAATAAAGACTGTCAATTAGGACACATACAATAAATGCTTGCAATGTCTCTTTTCTTGTGCCCTTAAAATTGGGCATTACACATAATGTTATCATGTTCTTGTGCGTTTATGTTAATTAATGCTATACGATGTGTCTAAAGAATGAAATCAACAACATTGAATAACACCCTTATATACGTTATTAGTGACACTCCTACTCTTATTCTCACAACTATTTCTTGATAAAGTACAACACAAAGTTTTGATTTCCCCGAGGAAAACTTTATTAAATTGTACATTTACATAAAAACGTTGTATTTTAATAAGAACACATCCTCACACCACATATGATACAATGCAACATGTATCTATATATGTCATCAGTTTGCTTGATGAAGCATTAGATTGTGTTTTTATATACGACATTTAGCGCAGCGATTTCTCGCCACGCTATGAATGTCTACAGTTGTAATAGTTTTTAGACTTAGATAGCAATTATATCAGGCATGGCTGTAGGGATATTAATTACCTACTGGCATCTGAAAACTAAGTTTCTATTACAACTTGGCAAAGGAGCGTTATTGCTCCAATGCCTGTAAGTCTGCCTCGCTAAGTTCTGCTTCTGCTTTGAATGACCCTTTCATGATGGACTGTAGAACAGCATCAGTCTTGGTCAAGCCAATCATTTGCGCATTGCTTGCGTAACCATCGAATGCCAATCGTGTAACGTTAGTAGAGTTACCTTCAGCATCTTCAATGGTGTCTTGCGTCTCAAGCAAGAATGCAGTGTGAACTTTACCAGCCTTGAGGTCTGCAAGGAATGGGTCTTTATCATTGATAGTAAAGACTGTTCCATTGTAGGTCACTCTGGAATAAGTTTGTCCTGCTAGAGCAGAATCTTTTGCGTAAGGTCTAGCAGATTCTAGAACTCTGAGACGAAAGATTTGTGGTCCTGTGATTTCGATTGCGTTTGCCATCTTAGTTTGTGTTTTGGTTTTAGTTAGTGTCAAAGCAGGGGGAACACCCCAACCTGCCATAACCCTCAAGGGGTTTCAACCTGATGTAACCTCCCCTCCCATTGACATAATAGTTTTTTAAATTTTGAAAATTTTGGTGGGGGGCTTTTTTACAATTATTCACATGGGTGGGGGTGGTTAATTAAAAACAGGAATAATAAAATTTGTTATTTTGGTGGAGGATGTTTTATATTTGTTAGAAACCAATATGATTGTCAGATGATTGTACAACGATTAAAGAAGGAATTGCAGAATGACATTGATTTGTCTGGGAAGTATTATTCTGTTCTTTCTGCATTGAATGATTTACAGCTTACAGAGCGAGAAGTGCAGTTGATGTCGTTCATTGCTGTTTCTGGAAGTATTTCTGTTCCTAGTAATAGAGAGAAGTTTTGTCAAGTGTATGATACAACAGGAGCTACAGTGAATAATATGGTGTCGAAGCTAAAGAAGCGTAATTTGCTTCTTAAGAAGGATGGAAAGATTGTTGTTAATCCCCTAATATCGTTGGATTTTTCAAATGACATTACGTTGGAGATAAAGATTTTACATGGAGGGAAAGCTTAGTTCGATGTCTCATAGAGATTGGTTTGTCAAGCGATTGGCAAAGCAGCTCAACATAGACATAAGTATTGTTGATGAGGTGGTGAAGCATCAGTTTGAAAGCGTTGTTAATGCAACACAGAAGAATAAGAGTGTAGAGATTTCTGCACTTGGCACACTGAAGTGGAATGATAAAGCTGCTCAAAAGAAACTTGATGTTATGGATGGCCAAATACGTACACTCAGAAATAAAATAGTTACAACAGACAGTGATGCGAAGGTGCAGAAGTGGAATGATGTAATTGATGAGATGCTATTAAAGCGTAAAATATTAATCAATAGAATAAATGAGCTTAACGCAGATTTACGAAGGTTGGAAAAACAATCTGTTTCCAGAAAAAAAAATAAAGGAACAGATTGATCAAGTTTCAGCAGATAGGATGGCAATTTGTGACAGTTGTCAGTTTCATTCTAAGAATTACAAGACAATACGTCCTGATGCACATTGTACAAGTTGTGGATGTACACTTTCAGCTAAAACAAAATGCTTGTCATGTGCGTGTCCTCTCAATAAGTGGATGCCAGTTATGACAAGAGAACAAGAAGACGAATATGACGAAGCGACAGAACAGTAAAGAAGTGAGGTTTCGTAAGATTAATTTGGAATTTCTTATCAACACACTCACACATATATATGAAGCAGGAGCTGATTATGTAGATATTATAGGAACGCAGGACGATGTTCAGGATACAATTAATATTGTTGTCCAAGAAGAATATTTAGCTAATCAAGAAGATGAGCTTCTAGAAGAAGAGATTCGTGAGGACAGCGTTCCCCCTAAACTTTCTGATGAAGATATAAACAATTTGATAGATGAATAGAGCAATGATTGGACAAGAATCAATGACTGTAATTGAGAGATTAGCAGCATTGTGTGCTACACCTGGTATTGATGACAAAACTAAAGAGATTGCTAACAAGCAAATACAAGAGCTGCTTAGTGGTCCCATTCAGGTGAGTGTATTAGAGCTGAAGACAGCTGCACAAGGAATTGTAACATTAACATAATTACATGGCTGCTCCAAAGAAGACAACATACGTTAATACAGAGCTTGATTGGGCAGAACAACAGCTCTCCAGTTGGAAGCAATATGTCGATGCTAATCCTATGCATGAGCTGAAGGATAGGATTGAATGGAAGCCTACAGCTAAGGGCGGAATGCTGCCTATGGTGATTGCCAGTATTGAGAGTCAAGGAAAATTCATCCAAGAGACAATGAAGAACTATCTAGCGTTGCTTGAGGTGGTGGATAAGCTCAGAGAGAAGGAAGAATCAAAGATTGAAATACGTGGTAGTGGTGAGCTTGGCTCTATGGCTGAAGATTTTCTTAAGGGTAGACGATGAATCTAGAGAATGTAAAATATAGTGAATGGCTGATTAATCAAACACGCCTTCCTGATAAGAGTTCACAAGAATACAAAGCTTTCTTTGAGTTTCATAAGAAGCTGTGCCTTGATGGATTTATGATGGATGGTGTGTTTATTAATCCATTCTTGTATTGGCACCTCAATCTATGGCATACAGAAGTGGATGTGATGGATGATAGAGGACGCATCTATCAACAATATGCAAATCCCTCTCTCAGAGACAACGAATGGTTAGTGACAAATGAAATAGATAGAGCCCATGCTGAAAAGCGTGGGTTGGTTATTTTGGGAATTAGACGTTTTGCTAAGTCTGTTTTAGAAGCAAGCTATATTGCATGGGGAGCTACGTTTGATGAGAACTCACAGAACGTAATTGCTGGCTTGAATGCCCCAGATATTAAGCTTATTACAGACAAGCTTGACAAAGGCTTAAACTTCCTTCCAGAATATTTCATATGGCAGCGTGTAGAAGATAATTGGAAGAATCAAGTGACGTTAGGTATTAAAACAAAGGGAGGAGAGCGTATTCCCTTCTCACAAATTCTAATACGTAACCTTGATGAGGGCAATAACGAAGAAGCTATTGCTGGTACAAAGCCACGTAAACTAATTATTGACGAGATTGGTAAAGGATCTTTCTTAAGAGGATTACAGGCTGCTGTTCCTGGCTTTACAACACCATTTGGATGGGGATGTTCTCCTATTCTTACAGGTACAGGGGGTGATATGAAGAGGTTTATGGATGCTAAGTCATTAATGTTTGATGTTGACAATTACAACTTCTTGACATACAACAATGATGAGGACACTAGACGTGTGCATGGCTTGTTTATTTCCAACAAATACAGAATGGAAGCCAAAGAAGCTTCTACATTAGGAAGCTATCTTAATGTTTCATCCACTAGTGATCTGCATAACGTACAAATGCTAGTGTCTAATGAGGAGAAAGCTAACCAAATTACCAACGATAATCTTGAACGACTCAAGAAAGCTGGCGATAGAGTTGCATTTCTCAAAGAAAAGATGTATTATCCACAGAAGGTGGACGACATATTCTTGAACGAAGACACTAACATCTTTGACATAGAAGCTGCTAAGAGACAAAAGGTGAGATTGCTACAGAACGAAAGAACTGGCACACCTATTATATTATTTAATGATGAAGGAAAAATTGGTCATGAGTTTACAGACAGAATGCCAATTACAAACTTTCCTCTCAAGAGTACAGATGCAAAAGACGCTCCTATAGTGATATATGAGTTTCCTATAGAGAATCCTCCTTATGGATTATACGTTGCAGGAGTTGACCCCTATAGACAAGGGCAGGCAAAGTATTCAACTTCACTAGGTTCTGTGTATATTTACAAGAGAATGCATGATCTCACTGGTGAGAAATATCAGGATATGTTCGTAGCTTCGTATTGTGCAAGACCTGATAAGAAGGAAACCTGGGAAGAACAGGCTAGATTGCTAATTAAATATTACAACGCTAGGGCTCTTTGTGAAAATGATGACATTTCGTTCATCGAATACATGAAAAGCAAGGGCGATGCACATTACCTTGAGAAGCAGCCACAATGGTTGTTAGAAGTGATTCCAAACACCACTGTAAAACGAGAATATGGAATTCACAGATCAGCCCAAAAAATAATTGACTATCTACATACATGTCTAAAGAGATATATGGAGGATGTTATTTATTCAGAAAAGGATGATGAAGGAAATGTAACTAAAGAGATAGCAGGAGTGAGCAAGATATTTGATCCCATGCTTCTTGAAGAAATTATACAATACAATGACGAAGGAAACTTCGATAGGATTGTAGCAGCAGAACTAGCTATAGCTCAGGCACTTAAGATGGACCCCATATTTGGAAGAATTGGAGGAACAAATGATGACAGAGTGAAGTCGCTGTACAGTAAGAAATTAAAGAGTAATACGCTATTCAGCAGCTCTAGAAATATGTTCAATACGAGAAAAAATAAATTATTTTCATAATGGCAATCATTAGATATACAAAGGACGCAACCATACGATATGCCTATCTTAACATTTTCCCTGATCAATTTAAGACAGAGAAAGAGAAGCAGGACGAGAGTTGGGTGAAAAACACGATGGATTATTTTGCAAACAAGTCGTATGCAGAATACATGAAGAATCGTGACACATTTGTCAAAAACTATGACCTTGTAAAAGGCATCCTGCGAATGGAGGACTTTTATCAAGAGCCAGATGTGAAATCATTTACAGAAGTGCTACAGGGAGATTTAGGACTTCCTGCTTATGTAAAACATTATTCTATTGTAACAACACCAATCAATGAGCTTGTAGGCGAAATATCTAAGCGTCCAGATACATTTCGTGTAAAGGCATTTGATGATGATAGCCAGTCTGAAGAGTTACAATTCAAGACAGATATTCTGCAAGAATTTATTATTTCTCAAGCCAGACAGAACATTATTCAGAAGCTAGCTATGCAGGGTCAAGAAATTGACGAAGAGCAGCTAGAACAAATTACAATGGAGCAAGTGAAGGATCAGCTAGACTCCTACACATCTGTGGCAGAGAAGTGGGCCAACCACATTTTAACATGTCAGAAAGCAGAATTCAATCTTAAAGAGAAGAGTGAAGATGCATTTAGAGACATGCTTATTTCTGCCAGAGAGTTCTATCACATCTATGAAGACAACTCTAAGCTTGGTTTCAATATAGAAGTGGCCAACCCAAAGAATACATGGTTCTTAACAACACCAGATAGAAAGTGGATTTCTGATCCTACAGGAAGAAACCAAGGAGCGTATGCTGCTGGTACTGTCCAAGTTATGGAACTTTCAGAAATTATTGAAAGCATCCCTGATCTCACCAAAGAAGAAATCAATCACTTAAGAAGCTCCTTACAAGATTATGGACTAATCAACGTTCGTGAATCCAACCTAGGAAATCCTAATGCTGCTGATGGTATTGACTCTATTCAATACGACACATTCGATCCCCTTGTCCTACAAACAAGAATGATGATTGAAAGTGAGATGAAAGAAAACAATGATGGACTGAAAGACTTCTTAGGCTTGACATCTAACGTGTCTTCATTTGGATACAAATACGTTGTTGTTAGAGCATATTGGATTTCTAAAAGAAAGATTGGTAAACTTATATACACTGACGAAGTGGGCAATGAGCAAACTGTTCTAGTTGATGAAAATTACAAATCAAACACTATTCCTACACAGATTTCTTTAGAATGGGGATGGATTAACCAGTGGTATCAAGGAACTAAGATTGGTCCAGACATCTATCATATTAAACCTCTAAAAATCCTTAACTATTGTCCTATTATAGGCACTACATTTGAGGTGAAGAACACAGAAGCCAAATCACTAGTGGATTTAATGAAGCCATTCCAAGTGTTGTATAACATTTGTATGAATCAGCTGTATAAACTACTAGAAAAAGAAATTGGTAACGTAGCTTCTGTAAATATTAGACGTGTTCCTAGATTAAAAGATGGTGATGATCAAGATGCATTAGACATCTGGGAAATGGAAGCAAGAGAGCGTGGTATTATATTTGATGATGACAGCCCAGAGAATACAAAAGCTGCTGTATCTAACACCACAATTGCAAGAAATATAGATCTTACAAGAACTGGTGAAATTCAATCTAGATATAATCTTGCTCTACAGCTAAAGAACGAATGTTGGGAGCTAATAGGAATGTCTAGACAGCGTTTAGGAAGCATACAGGCCAGTGAATCTGCTACAGGTGTGAATACAGCTGTCAGTCAGTCATACGCTCAGACAGAGCCTCTATTTGTTGCACATGAGTATGTTCTTGGTCAACTATATCAAGCTATTGTAGATGCTGCTCAATATGTAGAAAGTGCTAAGCCTATGTCTACATTGTCATATATTACAGCAGAAGGAGAATCTGCATTTATACAAGTGAATGGTAATGATTTGAAACTACGTGATTTGAAAGTGTTTGTAACAAACAGACCAGAAGATACACAAATGTTCAACGAGTTGCGTCAGTTGTCTCAGGCTGTCATTCAGAATGGTGGCACACTATATGATGTAATTGAGTTGTATTCTACTAAGTCTATGAGAGAAATGAAGAAGACATTCAAAACTCTAAAAGATAGACAACAACAACTACAAGATCAACAACTAGAGATTCAACAACAGCAGCTTCAGCAGCAACAACAAATTGCAGCTGCTCAAATACAGGCTCAACAGCAACAGAAACAAGAAGAGCTTGCTAATCAAAACTATCAACAAGAACTTGATAGAATTAATAAGAAAGAAATTGCTCTTATTAATGCTTCTGCAAGAGGTGAAGCTGCAATACAAGATGTTGATGAATCAGGCACTCCTGATATATTAGAGATATCAAATCTATCTATGCAACAGTCTAAAGCAGCGCAAGACTATCAATTAAAGATGCAGGATATTCAATCTAAAAATCTACAAGCGATGCAGAAGATGCAACTTGAAAAAGAAAAGCTTAATGTTGCTAGAGAGAATATGAAGAATGATGTAGAAGTGGCTAAAATAAATGCTTCTAATAGAGCATCAAAAAACAATAAGAAATAAAAAATAGTAGAAAAAGTATACTTAATGCTATACGTGTCAAAAAAACAACAATTTTGATTATTTCTTATTTGATTATTTTATAAACGAAAGTACATTTATATCATACAAACCAATCAGATAATTAACTACATATATGGCAGACAACCTAGACACTCCATCACTTGGTAACTTTGGTATCGAAGAAACGTTGGGAATGGGAATTGGTAGTACAGAGCTATTGAATGATTTGTTCTCTCCAGAAACTTCTACAGAAGATCCTGACAAACTAGAGGCAATTGTAAAGACAGCTGAAGAACCCCAAGCCCCTAAAAAACCAGAAGTTTCAAAAGGTAAAGAAGTTGTACAAAAACTAGATGGTGAAGAGACCACTCCTCAAGATGTTTTGAAAAACTTTCTTGGAGACGATGAAGAAGATGAGGAAAATGAAGACGTTGTAGCACCAGCTAAACCAGAAGCGCAAGCTGAAGAAGCTGATGATGAAGATGTACGAGAGTCCCCATTTGTTTCTCTCTCCAAAGACCTTTTCAAACTTGGTGTTTTCACAAAGGACGATGATGAGGAGGATACAGTTATTGAAACACCAGAACAATTTCTGGAGAAGTTTAATGCAGAAAAGAAAAAAGGTGCAATAGAAATTGTTGACAACTTCATTGGGCAGTTTGGAGAAGATTACCAAAAAGCGTTTGATGCCATATTTGTAAAGGGTGTAAACCCTAAAGATTATTTTGGTGTATACAACAATGTGATAAGCTTTGCTGAGTTGGATCTTTCCAATGAAGACAACCAAGTGAGAGTGATAAAACAAGCATTGTCAGATCAAGGATTTGACGATGAAGACATCACAACAGAAGTTGAAAGGCTTAGAAACTATGGTGATTTAGAAACAGTTGCTAGCAAGCATCACAAAGTGCTTGTCAAGAAGGAGGCAGTGAAGTTGCAACAAATGGAGCAACAAGCTGAGCAACAACTTCAGCAAAAAGCAATGATTCGAAATCAATATATACAAAACGTTCAGTCTGTCCTCCAAGACAAATTGAAAACAAAGGAGTTTGATGGAATTCCATTAAACCCCAAATTGGCATCAGAACTACAAGACTTCCTTTTGGTAGACAAGTACAAAACTCCTTCAGGTGAAACCCTGACAGATTTTGACAAGACTATCCTGGAACTTAAGAGACCTGAGAACCACGCTATGAAAGTTAAGGTGGGACTTCTTCTTAAGATTTTAGAAAAAGATCCTACATTATCTACCATACAAAGAACAGGGGTGACTAAAAAGTCAACCCAGTTATTTGAGGAAGTTGCAAGGCAGACAAGTAAAAAACCTGCTTCTGGTGGCAATCCTGGAAAAGCGAACTCATGGTTCTTATAAATTAATAAACAAAGTCTAAAACAATGGCAATTCAAACAATCCCAGGTTTAACAGGCTTTACCTATGCTCGTGTTGCGTCAATGGACAAACGTGCTGTAGGAAAGCTAACTGATTCAAATCACTTGGAGTCGTTTCACTCCACTGAGCCAGCTGACTATGACAAGAAGATCATCTCCTTGTACACTCAGAGCTCATTGTACAGCAACGACTTCCTTGATATGATCAACAAGTCCACTCCTTACTACATCGACAACAACAGCGATTCTTGGAAGTGGGAAGTACAGGTTCCTTACAAATTTCCTAAAATCATTGACGTCCCTAGCTCCACTGCTGAGTTGAGTAAGCCAGGTATCGATGGTCAGGAGTTTCAGGTGGTATTGGACACTAACGAATTCTCTAAGAACGCTATCGTTTCTGTAGGTTCTCGTCAGTATGGTCCAAGATGGTATGTGATTAAGGACCCAGTTCCTTGGAATGCAGGATTCCTTTACAGCTTCACATTGGTTTCTGATAACCCAATCGTGGACTTCGTAAGCCCTACATTCTTGCAAATTGGTATCGAACTTGAATTGATTGATGCTGCAATTGGTGAATTTGATCAAGACCTTCTTGGTTTGCCAAGACTTGGTGAGAAAATCACTATGTTCGAATCTCTTGGTTCTGGATATGGTTTCGAACACCAAATCACTGCATGGGCTGATGACAAGACTCTGAGAGATGCTTCTGGCAAAGCTCTTGACATCTTGGTGTACGCTCCTCAGCGCAGAAACCAACTTCCTCTAACTCGTAACGATGTTAAGTGGGAGCCATTTGTAGAATTCCTACTTAGAAAGTCAATGCTTGAACTTAAGGTGAAGCGTATGATTTGGTCTAAGCCTGGCACTGTAAAAACTAATGGATCTAAGCAAGAATTGAAGCGTGTATCTGCTGGTGTTTACCACAGAATGCGTAACAATGGTAACTTGGTACAATACAATCGTGGAGAATTCTCTGCAAACCTTATTCGTTCTGTGTTTGGAGACTTGTTCTACAGACGTGTGGATGTTAAGGACAGAAGAGTGAAAATGTACACTAACGAAGCTGGCTTTGACGTGTTCCAGCAGGCTTTGAAAGCTGATGCATTGAACTCTGGCCTTAGCTTCGTGGCAGATTCTGGAAACAGATATCTGCAAGGAGAAGGACAGCACATCACTTACAACTTTGCATTCGATGCAATGGTTACTCGTGAAACTGGTCGTGTGGAACTTATCCACTTGAAAGAACTTGATCTTCCTCAATCCAACTTGGAATTTGGACAGAACAAGAAGAGTACGCCAGTGTTCATGGTATTTGATGTGTCTCCAATGTCTGATGGCTCTATGGTCAACAACATTCGTGAGGTGAGAATGAAAGGTGCTCCTTCTATGACTTGGGGATATATCGATGGACGTAGACACCACTTAGGCTTTGCTAAGTCTCAGGGTATGTCTTCTGCCAACAAATTCCCAGGCTATGAGATCTGGATGCAAGACAGATGCGATGTATTCATCGAAGACTTGTCAAGAACTGTTCTAATCGAAGAAATTCCACAGTTCTAATATAAAATCTCCCCTCATGTTTCATGGGGGGAGCTTTATACACCCTTCCTTGGGTAGTCCTCTAGGATTGACGTGAAAACGTTTCAAAACAGAGTGTGGGTCAGTGAGCCTAGCCATTTGATTGGCACACTCTGCAAAAACAAACCAATACAAATCAACTACATATGGGTAATAAACTTGGAAAAATCTCCACGATTAAAAAGGAGTACAACAGTGCTGGTATGCAAACCATGCAAGGAGGATTGTCACAGAAAGGATTAACAAGAATTCCAGGAACTGGAGTTTTTAAATATCCTTACAAGGAGCTTGATGGAAGATATAGAACAGGCTTAGATGCTGACGCTGCTTACATCAAAAGAATTTCAGATTCCACAGAACGTGAAATTGAGATTGAACGTGTGAAGACATTGAGAGAGAAACTTGAAAATGCTCTAGGAGGAATGGATCTTGGACCAAGAGCTTCTTTCTGGAATTATAGTATGTCTAAGTCTACAGATGACACAGGACATGTTCAACCAGTTAAGCTTCTAGATGGTGATAATTATTTTGACCTATCTATTCCATTTCAAGAACTTGCTTTCTCTTGGTTGAGAGTTCATCCAACTATTGCTAGTTCTTATCAAGCATGGGAAAGAGGTGACTATCCAGCAGATACACAATTCTACGTTGTAGATGATGATATCGAAAATGCTGTAGTGTTTAAGAAGAAACAGTTGATCAACAAGGCGATTGCTAAGTTTGATTCAATGACTCCTGAAAAGAAGAGAAAAGTGGCAAGACTTCTAGGACTTCCAGTTACAGAAGATTCTAAAGAAGAATTTGTATACAACCAAGTGGATAACATTCTTAAACAGACTGAATTCAAGTCTGGTAAATACCAAGGATTGTCAACAATCGAAGTGTTTAACAGATTTGCAGACATGAAAGAAAACCTACTCCATATTAAAGATTTGGTTAAACAAGCCATCGCACATTCAGTGTACAGAGTTAAGTCCAGTGGACGTGTCTTTGAAGGTGAATATGAAGTGGCAAAAGATGAAGATGAATTGGTGAAGTTCTTGGCTAACGATGATAATCAAGATGAACTAATCACCCTAGAACAAAAGTTGAAATCTAAGAAACTCGCTTCTGTATGATACCTGTAGATAGTTTATTATATAAGATTGATCAAAAACTAAATAAACTATCGACCAATGAGCATCAGCAGATTCAACTCGAAGATAAAATACTTGCGCTTAACGAAGCTCAAATAAAGCTCATCAAACAAAAGGTTGATGGATTTAGTGTTATTAGTGGAATGGGTCTTGACTCTTTTAAGAAGCGTTATGAAGACCTACAAAGACTTGTCATTAGTTATAATAATGGTAAGTTAAACCTCTACTTGAAAAATCAAACACTAAATCAGTGGGCAGCAGATATTGATAAACTAAATCCAAAGTACATGTTCTACATTGACAGTTATGTTTTAGCTGACAAGGGAGTGTGCAAGGATCGACAAATATGGATAAACAAAGATTTGGCAAAACATGGTGATTTGCAGTTCTTATTGAACAACGTTCACTATAAGCCATCTTTCGAATATCAAGAGACATTTAATTTCCTCTCCTCAGATGAAATTAGTATATTCACAGATGGGACGTTCACTCCTAGTGACATATACATCTCTTATATGAGATATCCAATCTACATTGATAAGGCAGGTTATGTCAGGTTCGATGGTCAACCATCTACAGATGTTAATTGCGAACTTGAAGAATACCTAGAAGATGAGTTAGTTGATTTAACTGTCCAAAACCTTGCAATGTATACAGAGAATGCATCTGCTGTACAAAGTGCGCAGTTCAGAATACAAACAAATGAATAAACAAACTTAAAAAACACAAAAAAATGGCTGATTTCTCATTAACCACCCTTTTTGTAGTTCCAGTAGGGCAAACATCGCTCCCTAGCTCTGGTTCTACTCAAAATCTAACTGCTGGTCAAGTTGGTTTCTTCAGAAACGACTACAGTGTGGCTACAGCTGGTAACATTGCTGCTGCTCCATACTTCTATGTAGCTCAAGGTAGACAAAACACCTACCTACAAGGCTCTAAGCGTTCTGATAAAATCAAGGGTTGCCCATCTGGTTCTGGTTGCTCTTCTAACGTAACTGAATGGTACAAAGTATCAGGTTGCGGTACTCCTGCTGTCCAAATTACTGATGTAGGTAACTGGAATGTACAGTGTGGAGAAGTTGTGACTCTTACTCTAAGAGCTCATTCTAGCTACCTTGACACCTTGTACTTTAACGGTTTCACTCGTTCAGTAACTGTACAAGCTCCTTGCTGCGATTGTGGTGCTGATCCTTGCGCTGATGTTAACGTTCCTGCGTTGATCGATCAGTTCATCTTCCAACTAAACCTTGCAGCTCCTGGTAACAACCCTGACAATATCACTTTCTCTGATTTCTATACATTCCAGAGAATTGGTAACAACTCTAGTGCTGTTCTTCGTATCTCTGGTAAGCCTCTTACCAAATATGGCCAGCCTTGCGATATTGCTGCATTCCCTTGGGAGTATGACAGAATGTACTTCAGAACATTCGTATACCAAGGTCCAGCTACTACTGCTGACTTCATTGTAGCGGATAACTGCGATATCGTTGCTAACCCTGTTGTTGTACAGAGAGCTTCTTATCCAACTGGTACTGCTGAAGAAATTGCTCAACTTGAGAAAAACTTCTACAGCTATCAAGCAGGTTACTTGAAGCACTTGTACAGAATGAATGGTTACAACGAGAACTTTGAAAGTTATGTAAGCACTGGTGTTATTTATGACTCCTACTACATTAAGTTCAATCAGTTTGATCGTTCTGCTTATCAGTGGGGTGACTACATTTATGAGGATAGCTTGGTTATTATTGCTGTTCCTAACGCTGCCACTCCAGGTAACGCTGGTATTGCTGCTGCTGTTGAGGCTGTTCTTGAGGCTGCTCTTGGTACTGTACTTGATAACAATGCTTGTATCACTACTACCACCACTACTAGCTCTAGCTCAACTAGTACAACTACTAGCACAACCACTCTGATTCCATAATCAGGGGATAGAGGTAAGTTAAAATTTCTATAACCTATGCCAGAGGGTGAGAGGATTAGTTCTCAAAATCCTCTGGCATTTTCTTTATAACTCCCATGCCAACTCTGAAACTAGATATTCTCGTAGTTCCAACATACAACACGCTAACATTGGCTGTTGCTGATGCGTCTATCTATCCAACTACCCCACCAAATGTTACATCTCCATCTATTGAGATAAATGTTCCAAACTTTGGAATAGTGAACCTTCCATTTGTAGTGAATGATTTGAATGTCTTTACCACTTCAAACTTGGGAATCAATCCACTTGGTAATGATCCTCTTCCTGATGGAATCTATTATCTAAAGTATTCAGTGGCACCAGCAAACGTAAACTTTGTTGAGAAAACTATCATGCGTACTGAAAGACTTCAAGAGAAGTTTGATGAGGCATTTATGAAGCTTGACATGATGGAGTGTGACAGAGCAATTAAGACACAATCTAAGGTGGAGCTTACAACTATATCATTCTTCATCAATGGAGCTATAGCAGCTGCAAATAATTGTGCAGCAGTTGAAGCAAATAAATTGTATCTTCAAGCTGATAAAATGCTGAACAACTTCATAAGAAACAACTGTGGATGTTCAGGAAACAATTACGCAACAGTAACAACGTATTACTAATATGGCAAAGTGTTCAAGCTGTGGAGCAAGTGTAGGATGTGGATGCAATCTTAAAAATGGATTGTGTGCTTTCTGTGCACAGAAGAAAAAAGAATCAATCACAGTTCAACCACCCACTCCTCAAAATCAATAAATATGTTACAACCTAGATTAACTTCGTGTTCTGAATGTGGTGAAATTCCTGATTTGCTGGCTGATATAGAGTGCAAGATTGCAGAAGTGGCAAAGAATCTGTACAATAACACTGTGTTTGCGCTTAATATGCCAGTTCCATACACAACGATGATAGATCTTCTTAACTACAGAAGAATCTTGACATATAAGTATTGTAACCCAGATTACGCTAAAATGTATAGCGTTTGTCAAATAGCTAGTAAAGTAAAACTTCTAAAATATAAATAAATGGCCTGCTCTAATTGCTTCAATGGATGCACTGAAATTATATCTGATCAGTGTGTAAAATATACAGGATATAATATTCCTGCTCTTGATATTTCCAATGGTGACAGTCTTGCTGATGTTGAATTAAAAATTACAACATTCATCATAGATTTGTCTACTGGTAATGGCATTATTCCTGTCATTAAACCAGCTGACCTGTGCGCATTGGTGAGTGGTTTTCTTCCAGTGTCTGGCGACATAACACTAAATAATGTAATCTCAGCACTGATCAAATCAATTTGCTCTTTAAAAACCAGTGTTACAGCAATTGAATCAACCCTCACCACCCTTAACGCTAATTACACAATTGGATGTCTTACAGGTGTAACAGCATCGTCTGATACACATGACATCCTTCAAGCAGCTATCAATAAGCTTTGCTCTACAGCAGCTGACTTGGCAGCACTAGAACTTGATGTAACAACCAATTATGTTCAGCTTGCTGATTTGAATACGCTTATTCAAGCTTATTTGAATAGCATTGCTCCATCCAACCTTTACAAGAATAAAATGGTACCATACGTTGCGTATGAATACTATGGCTCTATTGCAGGTTTTGATGTTACAGGAGCAGGATCTGGTTTGTTTGCAAATGTGTATTTGTGTAATGGAAGCAATGGTACACCAGACAAGAGAGGACGTGTTGCTGTAGGAACTACAGATGGAAGCATGGTTGGTACAATACCAATGAGTTCTGTTGTCAATCCTTCAACACCAGGTAACCCAAGCTATTCATTGAATAGTGTGCAGGGATTGAATAACGTCACTCTGACAGCTAATCAAATTCCTGCTCACACTCACACAGCAACAGCTACATCAACAGCTGCTCCACACTCACACTTTATTGCTAAAGATGGTATTAATATTGGTGACCTCACTAGCACTAGCCCTCTAGATACTGAGTTTGATGGAAGTAACAACTTCTCATACAGACTTAAGAGTACATCTGGAAGTGCCGATCTTGGACCAACTAGCAATGCTACAGTGAGTGTCACAACTAGTGTAGTTATTGATGCAACAGGTGGAGGATTGAGCCATAGCAATATCCAGCCTACAATTGGTGCTTATTATATCATGTATATCCCATAAAACTATGCCATTTAATGCTAATTGCCCAGGATGTGGATCTTTAGGTCCTTGTGGTTGCAGTGGTGAACAATGTAAATTTGTTTCTTCTGAAAACATAAAATATATAGGTCCAAACCTAGCAGGAACAGGCATCCAAAGTTGCGATGACCTCACCACTGTGTTAGAAAAAATTGACTATGCTATTTCTTTAATAGAGCAACAAATTTCTCCAACGCCACCTACAACCACTACAACCAGTACATCAGCTGGTCCAACAACTAGTACAACCAGCACTACAAGTACGACCACTACAGGACCTGGATATTACACTTGGTATTTAGGAGGACTGGTGAATATTTCTAGCCCTTGTACATCAGCTGTATTGTTGTCTCCATTGTACACCTCTGTTCCTACACTAGCAAATGGTGTAGTTTTATATACTAACACTGGTCTAACAACTACTTATAGTGGTTATATTTACATAACCAATTTGAGTACTAAGTGGACAGTATCAAGTGGTGGTGTATTGAGTGCAGCAACTTCTTGCTAATAATACAATTAAATAACCAAGCTTATGAGTTCTATATGCGGAGCCAGCCCATGTCCTCTTCTGTTATCATCTTCCTGTGTATTTTATGAGGGGGAAGATTTATTATACATTGGTGTACAGACTAATGACAATTTACAGCTTGTTATACAGAAGATCAATCAGGCTTTTGTAAACTCTGGCATAGGTTATATTTTTAACAATGGTATAGTACAAACAGCTCTCAACCAACCTGTCCAATTAGGTGGTAGCTTAATTCAAAACACAACTATTGGTGGTAATTTCACACTTGAGTTTACAGGCAACCTCAAGGCTGCAAAACACATCACCACAGGAGGAACATCTTCGCAGTTTGTCAAGGGTGATGGAACACTAGATTCATCATCTTTCCAACCTCCAGGAAACTATATTACAGCCCTCTCTGGAGATGGTGTAGCAACAGGACCTGGTGCTGTAGCATTTACATTAAACACTGTCAATATAAACCCAGGAACATTTGGTGCTGGACAACTGATTCCAGTGGTGACGGTGAACGCTAAAGGACTTGTAACAAGTCTTACAACAACACCATTAGTAGTGTCTCCACAAGCCATCTCATTTACAGGAGATGTTGTTGGTACAGGCTTTACACAAAGCACAATAACACTGACATTACAAAATGCAAATGCTAATCCATATCCAGCAATCACTCCTCTGAAGTTTTCTGTAAATTCAAAAGGACTAGTTACAGCAGCTAGCCCTATTACAGATCTTGATATATATGCCATTCTAGGCTATGTCCCAGGTCCAGCAGGTACAAGTGGTACAGCTGGAACAAGTGGTACGTCTGGTAGCACAGGTTCAGCAGGAACTTCTGGTACTTCAGGTACACGAGGAACCAGCGGAACAAGTGGGACAAGTGGTGCTAATGGATCAAACGGAACAAGTGGAACCACTGGAACATCTGGAACTAGTGGTAGTTCTGGTACTACAGGTACAAGTGGAAGTTCAGGAAGTTCTGGTACAACAGGAACTAGCGGAACTGCTGGTACGTCTGGTACTAGCGGAACAACAGGTACAAGCGGCAGTAGTGGCACTAGTGGAAGCACTGGAACATCTGGATCAAGCGGTACCACTGGTACTTCAGGTACTTCTGGAACCACAGGAACAAGTGGTAGTTCTGGTACAAGCGGAACGACAGGAACTAGTGGTAGTAGTGGAACCAGTGGAACTACAGGTTTAGATGGCACCAGTGGTACTAGCGGAAGTAGTGGTACAACAGGAACTAGCGGTTCCTCAGGCACTAGCGGTACCACTGGGACAAGCGGATCTTCAGGCACTAGTGGAACCACTGGTACTTCTGGATCTTCTGGCTTGTCTGGTGATAGATTTGCTACGTCATCCAGTTCAACATATACACTTCAAGCAGCGGGAAACACTGGAACTATTACAGTGGGATTAGGACTGAACTATACAGTGGGTCAGTCTATCATTATTGCTTACGATGCAAATAACCACAACGAGGCAGAAGTAACATCATACGATCCATTAACTGGTGTTCTAAGCTTTGTAGTGTTTAGACTCACTGGCTCTGGTACATACAGTGCATGGCAAGTGAATCTTGATGGTGCTACAGGTGGTGATGGTTCGTCAGGAACATCAGGTACCACTGGAACGAGTGGTTCTAGTGGAACCAGTGGCACTACAGGAACTAGCGGTAGTTCAGGCACTTCTGGAACTACAGGGACATCAGGCTCTTCAGGGACATCAGGAACATCTGCTACAGATGGGACAGGAGGTACTAGTGGAACTAGCGGTACCACTGGCACCAGTGGCTCATCTGGTACGTCAGGCACTACAGGCACTTCTGGCTCAAGCGGAACCAGCGGAACATCTGCCACTAATGGTACAGGTGGAACCTCTGGTACTAGCGGTACGTCTGCTACGTCTGGAACCTCTGGCACAACAGGCTCTAGTGGTACAAGCGGAACATCTGGTGCTAATGGAAACAATGGAACTAGTGGAACATCAGGTTCTTCTGGAACAACACCTGTTAATCAAATTACAGGAACAGGCACTACTAACTACTTGCCTAAGTTTACGGGAGCATCTACGATTGGGAATTCTATTATGTATGAGGGAACTAATGCTATTGGTATTAACACTAATTCCCCGACAACCGCAACAGGATATTCTTTTCTTACAACTGATGGAGCAAATGGCGGAGGATATACAACTAAAGTAAATGGAACAATATCTGCTTATTTTTATTCAATTGCTTCAGAATCAAGAATAAGTGAGCAAAGAGCGTTACCATTAGTATTTGAAACAAGCGGTTCAGAACGAATGCGCATAACCTCAGGCGGCAACGTTGGAATTGGGACGAATAGTCCGACAAATCCTTTACATATTGTTTCTAATACTCTATCTCAGTTAAACATCCAAGCATTATCTGGAAATACAAATGCTCAAATAAACTTGGAGCCAAGTGGAACTGGAATTGCTTTAATTGGGCCAGCAAATAATGTTGATTTAGCATTTAGAACCAATGCAACCGAACGAATGCGCATCACATCAGGTGGCAACGTCTTGATTGGAACAACCTCAGATGCAGGTTCAAGATTACAAGTTGAAGGTGGTAACTTTAGATTTAACTGGGCAAATTCTTCAACAGCATATTATTTATGGCTTAATAAAAATTCTACACAAGATGGTGGTATATTACTAACAAAAGATAATACACTTGATTGGCAAATAGCCAATGGTGGCTCTACTGGTAATTTAGTATTTTATAGTTATGGAACTTCTAACAATGCTTTAACTCTCACTAGAGCTACAGGCGCAGCGACCTTTAGTAGTACAGCGCAAAATTCTTTTACTATTAATAGTACAAACACAGATGGGCCTGTAATTTTAATACAAAATTCAGGTACTAACATTGGAATGATTGGTAATGCGGAAGGTGTTACCAATGGTGGGGTTACTAATTTTGCAATAAGGTCAACTGCTAATTTAATTTTTGCAACGGGAGGGGCTAATCCAAGACTAACCATCGCCTCCACAGGAGCAGCGACCTTT
>Ga0194123_10000616_pt1 | contig 64819 bp, 66 predicted proteins | sample TA2MahsurfametaG_5_FD_155479 | JGI IMG/M metagenome (GOLD analysis project Ga0194123, IMG submission 155479) | Freshwater microbial communities from Lake Tanganyika, Tanzania - TA2015023 Mahale A surface | ecosystem: Environmental > Aquatic > Freshwater > Lake | place: Tanzania: Lake Tanganyika... | reverse complement strand
AGGGGGGCGGGTTGCCGACTTGCCCGTCGGGTCTCCGATCAGACCGGTGAAATCTCCGATGAGGAACACCACTTCATGACCAAGCTCCTGGAACTGCCGCATCTTGGTCAGGATCACGGTATGGCCGAGATGCAGGTCCGGAGCCGTGGGGTCGAAGCCCGCCTTGATCGTGAGAGGGGTGCCCCGACTCAATGCCTTGACGAATTCAGCCTCCACCAGGATTTCTGTCGTGCCGCGCCGCAATATCTGAAGTTGTTCTGGAACCATTTGTTTTAGCAGGATTTCTGAAGATGTGAGGAAGACTTCGGCCAAAGCTTCCGGGTGATGATTGCGTTGACCAATCCATGGTCGCAGGCTATTTTCGGGACTTCAACCTACGGGAAAAGCGTGAGCTACCAACGCGCAATCTACAGGAAGCGGGCCGCCTTGGGCGGCATGCTGACTCGCCCCGATCTGCGGTACTTGCGCTTACTGCTGGTCGCTGCTGTGCCTTTGGCCTTGCTGCTCGCCCTGCGAGCGGGGACGTTTGACCCTACGAACACCGCCGACACGCGCTCTGCTCGCACTTTGGAGCGAATCGGCTCCAGCGCGAATGCGCAAGCTCGCCCCCAACGACGTCTCCCCGAGGCGACCCCGCAAGCCCGGCTCCCCTTCGAGCCAAGGGTGGACAAGAATCTGGCATCCGCTGCGGACTCCATTTCGCAATCAGACGAAGACTATCCTGATTCTGCCTGGCGCAATGTCACGGTGGCTCCCGGGGACAACCTGTCCCTGATGTTCAACCGCATTGGAGCGAGCAGACAAGATCTGGAGTCAATTCTCGGCATCAGCAAGGAAGCCAGGTCGGCCATGACCCGCCTCGCGCCCGGCCAGGTTCTTCGTTTCAGGCTGGATGGCCCCGCAGTCCAGGAAATCGTGTTCGAACAGGATTTCCTCACGTCAGTCAGGTTCTCCCGCGATGGAGACACGTTCAAGGCCGAGTGGATAGAAGAAAAGCCGGAAATCAGGCAAGCCTCTGCCGTCGCCGAGATCACGCACTCACTGTTCATAGATGGGCAACGTGCCGGTCTCAGCGACAAGACAATCATGGAATTCATCGGCGTGTTCGGCTGGGATGTCGATTTCCTGCGCGATCTGCAGCGCGGCGACCAGTTCAGCGTGGTATTCGAGGAGATCTACAAGGACGGGATGAAGATCACCAGCGGCAAGATCCTCGCCGCGGAGTTCATCAACAAGGGCAAGCGGCTCCGTGCCATCTACTACGAACACACCGATGGGATTGCCGGCTACTACTCGGACAAGGGTGAGGCCATGCGCAAGGCGTTCCTACGCACGCCCGTGAATTTCACCCGCATCAGTTCGCGCTTCAGTCTTGCGCGCAAACATCCGATCCTCAACCGGGTGCGCGCACACAAAGGTGTCGACTACTCGGCGCCTACCGGCACCCCCATCCAGGCAGTCGCGGATGGCAAGGTCATCTTCGCTGGGTGGAAGGGCGGCTACGGCAATGTCGTCCAGCTCAAGCACGGCTCCGCATACAGCACGCTCTACGGTCATATGACCAATTTTGCCCGCGGTATCCGTAACGGCCAGACGGTAAGCCAGGGTCAGACCATTGGCTACGTGGGCCGCACCGGCCTTGCAACCGGCCCACATCTTCACTACGAATTTCTTGTCAATGGTGTACATCGCGACCCGATGACGGTGAAGCTGCCCAATGCCCTTCCCTTGGACACCAGGTATCTGGCCGACTTCAAGCAGCAGGCAGCCCCGCTTATCGCGAGAATGGATACCTTGGGAACACCAGAGGCCGATAACAAACCCACGATGGTTGCCAAGGTCGAGAAGTCGCGCGACTCTGCGGAGTAGGTTCCTCAGCCCGACGCAAGCGTCCCCCGGGAGGGACCGCCCGCAATGCCGCGCTATATCGGCCTGATTTCCGGCACCAGCATGGATGGCATCGATGCCGCCCTCGTTGAGGTCGCCGGTGGCAAGATCTCGCTCATCGCATATCGTGAAAGCCCCTACCCCGAGGATTTGCATCGGGAGCTGGAGCGGGCTGTCACCACCGACACTGTTTCCCTGTCCGGACTGGCTGCGCTGCATGTTCGCGTAGGACGCGAGTTCGCAGGGGCCGCCCTTGCGCTGTTCTCCGAAGCGGGACAGTCGTGGTCAGACGTGTCCGCCATTGGCAGTCATGGCCAGACACTGTGGCATGCGCCTTCAGGCGCGGTTCCATGCACCTTGCAGATAGGAGATGGCGCCTCCATTGCGGTCGCCACCGGCCTGCCCGTGATTTGCGATTTCAGAAGTTCCGATGTGGCACTCGGTGGGCAGGGGGCACCCTTGGTCCCCCTCTTCCATGAGGCGCTGTTTGGCCGAACAGACAAGCCGACCGCGGTGGTCAATATCGGAGGTCTCGCGAACGTCACCCTCCTGACCGGAGAGCCTTCAGGAGGGCTAATCGCGTTTGATACCGGTCCGGGAAACACGCTGATGGATGGCTGGGCAGCCCTGCACCTGGGTTCGGCTTTTGACGCGGGAGGCGACTGGGCGCGCGGCGGCAAGTTGTTGCCAGAGCTGCTCGACAGGTTGCTCGCAGAGCCTTACTTCTCCAGCATGACGCCCAAATCGACGGGCCGCGAGCTGTTCAATCTGGGGTGGCTGCGGCAGCGACTGGGAGGGCTGGGAGCAGGCGCTCCCGCGGACGTCCAACGCACCTTGCTGGAACTCACGGCGGTGACCATCTCTCAGGAAATCCGGCGGCATCAGCCGGAGGGCGACACCGTGTTCGTCTGCGGGGGGGGCACCCGAAACGGGTTCCTCATGCAGCGTCTGGTCGACCTTCTGCCGCATCGTCGGGTGCAGAGCACCGACGAAGCAGGCGTGCCGGCGGCAGCTTTGGAAGCCATGGCCTTCGCGTGGCTGGCGCACCGGCGCCTCGCCGGACTCGCCGGGAATGCGCCAAGTGTTACCGGGGCGACGAGACCTGCCGTCTTGGGGGCCCTATATCTGCCTTGAGACGGGGGTCAGACCGAGAAGGATGAGCCGCACCCGCAGGTGGTTTGTGCGTTCGGATTGCGGATGACGAACTGGGCGCCCTCCAGCCCTTCGCTGTAGTCGATCTCCGCTCCCATCAGGTACTGGATGCTCATCGGATCGACCAGCAGCCTCACGCCTTGGTTCTCGACGATCGTGTCCCCGTCGCCCTCGTTCTGCTCGAAGGTGAAACCGTACTGGAAGCCTGAGCAGCCTCCGCCGGAGATGAACACCCGCAGCATCAGGGATTCATCACCCTCCTCGTCGATCAGGGTCTTCACTTTGAGTGCTGCCGCGTCGGTAAACAGCAGCGGCGCATCAAGGTCCGCTTCAAGCTCTGATGAAATGGCAGACATTTTTCTATCCTCGACTGTGTTCCGTGGTTCAGTTCGCGCGACTTGCAGCGCTCTCAGGAGGGCTCCCGCTGCGGCTCTTCGATCCGCACCCGCTCCATTTCCCTGCCGGTGATCCGCACCAGTTTCCCGTTGACTTCAGCACCCATGGCCATTTCCATGAGGGCGTAATGCACGTCCCCTTCGACTCTGGCCTTGGACGCGAGTTCGATGTGGTCCCGTGCGTGGACCGAGCCAATCACGGGGCCGTTCAGGATGACGTAAGGGACCTGGACGTTTCCATGGATGGCGCCGCTCTCGCTCAGCGTAAGCATGGCCTTTTCATCCTGGGTTGCAGACACATCGCCCCGGATCACCCCGTTGACGTGCAGGCGCCCCTCGAAATTGATGTTGCCGTCCACCTCGGTATGTTGGCCGATGATGGAACTGGCATCCATGTGTCTGCGCTTCTTGCGATTGAACATAGGCGGATCTCTTGTTTGCGGACACCGCAGCGCGGGGGACCCGGGCGGCGGGACCAGTCAGCCACCTTATGCGCTTCCAGTGAATAGTCAAGACCGCCTCGGCGACTGTCGCACAGGCCCGGGAAACCACTCAGGAAGGCGACTATCCCCGGGCGCTGTCGCATAATCCGGGCCTCATCCAACTCCGAGTCGACAGCGCCATGTATCTCTGGATCAAGTCGCTGCATCTGGTTTCCATGGTGGCCTGGTTCGCCGGACTGTTCTACCTGCCTCGCCTCTACGTCTATCACAGCGCTGCGCGGGACGAGATCAGCATTGCGCGCTTCAAGATCATGGAGCGTCGGCTCTATCGGGGCATCACCACCCCCTCTGCCGTACTCACCCTGGGCTTCGGGCTGTGGTTGATCGCGCTGAAGGGACTTGATTGGGTGGCAGCGACGGGTTGGCTGCAGCTCAAGCTCGGGTTGGTTGGAGTGCTTGTCGTCTATCACCTGTATCTGGGACGTCTTGGCGCCAGGTTCGCTGCCGACCAGAATGCGCACTCGGAAAAATTTTACAGAATTATCAACGAATTGCCTGTTTTCATTCTGGTGCCTGTGGTCATCCTCGCAGAGGTGAAACCGTTCTGATGCAGCCCCCCCTAAGGACTCGAGTAGTTCGAAATCCTCCTTGCGAGCCGAGCAGTCGGGGCAGGTCCAGTTGGGTGGAAGATCCTCGAAGCGGGTACCCGCAGGGATACCCTCCTCGGGCACGCCCAGCGCCTCGTCGTAAATGAATCCACAGATCACGCAGATGAATTTTCTCAAGACGGTCCCGCCATCAGCAAAAGGTCTTTGGAGATGGTAACGCAAGGACGGCCGTCGACGCGTCGCCCGCTGGTGCTCGTGATCGGAGGGCTGGATCCCAGCGGCGCCGGCCTGCAGGCCGACATCGAGACCTGCTTCGCCCTGGGCTGCCACGCGCTACCCATCGCCACCGGACTGACCATCCAGAACACTCGCGGGTTGCAGCGGGTGATTCCGGCTTCCGACGCAGATCTGCTGGAGCAAATCGAGTCCCTGCTGGCGGACGTGGGCCCCGTCGCCGCCTGCAAGATAGGCATGCTGCCCTCGGAGGCCGCTGCATCGGCGTTGGGCAAGGCAATCTCGAACCTGCCGCCCACGGTGCCCGTGATCCTCGACCCCGTGATGACTGCCAGTGCAGGAGGGACTCTCATGCAGGCTTCCCTCCAGGATTGCCTGCCCTTGGAACTGCTGGCGCGCACAACCCTGATCAAGCCCAACCTGCGTGAGGCCAGACGCCTCACCGGCGCGGACACAGCGGAAGACGCAGGCGCCAGGCTCTCTGGCGATGCCCCGCTGCCGCCCTATGCGCTGGTCACGGGAGGGGATGCGCCGGAAAAAGGACAGGTACGACACCTGCTCTATCGAAAAGGCCAACGCTGTGCGGAGTTTTCCAGTCCGCATGTCGATGGCCTCTTCCACGGCACGGGCTGCACCCTTTCGAGCGCCATCGCGGCAGGGTGCGCGCGCGGGATTCCCCTCGAGTCCGCAGTCGGCATGGCGCTCGATTACACTTGGGGCGGTGTGCGAAACGCTTTCCCGATTGGCGGCGCCCAGGCGATTCCTGACCGGCGCTGGTTCTGGCAGGGAGAGTATCCATGAGGGCGGGCTGGCCAATGAATGGTCTTTACGCCATCACGCCGGATGGTGCCACCGAGGCGGCCTGCTTTGAGAAAGTCTCCATTGCCCTCGATGCGGGCCTCGGCGCGCTTCAATACCGCGACAAGTCAGGGATCTGGGCGGACAGATTGCGGTTGGCCCGAAAGTTGGGCGAGCTCTGCCGGGCCGCCCGCGTCCCACTGATCATCAATGATGATCTTGCATTGGCTATCGAATCAGGTGCCGATGGTGTGCATCTGGGGCGAGACGAGATGCACCTGCTCGAGACCGCCGCCTCCACTTCACCCCGTTTGCTGGTTGGCGTCTCGTGCTACAACGATCTCGCACGAGCAAGAGAGGCGATCACCCGCGGCGCCGACTACATCGCTTTCGGCAGTCTTTATCCATCGCGGACCAAGCCCGCGGCAATCCGCTGCGAACCTGCGGTGTTGCGTGCAGCGCGCGCGGAACTTGCCGTCCCGATCGTTGCGATCGGGGGTATAACCCCTGAAAATGGCCACGCCGTGATCGAGGCGGGTGCGGACTATCTTGCCGCCATAAGCAGCGTTTTCGACGCCGGGGACATTGCCCGGGCCGTGCACCGCTACGCCGAACTCTTCGCCTGATCCCGACCCAGCCGCAACCCAGGAACCAATACCGGATCATCACCATGCTCGATCGCTCCGCCCAGCTCTTCAATGCCGCCCAACGTTGCATCCCAGGAGGCGTGAATTCGCCGGTGCGGGCCTTCAACGGGGTGGGTGGCAGTCCGGTGTTCATCTCCAGGGCCGAGGGCGCCTATCTTTTCGACGAGGACGGCAATCGTTACGTGGACTATGTCGGAAGCTGGGGGCCGATGATCGTCGGCCACTTGCATCCGTCAGTGCGCGCGGCCATCGTGGATCAGCTGGATCGCGGGGTGAGCTTTGGCACCCCAACCGCAATCGAGACGCGCCTGGCGGAGAAAGTCTGCGCCCTCATCCCCTCCATCGAGAAGGTGCGGATGGTGAGCTCCGGAACGGAAGCGGCGATGAGTGCGATCCGGCTCGCACGCGGCTTTACGGGGCGCTCCCGCATCGTGAAGTTCGAGGGTTGCTACCATGGCCACGCGGACTCCCTGCTGGTCAAGGCAGGTTCAGGCGCGCTGACCATGGGAGTACCCACCTCGCCGGGCGTGCCGGCTGAGCTCGCCAATCTCACCATCACGGCAAGCTTCAACGACCTGCAGGATCTGGAACGTATCTTCGCCGACGCGGGTCCGGAAATAGCTGCCGTGATCGTGGAACCCATCGCCGGCAACATGAACTGCGTTCCGCCCGCACCGGGTTTTCTGGAAGGGCTGCGCGAAATCACGGCCAAGCACGGCTCGCTGCTGATTTTTGATGAAGTGATGACGGGCTTCCGCGTACATCGCCACAGCGCCCAAGGCCTGTACGGCATCACGCCGGACATCACGGTGCTCGGCAAGGTGATCGGTGGCGGACTGCCGGTCGGAGCTTTCGGTGGTCCCGCGCGCATCATGGATTCCATCGCGCCCACCGGCCCCATTTATCAGGCGGGTACCCTGTCCGGTAATCCGCTTGCCATGGCGAGTGGTCTGGCGACCCTGGAATTGCTCGATGCTCCCGGCTTCCATGCGCGCCTGGAAGAAAACACCGCCAGATTGACCGAAGGTCTGGAAAAGGCCGCCCGCGATGCCGGGGTCCCCTTCACCACCAATCGGGTGGCCGGCATGTTCGGCCTGTTCTTCTCAGCTGCACCCCGGATTACCAACTACGCAGAGGTCAAGGCCTGTGACGTGGAGCGCTTTCAGCGGTTCTTCCACGAAATGCTGCAGCGGGGGGTATATCTCGCGCCCTCGGCCTTCGAAGCCGGGTTCATTTCTGCTGCGCATGGAGAGGACGAGATCCGGCAGACACTGGAGGCGGCACGGGCGGCGTTCACCGCTGTGCGGTAGCCGCAGATCAGATCTCGGTGAAGAGTCCCACCCGCAGGCTGGAGCCTTCGTAGATTTTCTCGCCATCGACCTCCATGCGGGCATCGGCAATGCCCATCACAAGGCCTCGCTGTACCAAGCGCTTGATGTCGATGTGATAGCGGATGAGCTTGCGATCCGGCGTGACCTGACCCGTGAACTGGATCTCGTTGCCACCCAAGGCACGTCCGCGGCCCAGACCACCCTTCCAGGCCAGGAAGAAACCGATCAGCTGCCACATGGCATCCAGGCCCAGACATCCGGGCATGACGGGATCACCCTCGAAGTGGCACTTGAAAAACCAGAGTTCGGGATTGATGTCCAGCTCAGCGACGATCTCGCCCTTGTTGTAGCGCCCGCCCTTGTCATTGATTTCAATGATGCGGTCGAACATCAGCATTGGCGGCAGGGGAAGCTGGGCGTTACCCGGGCCGAACAGTTCGCCGCGACCGCATCCGATGAGCTCATCGTAGGTGTAGGAATTCTTGTGCAGCCCATTCAGGATGATGGGTGCGTCGGCGTGAATGGGCGCGAAAGTGTACATGAATGATCGCCTGTAAGTTGGCGCGAGTATAGCAGGATACAGGCGCGGTTCAGGCGAAAGTGATGTTGGCCTCCGCGACGGTTCCCGCCTCATCCGATGACAGGCTGAGTCTGCCGGAATAGGCACCCTCGACGATCTCCCGCACGGTGGCGAGCCCGATGCCGTGGCCCTCCACGGACTGGTCGAGTCTGGCGCCCCTTTGCATCACCTCAAGCACCTTACCCGCAGGCAGACCCGGGCCATCATCATGCACGCGGATACGGAGCCCGGGCCGTTTGCCGGGAAGTTCCGGTGGCGTTGTGGAAATCTCGACCCTGACTTCGTGGCGCGCCCACTTGCAGGCGTTGTCGGCGAGGTTCCCGACGATCTCCATGAGGTCACCCTGGTCGCCATAGAACATGGCGTCCCCGGGTGCAGTGCCCGAGATTTCGATCTCGCGCGAGTGATAGACCTTGCGCAGCGATGCCACCAGGCGATCCAGGACCGGTGCCACCGGCACCGGACGGGAGAGCGCGCTGCGGCCAGCGGTCGCTGCACGCTGAAGCTGGTATTTGATGGTCGCATCGAGCTGGTCGACCGGCTCGCGAAGCGCCTCAGCGATGTTTCCAGCACCCGCGCCCCGTTCCAGAGTGGAGCGAATCACCGCCAATGGGGTCTTCAGGCTGTGCGCCAGATCGCCCAGCGCGTTGCGATACCGCTGCAGATGGGTATCGCGTGCTGCAAGCAAGGCATTCAGGTTTCCCGCCACCGCCTGCAGTTCCCGTGGATAACGACCACTGAGCGTCTGTTTGTCCCCGGCTTCGATCGCGCTGAGCTCGCTGGCAATCTGGCGCAGCGGTCCCAGTCCCCAGCGCAGGATGACGAGCTGGATCAACAACAGAAATGCCGCGAGGCCGCCAAACCAGAGCCACATCCTGTGCTGGAATCTCAACACCTGTGCATCGAAAGCCCCGCGCCCTTCACAGCTCTGGAAGGTGTAAGGGCGGGCCCCGGCCTTGTCCCGGGTTTCCCACTGCACCAGATAGCTCAGGCAGAAGAGGGGCTCTTCGGTGGAAGAAATCGCTTCCTCGAACACGAAGTTGCCCGCCGCCCGCTCGCCGGGCCACTGGATGGCGAGCCCCAGCATCGAGCGTGAACGCCACAGGACGCGCCCATCAGCGTCATGAATCTGCGCGTAGTGGCCCGACTCCGGCGTGGCAAGCGAAGTGTCCGGCAGCAGGGCATCGTTGAGGACACGGGCTGGAGTGTCGAGATCGGCAAGGCCGAGCAGTACGAAAATCTGTCCCTTCAGCCGCTCCTGTACGGCGTCGCGGGCGGAATCCCTGAAGCCATGATCGAGCACCAGCGCTGCCGTTCCAAGAAAGGACGCCAGCACCACTCCGGCGACCACCAGCAATCTGGCGTGAAGCGAACTCAGCATCAGGGCGCCGCGTGAGCAGTGGCCCGCGCGGGTTCAGTCCCTGGTGGACTGGTTGCGCTCGAAACGGAAACGATAGCCATGCCCGCGTGCCGTTTCGACGGGATTCAGTTCACGGTCCGGATCGAGTTTCCGCCGCAGCCGCCCGATGATCACTTCCAGCACATTGCTGTCGCGATCTCCATCGTCCTCATAGAGGTGTTCGCTCAGTTCAGTTTTGGAAACCACCCGACCCGCGTGCATCATCAGGTACTCGAGCACCTTGTATTCGAAGGCGGTGATTTCAATTGGCTGGCTGTCGCGAGCCAGCGATTTCGATGCCGTGTCGAGTACATACGGGCCACAACGCAGCTTGGATTCAGCCCAGCCCGCGGATCTGCGCAACAGCGCCCGGATCCGCGCGATCAATTCCTGGGTATGAAAAGGTTTGACGAGGTAATCATCGGCGCCGAGCTCGAGGCCGGCGACCTTGTCCTCCCAGCTGCCGCGTGCCGTGAGGATGAGAACGGGGAATGTGCGCCCCTCCGCGCGCCATCGCCCGATGAGCTCGGTGCCGGAAAGATCGGGTAGCCCCAGATCCACGACCGCCAGATCGATGGGATATTCGCTGCCGGCAAACAGTCCATCGCGACCATTGGCGGCAACATCGACTGCAAACCCCTCGTTGCGCAAGCTGGAAGCCAGGCCTTGCAGGAGTTGGGGCTCATCCTCGACGACCAGTACTCGCATGGGGCTCAGCGCGCCTGTCCGGATGCGGAGTCAACCCTAATGCGCCGCACCCTACCTTCGTCCAGCAGGATTCGCACTTCATAAGAGTCGCCGAGGCCCTCCTGTACGGGGCGCACATCGAGCACCCTGCCACCAGTCTCCTCGCGCACGCGGGCGGCCGCATGGTCCGCACCAGGGTCCTGACGGGGGGGCATACCAGAGGCTTCCATGGGGGGTAGGTAGCTCTCCTGCGCTGGCAGCACTACCGGGAGCGATGCCCCGAGCAGAGAGAGCAGGAGGGGTGCTGGTCTGACAACGCGCGACATGGCGGAATAGTAACCCACGGGGCCAAGGGGAACACAGGCGCGGCCGCTCTCAGGGCGGCCCACTGGGGCGAGTATCGGTGGGTACCGGTTAACCTCGACTTAATCGGGCATCAACCGCCGAAGTGAATTTCCCGATCGTGCTGCAGGGCGGGGATCATCGCGCGTGCCTCGGCAACCTTGGCCGGATCAACGTCGGTCAGGATGAAGCCCGGTTCAGTCCCGCCATCCGCCAGTACCCCGCCCCAAGGGTCAACGATCAACGAGTGTCCAAACGTGCGCCGACCCCACCGTCGCGTGCCGCACTGTCCCGCGGCAAAGACGTAGCAGCCGGTTTCGATCGCGCGCGCGCGCACCAGCACATGCCAGTGCGCGAGGCCCGTGGTGTGCGTGAAGGCGGCCGGAATCGCGAGGAATTCCGCCCCCGCCTGCGCGAGGCCGCGATAGAGACGGGGAAAGCGCACGTCGTAGCAGATGGAAAGGCCCATCCTGCCCCAGGGCAGGTCCACCAGCGTCGCACAGCGTCCAGGCTCCACCGCGCGTGATTCACGGTAATACTCGCCGTTGCGCAGCCGGACATCAAAGAGATGAATCTTGTCGTAGCTTGCGAGACACCGTCCCTCAGGCGACAACAGGTAACTCCGGTTCGCCACTTTCGCACCATCGAGGCGTATGGTTAGGGAACCCAAGGCCAGATGCACACCCAACTCCCGCGCCAGTGCCGTGAACATCGGCAGCGCGGGATGGGTCTCCTCGGTGTGTCCGCGCGTGACATAAAGTTCGTCGCGCTCTTCGAGGCAGCTGAAATTCTCGGGCAGGCAGATGAGCTCCGCACCCGCCTGTGCCGCCTCGCGACAGCGCAGTGCAGCCTCCTCGAGATTGCGGTCCAAGTCGTCTTCTGCACAGTTCTGGACGCAGGCCACCTTGAAGCTTGGCATTGCCGTCTTCCCTCTCAGGCGAGCTTGTGGTCCGCGACGATGATGCCGTCGCGATCCGCATAGAGGTAATCACCCGGCTGGATGCAGATCTCCGCAAAACGGACCGGGATGTCCTGCACCCCCTCCCCGCGCCGCACGCTCTTGCGTGGATTGCTGCCCAGCGCCTTGATGCCGACCGGAAGTTGCAGCAACGCCTCCACATCCCGAACGCAGCCATAAACCACGAGGCCTGCCCAGGCGTTCTTCACTGCGAGCTCGCCCAGTTGATCGCCCACCAGCGCGCAGCGCAGGGAGCCTCCACCATCGACCACGAGAACCCGTCCCTCACCGGGCTTCTCGAGCATCGCGCGAACCAGTGTGTTGTCCTCGAAGACTTTGAGGATGCAGACCGGACCCTCGAACTGGATGTTGGCGCCGTAGTCGTGGAAAAGAGGGGCGGCAACCCGCAGCGCCTCGCCATGTTCGTCATAGAGATCAGCGAGTGCTTTGCTCATCGGTAATCCTCACTTGTCCTTGCGGGGTCGCTGATAGCCCGCAATCGTTTTCTGGCGCACGCGACTGATCACCAGTCGCCCGGGTTCCACATCCTCGGTCACCGTGGTGCCTGCAGCCACCGTTGCTCCCTTGCCCACCCGCACCGGTGCCACCAACTGGGTATCGGAGCCGATGAAGGCGTCATCTTCAATCACCGTGCGATGCTTGTGGGCGCCGTCGTAATTGCAAGTAATGGTGCCGGCGCCCACGTTGACTGCGCGTCCGATCTCCGCATCGCCCACATAGGACAGATGATTGACCTTGCTGCCCTCGGCAATCACGGATTTCTTCACCTCGACGAAGTTGCCGATGTGTACATCCGTGCCGAGGATGGTTTCGGGGCGGATGCGCGCGAAGGGACCAACTTTGCTGTGACTGCCGATGGTTGCCTGTTCGATCACCGTATTCGCCAGGACCTCGACGCCGGCTTCGAGGACTGAGTCCCGAATGAGGCAGTTCGGACCGACGCGTACACCATCGCCGAGCCTCACCTTGCCCTCGAAGACGACATTGACGTCGAGGCACACATCCCTGCCGCAGACGAGTTCCCCGCGGATATCCAGTCGCGCCGGATCGCGCAAGCTCACACCACCACGCATGAGTTCTTCCGCCTGCATCGCCTGGAAGGCACGCTCCAGCAACGCCTGTTGCCGGCGATCATTGACGCCGGTCACCTCCATCGCACTGTCCGGTGTTACACCAATCACCGGAATGCCCTCCGCTACGGCCATCGCCACGCAGTCAGTAAGGTAGTACTCGCCTTGGGCGTTCTCGCTGCGCAGGGCTGGCAACCAGCGCTGCAGATACTCCGCACGCACGGCCATGACGCCCGTGTTCACCTCCGTCAGATGCAATTCATCCGGGCTGGCGTCCTTGTGCTCCACGATGCGAACGATCCGGCCATGCTCATCCCTGACAATCCGTCCACAACCGGTGGGATCGTCCAGAATGACTGTCAGCAGGGAAAACCCTTGAGGTTCGGCGGCTTCCACCAATCGTTTCAGTGTGGGAGCGGACAGCAGCGGCACGTCGCCGTACAGGATGAGGACCAGCGAGCCGGACGACAGGACAGGCAGGGCCTGCAGCATTGCATGTCCGGTGCCGAGCTGTGGTTCCTGGATCACCCAGGTCAGATCATGGCCGGCATAGAAGTCCTGCAGTCGTGCACCACCATGGCCATGGATGATGACCGGACGGGAGGTGGTGAGTTGTGCCGCCGCGGCGAGCACGTGGCCAATCATCGGCTGGCCCCCGATGGGGTGGAGCACCTTGGGCAGATCGGAATTCATCCGCTTGCCCTGCCCCGCCGCCAGAATGCATAGGCATAGTTCCATACCGCGCCGTCCCTCCAGTGTCACGGTCGAATCATAGTCGGCGGCGAAGGGTGCCGCACACCCCGTGGGAAAGAGACCAAGGCGTCACCCCCAGAAAGCCGAAAGGCCTCCGGAGAGGCCTTTCTTCAACGCAGGTTCAGCGCCAAACATAGGGGCGGGCTTCACCCCCGCATTGGCTCAGCCTCCCGCACGCCGCCGCAAGCGCTGGATGGTCTGCAGCTGGGCCGCCAGCTCGGCGATCTCCGCCTGGGCCTTGGCAATATCGAGCTTGCCCGAACGATCCTTGAGGGTGTCCTCCGCTTCCTGCTTGGCCTTCAGCACGGCGGCCTCATCGAGATCGTGGGCCCGGATGGCGGTATCGGACAGTACCGTTACCACCTTGGGCTGCACTTCCAGCATACCGCCGGAGACATAAAAAGCCTGTTGCTCCCCGCTGGGAAGTTGCACCCGGACTTCGCCCGGCCCCATGCGGGTGAGCATGGCCGCATGCCCGGGTGCGATACCGACTTCACCGAGCACGGCAGGCGCAAATACCATGGCCGCGTCGCCCGAGAAAATTTCGCGCTCGGCACTCACGATGTCGACATGGATGCTGGACATGGACCTGTGCTCCGCTTCGTGGAATTAGAGGGTCTTCGCCTTCTCGACGGCATCCTCGATGGTACCCACCATGTAGAAAGCCTGTTCGGGAAGGTGGTCGTATTCACCGGCCACGATCGCCTTGAACGCGCGAATGGTGTCCTTGAGCGGCACATAGCGGCCCTTGGCGCCTGTGAACACTTCAGCCACGAAGTACGGCTGGGACAGGAAACGCTGGATCTTGCGTGCGCGAGCCACGGTCAGCTTGTCCTCTTCGGACAGTTCGTCCATGCCAAGAATGGCGATGATGTCGCGCAGCTCCTTGTAGCGCTGCAGCGTGCCCTGGACGGCGCGCGCGGTCTCGTAATGTTCCTGACCCACAACCAGCGGGTCGAGCTGACGGCTGGTGGAGTCCAGCGGATCCACGGCCGGGTAGATGCCCAGCTCCGCAATCTGGCGGCTCAACACCACGGTGGCGTCGAGGTGAGCGAAGGTCGTGGCGGGTGAGGGATCGGTCAAGTCGTCCGCGGGAACGTACACCGCCTGGATGGAGGTGATGGAACCGGTCTTGGTGGACGTGATGCGTTCCTGCAGGCGGCCCATTTCCTCGGCGAGCGTTGGCTGGTAGCCCACGGCGGAAGGCATGCGGCCGAGCAGCGCCGACACCTCGGTGCCCGCCAGGGTGAAGCGATAGATGTTGTCGACGAAGAGCAGCACGTCGCGACCTTCGTCACGGAACTTCTCGGCCAAGGTCAGGCCGGTCAGCGCCACGCGCAGACGGTTGCCCGGAGGCTCGTTCATCTGGCCGTATACCAGGGACACCTTGTCGAGAACGTTGGAGTCTTTCATCTCGTGGTAGAAGTCGTTGCCCTCGCGGGTACGTTCTCCCACTCCCGCGAACACCGAGAAACCGCTGTGCTCAATCGCGATATTGCGAATGAGCTCCATCATGTTCACGGTCTTGCCCACCCCTGCACCCCCGAAGAGGCCGACCTTGCCACCCTTGGCGAACGGGCAGATGAGATCGATCACCTTGATCCCCGTTTCGAGCAGCTCGGTGGCCGGCGAAAGTTCGGTGAATTTCGGCGCTTCCCGGTGGATGGACATGGTTTCGCCGGTATCGATCGGGCCCGCCTCGTCAATCGGCTCGCCGAGCACGTTCATGATGCGGCCGAGAGTCTTCTGTCCCACCGGGACCGAAATCGGCGCCCCGGTGTTGGAGACCCTCATGCCACGGCGCAGGCCGTCGGTGGATCCGAGCGCAATCGTGCGCACCACGCCATCGCCGAGCTGCTGCTGTACCTCGAGAGTCGTCGGCACATCGGCAAGCTTCAGCGCGTCATAGATCTTGGGAACCGAGTCAGTGGGGAACTTGGCGTCGATGACCGCCCCAATGATCTGGGAAATGGTTCCTGTGCTCATGCGATAGTTCCTCTTGAAAAAGGTGCTGTTCGTTCGGGACCGGGCAGATCAGACTGCCGAGGCGCCGCCGACGATTTCGGCGAGCTCCTGGGTGATCGCGGCCTGGCGGGCCTTGTTATAGATGAGCTGGAGCTCCTTGATGAGCTTGCCGGCATTGTCCGAGGCGCTCTTCATGGCGACCATGCGCGCCGCCTGCTCGCAGGCGATGTTCTCGACCACACGCTGGTACACGAGCGACTCGATATACCGCGTGAGGAGGTGGTCCATGACTTCCTTCGCCTCTGGCTCGTAGATGTAATCCCAGTGGGCGGGCAACGAACTGCTGTCCTGCGCCTTCAGCGGGACAAGTTGTTCGAGTGTCGGCTTCTGGGTCATCGAGTTCACGAAGTCATTGGAGGCCACGTAAATCTCGTCGATCGACTTGTCGATGTAGGCGTCGAGCATGATCTTGACCGCACCTATGAGCTGTTCTATGTGCGGCTGGTCGCCCAGCTTGCTCACCTGGCCGGTCACCTTGCCCCCGATGCGCTGGAAGAACTGCGCGGCCTTGCGGCCCACCGTGCAGAATTCGAACTCGACCTGTTCCCCCTGCCAGCGCTTGATCTGCTGGATGAGTTGCCGGAAGAGATTTGAATTCAGGCCACCGCACAGACCGCGGTCCGTAGAGACGACGATGACACCGACCCGACGGACCGGGCGCGACACCAGAAAGGGATGCCGGTATTCGGAATTGGACTCCGCGACGTGGGCGATCACATTGCGCATCTTCTCCGCATAGGGGCGTGTCGCCCGCATGCGTTCCTGCGCCTTGCGCATCTTGCTGGTGGCCACCATCTCCATCGCACGGGTGATCTTCTGCGTGTTTTGCACGCTTGCGATCTTGACCCGGATTTCTTTGCCTACGGCCATGGGGAGTTCCTTGGTTCAGGCTTTACCAGGTCTGGGTCTGCTTGAACTGGCTGATGGCTTCGTTCAAGGCCTTGTCGACATCCGCACCAAAGTCACCGGTATCGTTGATCTTCTTCATGAGATCAGCCTTGGCGCTGTTCATGTAGCCATGGAGCGCGGCTTCGAAGGGGCCGATTTTCTTCACTTCCACGTCATCCAGGAAGCCGCGGTCCACCGCGTACAGGGATACCGCCATTTCCGCCACGGACAGCGGGGAGTACTGCTTCTGCTTCATCAGCTCCATCACGCGCTGGCCGCGATCCAGCTGCTTGCGGGTGGCTTCGTCCAGATCCGAGGCGAACTGTGCAAAGGCGGCAAGCTCACGGTACTGCGCGAGTGCCAGACGGACGCCACCGCCAAGCTTCTTGATGATGGAGGTCTGGGCAGCACCACCCACGCGTGACACGGACAGACCGGCGTTGATCGCAGGCCGGAAGCCCGAGTTGAACAGGTTGGTCTCGAGATAGATCTGACCGTCGGTGATGGAAATCACGTTCGTCGGCACGAACGCCGACACGTCGCCAGCCTGGGTCTCGATGATGGGAAGTGCCGTCAGGGAGCCGGTCTTGCCCTTCACCTTGCCGTTCGTCTCGCGCTCCACATACTCCTCGTTCACGCGCGCGGCTCGTTCCAGCAGGCGGGAGTGGAGATAGAACACGTCACCCGGATAGGCTTCGCGGCCCGGTGGGCGGCGCAGCAGCAGGGACACCTGGCGGTAGGCCCAAGCCTGCTTGGTCAGGTCGTCATAGATGATGAGGGCGTCCTGGCCGGAATCGCGGAAGTATTCGCCCATCGCACAGCCCGAGTAGGGGGCGATGTACTGGAGTGCGGCCGATTCGGAGGCGCTGGCAGCAACGATGATTGTGTGGTCCATCGCACCGTGCTCTTCGAGCTTGCGAATCACGTTGTTGATCGAGGAAGCCTTCTGCCCGATCGCAACGTAGATGCATTTGATGCCGGTGCCCTTCTGATTGATGATCGCATCGACCGCGACCGCGGTCTTGCCGGTCTGGCGGTCGCCGATGATCAGTTCGCGCTGACCACGACCCACCGGCACCATGGCGTCGATGGATTTCAGTCCGGTCTGCACGGGCTGAGACACGGATTTGCGCCAGATCACGCCCGGAGCAATCTTCTCGATGGGAGAAGAGAGCTGGGTTTCCACCGGGCCCTTGCCGTCAATCGGCTGGCCCAGGGCATTCACCACGCGGCCAAGCAGGGCGTCGCCCACGGGCACTTCAAGGATTCGCTTGGTGCAGCGGACGACATCCCCTTCGCGGATGTGCTGGTACTCACCCATGATCACCGCACCGACCGAATCCTGCTCCAGGTTCAGTGCGAGGCCAAAGGTATTGCCGGGAAACTCGATCATCTCGCCTGCCATCACGTCTGACAGGCCGTGAATACGCGCAATACCATCGGACAGGCTGACCACAGTGCCCTCGGTGCGGGCCTCCGTCGCCAGGTCGAACTCGTGAATCTTCTTCTTGATGAGTTCGCTGATTTCAGTAGCGCTGATTTGCATGCGATGTCCTCGTTCCTGCCGTTGGCGGGGTCTTCCTGAGACCCGCGCCGCACAGGCTCATTTCCAATTGAATAGGTTTGCCAGCTGGTCAAGGCCGCCTTTCAGCGACAGGTCAAATACGGAATCACCCACGCGAACCACGGCGCCTCCGATGAGGTTCTGGTCCACACGCTGGCGGATTCGCACCTCGCGACCCAGTCTTCGCTGCACCGCTTGTGCGATACGCGTTTCCTGTTCTGCGGCAAGGGGATAGGCCGTCACGATCTCGGCATTCGCGAAATTTTCGGCATCCGCACGGTGCCGCTCGAACAGTTCAGCAACTTCGCCAGCCACACCCAAGCGCTGCGCACTGCTCAGGACCTTGACGAAATTGCGGAAGGTATCGCCAAAACGACTCCCCGCAATGTCAAGGATCGCCTCGGCCAGACGGTCCCGGCCCACTCTGGGATTGTTGATCAGCCGACGCATTTCCTCGTCCGCAACCAACGCCGCCAGATAGGCCAGCGCATCGGACCAGGCGCTCAGGGTGCCTTCCGCCCGCGCTTGTTCGTAGGCAGCTTGCGCATAGGGTCTTGCGACCGTGAGGTTCTCTTGCATCTGTCTGCTTTCGCCTAAAGTCGCGCGCTGAGTTTTTCCAGCACTTCGCGATGCCGTTCGGCATCGACTTCGCGCATCAGGACCTGCTCCGCTCCGGCGAGGGCCAGTGCCGCAACCTGTCCGCGGAGTGCTTCACGGGCCTGCTGGACCTCCTGCGCGATCGCCGCCTGGGCCGAGGCGATCTGGCGCTCGCCTTCCGCCTTTGCGGTGGCACGGGCCTGCTCGATCATCTCGTCAGAGCGTTTTTGCGCGTTTGCCACCAGCTCCTGACTCTGCTGCTTGGCGCCGTTGAGCACTTCCTGTGCGCGGCTCTGTGACTGGGCCAGCTGCTGCTGGCCCTGATCCGCGGCCGCGAGTCCATCCGCAATCTTTTTCTGGCGCTCTTCCACCGCTTTCATCAGCGGTGGCCACACGAAGCGTGCGGTAAACCAGATAAAAATCGCGAACGAGACGGCCTGCGAGATCAACGTGAAATTGATATTCATCGTTGCAGTATCCCCGTCGCTGGAGGTCTGGAAGCGGTTTCTGGCTTAGCCCGAAACTGCCGCGAGGAGCGGATTGCCGAACGCGAACAGCATCGCGATACCCACCGCGATGATGAAGGACGCGTCAATCAGACCAAGGAGCAGGAACACTTTGGCCTGGAGCTGGGGAATGAGCTCAGGCTGACGGGCAGCACCTTCGAGGAAACGCGAGCACATCACGCCCACACCGATACACGCACCAAGCGCGCCCCCTCCGATCATGATGCCGATACCGATACCGGTATGAGCCTGGATCATCGCCAGAAGCTGTAAGCTTTCCATTTCCCTTTCCTTTCTTGCCAGGTAGAACGTTAGTCAATAAAACGATGTCAATGGCCTTCATGCGCCATTGCGATGTAGACGACCGTCAACATCATGAAAATGAAGGCCTGCAGTCCGACGATCAGGATGTGGAAGATGGCCCACCCTGCCGAGAGGATTCCTCCGAAGATCGTCCCTGCAACACCCGTCGCGGCCCACAGGCCGAGCAGCATGAAGATGATTTCACCGGCATAGATGTTGCCGTAGAGCCGGAGACTGTGGGAAAGCGGCTTGGAGACGTACTCAACAAGGTTGAACAGGAAGTTGAAAGGCCAGAGTACGGGATTGCCACCAAACGGGGCGCAGAACAGTTCGTGAATGAACCCCCCGATACCCTTTACCTTGATGGCGAAGAAAATCATCAGGAACCAGACGGTCAGGGCGAGAGCAAAAGTGGTATTCACGTCGGCCGTGGGAACCGAGCGCCAGTATTCCAGCCCCAGCACGTGCTTGTAGATGAGGGCCATGATGTCGATGGGCAGGAAATCCATGGCGTTCATGAAGAACACCCAGACGAATACCGTGAGTGCGAGAGGCGCGATGAAGCGAAGATCGCCGTGGAAGATGCTTCTGGCCTGGTCGTTCACGAATTCCACCAGGAGCTCGACGAATGCCTGGCGTTTGTTCGGCACGCCGGACGTGGCCCCACTGACCACCCAGGCCAGGAAGCCGAAGGTAAGAATTCCCAGAACCACTGAGGTAACGACCGTATCCAGATGCCAGGTCCAGAAAGGCGTCTCGCCGGCCTGCGCGTTGAACGTCAGGTGGTGCTTGATGTAGCCGGTAGGTGTCAGCTCGTGTCCGGTGGCCATTTGGTACTGCGCTCAACTATCGCTTGTTCGAGTTCTGCCAGGGTGGGTTTCGGACCCTTCCCGCCTCAGCTGTCCCGCGTGAACCACACGGCCAGCCATTGTCCTTTCAGTGCCAGGAAAACCCCTGCTACCAACGCCGGCCACACGATTGCATGGCCCAGCACCCTCGCCGTGATGAACAGCAATGCGATGATTGCACCCAGCTTCAGCGATTCGCCCACCATGAAGGTAGCGGCTGACAGCGCGCGAACGATGCGCGCTTTCGACCAGAGGTAGAGCGACAGCAGTGCATTCGGCACTGCCACGGCCACGCCCCCGAAGATCAGTGACACCGCAGCACGCGTGCTGAACAGCGCGGCGCCCAGGCCAGCCACCATCACGATACCGAGCTGCAACCCGATGGTGATGAGCAACGTCCGATGCCAGCCGATGTCACTCATGGCGCGCCTTGGAGCGCGTCACTTTGCAGTGCAATAAGCCAAGGATGCAGGATTGTAGAGAGATCTGTTTGCACGCGTCAAATACCAGAGCATGAACTGCAGCCGGGGCTCCCGGACGGATTGATCGAGGTCAATTCGATCAGCGGATGTGGGCCAGAATCCCGTCGAGTTCGTCGAGTGAGTTGTACCGGATAACGAGTTCGCCCTTGCCCTTGCGGCCGTGCTTGATGGTGACCGCGGCACCCAATCGCTCGCCGAGATCGGCCTCCAGCTTCTGGACATTCGCATCGGGCTTCGGCGGTGTCCTGCCCTGCGGTCCACCCTCCAGCGACTGGCGAACCAGTCGCTCGGTTGCGCGCACCGAAAGGCCCCGCTCTGCTACCAACCGGGCAAGGCGCGCCTGCTCTGCGCCCTTGACCGCGAGCAAGGCCCGGGCATGGCCCATTTCCAGCGCACCCTCTTCGAGCAGTCGCCGGGCATCCACACCGAGCTCCAGCAGGCGTAACAGATTGGACACCGCTGCCCGCGAGCGGCCGATGGCCGCTGCCACCTCCTGGTGCGTCATGCCGAATTCGGTGAGAAGCCGTTGCAAGGCCTGGGCCTCTTCCAGCGGGCTCAGTTGCTCACGCTGGATGTTCTCGATGATCGCGAGGCTCATCACTGTACGGTCAGGCACCGCGCGCACGATGGCAGGCAGTTCGGTCAGGCCGGCAAGCTGCGCTGCACGCCAGCGGCGTTCACCCGCGATCAGCTCATAGCGCCCACCCTCGCCCAAGGCCCGCACGAGTACCGGCTGGATGAGGCCCTGCGCCTTGATCGAATCCGCCAGTTCCTGCAGCGCTTCCGGGTGAATGGTCAGCCGCGGCTGGTATTTGCCGCGCTGAATCAGGTCCACGGGCAGCAGCCGCAGGGTGTCTCCCTGGCTTTCGTCGGGCGTGGGTTTTTCGGCGCCTATCCCGAGCAGGGCATCGAGCCCCCTGCCGAGGCCACGTTTCTTGTTCACGCTGGATTTTCCCGTTTCATGTGGAGACTGCGGTGCGCGGCGATGTCTCCTCCCGCCGCAGCATCTCGCCGGCCAAGGCCAGATAGGCCATCGCTCCACTGGAAGACTTGTCGTAGAGCAATGCCGGCAGGCCATGGCTGGGAGCCTCGGCCAGACGCACGTTGCGGGGGATGACGGTCTGGTAGACCTTTTCGCCGAAGTGCTGGAGCAGTTGCTGGGAAACCTGGCTGGCGAGATTGTTGCGGGGGTCGAACATGGTCCGCAGGAGCCCCTCGATGTGCAGCCTCGGGTTCAGGATGCGGCGGATTTTTTCCACGGTGTCCATCAGGGCGGAGACCCCTTCCAGCGCGAAGTATTCGCACTGGGTGGGGATGATCACGCCTTCGGCCGCAACCAGCGCGTTGACGGTCAGCATGTTGAGCGAGGGCGGGCAGTCGATGATCACATACGCGTAATCGCTCAGCACCGGCTCCAGCGCCATGCGCAGACGCAGTTCGCGCCCGATTTCTTCCAGCAGGCCGACTTCCGCGCCGGTGAGGTCGCTGTTGGCCGGCAGGAGGTCATAGCCGGCTTCCGCCGCCGGGAGGCGCGCCTCCGCCACGCTGGCGCCATTGAGCAGCACGTCGTAGCTCGACAGTTGCAGTTGGTGCTTGTCCACCCCGCTGCCCATCGTGGCATTGCCCTGAGGATCCAGATCGACCAGCAGCACGCGGCGCCGGGTGGCTGCGAGCGAGGCGGCGAGATTGACGCTGGTGGTGGTTTTTCCCACCCCACCTTTCTGGTTGGCGATCGCGAAGACCTTGGCCATGCGAAGTCCTGGGCTCTCTGGAATGTAGGCTCGCCAGGGGGGATTTTTCGCCGTTGGCGGCGTTCTGGCGGGCCGGATTATGGCACAAACCCGGGCCGGTCCCTCAGGCCGACCCGGAACCAGGACGCAACTCCACCAGGCACCGCGTATCGCGCCCTTGCACCTGCAGTGGATGCACGTTGACCCGGTAGGCAGCGGCCCACCGCGCGGCAAGCTCATCCTCGGGAATGCGTCCCTTCATGGCCAGCAGGCGGCCAACGGGTGTCTGCAGGTGGCGAGTCGAGTCCACGAAGCTCTCCAGTGAGGAGAGCGCCCGACAAATCAGGACCTCCGGGAGTGCGGCCGGCTGCCACTCTTCCACTTTGAGGTTGATGACCCGCACACGCGGCAAGTCCAGATCAATCACACACTGCTGCAGAAAGCGGGCACGCTTGGCCCGTGGCTCCACCAGGGCGATTTCCAGCTCCGGCCGGATACAGGCGATGACGAGTCCCGGCAGGCCCGCGCCGCTGCCGATATCGGCCAAGGGTGCGTCCCCAATCCACGGCAAAATCGCGAGGCAATCCGCGATGTGCTCGGCAACGAACACCGACTCATCCGGCGCACCGGTGAGATTGGCGAGGCGCTGCCACTTGAAGACCAGCGCCACATAGCGATCCAGTCTGGTCAACGCCTCCTCGGGCAGCGCGAGACCCAGTGCGACAGCCGCCGCCCGAATCGCATCCAGAGGCACCACTCAGCCGGCCGCCACGCGCCGATCCCCGCGCTTCAGGTGCACGAGAAGCAGGGAGATGGCGGCAGGAGTCACGCCGGAGATGCGTGCCGCCTGCCCCAGGGTGTGGGGGCGATGGCTGGAAAGCTTGGCCACAATCTCATTGGAGAGGCCGCGCACCTGACGGTAATCGAAGTCCTGCGGCACGGTGGTGTCCCCGTGTCGACGGGCCCGCTCGATCTCTTCATCCTGGCGTGCGAAGTAACCGCTGTACCGTGCATGGATCTCGAGTTGTTCGATCACGGCAACGTCGGTGACGCCGGGGCCTGCACCGGGCAGGTTCATCAGTGCGGCATAGTCCACCTCGGGGCGCCGCAGCAGCTCGGCCAGACTCTGCTCCTTGCGCAGTGCCTGGCCCAGTACCTCGGTGGCCACGTCGGCCGGCAACCTGTCCGGACTCATCCAGGTGGCCTCAAGACGCCGCTGCTCGACCTCGAAGGCATCCCGCTTGCGTTCAAAATGTGCCCAGCGCACGTCGTCCACCAGACCCAGGGCACGCCCCTGGGGCGTGAGGCGCAGATCGGCATTGTCTTCACGCAGGCGCAGCCGGTATTCGGCCCGGCTCGTGAACATTCGATAGGGCTCGGTGGTCCCGCGGGTGACCAGATCATCAATCAGGACCCCGATATAAGCCTCCTCCCGCCGCGGATACCAGGGTGACCGATCCTGCACCCGCAGGGCGGCATTGACGCCCGCCACCAGGCCCTGCGCAGCCGCTTCCTCGTAACCGGTGGTGCCATTGATCTGGCCTGCAAAGAACAGTCCCTTGATCGATCGGGTCTCAAGCCAAGGCATGATTTCCCGGGGATCAAAGTAGTCATACTCGATGGCGTATCCGGGCCGGGTGATATGTGCGCACTCGAAGCCACGGATCGACCTCATCAGCGCCCACTGGATGTCGAAGGGCAGACTGGTCGAAATCCCGTTGGGGTAGACCTCGCGGGTCTGCAGGCCTTCCGGCTCGACAAAAATCTGGTGCGCCTCGCGACCGGCGAAGCGCATGACCTTGTCTTCAACCGACGGACAGTACCGCGGCCCGGTGCTCTCAATCTGTCCGTTGTACATGGGTGAGCGGTCTATGCCCTGGCGGATGATTTCGTGGGTCTTCTCGTTGGTCTGTGTGATGTGGCAGACGGTCTGGCGCGGATGCTGCGCCGGATCACCAAGATGGGAGAACACCGGTTCCGGCGTGTCGCCCGCCTGGGCTTCAAGCACCGCGTAGTTGATGGTGTTGCCGTCCAGTCGCGGCGGCGTTCCCGTCTTGAGGCGCCCCGCCGGCAATTGCCGCTCGCGCAGGCGCGCCGACAGACGGTTGGCCGGCGGCTCTCCCGCCCTGCCCGCCGCGTAGGTGGCATCCCCCACATGTACCAGCCCACCGAGGAATGTGCCCACGGTCAGCACCACGGTAGGCGCAGAGAAGATGAGCCCCGCCTGCGTGACCACCCCGCAGACCCGATCACCTTCCACCACCAGATCGTCACAAGCCTGCTGGAACAGTTGCAGATTGGGCTGGCGCTCGAGCGCATCACGAATGAATGAGCGATAGAGAGCACGATCAATCTGTGCACGCGTGGCACGGACAGCCGGCCCCTTGCTGGCGTTCAGTCGCTTGAAATGGATTCCACAGTGGTCGGCAGCCACCGCCATGATGCCGCCCAGCGCATCAATCTCGCGCACCAGATGGCCTTTGCCGATGCCGCCGATCGCGGGATTGCAGGACATGGCGCCTAGCGTTTCGATGCTGTGGGTGAGCAGCAAGGTGCGCGCGCCCATGCGCGCACTCGCCAGCGCGGCCTCGGTGCCAGCATGCCCGCCGCCAACCACGATCACATCGAATGTCTCGGGATATCGCATGACGTCCAGTCCGGTTGCGTCTCTTTGGGGGTGCAAGGATAACTGCCACCCCGCCCCCCTCCAACATCGGCGGCAGGCTGCGCCAGGCAGTCACGTCCGCCTCCTTCATATGCGTTTCAGCGCCCTTGAAACCCGAAACTTTCGGCCACACCTGTGGTCTTTGCGCGTGGTTGACGGGTCCCGGACGCTGTGAAAGATTGCCCGCGGCCTCGGGATCCCGGGTGAAATGAGAGGGAGAAAAGATATGGAAAACCTGATCGAGGTTTCCGATCTGCACAAGCGGTTCGGCAGCCTGGTCGCGGTGGACGGCGTTTCGATGAAAGTCGCGAGAGGCGAGGTTCTGGGCTTTCTAGGCCCCAACGGTGCCGGCAAATCCACCACCATGAAGATGATCACGGGATTCCTGGCCCCGGATTCGGGCAGTGTGCGGATTTCCGGGCAGGAACTCGGCGCCAATCCCATCGCAGCCAAGTCGCGTATCGGCTACCTGCCGGAAGGCGCGCCCGCCTACGGCGAAATGACGCCTGCGACCTTCCTCGACTTCATCGGCGACATCCGCGGCCTCGCGCCGGCCAGCAAACAGGCTCGCATCCGTGAGGTCGTGGCCAAGATTCACCTCGAAGGCGTGCTCCACCAGACCATCGAGACGCTGTCCAAGGGCTTCAAGCGCCGGGTGGGTCTCGCGCAGGCCATCCTCCACGACCCCGAAATCCTAATCATGGATGAGCCCACCGATGGCCTCGACCCCAACCAGAAGCATGAGGTGCGGCAGCTGATCCGCGAAATGTCCCCGCACAAAGCCATCATCATCTCCACCCACATCCTGGAGGAGGTCGATGCCGTGTGCACACGTGCCGTGATCATCGCGAAAGGCAAGCTGCTGTTCAGCGGCACCCCGCCGGAACTCGCCGCGCGCTCGGCCTTCCATAACGCGGTCACGCTGTCCGTTCCGGCCGCGATGGTCGATGCCGTCGAAAAGTCCCTGCGCGCCATGCCCGGCGTGGCGGGCCTCGAGCAGGGCGTCGGCAGCGACGACCATCTCCGCCTGACCGTGCTCCCGAAGTCCGGGGAGACGTTGTTCCCGCGGATTCGCCAAGCTGCGGATGACGCGGGTTGGCCGGTGCGGGAAATGTTCGTCGAAGGAGGCCGGCTCGACGAAGTGTTTCGCTCCATCACCACCAGCACGGCCGCCAGCGCCGGAGGCCATCGCTCATGAATCGCATCGGAACCCTCATGCGCCGCGAGTTCCGCGGTTACTTCGCCACGCCGGTCGCTTATGTGTTCATCGTGATCTTCCTGTTCCTGGCCGGCATCTTCACCTTCTATGTCGGCAATTTCTATGAGCGCAACCAGGCGGATCTGGAGCCCTTCTTCCGCTACCTGCCCTGGCTCTACATGCTGCTCATCCCGGCGATCTCGATGCGACTCTGGTCGGAGGAACGCAAGAGCGGGACGATCGAGTTGCTGATGACCCTGCCGGTCTCACTGGCCGATGCCGTGCTCGGAAAGTTCCTCGCCGCGTGGCTCTTCACGGCACTGGCACTCGCACTGACCTTTCCGCTGTGGCTGACGGTCAATTATCTGGGGGATCCTGACAACACCGTGATCGCGGCCGGTTATCTCGGCAGCCTGCTGATGGCCGGAGGCTTTCTCGCCATTGGTTCGTGCGTCTCGGCACTGACCCGCAATCAGGTCATCGCCTTTGTCATCAGCTTCGTGATCTGCTTTGCCTTCAACCTGAGCGGGTTTCCCATCGTGCTCGATTTCTTCCGGGCCTGGGCGCCAGCCGTGATTGTGGACACGATCAGCTCCTTCAGCTTCCTCACCCACGCAACCTCGATCCAGAAAGGGGTGATCGATCTGCGGGACATCGTGTTCTTCACTTCCCTGATCGGCTTCTTTCTTTACGCCAACATGCTGGCCATAGACGCCAGAAAGAGCAGTTGACCATGAATCGCACCCAGATCCTGTACAGCTTCCTGGTGGCACTGGCGCTTTTCGTCGGCATCAACATCATCGCCAACGAGACACTCACTTCGCGCCGCCTGGATCTCACCAGCAATAAACTGTTCACCCTCTCCGAGGGCAGCCGGAACATCGTCCGGCGCATCGATGAGAAAGTGACCTTGCGGCTTTATTTTTCCGCCCGGCAGTTCGCGGACATCCCGCAATTCCTGACCCACGGCAAGCGCGTGCGCGATTTGCTCGAGGAATACGTGGCGGCGAGTGATGGCCGACTCGAATTGCTGGTGATCGAGCCCGAGCCGTTCTCCGAGGCGGAAGATCAGGCCGTCGGTTATGGCATCCAGCAGCTGCCGATCAGCGCTTCGGGGGACATGGGCTATCTGGGTCTGGTCGGCACCAATGCCACCGACGAAGAGCTCGCGATCCCGCTTCTGAGCCCGGAGCGTGCAGACGCGGTGGAGTACGAAATCACCAAACTCATCTACAACCTGGCGAATCCGACCAAGCGGGTGATCGGCCTCATCTCGGACCTGCCGGTCATGGGTGGCGCACCGGATCCCCAGACCGGCCAGCCGGCACGCGCCTGGACCAGCCTTGAATTCATGCAGGAATTCTTCGAGGTCAAGGTGCTGGAGCGCGAGATCGCCACCATCGACAAGGACATCGATACCCTGCTGGTCATCCACCCCAAGGATCTGCCGCGCAAGACACTCTACGCCATCGACCAGTTCGTGCTCGGCGGCGGCAAGGCGATGGTGTTCGTCGATCCCATGGCGGAAGAGGACAGGCCCGTGCAGGACCCCAACAATCCCATGGTGATGCCGCGCATCGATTCCGGCCTGCCTGAGCTCTTCGCCAAATGGGGTCTCGCCATGGCACCGGACGAGGTGGTGGGGGATCTCGAAGCCGCCGTGCGGGTTTCCGTCAACAGCGGTCGCGGCCCGCGGGAAGTGAACTATCTACCGTGGCTGCAACTCATGGGAGACCGACTCAACCGCGATGACTTCGTCACCAATGAGCTGAAATCGGTCAATGTGGGCTCGGCCGGCATACTCGAGGCAATCAAGGATTCGTCGACGCAGTTCACGCCGCTGCTGAAGACCGGCCCCCAGTCGGGTGCGATTACCCGCGAAGCCATCATGTTCGTGCGAGATCCAGCCGGCCTGCTCCAGAACTTCAAGGCCGACAAGCCTGACAGCGTCATCGCGGCCCGCATCACGGGTGAGGTGGAGACGGCCTTTCCGGACGGCGCCCCGCTGGACGAGCAGGACAAGCGCGGCCCCGGAAATCCGGATCACCTCGCCAAATCCAGGGGGACGGTCAATCTCATCGTGGTGGCGGATACCGATCTGCTCGCCGACAGATTCTGGGTGCGCATGCAGCGCTTCCTGGACATGCAGGTGCCCAATCCCTTCGCCAACAATGCGGACTTCCTGATCAACGCGATCGACAACCTCGGTGGCAATGACGACCTCATCAGCTTGCGCAGTCGCGGGGACTATGCGCGGCCCTTCCAGGTGGTCGAGCAGATCAAGCGCGAGGCGGAGGCCGCCTACCGCGATGAGGAACAGGCACTGCAGGCCAAGCTCAAGGAGACCGAGACCAAATTGCAGGAGCTACAGACCCGCACCGAAGGCAACGCGGAAACGATCCTGAGCCCGGAGCAGCGCAAGGAAATCGAACTCTTCAGGGCGGAGCAGATCAAGACGCGCAAGCAGCTCAGGGCCGTGCAGCATGACTTGCAGAAGAACATCGAGCAGTTGGGGACTCGGCTAAAGTTTCTGAACATCGGGGCTATTCCCTTGCTGCTGTCCCTGTTCGTCATCGGTGCCGCCATCGTGCGTACGCGCCGCGCCGGAGGGGAGTGAACGCCATGCACAAGCGCCTACCCATGATGCTGGTCGTGGCCCTCCTAGTGGGAGGAGTGGCCTGGTATGTCTCGCAGCAGAAGAGCCCCACCATGGAAGTCGCGAGCTCGCTGCTGCTGCCGGGCCTGATGGATCGCCTGAATGACACGTCGAAAATCGTGGTGGAGTCACGCGACGGAAGCGTGACCATCGTGCATGAGGGTGGGCAGTGGAAGGTCGAGGAGTTCGGTGGTTACCCCGCCAAACCGGAACGGGTGCGCCAACTCCTGTTCCAGCTCGGCGAGCTGCGCATCGTCGAGCGCAAGACGGCCAAGGCCGAGAATTTTCCGCAACTGGAGGTGGAGGACAGGACCTCACGGGATGCGGCTTCACGTGCCGTCAAGGTGCTGGACGACAAGGGCGAGCCGTTGGTCGATCTGCTCGTCGGCAAGAGCCGGCCCGCCAGAGCCATGAATCCGCCCGGGCACTATGTCCGGCGGGCAGGCGAGCCGAATGCCTGGCTGGTGGAGGGGGAGCTTGCGCCCGGCGGCCAGCCTACGGAATGGATCGAAACGAGCGTGGTGGATTTGCCTGTGGATCGAGTGCGCCAGGTCAACATCACGCCGACTGGCGAGAAGACCATCGTGGTCAACAAATCGAGCCCCGAGGTACAACTCTTCTCGCTGGCGGAGGTGCCAGCGGGTTTCGAGGTCCGCGCGCGCGCCACCGTGTCGAGCATGGGGGGCCTTTTGCTCGATGCAAGGCTGGAGGGTGTCCTGCCTGCGGCCCGCTTCGCGGATCAGCAGCCCACCGCGACGGCCGTGGTGGAAACTTTCGATGGGCTCAGCGCCACAGTGCGGCGTTTCGAAAACAAGGGCGAGGGTTTTCTCACCCTGGAATTCGCGCACACGCCCGACCGCGTGGTGGCCCCGGTGCCTCCTCCCTCGGATGCGCCCAAGCCGAAGGAAATGAATGAAGGTCCGGCACCCGCCGGGCTCAAGAAGCCGGAAGAAGTGGCAGAGGAAGTGGAGGCACTGAATGCCCGCGTGCAAGGCTGGGCTTATCGCTTGCCCGACTACAAGACGCGCCTGCTCGAGAAGAAGCTGGATGACCTGCTGAAGAAGAAGGACTGAGGCCGGCTGCGGCAGGACAGGCTCGGCCCCCTGCCGCTATACTTGCGGGCCTCTCCAGTGACTCACAGCGCAGGTCCATGGCCGTAGCAAGAAACCCGGGCAAGGCCCTGAGCCCGCACTCCCCCACCACTTTCCAGGAACTCATCTTCCGGTTGCAGGCCTTCTGGGCCGCGCGTGGATGCGTCATTGCGCAACCCTACGACATGGAGATGGGGGCGGGCACTTTTCATCCGGCCACCTTCCTGCGCGCAATCGGCCCGGAACCCTGGCGCGCGGCCTATGTGCAGCCCTCGCGGCGGCCCACGGACGGGCGGTACGGTGAAAACCCCAACCGCCTGCAGCATTACTACCAGTTCCAGGTCATCCTGAAACCCTCTCCGCCGGATCTCCAGGATCTCTATCTGGCCTCGCTCGGTGAGCTCGGAATCGATCCCAGGCAGCACGATGTGCGCTTCGTGGAGGACAACTGGGAATCGCCCACCCTGGGCGCCTGGGGTCTGGGTTGGGAGGTGTGGCTGAACGGCATGGAGATCACCCAGTTCACCTACTTCCAGCAGGTGGGAGGTATCGATTGCCGCCCGGTCTCGGGCGAGATCACCTATGGGCTGGAACGCATCGCGATGTACCTGCAAGGTGTGAACTCGGTATACGACCTCAGCTGGAGTGAACATCCCGAGCTCCGTGTCAGTTACGGCGATGTCTATCACCAGAACGAAGTGGAGATGTCGACCTACAACTTCGAGCAGGCCAACACGGAGATCCTGTTCGACTGGTTCAATCGTTGCGAAGCGGAAGCGACTCGACTCATCGAGAGCGGGTTGCCCCTGCCGGCCTACGAAATGATGGTGAAGGCCTCACACACCTTCAATCTGCTGGATGCTCGCCGCGCCATCTCGGTTACCGAGCGCCAGCGATACATCCTGCGCGTGCGCACGCTCGCCCGGTCGATTGCCGAAGCCTATTTTGCCGCGCGTGAAGCTCTGGGCTTTCCCATGCTGGCACAGGAAGGACCGGCGCGATGAACGCCCATGATTCGCAGCGCGCCGATTTTCTCGTCGAAATCGGCACCGAAGAACTTCCGCCGAAGGCACTGAAGACCCTTTCACAACGCTTCACCGCGGAGATTTCCCAGCGCTTGGCACAGGCGGGACTGACGGCCGGGGAAGTCGAGGGTTTCGCTTCTCCGCGCCGGCTCGCCACACTGGTACACGGGCTGATGCTGAATCAACCCAGCCAGGGGTTGGAACGCAAGGGTCCCGCTCTTTCCGCCGCGTTCGGCAAGGATGGCCAGCCAACACCGGCCGCGCTCGGTTTTGCGCGCTCCTGCAATGTGGAGTTCAGCGCACTGGAGCGCATGGCAACCGACAAGGGTGAATGGCTGGTCTATCGAGCCATTCAGGTGGGCCGGCCCACCCGCGAGCTGCTGCCCGGCCTGGTAGAGGCCGCCCTGGCTGCCTTGCCCATCCCGAAGCGCATGCGCTGGGGTGCAGGAACCGAGGAATTCGTGCGCCCAGTGCACTGGGTCGTGATGTTGCTGGGGCATGAGGTGGTCGATGCGGAGATTCTTGGAATCCAGAGCGGTCGGGAGACCCGCGGGCATCGCTTCATGGGCGAGGGACGGCTCGCGCTTGAGCGCGCGGCCGACTATGCCCCGCGCCTAGAGCAGGAAGGCCGGGTGGTCGCGGACTTCGCACGGCGGAGGGACCGCGTGGCGACCCTCGTGCGGGAGGCAGCGCAGGCACAGGGCTGCCAGGCCATCCTGAATGAAGAGCTGCTGGACGAAGTCACGGCATTGGTGGAATGGCCGGTACCGGTGGTCGGCACCTTCGAGCCCCATTTCCTCACCGTGCCACGCGAAGCTCTCATCGCCACCATGCAGGGCAATCAGAAGTACTTCCCGCTGCAATCGACCGAGGGCGCGCTGCAGAACCGCTTCATCACGATTGCCAACATCGAGAGCCCGGTGCCGGACATGATTCGGGACGGTAACGAGCGAGTCATCCGTCCCCGCCTCAGCGACGCGTCGTTCTTCTACGACAAAGATCGCAAGACACCGCTGGCAGCACGCTGCGCTCAGCTCGCGTCGATCGTGTTCGAACGACGGCTGGGTTCGCTGAAGGACAAGTCAGACCGCGTGATGCATCTCGCCATGGACATGGCGCCGGCCTTTGGCGCCGACCCTGCGGAGGCGGCGCGCGTCGCGCAACTCTCGCGCTGCGATCTGGTCACCGAAATGGTGGGTGAATTCCCCGAACTGCAGGGCACCATGGGCCGCTACTACGCGCTCCATGACGGCGAGCCGGCCGGGGTGGCCGAAGCCATCGGCCAGTTTTATCAGCCGCGTTTCGCCGGCGATGCCATCCCGGCCTCGCCACTCGGCCGGGCGGTGGCCTGTGCCGATCGGCTGGATACGCTGGTCGGAATTTTCAGTGTCGGCGGCGCACCCACCGGCGACCGCGACCCTTATGCGCTCAGGAGGGCCGCACTCGGCGTGCTCAGGCTGTGCATCGAAGGTGATGCGTCACTCGATCTGCAGCAGGCCCTGTCTGTTGCCGCGGCGACCGTGGGAGGTGATGCGGTAGCTCAGGTCACGCCGGTGTTCGAGTTCGCGCTCGAACGTGCCCGTGGCTATTTCCTGGAGCGCGGCTACCGGCAGGATGTCATCGAATCCGTATTGAGTACCCGCCCGACAGCCCCGCGTGATCTCGCGCGGCGGATCGCGGCTGTGGCGGAATTTACCGCATTGCCTCAGGCGACGGCGCTGGCTGCGGCTAACAAGCGCATCGCGAACATCCTGCGCAAGAATGACATGCCTCTGGAGGGCGCGGATTTCTCGGCCCTGTGCGAGGGTGAGGAGCTCGCGCTGGCGGCCGCCGTCACCGATATCAGCGCGGCTGGAACCGACCTGCTCGCGCGCGGCGACTACACGGCATGGCTCACCGCACTGGCCGGCCTGCACGATCCCGTCAACCGTTTCTTCGATGCCGTGCTGGTCATGGCAGAGGAGCCCGGCCTGCGCCTGGCGCGGCTGGCCTTGCTGAAACGCATTCACGGGATGTTCCTCCGGGTGGCCGACGTGGCGCTGATCAGCGGCTGACCCCAGCCACCCTCCCATGGGGCAACGCTTGCTGATCCTTGACCGGGATGGAGTCATCAACGAAGACTCGCCGGCCTTCATCAAGCACCCCGATGAATGGTTGCCGGTGCCGGGAAGTCTGCGGGCGCTTGGCGCTGCAACCCAGGCGGGCTTCAGGATCTGCATCGTTTCCAACCAGTCGGGGCTGGCGCGCGGGCTGTTCTCGATCGAGGACCTGCATCGCATCCATCGCAAACTTCTGCAGGAGGCCATGCATCACGGTGCCGTGGTGGATGGCTTCTTCTTCTGTCCGCACGGTCCCCGCCAGGGTTGTGAGTGCCGCAAGCCACAGCCCGGGCTGCTGCAGGCAGCCGCAGCGCGCAGTGGGCTCGAGCTCACCCATGCCGTGATGATTGGTGACCGTGCCAGCGACCTTGCCGCAGCCAATGCCGCCGGCGTACGTGCCCTGCTGGTCCAGACCGGACACGGTGCCGCCACCGCCGCCGCCCTGCCCGCCGAATCGACGGTTACGGTGTTCGCCGATCTGGCCGCCGCCATTCATGCGCTCTGTCACGAGGAAGCCCCATGACCGCCCTGCGTTCGATCCTCTTCTATCTAGGGATCGCTCCCTTCACGGTACTCTTCTGCCTGCTGGGCGTGCTCTTGCTGCCTCTACCCCGGCGCGCCCGCTACTACACCGTGATCCAGTGGTCGCGCGTGGCCTTGTGGTGGCTGCGCGTGTCCTGCGGGCTGCGCTGGCGGGTTCGTGGCATCGAGAACATTCCGGCCGAGGCGGGCGTGATTCTCTGCAAGCATCAATCGGCCTGGGAAACCATGTCGCTGCAATTTGTTTTTCCGCCTCACTGCCAGGTGGTCAAGCGCGAGTTGCTGTGGGTGCCTTTCTTCGGCTGGGGCCTGGCTTCGCTCAATCCCATCGCGATTGATCGCAAGGCAGGCGCCAAGGCCCTGCGGGCCGTGCTCAAAGAGGGCCAGAGAAGACTGGCCGAGGGCTGGTGGGTGCTGATCTTTCCGGAAGGCACGCGCGTGCCCGTGGACCAGCCCGGCAAATACTCGCCGAGTGGAGCGGCGCTTGCGGCCATGGCCGGACGCCCCATCATCCCCGTCGCCCACAATGCGGGACTTTTCTGGCGACGCCAGGCTCTGCGCAAGGATTCGGGTGTGATCGATCTCGTGATTGGCCCGCCCATCCTGCCCGATGGTCGCAGTGCCAATGAATTGACCCAGGCGGCGGAGGCCTGGATAGAGCAGACCTGCAGGCAGTTGCCTCCCTTCAGTGCTGATCGCGCCGAGGCCTCGAGCCTGCGACAACCCCATCCCTGATCCCAGCAAGGAGTATCGTCCCATGCAGCATGATTCCGGATCGCGCTATCCCCGCAGCCGCCCTCGCCGCATGCGGGCGTCGGAGTTTTCGCGCCGGCTGATGCGGGAAAACAGCCTCACCACCGATGATCTCATCTGCCCGGTGTTCGTGTGTGAAGGCAAGGACACCCGCGAGCCCATCGCCAGCATGCCGGGGGTGAGTCGGCTGAGCCTCGATGTGCTGGCACGCACCGCGCGCGAGTATCACGCCCTCGGCATCCCCGCGCTCGCGCTCTTTCCGGTGACGCCGCTCGAGCGCAAGACGCCGGATGGACGCGAAGCCTTCAATCCCGACGGGCTTGCCCAGCGCGCCATCAAGGCTGTGAAAGATGCAGTGCCGGAAATGGGCGTCATCACCGATGTCGCGCTCGATCCCTTCACGACCCATGGGCAGGACGGCGCCATCGATGATTCCGGCTACGTGCTCAATGACGAGACACTGCACATCCTGGTGCAACAGGCGGTGTCACAGGCCCGCGCGGGCGTGGACATCGTCGCGCCTTCGGACATGATGGATGGGCGGGTGGGCGCCATCCGCGACGCGCTGGAAAGCGAGGGCTTCGTCAACACGCGCATCCTCGCCTATTCGGCGAAATATGCCTCGGCGTTCTACGGCCCGTTCCGGGACGCAGTCGGCTCTGCATCCAACCTCGGCAGGGGCGGCAAGCAGACCTACCAGATGGATCCCGCGAACAGCGATGAGGCCTTGCGTGAAGTGGCCCTCGATATCGCAGAGGGCGCCGACATGGTGATGGTCAAGCCCGGGATGCCCTATCTGGACATCATCCGGCGCATCAAGGACAGCACCGGCATGCCGACGTTTGCCTACCAGGTGAGCGGCGAATACGCCATGTTCAAGGCCGTGGCGCAGGCAGGCTGGCTGGATGAGAAAGCTTCCGTCCTGGAAACCCTGCTCGCCTTCAAGCGGGCGGGTGCCGATGGCGTGCTCACCTACTTCGCACCGGACATCGCGCGCTGGCTTGCGGACTGAGGTCTGTCGGTTCAGACCTCCATCGCCAGCTCCTTGATCTTGCGCGTGAGCGTATTGCGCCCCCAGCCCAGCAGCCGCGCGGCATCATGACGCCGCCCCTGGGTCTGGGCCAGGGCGAACAGGATCATGGTGCGCTCGAATCTGGGCATCGCCTCATCCAGAATCGGCACCCGCGAGGAATGCATGTGCTGCTCGGCCCAGCGTCGGAGCGCGAGTTCCCAGTCGTCACCTGCGGTGCGCTCAGTGGCTGATCCGGCGGGCGCGTTTTCAAGCAGTTCACGCGGCAAATCCGCTTCCTCGATCAGCTGCCCAGGAGCCATCACGCTGAGGCGTCGGCAGACGTTTTCCATCTGGCGCACATTGCCCGGCCAGGAGTAGGTACGGAAGGCGGCAAGCGCCGCAGGCGAAAGACGCTTCGGTTCGATATCCACCTCCTGCGCGGTCACTCTCAGAAAGTGGCCCGCCAGTTCCGGGATATCTTCCTTGCGCTCGCGCAGGGGTGGCAGATGCAGGCGTATCACGTTGAGGCGATGAAAGAGATCTTCGCGGAAGACCCCGGCCTCCACGCGTTTTTCGAGATCCTGATGCGTGGCGGCAATCACGCGCACATTCACGTGCACCGGCTGATGCCCGCCAACGCGGTAGAAATCACCTTCGGCGAGCACGCGCAGCAGCCGTGTCTGCAACTCCGCAGGCATGTCGCCTATCTCGTCCAGGAAGAGCGTTCCGCCGTTGGCCTGTTCGAAACGGCCGGTCCGCTGGCCGGTCGCGCCGGTAAAGGCTCCTCGCTCGTGCCCGAACAATTCGGATTCCAGCAACTCGCGGGGGATGGCCGCCGTGTTGAGCGCGATGAAAGGCTTGTTGGCGCGAGGCGAGTGCCGGTGCAGGGCGCGCGCCACGAGCTCCTTGCCGGAGCCGGATTCACCCGTGAGCAGCACGGTCATGTTCGACTTGGACAGGCGGCCAATGGCGCGGAATACCTCCTGCATCGCCGGCGCCGAGCCAATGATGTCCGATCCCATGCCGATTTCGCCCGAGGGTTCGGGCTCGTGACCCGCCGCCGCTTCACGCGCCATGCTCACCGCACGCCGCACGATGGTGACGGCTTCATCCACGTCGAACGGCTTGGGCAGATACTCGAAAGCCCCGCCCTGAAAAGCGGCCACCGCCCGGTCCAGATCGGCGAAGGCGGTCATGAGAATCACGGGTACGTGACTGTGGAGGGTCTGCACAGCCTCCATCAGCTGCATTCCATCCATGCCCGGCATGCGGATATCGGTCACGATGGCTGCCGGGACCTCACGTTTGAGTTGCGCAAGCGCCCGGTCGGCGGAATCGAAGCACCGGGGGGAGAATTCGGCCTGGGATAGCGCCTTCTCGAGGACCCAGCGAATCGCGTGGTCGTCGTCGACAATCCAGACATCAACGGGTTTGGTCATACCGGATTCCTTACAGGTAACCAGACGGTGAAAACCGTGTTGCCGGGGACGCTGGAAAACTCAATGAGCCCTCCATGCCTCTGCACCAGGGATTGGGCAATCGGCAGGCCAAGGCCCGAGCCTTCGGCGCGACCGGAAACCATCGGAAAGAACACGCTGTCGGCAATTTCGGAGGGGATGCCCGGGCCGTCATCGATGATCTCGGTTTTGATCACCAGCCGATGCAGCTCCGTTCCTATGGTGTACTGGCGCTGGGCGCGGGTCCGCAGGGTGATGTTGCCCCCCTGGCCATTCAACGCCTGCACCGCATTGCGCAGCAGATTCAGATAGGCCTGCACCAACAAGTCGCGGTCGGCCAGCAGCGGCGGCAGACTGGGGTCATAGTCCCGCTTGATGTGGACCTTGGGCGATGCCTCGATTTCGACGACCTGTCGAACGTGCTCCAGAATCTCGTGGATGTTGCACAAAGTGGGTTGCAGTTGGGTCCGCGGCCCGAGCATCCGATCCACAAGTTTGCGCAGGCGGTCCACCTCGCCAATGATGATCTGCGTGTACTCCCGCTGCCTCGGGTCTGGCAGTTCACGCTCCAGCAACTGCGCGGCGCCGCGAATACCTCCCAGGGGATTCTTGACCTCATGGGCGAGACCACGCATCAGGGCGGTGCTGATCTGGTTCTGCAGCTGCCGGTTCTCTTCCGCCTGGATGCGCTGCTGGCGTTCGTTGCTGCTGAGTTCCAGCACCACCCCCGCCGGGGCGGCGCCTCCGCCCTGCCACCACGCCGAGAACATGCAGTCCACCTGGACGACCTCTTCGCTCCAGCGCAACAGCATGATGTCGCGTTCAGTGAAGGACCGGCCATCCTGAAGAATCTTCGCGGCCTCCTCGCGTATGCCCTCGTGCCAGGGAAAGAGTCGTTCCAGCGGCATGCCCCTGAGCTGGGTCGCGCTCGTCGCGATGAGGGCCTCCGCGGCAAGGTTTGCACCGCGCACTTTCAAGGCACCGTCCAGCACCACCACGGCAGTGGCGAGCTGGTTGAGCAGACTCTCTGCATCCTGCGCCTTGATCATGGGACGTTTCTGCTCCCGGCTTGCCATGTTTCCAGCGGTGCGGTGCGCGGAGCACACCGGCGCCCGTTCCTCCAATTGAATACCTGCTTTTTCACGATGCAGGATCCAGACCAGATCATCGACAGCGCAAACAGCCGTCGCCGAGCCGCCGCAGCGCCGCGCTGTCTCCCAAACGACAAGCCCCCGTTTCCGGGGGCTTGTCCTGCCTCATGAAGCGAGGTCCGGATCAACAGCTGTAGTACATGTCGAACTCGATCGGGTGCGGCGTCATCCGGAAGCGCGTGACGTCGGCCATCTTGAGTTCGATATAGGCGTCGATCATGTCGTCAGTGAACACACCGCCAGCCGTCAGGAACTCGCGATCCCTGTCGAGGTAATCGAGCGCCATGTCCAGCGAATGGCAGACCGTCGGGATGTGCTTCGCCTCTTCCGGTTCCAGATCGTAGAGATCCTTGTCCATCGCAGGACCCGAATCGATCTTGTTCTTGATGCCGTCCAGGCCCGCCATCATCATCGCCGCGAACGCGAGATAAGGGTTGGAAGCAGCGTCCGGGAAGCGGACTTCGATACGCCGGCCGCGCGGATTTGACACCCACGGAATGCGGATCGAGGCCGAACGGTTGCGGGCGGAATACGCCAGCATGATGGGCGCTTCGAAACCCGGCACCAGACGCTTGTAGCTGTTGGTGGACGAATTGGTGAAGGCGTTGATAGCCCGGGCGTGCTTGATGATGCCGCCGATGTAGTACAGCGCGGTGTCAGACAGCCCGCCGTAGCGATCACCCGCAAACAGGTTCTGGCCACCCTTGGCGATTGACTGGTGCACATGCATGCCGCTGCCGTTGTCGCCGACCAGCGGCTTGGGCATGAAGGTCACGGTCTTGCCGTAATTGCGAGCCACGTTGTGAATCACATATTTCATGATCTGCGTGGAGTCGGCACGTTTCACCAGGGTGTCGAAACGGGTGCCGATTTCACACTGGCCGGCAGTCGCGACCTCGTGATGGTGCACTTCCACGGGAATGCCCATCTGTTCCAGCACCGTGCACATTTCCGAACGTAGGTCCTGCGAGGAATCGACCGGAGGAACCGGGAAATATCCGCCCTTGATGCCCGGACGATGACCCGGGTTACCGCCTTCCATCTGCTTCTTGGAGGCCCAGTAGCCCTCGGTGGAATCAATCTCGTAGAAGCCGCCGCGCATCTCCTGCGACCAGCGTACGTCGTCGAAAATGAAGAATTCGGGTTCCGGGCCGAAGTAGGCGGTATCGCCCACGCCGGAAGCCTTCAGGTAGTCCTCTGCCCGCTTGGCGATGGAGCGGGGGTCACGGCCGTAGCCCTGACCGGTGGAAGGTTCCACGATGTCGCAGCGGATGATCAGGGTCTTCTCTTCGAAGAACGGATCCATCACCGCAGTGGTCGCATCGGGCATCAGGATCATGTCCGACTCGTGAATCCCCTTCCAGCCGGAGATGGACGAGCCATCGAACATCTTTCCGTCCTCGAACATGTCAGCGTCCATCTGATGGTGCGGAATGGTGACATGCTGATCCTTGCCCTTGGTGTCGGTGAAGCGAAGGTCGACGTAGCGGACCTCCTCGTCTTTGATGAGCTTCAACACGTTTTCGACTGACATTTGCTAACTCCTGGATCGCCTCTTGTTGAATCTGAATTCTGCTGGGTGGCTCGTACACGGGAGAAACGACCCGGTACGCACAAGGTCGGCCCACCCCGCGGGCGGTGTGGCCCGGGAGAGCCTGCAGCAACTCGGCCCGGCCGACTCGCTGATGACCCGGCCATCCCGTGGGCAAGATTTACTGAGCACGATACATGCCAGCGCTATCCCCTTGATCCAGAGGCCCCACCCACGGGGCGCGGCATTATATGCCCCAAAATCGAGCGAGATTGAATTTGTTCGCACAAAAAAGCAGCGTTTGCGCCGCCTGCGCCTCAGAAGGGTGCGGCACTCGGGGCCACGCCCCGAAAGCGCTCAGGGCAGTTGTCGCTCCGTACCGAACAGATCGGTCAGGCGTTCCCGGGGACGAATCTCGTGCAGGGTGTCCCCGTCCACGAGGACTTCCGGGGGGCGGGGGCGGGTGTTGTAGTTGGACGCCATCACGAAACCGTAGGCCCCCGCATTCATGAGCGCCAAGCAGGCGCCGGGTGTCAGGGACAATTCGCGCTCATGGGCGAGGAAGTCCGCGCTTTCGCAGACCGGACCCACGAGGTCGTAACAGGCTGCGACTGCCGAAGCGGCCGGTGCCTCCAGCAGTTCCACCCCATGCCATGCCTCGTAGAGCGCCGGACGGATCAACTCCGTCATGGCCGCATCACAGATGGCGAAATGCCGCGTCGGGGTCTGCTTCAGGTATTCAACCCGGGTCAGCAGCACCCCGGCATCTCCCACGATGGATCGGCCAGGTTCGATATGTATCTCGTAACGCTCCGGGATGGCGGACAGCACGCGCACATAGTCCGCGTGGGCAGGGGGTTCTTCGTCCCGGTAGCGGATGCCGAGTCCGCCGCCGAGGTCCAGATGCTCGAGCGTGATTCCCATGGCTTCGAGCTCGGCCGCAAGCGCCAGCACCCCGGCCACGGTGTCGGCGATGGGCGAGAGGTCGGTGAGCTGCGAGCCAATGTGGCAGGCGATCCCCTTGACTTTGATGCCGGGCAGTTCAGCGGCCTGACGGTAGAGCGCCGGCGCATCACGCATCGGAATGCCGAACTTGTTCTGCTCCAGGCCGGTGGAGATGTATGGGTGGGTGCCCGGATCCACATCAGGGTTGATGCGGAACGCAACGGGTGCCTCCACGCCTAGTTCTGCCGCTATGCCGGCGAGCCGCGAAAGTTCCGCAGCCGACTCCACGTTGATGCAGCCCACACCTGCGAGCAGCGCATCCTTGAGTTCATTGCGCGACTTGCCGACCCCGGAGAACACCAGATCCGCCCCCCTGGCACCCGCCGCCAGCACACGGGCCAGCTCTCCGCCCGACACGATATCGAAGCCGGATCCAAGCCGCGCCAGCAGATTGAGGAGTGCGAGATTGCCGTTGGCCTTGACGGCGTAATGGATGCGATGCGCACGGGTTCCGAACGCCGCATCGTAGGCATGCCAGTTGGCTTCCAGTCTGGCGCGGGAATAGACATAGCAAGGCGTCCCGAATCTGTCGGCGATGTCAGAGAGAGGAACGGCCTCGACCATCAGCCGGCCGTGTGCGCGATGAAATGCCATGGTTGGACGTCCCAGGATCAGCGCTGCTGGTCTTGCTGCCTGTCAGGCTTGCCGGGCAGGTACAGATCACCCTTTTGACCACAGGCAGCGAGGCCCCCCGCGGTGAACGCCAGGAGGAGGACGAAGATGAACATTGGTTTGACGGTACGCATGCGCCGCAAGCCTAGCGCAAACACCCTGCCCTTGTCGCTGCGCGCGCCGGTTGTGCGCTTGCAATCGCCGCGGCAATCGGTCGAAAATCGACCACCCTTTTCCCTCGGAGCCATCCGCACCCCATGAGCAGCCAGCATATTGTCTACGTCACCGACGCCTCGTTCGAAGGCGACGTCCTCAAATCCGACAAGCCTGTGCTCGTGGATTACTGGGCGGAGTGGTGCGGACCCTGCCGGATGATCGCGCCGATCCTGGATGAAGTCTCCAACGAATATCAGGCCCGCCTGACCATCGCCAAACTCGATGTGGACAGCAACCAGGCAACTTCCACCAAGTACGGCATCCGTGGCGTGCCCACTCTCATGCTGTTCAAGGACGGTGGTGTGATTGCCACCCACGTGGGTGCGCTGACCAAGTCGCAGTTGACGGCCTTCATCGACAGCCACATCTGAATATTCCGGCCCCGCAGCCCGGGGCTGCGGGTGTATGGACTGAGCACAGGGTGCGTGCTAAGGTCCGGGCTCAAGTACTCGAACGCGCCCGTCTGGGCCCTTTCTACTCCACCCCTGTAGTCCACCTCCGAACCCTGCCGCGGTTCCCGCGCGGGCGTCCAACCCAACAGCAGCCTCCACCACGATGAATCTCACCGAACTCAAACGCAAACCGGCCTCGGAACTGATCGCGATTGCCGACGAAATGGGCTTGGAAGGTGTCGCCCGCTCCCGCAAGCAGGACGTCATCTTCGGCATCCTGAAGGGACATGCGAAGAAGGGCGAGGATATCTCGGGGGACGGGGTACTCGAGATTCTGCAGGACGGCTTTGGTTTCCTGCGCTCTGGTGACAGTTCGTATCTCGCCGGACCGGACGACATCTACGTCTCACCCAGCCAGATCCGCCGCTTCAACCTGCGCACCGGGGACACCATCTCCGGCAAGATCCGGCCACCCAAGGATGGCGAGCGTTACTTCGCGCTGCTCAAGGTCAACGACATCAATTTCGAGCCGCCGGAGAACACCAAGAACAAGGTCCTGTTCGAGAATCTCACGCCACTGTTCGCCCAGAAGCGACTGAACCTGGAGCTCGGCAATGGCAGCCGCGAGGATCTGGCTCCCCGCGTGATCGATCTTGTGGCTCCCATCGGCAAAGGCCAGCGCGGCCTCATCATCTCGCCGCCCAAGGCCGGCAAGACCATGCTCCTGTCGAGCATCGCCCAGTCGGTGGCGGCCAACCATCCCGAGTGCTACCTCATCGTGTTGCTCATCGATGAGCGCCCTGAGGAAGTCACGGAAATGCAGCGCACCGTGCGCGGGGAAGTCATCTCCAGCACCTTTGACGAGCCGGCCAGCCGCCATGTCCAGGTTGCAGAAATGGTGATCGACAAGGCCAAGCGTCTGGTCGAGCACAAGCGCGACGTGGTGATTCTGCTGGATTCCGTCACCCGTCTCGCCCGCGCCTACAACACCGTGGTGCCGGCCTCGGGCAAGGTGCTCACCGGTGGTGTGGATGCCAATGCCCTGCAGCGGCCCAAGCGCTTCTTCGGCGCCGCCCGCAACATCGAGGAAGGCGGCAGCCTGACCATCATCGCCACCGCGCTCATCGATACCGGCTCCCGCATGGATGACGTCATCTATGAGGAGTTCAAGGGCACCGGCAACATGGAAGTGCACCTCGACCGCAAGATTGCGGAAAAGCGCATCTTTCCGGCGGTCAACATCAATCGTTCCGGCACCCGTCGCGAAGAGTTGCTCACCCATCCGGATGAGCTGCAGAAGATGTGGATCCTGCGCAAGCTGCTGCATCCAATGGAAGAAATCGCGGCGATGGAATTCCTGCTCGAGCGCCTCAAGGCGACCAAGAACAACGGCGAATTCTTCGATTCGATGAAGCGTTCCTAGGCGCGACCCGCGCCCGTCGCGCCGCAGTCCGGCGGCGCGACCAGCCTTCCCTCAGCCCGGCTTCAGCCGGGCGGCCAGGAGAAAGGCCGACCAGCCAAAACGTGAATGTGCAGATGAAAGACCGTCTGCCCTGCACCGGCACCGTTGTTGAGGGCCAGTCTGAAATTCTCGCCATGACCTGCCTCGCGCGCCACGCGTGCCGCGGTCAGCATGAGATGTCCCATCAGCGCACCGTCCGTCGGCGCCGCCTCCCCCAATCTCGAGATCGGCTTGATAGGCACAATCAGCGCATGGAATGGCGCTTGGGGATTGATGTCCTTGAAGGCGATGCAACGATCATCCTCGTACAGGATGGTGGCAGGGATCTCGCGGGCAATGATGCGTTCGAACAGGGTTTTATCGGTCATGGGCGGACTCCGGTTGGACGACTGGCATCAGTCGCGCTGGCGGCGCGGAATGAACACGCCGCGATGACTTTCGCGCACGATGTCTCCCAGATGCACCCCGAACTGGGCCTTGCGGCGCTCTTCGAAATAGAGCTCCAGGGTATGAACGATGGTGGGAAAGGCGAGTTCGCGCCACGGAATCTCATGCTCGCGGAAGAGTTTGACCTCCAGGCTCTCGGTGCCCGGGCCAAACTCCAGGTCCAGCAGTCGCGAGCGGAACATCATGTACACCTGATTCGTGTGGGGGATGTTCATCACCGTATACAGGCCCAGCAGTTCCACCCGCGCATTGGCCTCCTCGAGGGTTTCGCGCTCGGCCGCCTCGGAGGTGGTCTCATCGTTTTCCATGAAGCCCGCAGGCAAGGTCCAGTAGCCGTAGCGGGGCTCTATGGCGCGCCGGCACAGCAGGACGGTGTCCTCCCACTCGGGAATGCAGCCCACCACGATCTTGGGATTCTGGTAGTGGATCTCGTTGCATCCGCCGCAGATGTGGCGCGGGCGGTTGTCGCCATCGGGGACTTCCCAGCGGATGTTGTCGGTGCCGCATTGACTGCAGAATTTCATGATCTCTCCGCCGTATGACTGTCGATCAGGGGTTCAAGGGCAGGCCACAAGGTATCCAGCAGACGCGGCTGCGCGCGGGCCGTGGGGTGCAAGCCATCGGATTGCATCAATTCCGGGTCGAGAATCACCTCGGCCAGGAAAAAAGGCGCGAGCACAGGTGTCATGGCCAAAGGTGGCTCCAGCTTCACCAGCCTATCGTAAACCGCGGCGAAACCCTGCGCATACGCCGGCCCGTAATTGGGCGGAACCTCCATGCGCACCACCAGCGACTGCGCGCCCGTCCGGTCTATGGCGGTCAGCATGCCGTGCAGGTTGTCGCTGATTTCGGCCAGGTCGAAACCGCGCAGGCCATCATTGGCACCCAACTCAACCACCACCAGCGCGGGGCGATGCACTGCCAGCAGCTCCGGCAGGCGGCGGCGGCCGCCGCTGGTGGTCTCACCGCTGATGCTCGCGTTTACCACCTGATGTGGATAGCCTTGCTGGCGCAACCGGGACTCGAGCAGCGCCACCCAACCTGTGTCCGGCGCAATGCCATAAGCCGCACTCAGACTGTCACCAAGAATCAGGATCACCGGCGGCGCGGCCAGCGCAGCGCTCGCCGTACCCCACCACAGCACACAACACAGAAGCAGTTTCATGACAGACGGATTGGTCATTGCCGAACACTTGTGCAAGGAATTTGCCGGCCCCGAAGGCCTGTTGCGAGTCCTCGATGATATCAATTTCACGGTCGAACGCGGCACGACCTGCGCCATCGTGGGCGCCTCGGGCTCAGGCAAGTCGACGCTGCTGGGACTGCTCGCCGGCCTCGAAGTGCCAAGCGCCGGCCGCTGCCTCATCGGAGGACACGATCTTGCGCGCATGGATGAGGACGCCCGGGCACGACTGCGCAATGAGCGCATCGGGTTCGTGTTCCAGCAATTCCATCTGCTCGCCACCCTGACTGCGCTGGAAAACGTGCTGCTGCCACTGGAGCTTGCCGGCCACACCGGGGCGCGGGAGGTTGCCAGTGCGGCACTCGCGCGGGTCGGGCTCGCGGCGCGCGCCGGTCATCTCCCGCGCCAGCTCTCCGGCGGTGAGCAGCAACGCGTGGCGCTGGCGCGTGCTTTTTGCACCAATCCGGAAGTGCTGTTCGCGGACGAACCCACGGGCAATCTGGATACGCGCACCGCCGGGCAGGTAATGGATCTGATGTTCGAACTGAACCGCGAACACGCGACCACGCTGATACTGGTCACGCACGACGAAAGGCTCGCACAACGCTGCGCCATGCGCGTGACCCTGGAAGCCGGGCGCCAGCATCCGTCTCCCGCTCATGACTGACCGCAGCCCGGGCGTCGTGGGCTTGCTGCGTCTTGGCGCACGCGCCCTGCGTCGCGACATGCGCAATCCGCATCTCGTGGTCGTGGCCGTGGCACTGGTGATCGCGGTGGCCGGGATGACGGCGGTGGGCACGTTCACCGATCGGGTACAGCGGGCACTGACGGCGCAGGCCGGCAGCCTGCTCGCGGCAGACCTCGCACTCCAGTCCAGTAGACCGCTGCCCGAGGACTTGCAGGCACGCGCCATCGCCAACGGCCTGCGCGTGAGCGAACAGGTCAACATGCGCAGCATGGTCAGTCACGCGGATGGCCTGCAGATGGTGGAGCTGAAGGCCGTGGACGGCGCCTACCCACTGCGCGGCGAAGTTCAGGTCATCCTTCCCGGGGACACCCGTCCCGGTCCGCTGCAAGCTGGTCCCGGCGCCGGCGAGGTATGGGTGGAATCGCGCCTGCTCGGATTGCTGTCCCTGCAGGTGGGCGACACGCTGAAGGTCGGCGCGGCCACGCTGCGCATTGCGGGCGTGCTTGCGCTGGAACCTGACAGGGCCGGAGATCTCTTCTCAATCGCGCCTCGCGTGATGATGAATCTCGCCGACCTTACTGCCACCCGCCTGATCCTGCCCGGCAGCCGCCTGCAGTACACGCTCTCCATCGCCGGCCCGGACACGGCCGTTGAAGCCTTTGCCAAACATGCGCGCCGGCTCGCCCGCCCGAACGGTTTCCGGGTGGTGAGTCCGGACGAGGCAAGACCCGAAGTTCGCTCGGCACTCGACCACGCACGGCAGTTCCTGAGCCTTGCGGCGCTGGTGGCCACCACCTTGGCCGGGCTCGCCATTCTGGTCGCGGCCCACAGCTTTGCGCGGGAGCAGGTGGATACCATCGCGATCTGGCGCACCCTGGGCGCGACGCGTAGCACGCTTGGCTGGCTGCACACCTCACAGGTGGTGCTGCTCGGCCTGCTGGCGTCGATGGTGGGCGCGGCGGTGGGCAGCGGACTCGAGTTCGGGCTCTCACGCGCGCTCGCCGGTCTGGTCCAGGGTGAAATGCCCGCGGGATCCCTGCGCCCCGCGCTGTCGGGAGTCGCGGCGGGAGTACTCGCGCTGATGGGCTTTGCATTGCCTCAACTGCTCGCGCTGCGCGAGGTTTCTCCGGCTCGTGTGCTGCGCCGGGATCTGCCCTGGCGCGGCCCAGGCCCCGGCATGATCGCAGGCGGGGCACTGGCCGCCATCGGGCTCCTGGCCCCTTGGCAGTCCGGTGATACGCAACTCACGCTGTGGGCGCTGGGCGGACTCTCCGCCTGCCTCTTGCTGCTGTTCGGCTGCGGACGGGCGGCCCTGTGGCTGCTGGATGCCTGGCTGCGCCGTCGCACGGCCTGGTGGCTGACCGGTTTCACCAATCTCACGCGCAGGTCCGGACTGGTCGGCCTGCAGATCTGCGCACTCGGCATGAGCCTCGCTGCCATCACACTGCTGGGACTGGTGCGCTCGGATCTGGTTGCCAACTGGACCGAAAGCCTTCCCCAGGACGCACCCGATCAGTTCCTCATCAACATCGAACCTGAGGAAGTGGCGGCGCTCGAGGCATTTCTGACCGGCGAAGGCATTCGCCTCGGTGGTGTGTGGCCCATGGTCCGGGCCCGGCTCGTTTCCATCAATGATCGACCCGTGCAGCCGGAGGATTTCACCGATCCCCGGGCGCGGCGACTGGCCGACCGGGAATTCAATCTCTCCACGGCGGATGAGCTGAAGCATGACAATCGGCTGGTTGCGGGGAAATTCTGGCAGGCAGGCGAGAGCCCTGCGCAGTTCTCGTTCGAAATCGAGATTGCGCGGACCTTGGGTATCGAACTTGGCGACACGGTGAGCTACCGCATCGCCGACCGCCTGCTGACCGGCAAGGTCACCAGCCTGCGGGCCGTGAACTGGGAAACCATGGAAGCCAATTTTTTCGTGGTCTCTCCCCCGGCTTTCCTGGAGGGTTATCCCGCGACCCATATCACGAGCTTCAAGTTGCCCGAGGCGCGCGAGGACATCCTGAAGGAACTCAGTGCGCGCCACCCCAGCGTGACGGTGATCGACGTGCAGGCACTCCTGCGCCAGGTTCGCGGGGTGATGGACCGCGCGCTTTCCGCCATCGAATTCGTGTTCTTCTTCACGCTCGCCGCGAGCGTGGTCGTGGTGTTCGCCGCGGTCGAGGCGACCCACGGCGAGCGTCTCCATGACGTCACGGTGATGAAAACCCTGGGTGCCACGCGGGACCGCATACTCGTGGTGACGAGCCTCGAGTTTGCGAGCCTGGGTGTGCTTGCCGGCGTCATCGGCACCGTTGCCGCCAGCCTTGGGGCTTGGTGGCTGGCGACGCGGCTACTCAACATGGAGTATCACTTCAATGGCGCGGCCTTGCTGCTGGGAGCCGGGCTCGGGACGCTTGCCGTGTGGCTGGCAGGCCTGCGCGCGGTGGTTGGCGCCTGGCGCCAACCCGTGGCCCAGGTCCTGCGCGAGTGGTCGTGAGGCTTCAGTTCAGCGCGCGCGCCAACTGGGTTCGATACTCACGAATAAGCGGATCGCCTGCGGGCAGCAGGGAAAACACATCCAGCATGAGCTTGCGTGCGGCATCTTCCCCATATGCGCGATCGCTGCGCACCACCTGCAGCAGGGTCTCCAGTCCGCCTGCATAATCCCCTGCCATCATCTGCTTCACCGCCCAGTGGAAGCGGGTATCACTGTCGGTTGCGCCCGATGCGATGCGTGCCGCGAGCGTGGCCGAATCCGCACCACCGCTTGCGAGGCGGGCAAAACGCAGGCGCGCCTGCTGATGTGACAATGCGTCAGTGGCGACACGTGTTGGCACGCGATCGAGAACGGCAGCCGCCTCATCCAGCGCGCCACTGTCGATGAGGCAGGCGGCGTATTCGGGGTAGAGCACATAGTGCTCGGGATCGGCCGCGACTGCCTCGGCCAACAGCCGCATGGCCTCATCCCTGTTGCCTGCCGCCAGCGCCACGCGCGCCGCCTCGGCCATGAGATCGGATTCGCGCACCAGGTGGCGTGAGACCAGTGCAACGAGAGCCTGCAGAGGCTGGGCGCCGACCACCTGCTCTGCCAGAGCGCCATTGCGGAACACCGCCAGCGTCGGCAGGCTGCGCACGCCATAACGTCCGGCGAGTTCAGCTTCCGCATCGGTATCGACTTTGGCGACCGAGAGCTTGCCGTCGAACTGCGTCACCAGCTGTTCGAGCAAGGGCGCGATCGATCTGCAGGGACCACACCAGGCGGCCCAGAAGTCCACCAGCACCGGACGCGTATGGGAGACATCGAGCACGCGGCTCGCAAAATCGGCACTGGTGACGGAATACAGATCGGGGTGATTGCTCATGGCATCGGAATCCTGGAATGAGGTCGCGAGGTATCCCCACGCACGAGGCTGCGGACGGATGGCGTTGTTGGTAATGGAGTCGCGCAGCGGTTTTTCAAGGAGCGGGGCTTCCTGAACCCACAGCCGCCCGTCCCAGTCGATCTCGCAGCGCCTCCCACGCCGAATCCCCAGGTGGGGCTTCCACCAGTACGAGATCCCGTTCAGCCGCATCCGCCTCGCGCAGGCGTGCGTACAGGACTCGCGCATAGTCCTCAGGCAGCGAGGGCATGGGCAGCCAGATCACTTCGGATGGAGCCACGGCCGGCGGCAACTCGCAAGACAACAGAACCACCCGCGTGCTGCGTCCACACAGTTCGGACAGGCGCCCCGGCAGTTCCGGGGCAGGCACGAGCTCCAGCGGTGTGCGCGGGGCGTAATGTGCGGCGAGGGAACCCGATACCCGGGGCCGGGACGTTTCGGCGCTGCATTCGAGAGAGCGGCCAAGAACAGCGGTCAACTGGGCCTCGGTAATCATGCCTGGTCGCAGGATGCGCGGTGCAGCGCCGGTCACATCGACGATCGTCGACTCGATGCCCACCTCCGCAGGTCCCCCATCCAGAATGAAAAGCTCGGCACCAAACTCGGCGCGCACGTGGTCTGCGGTGGTCGGACTCACGTGACCGAAACGGTTGGCGGACGGCGCAGCGAGTCCGTGGATTCCCGCCTGTTCGCAGGCACGCAGGAGCGCCTGCGCCAGCGGGTGCGAGGGACAGCGCACCCCCACCGTGTCCTGCCCTCCGGTCACCGCATCACTCACGCCATTCGCCCGCCGCAGGATGAGGGTGAGTGGACCCGGCCAGAATGCGCGGGCCAGCAGCTCGGCCGCCGGCGGAATTTCCAGCGCCCAATGCGAAAGCGCCGACGCGCTCGCCACATGCACGATCACCGGGTGATCAAGTGGCCTGCCCTTGCGCGCAAAGATGCGCGCCACGGCGGCGGGATTTCCGGCATCGGCTCCCAGGCCGTAGACCGTCTCCGTAGGGAAGGCTACCAGTTCGCCCGCCACCAATTGCGCGACGGCCGAGGCCAGCAGGGTATCGGCGCAGAGGCTGGATGCGTCCTCCGCGCGAGTCTCAGCGGGCACTGTCCGGCGCAGGTTCGAAAGGAGGCGGCGGCGGAATCTCGGTACTGAAGACCGCCGCTTCTTCCGCGGCTGTCGGTGGCACCAGCGCGGGCAGGGGTTCGCGCAGATTCGGTGACTCGCGCTCCTCCGGCGCCTGCTCGTCCTCCGCCTGCGCGCCGGCACCGGCGGCGCACAGGCACAGGAGCAGAAGCAGGATCGGGACGGGCGGAACAGTACGGGCAGGCCGTGGCATGGCTCAGGTCGCTCGCAGCGTCTGGTCCAGACCGTCGATCATGCGATCGATCTCGCCATGGGTCACCGTCAATGCCGGCATGAAGCGCAGCAGCGATGGGCGGGGGGAATTGAGCAGCAAACCGGCGTTTTCCCAGCCGGGAGCACCGGCCAGCGCATCGCGGGCATGTGTCACGATGGCGGCACCGCGTTCGGCGCCCAGTTCCAGCGCCCGCAGCAGGCCGAGGCCGCGTTCCGCGCCCAGGCCATGCGCCGCGGACAGCGCGGTGAGCTTTTGCGAAAGGTACTCGCCCGCAGCCTGCACCGACGGCAGAAAATCGGGTTTCAGCATCTCGCCAAGCACCGCGAGGCCGACAGCCGCCATCAGTGGATTGCCATTGTAGGTGCCACCCTGATCGCCATGTTCGAACACACAGGCGTCCTCTTTCGCCAACAGCGCTGCCAAGGGAACACCCCCACCGATGCCCTTGCCAAGGGTCATGATGTCCGGCTCCACGCCAAACTGCTGATAGCCGAACAGCGTCCCGAGCCGGCCCATGCCGGTCTGCACTTCATCGCAGATGAGCAGGAGGCCGTGATGATCTGCGAGCTCGCGCAGCGTGCGCATGAATTCAGGGGTGGCTGCGTTCACGCCACCCTCCCCTTGCACGGGCTCCAGCATGATGGCGACGGTCTTGTCCGTGATGAGGGCTGCCACCGAATCGGCGTCGTTAAGCACTGCCTTGGGGAAACCGGGGACCTGTGGCGCGAACATGGTGTCCCAGCCGGGCTTGCCGGAGGCCGACATGGTGGCGAGGGTACGTCCGTGGAAGCTGTTGATGAAGGTGATGATTTCGTATGCCCCACCCTTGCGCACCCGACCCCACTTGCGCGCGAGCTTGATCGCACCTTCGTTTGCCTCCGCGCCGGAATTGGCGAAGAACACCTGATCAAGGCAGGAATTGCGCGTCAGCTGCTCGGCGAGCGCCAGTGAAGTCTCGTTGTAGAACGCCGGGCTTGGCGTGATGAGGCGAGGCGCCTGGTCGGCCAAGGCCTCGATGATGCAGGGCGGGGAGTGGCCGAGGGCGTTGACTGCCCAGCCCTGCACGAAGTCCAGGTAACGCTTCCCGGTATGGTCCCAGAGCCACGAACCTTCACCATGGGTGAAGACCGCCGCGGGTCTGGCCGTGATATTCATCAACGCGTGTGTGGGGAAATCCTGGAACTGCATGCGTGCTGCCACCCGTTACCGTTGTGCCGGCGAAAGGCGACAGAATACTGGAACCGGTGTCAAAATTCGCGACCGGGCGTGCCTGAGAGCACGCACCACCCACCTTGGCTGTATCGAGGAGAATCCCGGTGTTGCGCGCACGACTTCCGTTTGTGGCTCTGATGGTGGTCCTGCTGGGAAGTGCACACGCCGCGAGGGCGGATGCAGCCCTCGATGCCGAGCTGGATGCCGCCTGGGGCGATGGGGGCAGCGCAACCCAGACCATGGAGACTCCGCAAAGCCAGTTCGAGGCCAAGCTGAAACTGCTGGAAGCGCAGCGCGATGCCGGCATGAATCGCTGCCGGTCCAAATCCGGCGGGCAGCGCTACTGCACCAAATACGCGGAAGAGCTCTACCGCAAGGCGCGGCGCCAGCTTGAACAGGAATTCGAAGGGCAACTGGAAGACGCCGAAGTCTCGCGCAACGAATCCAAGGGTTTTGGCCGGCGCTGAGCCTGGTTCTCAGGGCGGGCCGCATTCCTCGCGCAGGAAGCGTTCCAATCGCGCCCGGTCCTCGGGGGCGAGGCGCAAACCCTCCGCATCCCCCTCGGCAAGCTCCGCTGCCGCATTCTCGCAGGCCTCCCGCTCACGCAATGCGTCGGCGACGCGCAACTCTTCGGCGCCGCTCCAGGGAACCTTGCAGGTTTCGGCAATGATCGCCTCCTGCGCCTCGATGGCAGCGGCCCGTGAGGCGTCATCCAGATAGTGTCGCCCACCAGTGTAGGAATCACCCTGACCCGGCGGGCGCTTGATCCGATAGCCCCCCTGATCATCTTCATAGACCGGGCGCTCCATCCTCAGCATGGTCAGCGCGCGTTTCGCCTCTTCGCAGCGATCCGAGGTGCGTTGCGCGGCCTCTGAATCAGCTGCAGCGCGTTGCGCAGCGGCGCGCCGGCCCGCCTCGGCTTCCCGGCTCTGCACTTGCGCTTCTTCGCGCAGGTGTCTGACGGCTGCATCCGCCTCCTGCGGTGAGAGTTTTGGCCGGGTTGGCGTCACCCTTACAGTCTCGGCCGCCACCCCCTCAGGTGGGGTGTCTCCGAAGTTGAGGTTCCCCTCCGCGTCACGCCAGCGCCAGGTTTCGGCTTCCGCTCCGTCAATGAAGGGCAGGGCCAGACACAGCGCCACGATCAGGGCGACCGGTTTCAGGGTGGGCTGCCGGAGGAAAGACTGTTTGAAGGGCTTGCTGTGCGCTGCGCCCATGCTGGCCCGGACCGATTGCGCGCGTCCGACCTCATGATTGAAAGCCTGTTGACGACCTTATCACACACGGTAACGCCCTTGGCCCGCCCTTCTGGGGTGCGCTATCTTGGGCTCCTGTTCCTCTGGTGCCCCACAAGATCCCCCCACCATGCGTGCAACCCCGCTGATACTGAGTCTCACCAGCCTCCTGGCTTGCCAGGTGGCCCCGGCCCTAGATGAATCTTTCGCGCGCCAGTACGGCAAGAATCGCGTGAAAGTGGAGCGTCTGGAGGCGCCCAAGAGCGTCTCGGAGACGCAGATGCAGTCGGCACGCGCCAAGTATGAGACCCGCATGGAGCAGTGCCGCGGCGAGGCGGGACGCAATCGCCAGTACTGCATGCAGGAAGCGGAAAACACGCTGATGATGGAAGAGCGCAAGATTCGCGATCGCGCCCGCAAGGCAGAAGCGGAAGCCGACGCCGCCCAATGACCGCCACCATCATCGAATGCGCGATCAACGGCCCCTGGACGCGCAAACGACAGCCGCTCATCCCCATCAGCGTGAGCGAGTGCATCGCCAGTGGCCTCGCCTGTGTCGCTGCAGGGGCGAGCATCCTGCATGTGCACCCCTATGATGAAGCGCGGGGCGTGCAATGCGATGACTGGGAAATCTACGCGCGCATCATCGAAGGCATCCGGGCGAGAGTCGATGTGCCTGTCTATCCCACCATCCCACTGGGAGAAGAAGGCGATGTCCAACGCAACGCCACCGGCCGTTATTCCGCCACGGCGCAACTGGCGGCACGCGGCCTGATCGATCTTGCCGCAGTGGACCCCGGTTCCGTGAATTTCACGCTGGCGAATGGCGAGCCCGGCTTTGTCTACGCCAATCCCGAGGAGGACATCCTGCATGGCCTTGCACTTGCGGCCGAACATCGCTTCAAACCGGCCTATGCGATTTATGAAGCGGGCTTCCTGCGCGCAGGCGCAGCGCTTCACCGCAAGGTGCAGGGAGCACCCGAGCCTCTTTACCGCTTCATGTTCAGCAGTGATTTCCTGTTCGGCTTTCCGCCCGAGCCCTATGCGCTCGATGCCTTGCTGAAGCTCAAGGCGGATTGTGCGCCTTCGGCACCGTGGATGGTCTCCGGCCTTGGCGTGGACATCACGCCCCTCATCGCCCATACAGTCACGCGGGGCGGACATCTGCGTGTGGGGCTGGAGGATGCCCCTCTCGGCAGCACGCTCGACAATGTGCAGTGGGTGGAAAGGGCGGCCCGTGCGGTGGAGACGGCCGGCGGGACTGTCGCATCACCCTCCGTGATGCGACAGCTGCTCAACCTGAAGAAAACTGACTGAGGCGCTCAACGCGCCGACGGAAAATTCGGTGCGCGCTTTTCCTTCACGGCGGCCACGCCCTCCTTGGCGTCTTCGCCCAGGAAGCAAAGCATCTCCATCGCGAGTGAATTGTCGAAGGCCGGCCCGGCCATCCGCAGCCAGTTGTTGAGGGATTTCTTGGTGAAGCGAATGGCCTGCTGGCTGCCGGTCGCAAGTTTGTGTGCCACCTTGAGCGCGCGCGGCAGCACTTCTTCGGCTGGCGCGCTGAAGCTCACCAATCCGATGCGCTCGGCCTCCTTGCCATCCACGAAATCCGCCGTCATCAGGTAGTACTTGGCCTTGGCCATGCCGCACAGCAGCGGCCACAGGATGACAGCGTGATCACCTGCCGCCACGCCAAGACGCACATGGCCATCGGTGATGCGGGCTGATTCGGACATGATGCTGATGTCGGCCAGCATGGCCACCGCGAGACCAGCCCCCACCGCGACGCCATTGATGGCTGAGACTATCGGTTTGTCGCAATCGAGCATGCGGTACACGATGTCGGCCGCCTCCTGCATGGTGTTGGCAATCTTGGCGGCATCACCCACCATCTCTTCTATCCATTCGAGATCGCCACCTGCCGAGAACGCCTTGTCTCCGGCGCCGGTGATCACCACCACGCGCACCAGGGGGTCGTCATTGACCACCGGCCAGATGCGGGTGAGCTCCCAATGCAGGCGTGCATTGGTGGCATTCATGACGTCCGGCCGATTGATGGTGATGAGGAGCACGCCCGGCTCCGGGTGATCGAACTTGAGAAACTGGAAATCGCTGTACTGCATGATGCTCACTCCCCCTTGAGCGTACGGGTACGGTTGCCTTCGCCGGTGGTGCCGCGATTGAGCCGCGCTTTCTCCATCTGTGCCTCGCGCGGTATCCCGAAACGCTGCCAGAGATCAGGCCCGATGGCAGTCAGGGCACCGTCCACCACGATGGCCTCCCCGGAGACGAAGCGCGAATCGTCGCTGGCGAGGAACAGCGCAGTCCCGGCGATATCGTCGCCCTTGCCGTGATCAGGCCAGGGCTGCATACCGTCGAGGTGCCGTCCGGCCTCCTCCAGGGTTTGCCGCTCGGAACGCGTGAGCCCGGTCAGGATAAAACCCGGGCAGATGGCATTCACGCGAATGCGATCCGGCGCCAGTTGCACGGCTGCGGCCTTGGAGAGATTGATGACCGCGGCCTTGGCTGCGGAATAGGCCAGCGGCCCGCAGCCGCCGGAAATTCCGGCGATGGAGGCTGTGTTGATGATCGCTCCGCCCTGCTGCTGTTGGCGCAGCGCCCGGGTGGCGTGCTTGATCCCGAAGAACACGCCCTTCACAAGCACGTCGAAGGTGTAATCCCACTCCTCTTCCTCGAGCTCCCATACCGGGCCTATGGCGCCGCCCACACCGGCGTTGTTGAAAATGATGTCCAGTCGCCCGAACTCATCCATGGCACATTCGATCATCGCTTTCACGTCCGCCTCTCGAGCAACGTCGGTGCAGATGAACCGGGCAGCCTCACCCAAGCCTTGCTCGCGCGCCTGGGCCAGCGCCGCCTCGCCGTTGGCGGTATTGAAATCGGCAATCACCACACGTGCACCTTCTGCCAGAAAGCGCATGACCGTCGACAGTCCCATGCCGCCGGCACCTCCGGTGATGACGGCCACCTTGTCTTTCAACCTCATGAAGTGCTCCCCCGTTCCTGATTCTTTTTTCTGGTGGATCGATTCGGCTCAGGCGGTGAGCCGGCCGGTCTGGTAATCATGCACCGCCTGCTCGAGCTCTTGGCGTGTGTTCATCACGAATGGTCCGTACTGCACTACCGGTTCGTGCAGAGGCTTGCCGCCGATAAGCAGGCAACGCGCCGCGCTGTCCCGGGTCAGCAGCGCAACTTCATCCCCCTCCCCCAGCACCACGGCCGTGGCTGTGGGAACGGTGCGATCTCCAAGCAGCAGACTGCCCTCGAAAACGTACATCAAAAGGTTGTGCCCGGCCGGTACGGGAAGGGTCAGTCCGGACTGCGGAGGCAGGCTCACATCGAGATACAGTGGCTCGGTAGCGCCGCCCGCGATGGGTCCGGTCACCCGCATGTCTTGCAGTTCCAGATGTCCGGCAATCACCTTGATCCGGCCACCCTGTGCGAGTTCGATGCAGGGGATTTCCTCCGGCGCAATGTCGCGATATCCGGCCGGCTTCATCTTTTCCCGCGCCGGGAGGTTGATCCAGAGCTGGAAGCCGCGCAGGCGCCCTTCGGTCTGCTGCGGCATTTCGGAATGGATGATGCCTCGGCCCGCCGTCATCCATTGCACGCCACCGGCGACCAGATCACCGCGATTGCCAAGATGATCCTCGTGCAGCATGTGGCCGTCGAGGATGTAGGTGACAGTTTCAAAACCCCGATGCGGGTGCGCCGGAAACCCGGCGATGTAGTCATCCGGGTTGTCGGACGAGAATGCATCGAGCATCAGCAAGGGATCGAGGCGCGCCCCGGGTCGGGCGCCCAGAGCTCGCTGGAGCCGAACCCCGGCGCCATCCTGGGTATCCACGGCGGGCATGATTTCGACGATGGAGCGCTGGGTCATGGATGAAATCCTCGAAAAAGCTGAGGGTGGAGGGTAGCGAGTATACGCAGGGCGCGCCTTGGCTCAGGCGGCGACCGGGGTGATCGGCAACGGCAGGGCCCTGATCACTTCGGCCAGCAGGCTGATGGCACGCGGACGATAGAAGCCGCGACGCGTTGCGAGCACCACGCGCCTGCGTGGGATGGGATCTGCAAACGGAATCCGCTTCACCAGCGGTATGGCATAGCGGCCCGTCATCGCGGTGGCCGGGACAACGGTGATCCCCATGCCGGAAGCGACCATGCTGCGCAGGGTTTCCAGTGAATTGCCCTGGCGGGTGGTGTCGTTCGGGCGTGCGAAGCGATTGCACGCTGCGAGCACCTGGTCTCGCAGGCAATGACCCATGCTCAGCAGCAACAGGTTCTCCTGTTCCAGCTCATCGGCTGAGACCTGCTTGCGCCTTGCCCAGGGATGCTTGGCGGGCACGATGATTTCGAAGTCCTCGTCGTACACGGGTGTGGTTTCCACGCCCGGTGCCTCGAAGGGCAGCGCGAGCAGCGCCACATCGATGGCGCCTTCAATGAGCATGCGATCGAGGTGATCCGTCTGGTTTTCTTCGATGTCCAGCGGCATCTGGCGTGCGCGCACCCGCAGGGCGGCAACGAGGTCGGGCAGGATATAGGGCGCGATGGTGTGGATCACACCAAAGCGCAGCGCTCCAGCCAGTTGGTCCTTGCCCGCCGCTGCCATCTGCTTGACCTTCGCCGCTTCCTCGAGCACGCGCGCGGCCTGCGCCACGATCTGCTGGCCGACTTCGGTGACCACCACCTCATTGCGCGTGCGCTCGAACACGGCAACATCGAGCTCTTCTTCGAGGTGCTTGATGGCCACACTGAGGCTGGGCTGGCTCACAAAGCATTTTTCGGCGGCACGCCCGAAGTGACGCTCGCGCGCAACTGCCACGAGATAACGAAGTTCCTGCAGAGTCATGGGTCCCATCCTGATAGCGTATTCCTATCAGCATCATACCAACAAAGAATTGGAGCGCCCGCCCCGGGCTTCATTAGGCTGCGCGGCATGTTCCATTACCCGTTTGCAAGGAGTCAGTGATGTCTGATAACCATGAAGGACGCAAAGTACCGCAGGTGAGCTTTCTCATTCGCGAAAACCATGACTGGAAGACCGTCACCACCGACGAACTCTTCGCGGGCAAGACCGTGGTGGTGTTCTCCCTGCCAGGGGCGTTCACGCCCACCTGCTCTTCCACGCATCTTCCGCGCTACAACGAGCTCGCGCCCACCTTCTTCGCCAATGGCGTGGACTCAATCCTGTGTGTGTCGGTCAACGATGCCTTCGTGATGAACGAATGGGCCGCCAACCAGGAATCCGACAACATCAGGCTCATCCCTGATGGCAACGGAGAGTTCACCGCCGGCATGGGCCAATTGGTGGACAAGGCGGATCTCGGGTTCGGCAAGCGCTCCTGGCGTTACTCCATGCTGGTGCGGGATGGCGTGGTGGAGAAGATGTTCGTGGAGCCCCACAAGCCCGGCGACCCCTTCGAAGTGTCGGATGCGGACACCATGCTCAACTACCTCAACCCGCGCGCACGCAAGCCTGATCGAGTGGCGGTGTTCACTCGCGAAGGCTGCCAGTACTGCGTCGAGGCCAAGGCTCTGCTCAAAGGCGCCGGGTATGACTTTGAAGAAGTCGTCCTGCCGCACCGGAACCGGAGCCGCGTGATTGGTGCCATCACGGGCGAGACCACCGTCCCGCAGGTGTTCATCAATGGTGAGCACATCGGCGGCGCGGACGCTCTGCGCTCTTGGCTGGGGGCGCGCAAGGCGGCCTGAAGCTCACGACAATGCGGTCGCACTCCCGAGCGGGGTGTGGCCGCTCGTCGAGACTCTCCAGATCTGACGGCAACGGGCTTGGATGGGCCATAATCACAGGACACTTGTCCACGCACTGGAGTCCAACGTGCCTCTGTCCCGTCGTCACTGGCTCGCGCAAACAGGCCTGCTGTGCTCGGCCTCCCTGCTTTCCCTGCCGCTTTTCGCGACCTCCGGCGAGCGCCACGCCACCGGGCCCTTCGGCCCGCTGGGGGAGCCTGATGAGTACGGACTGCGCCTGCCACCCGGCTTTCGGGCACGGCTGGTGGCGCGGACCGGCGACCGCTTGCCGGGCAGTGGCTACGTCTGGCATGCAGCGCCGGATGGCGGGGCGACATTTCGGGCGCCTGACGGCGGCTGGTTCTATGTATCGAATGCCGAAATTGCGGAAGGAGGTGGCGGTGCCGCCTGCCTCGGCTTTGCAGCCGATGGCGAATTGCGCGATGCCTGGCGCATCCTCGATGGTACCCACCGCAACTGCGCGGGCGGCCCGACCCCTTGGGGCACCTGGCTCTCGGGTGAAGAGGTGGAGCATGGCCTCATCCATGAGTGCGACCCCACTCGGCCGGGCCAGGGCATTCCCCGCCCGCTGCTCGGCAGTTTCATGCACGAGGCAGCAGCAGTGGATCCGGCCACTGGCTTCGTCTACCTCACGGAAGATCATGTGGAAGGTCGCTTCTATCGCTTTCGCCCCAAGACCGCGGGTCGGCTCGACGCTGGCGTGCTGGAAGCGGCTCATCTCGGCGCCAATGGCGTGGTGGGCTGGCATGCCGTTTCCCATACTTCAGCATGCCGCAGTCCCGGGACCACCGCCTTCGCGCGCGGAGAAGGCATCTGGTATGCCGAAGGTCGAATCTATTTCAGTACCACGCATGACCATCGCATCTGGTGTCATCAGCCAGCCACGGGCGCTCTAACCGTCATCTATGACGGCGTGGCCCTGGGTGAGGCGGCGATACTGCGCTGGCCGGACAACCTGACCGTGCACCCGCAGACCGGTGCGCTCTTCGTGGCAGAGGACGGCGACGACATGCAGCTCAACATGCTGAGCTCGAACGGCACGGGCTGGCGGGTGTCGCCGCTGTTGCAGTTCGTGGGACACGACGCGTCCGAGGTTACCGGTCCTGCCTTCAGTCCGGACGGCACCCGCCTCTACCTGAGCTCCCAGCGCGGCCGCGATGGCGCGACCGGCATGACTTTCGAGATCAGCGGCCCTTTCACCCAGGCCTGATTTTCAGGCCCAGCCTTTTGCCTGCAGGAGTTGACCATGTGGAATTTTGAGACGGAACCGGTGTTTCGCGCGAGCCTGGACTGGATCACGCGCTTCGTGCACGAGGAGATCGAGCCGCTCGACTATCTCTTCCCCAAGGACGAGACCTACAACACGCGCAATGAATCCCTCATGTCCATCCTGAATCCGCTCAAGCGGCAGGTGCGGGAGGCCGGTTTCTGGGCCTGTCATCTGCCCCCCGCCATGGGAGGCGGCGGTTGGGGTCAGTTGAAGCTCGCCTTGATGAACGAGATTCTGGGGCGGAGTTTCTTCGCGCCAACGGTCTTCGGCACCGCTGCACCGGATACCGGCAATGCCGAGATCCTCGCCCACTTCGGAACCCCGGCGCAGAAAGCCCGCTACCTGAAACCCCTGCTTGATGGCGACATCGTGTCCTGTTTCTCGATGACGGAGCCCCAGGGCGGCGCCGATCCCAGGGTGTTCACCTGCCGGGCGGACCGCGTCGGGGACGAATGGATCCTGCGTGGCGAGAAATGGTTCTCCTCCAATGCGCGCTGGGCGGATTTCCTCATCGTGATGGCCATCACCGACCCGGAAGTCTCCATCTACAAGGGAGCTTCCATGTTTCTCGTGCCGGTGAACACGCCGGGTGTGGAATTCGTGCGCAACAGCGGCATGGCTTTCGAGCATGCGGAACACGGTGCGCATGCCTACCTGCGCTTCAACGACGTGAAGCTCGGCAATGCGGATCTGCTGGGTCAGGCGGGTGACGCCTTCCGCATCGCCCAGACGCGGCTGGGCGGCGGGCGCGTGCATCACGCCATGCGCACGGTCGGTCTTGCCAAAAGAGTCTTCGAAGCCATCTGTGAGCGCGTGCAGTCCCGCAGTACACAGGGTGAGACTCTGTCACGCAAACAGCTCATGCAGGGCGCAATCGCCGATCTGTGGATGGAGATCGAGCAATTCAGGCTGCTGGTGCTGCAGACGGCATGGAAAATCGATCGCTTCAATGATTACGCCCAGGTCCGGCAGGACATCGCCGCGGTGAAGGTGCTGAGCGAGCGGGTAATGACGCGCGTCGCCGGCCAGGCCATCCACCTGCACGGCGCACTCGGCATCTCGAACGAGATGCTGTTCGGCGAATATCTGCTGTGGGGGTATGCCCTCGGGCTCGCAGATGGTCCTTCCGAAGTGCATCAGATGACCGTGGCGAAGGAAGCGCTGCGTCAGGTGGCACCCACCGAGAGTCTTTTCCCCACCGCTCATGTGCCAAGCCAGGTGGCGGCACTGCGCAGCCGCTACGCGGAGGCGCTCAAGCTGCCGGGCCACAAGCGCGGCTGGGTGTAGTCCAACGAAGCGGTCCTGGGGAGCCCGGGACCGGCTTGCCGGCGCCCTCACCTCGTTGAAAAGCGGTTGGTCTGAACTGCCGTCTCAGCGGGCGAGGATTGTCTGGTACAGCTCGCGATCCACATTGCCACCACTCAGGATCACGCCAACCCGTCGTCCGTGCTGGCGCTCTTTTTCCCGCAGCAGTCCGGCGAGTGCGATCGCGCCGGCGCCGACATCAATGGTGTAAATTTTATCACCGTTGGTTTTGTTCCCTGTACCGTAGATGATGACATTCGGGGTCGTTAGCGATTGATCCGCCATGCCGGCCAAGGGGGCAGCCAAGCCCAGTATGAAACTCGTGGCGAGTAGTGATGGTTTCAAGCGCATGGCGCGTATCCTCATGGGTGTTGCTGTTGTTCCTTGGCTGACGCCTGTTGGGCATTCATGCCCCTCCAGTGCAGTCACGGGTCTTGCCGCCCTTCTTCTCTGGATTGGGAGTATTAAGGAATATTAAGCAAATTGTTGTGACGGAAGTCACATTCCCGGCATTGAAATTCCAGGGCCTGCGCGGACGTTGGTGACGGCGCGGGTATCCTATGGGTTCTGCAGGTGAGCCGGTCGGGCCCGAACCCGGTACAAGACAAAGTCTGCGGCGGGGAGGAGGTATTCGAGGGTGCGGAGCACTACTCCGCGAGGGCTGACGTGCTGAACCAGCGCGTTGCGCCGCCTTCAGGCGACGCGGGGCAGTTCTGCGGCTTCCAGGGCTTCGGGCGCTTCGGCGGTGGTGGCATGCGGTGCGCGCAGGGTTTCCATGTTGGTCAGCGCGGGCCGTGCACGGCGGCGGCTGCGATGGTCCGGGGTGGTCATGACAATGCGTGAGAGCTGGAAGACGCGCGCGAGGCCGAAGGCACTGACCGCCACAGCGAGGGTGGAGCCCAGCAGGCCAAACAGCGTGGACTCTGCCAGTCGACTGAGCCACAGCCCCTCCAGCGGACCCAGAATGCGCAGCATCACCGCCACGGCCAAGGTCAGGGCCAGCAGGCCCAGAAAGTCCAGGGTCGAACTGATACGGCTCAGGCGTTTCATGATGGAGTGTTCCTTTTCTCTGACTACCAGCACGCTAGCGGCGCCATCAATGGCTGCCTTTAATGATAATTCGCGTGGGTGTTGATGGTAGAGAGCTTGCCAGCGAAAACTGTGACAGATCACACAAAGGTGAAACTTTCACACTGCGTCACAATCGATGAGAGAAAAGGCTTTCGGGAAGGCCTCCCGTGTGGGGAAGAACGGCTAGTCGCGGCGCCGCTGGCGTTCCTCTTTTTCGCGACGTTTGGCGCGCTCGCTGTCCAGCCGATCGAGGTCTTTCTCGATCTCGGCGAGGCGTGCGTCTACACGCAGACGTTGATAATGGGAAATCTCGGGGACGGTCTGCGCAAGTTTGAGCTGCTGGGCCGCGAGTTCCATTTCGCCAATGTTGCGGTAGTACTCGGCGAGGTCGTAATGCGAGCTCGCGCGATCACCCATGCGCTCCTCCGCTTCCGCCAGCAGCTTGTAGAAGCGTGGGTCACGCCGCTCCGGGTCACCGAATTCGCGCAAAATCTGGCGCGCTTCGCGCGGTGAGCCCGTCAGGGTGAGCAGGCTGACATAACCGTAAGTGGCAGCACGGCTCGACGGATCCGCGCGCCGCGCCTTGTTGAACCAGGCCAGCGCCGCGTCGAGCTTGCCGGCCTTCTGTTCGAGGCGAGCACGAGCGATCTGGAAAGCCAGGATGTTCGGCTGTTCCACCAGCAGCTTGTCGAGTTCGATGCGCGCACGCTCGAAATCTCCCGCCTCGGCAAGTGCCAGTGCATAGCCGTAGCGCGCGGCGGTCTCATTGCGATAGCCACCTTCACGCAGCAGGTTTTCGTAGAAGGACTTCGCCTCGGCCGGGTCACGCGCGCTCAGCACATTGAGCTTCTGCCACACCAGCAGGTACTCATAGCTGTCTTCACGCACATTGCGCGTGGGCATCTGTTCTGCACGCTCGCGCGCCTCTGCGATACGGTTGACGGTCACAGGGTGGGTGCGCAGGTATTCCGGGATGAAGGCCGGATCGCTGTAGCGGTTGGCAGACTGCAGACGCTCGAAGAAATTCGCCATGCCCTCCGTGTTGAAGCCGGAAGTGTTCAACAATTCGATACCGATGCGATCGGCTTCCTTTTCGTTGGCACGGGTGAAGTTGATCTGGTACTGCTGCTGCGCGGCGCCCACGGCCGCGAGTGCGCCCATGCCGAGCTGCGGGTCGATGGCGCTGAGCACGATGGCGCCGATGAAGGCCGCCATGGAAGGAATGCTCATGCGCCCGGCCGCCTCGATCATGCGGGCACCGTGGCGCTGCGTGAGGTGGGAGACTTCGTGCGCCAGCACGGAGGCGAGTTCGCTTTCATTGCGGGAACCGAGGATGAGCCCGCTGTGGACGCCGATATAGCCGCCCGGCACCGCAAAGGCATTGATGACCGGACTGTCCACCACGAAGAAGGTGAAGTCTCCGTAATAGCCCGCGTGCTGGCCAATCTCCATGCCGACCTTCTGGATGTAGTCCTCCACCTCCTCGTCACTCACCAGCGGCGCCTGGCGACGCATCTGGCGCATGAAACCCTGGCCCAGCAGGCGTTCCTGCTCCGGTGAGATGTACACCCCGGCGGAATCCCCGAAATCCGGCAGCTCCGTGAGGTCGATGATGTCGTTTTCTGTCAGCGGGCCCAGCTGATCCTGGGCGGGAACAGGGGGCATGCTCATGAGCAGGCAGAAGACTGCAAGCAGTCCCTGTCTCCAACGCTTGAGGTGCGCGGCTCGCGACAAAACCTGTCTCCCATTCATTGGCGTGGCATCGAATAGCAGTGTACCCGAGGTATCTCCCATCGGGGATGCGGGCGCCGAGGCAGGTCCGGCAGGCTTTCGCCACCCCGGCCCCACGGTTACGATGCCTGCGCAATCTGCAGGAGTGCGCTTGAACAATGGCTGTACGGAATGCTTTCTACGGGTCACGGCGGTCATCAATGCCAGCGCCTGCGGTGTCATCGAGGCAGCCCGGGAACACCCCGCTCACATCGGCAAGGTCCTCGCCGGCCGCAATGGCATCATCGGTGCGCTGGAGGAGGACCTCATCGACACCACGCAGGAATCCGCCGCCGCGATCGCGGCGCTGCGCCATACGCCGGCGGGTGCCTTCGGTTCCTGTCGCTACAAACTCAAGGGCCTCGCCGAGAACCGCGCGGAGTATCTGCGACTTATCGAGGTCTTCAAGGCCCATGACATCGGCTACTTCCTCTACAACGGTGGTGGTGATTCGGCCGACACTTGCCTGAAGGTCGCGCGGCTGAGCGCGGAGCTCGGCTACCCGCTGCAGGCCATCCATATCCCGAAAACCGTGGACAACGATCTGGCACACACCGATACCTGCCCCGGTTTCGGGTCCGTGGCGAAGTACGTGGCCGTGTCCACTCGGGAAGCCGGATTCGATGTGGCCTCCATGGCCCGCACCTCCACCAAGGTGTTCGTGCTGGAGGTCATGGGTCGCCATGCCGGCTGGATTGCGGCGGCGGCTGGCCTTGCCCATACCGGGCCGGCGGAAGCCCCGCACCTCATTCTCTTTCCCGAGCTCGCGCTGGACGAAGAGCGCTTTCTGGCCCGGGTCCGGGACGCAGTCACGGCGCACGGGCACTGCGTGGTGGTGGTTTCGGAGGGGATCCGCAACAGCCAAGGCCAGTTCATCGCCGAATCCGGCACCCGGGACGCGTTCGGTCATGCCCAGCTCGGCGGGGTGGCCCCGGTCATTGCCCGGTTGATCAAGGAGAAGCTGGGCTACAAGCCGCACTGGGCGGTGGCGGATTACCTGCAG
>Ga0194123_10000612_pt1 | contig 64961 bp, 53 predicted proteins | sample TA2MahsurfametaG_5_FD_155479 | JGI IMG/M metagenome (GOLD analysis project Ga0194123, IMG submission 155479) | Freshwater microbial communities from Lake Tanganyika, Tanzania - TA2015023 Mahale A surface | ecosystem: Environmental > Aquatic > Freshwater > Lake | place: Tanzania: Lake Tanganyika... | reverse complement strand
CAAATTGGTAGAGGTGAAACTATTTCAGATACTGCAAAAATTATCTCGGGTTTTTGTAGCGCGCTTATTGTTCGAACTTTTTCCCAAAGTGATATTGATGAGTTAGGAAAGCATGCATCGATTCCGGTAATAAATGCCTTAACTGATGATGATCACCCAACGCAACTTTTAGCGGATTGGATAACTTTAAAAGAGAATTTTGGAAAGAGTATTTCGAATAGAAAGTTAGCTTATGTTGGTGACGGTAATAATGTCGCTACAGCTTGGTTAACTATGGGTGCAACTATGGGTGCTCACATTGTGGTTGCCACTCCAGGCGGTAAGTGGGCACCAAATGAAAATGTTATTAAACAAGCAAATGAAATTGCGAAGAAATCAGGAGCAAAGATTGAAATCCTAACCGATGCTAAATCAGCCGCGAAAAATGCTAGTGCGATCTATACTGATGTTTGGATGTCTATGGGAGATTCAGAATCAGATCGTTCTGAAAAAATGTCGGCGTTAAAACCATTTATGGTAACCCCTGAATTAATGTCACTTACTTCCTCAGATTCAGTATTTATGCATTGCTTGCCAGCACATCGGGGTGAAGAGGTTTCTGCTGAAGTCATTGATGGCCCAAAATCTGTTGTGTTTAGACAAGCATTTCACCGAAGAACTACGATCCAAGCATTGCTCTACCACCTGAGTAAGGGTGACTTAAAAGGAAATAATTAAAGCCAAGGTTAGGTAAGGTAGGCGGATGCGAATTTCGGTACCAAAGGAGATTAAGCCTGGCGAGAAACGGGTTGCACTTGTCCCAGACATTATTTCTAAATTAACAAAATTAGGACATGAAGTCTTCATTGAATCTGGCGCAGGTGTTGCAGCAGATTATTCAGATGAGCAATTTCTAGCAGCCGGAGCACAAATTAAGCAAGGTGATGTATTAGCTAATAGCGATGTGGTTTTATCCGTACAACCACTCACACCAAACCAAATTAGAAGTTTGAAAAAAGGCGCTTTAACTATTTCATTTTTATCACCAACTACATCAACTGATTCCATTGATGCTGCAGTTAGCGCATCAGTTACAGCACTATCACTTGAATTAGTCCCTCGAATTTCTAGAGCGCAATCGATGGACGCACTAACCTCACAAGCGCTGTGTGCTGGATATAAGGCAGCATTGGTTGCTGCTGAATTATCCCCTAAGTTTTTCCCTTTACTTATGACAGCTGCTGGAACTGTTACACCGGCAAAAGTTGTTGTACTTGGTACAGGAGTTGCCGGTTTACAAGCTATTGCAACAGCAAAAAGATTAGGAGCAGTTGTTTCGGCATATGATGTTCGAACATCGTCAGCTGATGAGGTTAAATCCATGGGAGCAAAATTTATTTCATTAGAGCTTGAGGCATTAGAAGGTGCTGGCGGTTATGCAAGAGAAATGACTGAAGAACGTGCAACTAGGCAACGTGAATTGCTTACACCATTCATCTCTGCGGCGGATGTATTAATTACTACAGCTGCAGTACCTGGTCGCACTGCGCCTCGATTAGTTACTGCAGCCATGGTTTCACACATGACTCCCGGATCAGTTGTAGTTGATTTGGCGGCGGAAAGTGGTGGAAATGTTGAAGGTTCAGTTTCTGGTGAATTAGTAATTACAAAAGATGGCGTAAAAATTTGGGGTGCAAAAGATGTCCCTAGCCAACTGGCATTTCATGCTTCGATGCTATTTTCAAGAAATGTTGTTAACCTAGTTTTATTAATGAATAAGAGTGTTGATGGGAAATCGACTGGACAGATAGAGCCTGATTTCTCTGATGAAATTATTGATTCTGCAACGATAACTCATAATGGAATTAGACGAGAGAAGAGTAAATAATGGTAAATGATTTAATGAGCAATGAAATAGCTTTGCTCGCTATTTTCTTACTCTCGATATTTGTCGGTTTTGAAGTTGTTTCTAAAGTTTCTACAACTCTGCATACGCCACTTATGAGTGGAGCAAACGCAATTCATGGCGTGATTCTGGTCGGAGCAATTGTGGTAGCAGATCATGCACAAACAACTCTTGAAATCTCACTTGCTATTGCTGCGGTTATTCTTGCAACGGTCAATATGGTTGGAGGATTTGTTGTGACCGATCGAATGTTGCAGATGTTTAAAGGTAAACCTAAGCAAAAGAAAGTTAAGCGTGAAGACAAATGAGTCGCAACCTTTATGATCTAATTGGGCTGGCAGCAGGAATTTGTTTTATATTGGCATTAAAAGGTTTATCTTCGCCAAAGTCGGCACGAAAAGGTAATTTAATTGGTGCCCTCGGTGCAACAATTGCCACAGTTATCGTCTTCCTTTATACAAATGATGCCAAGGCATTGAATAATCAGACTTTAATTTTGGTGGCTATTGGTTTTGGGGTGCTTGTCGGTGTTCCTGCGGCAAGAAAAGTACAAATGACTGAGATGCCGCAATTAGTTGCACTATTCAACGGCGTAGGTGGTGGTGCAGCTGCGCTGGTGGCATTAGTCGAGTATCTAAAATTAGGAGATGAAGCAACAGTGGCGATTGTTGTTGCCACTGTATTTACTGTAATTGTGGGTTGTATTTCCTTTTCAGGATCAATTATTACTTTTCTCAAACTTCAAGAGCTAATGACAACTAGACCTGTTGTTTTTCCTTTTGGTAGACAAATAATTGCACTCACCTTAATTGGTATCTTGTTAAGTGGTGGTTGGGTAATTGCGAGTGGTGGTACAACACCATTATTAATTAATGGCTTGTTATCACTGATATTCGGTGTACTTTTTGTGCTACCAGTAGGTGGTGCAGATGTTCCAATTGTAATTTCACTATTAAATGCATTTACTGGATTAACTGTTGCCGCATCTGGTTATGTACTTCAAACAACTCTATTAATTATTGCTGGAACTTTGGTAGGAGCCTCAGGCACAATTCTCACTAAATTGATGGCAGAGGCAATGGGTAGATCTTTATTTGGAACTCTATTTGGGGCTTTTACTGCAAAACCTCAACAAAGTTCTGGTGAAGCTGATACTAGGCCATTTAAATCCGGATCAGCAGATGATGTCGCGATATTACTCAACTATGCACAACGAGTTGTAATTGTGCCAGGATTTGGATTAGCGGTTGCACAAGCCCAACACACAGTTCGCGAATTAGCCGATTTACTTTCAAAAAAAGGAGTTGATGTTGCCTATGGAATTCATCCAGTTGCAGGTCGTATGCCCGGTCATATGAATGTTTTACTGGCTGAGGCAAATGTTCCATATGAACAGCTAATTGAAATGGAGGAAATAAATCCAACATTTCCGCAAACCGATGTTGTTTTGGTAGTGGGTGCAAATGATGTTGTAAATCCAGCTGCAAAAAATACACCAGGATGCCCTATTTATGGAATGCCAATTTTAGATGTGTCTCTAGCGGTAAATGTAATATTTCTCAAAAGATCTATGCGACCAGGATTTGCTGGAATTGAAAATAAACTGCTTTTTGAGGCAAAGACAACTTTACTATTCGGAGATGCAAAGGATTCACTTACAAAAGTAGTAAGCTCATTAAAATCACTTTAGAGGAATCGTTAAATCCCCTCATATTCGAGAGCTAAACTCAATGCCGCAATCGCGGCATCAAATCCTCTATTTTCTTGACCCTCTGATAATCCTGCCCGTTGGTGTGCTTGCTCTAAACTATCACACATTAAAATTCCGAAACCGATAGGCTTATTTCGAGTCAGTGAGACTTGCATGATTCCATTGGCAACACCCTGGCAAACATAATCAAAGTGAGGAGTGTCTCCTTTCAAGATTAATCCAATAGCAATTACTAAATCTGAACCAGCGTCTAATAATTTTTGAGCAGCGAGTGGAATCTCGAAAGAACCAGCAACTTTGTGCACCGAAACATTTTTGCATCTTGCCCCATCTAGAGCTTTCTTAGCGCCACTAACTAATGCATCACATATGTATGGGTGCCAACTTGATTTAACAATTGATACTTTCAATTGTGCTTCATCTAAAGTACTAATTTTAGGCGATAATCCGGTCATTATTTTTCCCCCATAATGTGATTTAATTTAATCCTCTTTGCATCTAAATACCGAGTATTTTTACTATTTTTGGTGGTAATTATTGGAACCTGTTTAACCTCAATTGATTGATTGACTAAGGCTGACATTTTCTCTGGGTTATTTGTCAGTAAATTTATCTGACTGATATTAAGATTTTTTAGTATCAGAGCCGCATCTTCCCATGAGCGAAGATCTGCGATATGGCCCAGTGCAAGATTAGCTTCAACGGTATCTAAACCTTTATCTTGAAGTTTATAGGCCTTAATTTTCTCTGATAATCCAATGCCTCTTCCTTCATGCCCTCTTAAATAAATTATTAACCCACTTCCATCGCTTTCAATTTCGTCCATCGCTTTATTCAATTGATCTTTACAATCGCACCGAGTTGATCCGAATACTTCACCAGTTAAACACTCTGAATGAACTCGAACCAACATACCTTTCCGTTTAATCTCACCGTAAGATAAAATCGCATGAGTATGGCCGTTTGAGCCAAAATCCGTGGCTATTTTCCAATCCTTATTCATTCTTGGTAAATCACTCCAGTCATATTCAACTATATCTGGCTTAATTAGTATCTTTGATTCTAAGAAATACTTTGTTAGCTCTGCAATACTAATTATTTGTAAGTTGTTAAGTCTCGCAAACTCTTTAACTTTTTTACCAGTCATCATTGTTCCATCATCATTAACTAATTCAGATAAAACTCCCACCAGACTTTGACCCGTTAAAGCACTGAGTGCTACTGCAGCTTCCGTATGGCCAGCCCTACCTGCAAGCAAAGCCCTATCGGCAACTAACGGGAAGACATGACCTGGCCTAACAAAATCTTTAGCTTTAGTTTTATTATCTGCAAGTGCAATGATTGTATTAGTGCGCTCTTTTGAACTTATCCCAGTGGTCAATCCAGCCTTGTAATCAACTGAAACTGTAAAGGCCGTATGTTTTAAATCTTGATTATTTGTAACCATTTGAGGCAGGTCAAGTGTGCGTGCTCTGTCAGAAGTTATTGCGACACATATAACTCCTGAAGTATGACGAATCATAAAGGCAAGTTTGTCCTGAGTGGCATGTTGTGCAGAGAGAACTAGGTCAGCTTCGTTTTCACGCTTTTCATCATCAGTAACAATAATCATTCGGCCAGCACAATAATCATTTAAGGCTTTTTTTAGATCCTTAGTCATTACTTTGACCCCCTCTCGTTAATCGCTCAACATACTTTGCGAGAAGGTCTACCTCGACATTTACTAGATCGCCCACTTTTTTACTCGCCAGGTTAGTTCTCTTTAAAGTTTCCGGAATCAACCAAACTGCTATTAACTGTCCCGTTATCTCGCCAATAGTTAATGAAACGCCATCTAAACAAATTGATCCCTGAGGAACTACATATTTCAATAGGTGGTTAGGTAACTTTATTTGAAATTGAGTCCACTTCATAGATGGTAAAATTTCAGTAATTTCAGCAGTCGCATCAACATGACCTTGGACTAGGTGTCCCCCAAAACGATCTATAAATCTCATAGCTAACTCCAAGTTCAATAGATCACCTGCCTTCAAATTTACTAGTGCAGTCAATTCCAAAGTTTTCTTCATCACATCAGCCGTAAACCCTGAATCTGTAACATTTGTTGTAGTTAAGCATGCACCATTTACGCTGATTGAATCACCGATTTTTAAATCACCTGTAACATTATTACAGCTAACCTCTATCTTTACTGAATCTTTAAGATGAGTGATATTTTGCACTTTTCCCACCTCCGCAATTAAGCCTGTAAACATTATTGATTCTTCGCTAAGATAATTTTGAGATCAGTGTCAACCATTTCTGTACTTTTCACTTTATACATAACTCGATTCTCTAAAGAATTGATGCCTAAATCGTCTATGAAACTTTGGCCGCTTCCCAGTAAAGATGGAGATAGATAGATATGCATTTCATCTATAACTCCAGATTTCATAAGGAAAGTACCTAAAGTTGGACCTGCTTCAACCAATACTTGGTTTACTTCAAGCTTTGCCAAGAAATCTAACAGCACATCTAGGTTATGACTGTGAAGAAAATAAGTTTGCGCAGATTGATCCTTTAGGTTACTTGCAGGTGGAATTAACCTATGACCCATTACTAATCTCCTGGGCTGCTTTACATTTTCCTCTCTTGTATTCAGTGAAGGATTATCTGCTAAAGCCGTTCCGGTTCCTATTAAAATGACATCAGATTGACTTCTCAACTTTGAAACTTGTGCTCTAGAAGATTCGCTAGTTATCCACTTTGAGTTTCCATCTTTGGCGCAAACTTTACCATCTAAGGTCATGCCAATCTTCCAAATAAAATATGGACGGTTATTTTTAATCTTATTTAACCAAAATCTATTAGAATAGGTAACTTGATCTTGCAAGACCCCACCTATAACATCAACCTGAGCAGCTCTTAAATGATCTGCCCCTCCTTTTGCTACTAAATTTTGATCTGATACTGCGAAGACCACTTTCTTGATCCCAGATTTAACTATTAAATCTGAACACGGGGGTGTTTTTCCGTAGTGATTACAAGGCTCTAATGTTGTAATTAATGTTGCACCTTTTGGGATCTCTCTAATTTTATTTATTGCTTTTGCTTCTGCGTGCAATCCCCCATCATGAAAATCTTGTGAGATCACAGCTCCTGATGAATCAACGATTAATGCGCCAACAATTGGATTTGGGCAAGTCTTTCCTAATCCACGCAGGGATAATGCATCGGCTTGTGCCATCAATGCTGAGTAATCCACTAGACGCCCCCAAATAAATATCGGGGTACGCAAAAGAAAATGACGTAATAACAGCCCGCCACTTACACACATTTTCTCTCATCCGGACTTTAACCGTCGGTCTTGGAGTTTCACCAAGTCCACCGCTAGCTGGATGCAGGCGGGTCGCAGACTTTAACTGCCGGTTCGGAATTACACCGACCCCGAAAATGCAGCTTGAGTGTACCAAAAAATTATTATTATACAAACTGAAAATAAGCGTAATTTTATATAGTTACTGCTCTATTTCGTTAATAAGTTTAAATTCAGATGAAGATAGTTGACCTTGTGAGGCATAAAGATCCAATTTTGCTCGAGTGTCTTCAATATCTAAATTTCTCAAGGTTAGCTGCCCAATTCGATCTTCAGGGCCAAAAGCAGCATCTGAGGTTTTCTCCATTGATAATTTTTCTGATGAGTATGAGAGATTGGCTCCCTTGGTATTCATAATTGAATAATCATCGCCGCGACGCAACCTAATTGTCACCGATCCCGTGATAGTTGAAGCAACCCAACTAGTTAATGATTGGCGAAGCATTAATGCTTGTGGATCAAACCAGCGACCTTCATATAAAAATCGCCCTAATTTACGCCCCTGCTCGCGGTAAGTCACAATAGTATCCTCATTGTGAATAGCACTAAGCAATCTTTCATAAGCAATGAAGAGCAAAGCCATTCCGGGAGCTTCATAGATACCACGACTTTTTGCCTCAATAATACGATTTTCAATCTGATCGCTCATACCTAGCCCATGTCGACCCCCTATTGAATTTGCTTCTCTTATCAAGGCGACAGAATCACTGAAATCCTCCCGATTTATTGAAACCGGACGGCCTTTAGTAAAATTGATTGTTACATCTTCGGTTTCTATTGTTGCCGATGGATCCCAAAACTTAACACCCATGATTGGTTGAATCATCTCAATATGAGATTCTAAGTCTTCTAAGGATTTTGCTTCATGGGTTGCCCCTAGAATATTCGCATCGGTGCTATAAGCCTTTTCAACTGTATCTCGATAAGACAGGTTGTGTTTAGTGAGCCATTGCGACATTTCTTTTCTACCGCCTAGTTCACTAACAAAAGTAGCATCAAGCCATGGCTTATAAATTTTAAGATTTGGATTTGCTAATAAACCATAGCGATAAAATCTCTCAATATCATTACCTTTGTATGTTGAACCGTCTCCCCAAATCAAAACGTCATCAGCTAGCATTGCTCTAACAAGTAAGGTGCCAGTTACTGCCCTACCAAGTGGGGTGGTATTAAAATATAATCTGCCAGCAGTTCTTATATGAAACGCACCGCATGCTAATGCTGTTAAACCTTCTTCAACTAAAGTACTTTTGCAATCTATAAGTCGTGCTATCTCTGCGCCATATTGTTTTGCTTTACCGGGAATTTTATCTATATTCGGCTCATCATATTGACCAAGATCTGCTGTGTAGGTACAAGGCTTAGCGCCTTTGCTTTTCATCCAGGCTACCGCCACTGATGTATCAAGACCACCACTAAATGCGATACCCACCTTTTGTCCCACGGGAAGGGATGAAAGAACTTTAGACATGGCAGCAGTCTAACCTTTACACTAAAACCCCGCTTGATTTAAGAATTAGAGCATTTTTTATTACTCAGCCCACAAAAGGCGTGAAAACTGGCTAGATGGTTTTCTACATAGGGAGCTCCGTACAGAATATAAAATATAGAGCTAATCATCATTACCTATTAATTACCGGGTCAATAAACACGGGTATTATTTCAATATGAGTATAAAAAGACTCTTCTCAACCGAGCGCTGCCGGACTCGTGCCAGTTATCTATTAAAATTTGAATCTTTGATACTTTTTGGAACAGTGATTTATCTGTTAATCGCTCCGTTTGTATCAGAGGTCAGCGCTCCAGCAGCACTCTCCGCTGAGATAGTTTTTGGAACTTTGGCCAGTATTGGATTATGGTTTTCCGCCCGAGGCTTTGATACGCAAAAATCGTTCGGAAGAGCACCAGCAGTTTTAGCCAACCTAATTGCACTTGGTGTCTCTTATTACATGATTACTGGAAACTTTCTAATTGTTGGAGTGCCATTGCTTTTTCTATCATTAATAACATTAATCTCTGCCGCCCTTGGCTACAAAGAGTGATTACCAATCAACTATTTTGCGATCTTCCCAAAGTAAACCCGTTTTATCTTTTGTAGGGTCAAACTCTCTTGTAGCTAACCAGATTGCAGTTTCAGCTCCTTCTTGTGCACTCCTAGGGGCATCTGGTCCACCCATATCGGTTCGACAATGGCCTGGACAAATAGCATCAACTAAAAATCCTCTTGCGCCTAAACCAGTTTCATAGGAGAGATTTTTAACAAAAGCATTTACTCCCGCTTTACTAATTCGATAAGGTGCAAGACCCCCATGAGTTCCAGGTCCTGACATTCTTCCTAAACATGCAGAATAAATCACAACTCTACCCGATCTAGCCTCAAACATGGCAGGAGCTAATTCATTAACTGCGGTAAAAACAGCATCTAAGTTAATTGACATTGTACGGCGCCATTCCGCATCAGTAGTCCTTAAAGTTTTAGACATTTTTTCGCTCATAACTCCGTGAGCTAAAATCAAAACATCGAGTACACCTAATCCATTAGATGCTGCATCTAGATTTATCTCTTTTAAAACTTTTCGAAATTTTTCATTGTCTGCTACGTCAACTGCTCGATACTTACAACCAAGTGTCTTGGCACTTTGTTGGGCACGCTCTTCATCTTTACCAATTATGTAAACAAAAAATCCAGCCAAGATGAGAGCTTTGGCAGTTTCATATCCAAGGCCCCGAGATCCACCAGTAACTATCGCCCACTTCATATTTGGATTCATGGGGCTATCTTTGCCACTTTTAAAGGTCTACTACTAGCCCATTAGATGTGCGAATGACCACTTTCACTAAACCCTTATGCCTCAGACGGCCTACATTACCTTGCTCTGGCAGTTAAGATTAACCTGTAACAATTGAACTCAAGCATGCTAATTGGGGAGTCAAATAGGTGAGCCAAGCAGGAGCTAACACACCGGCTAACCACTTTGGTGGTTCATTTGGTCCAAATGAGTGGCTTGTCCAAGAGATGTATGAACGCTACCAAACCGATCCATCCTCAGTTGATAAAGCTTGGTGGGACTTCTTTTCAGATTTTAAAGGTACGCAATCTTCAAACGGTGCAACTACAGCTAATTCGCCAAAGCCGGGGACTCCTCCGATTCCAAAATCGCAGCAGACTCAAGTAGTACCAGTGGCGACTCCCGCACCAGCAATTGTTGAAACTACAGTCAAAGCAAGCCAGCCAGAAATTAAAAAAATAGATTTACCAGAAAAAACTTCTAAAACATCTTTCAAACCAGCAGACCCAGTTGTGAAACCAATTCCAACACTCATAACACCCGGTGCATCAGAAGTGGAGCCAATACGAGGTGTAGCAGCCCGTGTCGTACAGTCAATGGAAGGTTCCCTTACAGTACCAACTGCTACAAGTGTTCGTGTTGTTCCAGCCAAATTAATGATTGACAATAGAACTGTAATTAATAATCATCTAAAGCGTGGCCGCGGCGGAAAAGTTTCATTCACACACTTAATTGGTTACGCAATGATCAAGGCGATAAGAGCCATGCCAGAGATGAACTCATACTTCACTGAATTAGATGGGAAACCTGCAGTTGGACATCCTGAACATATTAACCTAGGAATTGCTATCGACTTAGCTAAAGCAGATGGATCAAGACAATTATTAGTACCTTCGATCAAAGGTTGTGAAGAGTTAGATTTTGCTCAATTCTGGTCAGCCTATGAAGATGTTGTACGTAAGGCCAGAAGTGGTGCGTTAACTGTAGAGGATTTCGCTGGCACTACTTTATCCCTGACAAATCCAGGAACCATTGGAACTGTGCATTCGGTACCAAGGTTGGTACAAGGCCAAGGAATGATTCTCGGTGTTGGAGCATTGGATTATCCAGCAGAATTTCATGGTACAAACGAGCAAACGCTTGCTGATCTAGCAATTAGCAAGGTAGTTACTTTAACCAGCACATATGACCACAGAATTATCCAAGGGGCGCAATCTGGTGATTTCCTAAGAAGAATTCATGAAATATTACTAGGTGAAGAAAACTTCTATGACGAGATTTTCGAAGCACTACGAATTCCTTACGTTCCTATTCGCTGGGTTGCTGATATGCAGTTTGAAAAAGATGATGATGTAAGCAAAACAGCCAGGGTGCAAAAACTAATCGATGCCTACAGGACTACCGGGCATCTAATGGCAGATGTAGAGCCATTAGCTTATGTCCAACGATCTCATCCTGATTTAGATGTTATAAACCATGGTTTGTCCCTATGGGATCTTGATAGAGATTTCGCCACCGGTGGATTTGGCGGCAAACCATTTATGAAGTTACGAAGAATTCTTGGAATTCTGAGAGACTCATATTGCCGCACAATTGGTGTTGAGTATATGTACATAGCCAACCCAGCGGAGCGTAAATGGATTCAGGAAAAAATGGAGGTAGGTGCTCCTAGGACAGCAAGAGATGAACAACTTCGTATTTTACGAAAACTAAACAGTGCCGAGGCATTCGAATCATTTTTACAAACTAAGTTTGTCGGCCAGAAACGATTCTCACTTGAAGGTGGAGAGTCGGTTATTCCAGTACTAGATGCAGTCATCTCATCAGCAGCAGAAACTGGTCTAGATGAAATTTGCATTGGTATGCCACACCGAGGTCGATTGAATGTTCTAGCAAATATTGCAGGAAAATCATATGGCCAAATATTTCAGGAGTTTGAAGGAAATTATCGTGAAAATGAAGTGCACGGCTCGGGAGATGTCAAGTACCATTTAGGAACAAAAGGCACCTTTGCTGCTGAATCTGGCGCTACAACTAAGATTTATTTGGCGGCAAATCCTTCTCACTTAGAGGCCGTAAATCCGGTACTTGAAGGAATAGTTAGAGCAAAGCAAGATAAATTAAGATCAAAGGCTGGGGATTTAACAGTTGATGAACAAACCTCATTTCCTGTTTTACCAATTCTTTTGCATGGTGATGCTGCATTCGCTGGCCAAGGAGTAGTTTCCGAAACTCTTTCATTATCTTTGCTGAAAGGTTATCGAACTGGTGGCACAATTCATATTATTGTAAATAATCAAGTGGGCTTTACAACCTCACCACATGCTGCACGATCTTCAACTTACTCCACTGATATTGCAAAGATGATTCAGGCTCCGGTATTTCATGTTAATGGCGATGATCCTGAAGCTTGTGTTCGGATTGCAAAAGTAGCCTTTGAATACCGACAAATGTTCAATAAAGATGTGGTGATTGACATGATTTGCTATCGTCGCCGAGGTCATAATGAAGGTGATGAACCAAGTTTTACCCAACCACTTATGTACAAACTCATCGAGGCCAAACGTTCGACTAGAAAACTTTATACCGAGGCATTAATTGGTCGAGGTGACATCACTGTCGAAGAGGCTGAAGAAGTGTTACGAGATTACCAACAGCAATTAGAAGGTGTATTTACAGCGGTTCACAATACTGAGCCTGATAGCGATCCAAACTGGAAAGCTCCTGTGGTGCCATCACCAAAAATCGTTGATACTGCAGTAGCTGAGGCTGATTTACGTAAGATTGCAGATACTCAATCTGCCATACCAAGTAATTTCAATGTACATCCAAAACTGCTCCCACAACTTTTAAAGCGAACTGAGATGTTGGATGAATCAACGGTTGATTGGGCAGCTGGTGAGATGTTTGCATTTGGTTCTTTACTTTTAGAAGGCCATCCAATCAGAATGAGTGGTCAAGATGTAAGGCGGGGAACTTTTAGTAATAGGCATGCGGTTGTGATTGATAAGGAAACTGGAGCTGAATTTTTCCCTCTCCGATCATTAGTGAACGATCCAAATCAATTCCATATCTACGATTCACTTTTATCAGAGTATGCAGTAATGGGATTTGAATACGGATACTCAGTTGAGCGCGATGATGCACTTGTTATCTGGGAAGCTCAATTTGGCGATTTTGCAAATGGTGCTCAAACAATAATTGATGAATTTATCTCTTCTTCCCTACAAAAGTGGGGCGAGAGATCCTCGATAGTTCTATTGCTACCTCATGGATATGAAGGGCAAGGGCCAGATCACTCCTCTGGACGTATTGAGAGATTCTTATCGCTGTGTGCCGAACAAAACATGACTGTTGCCCAACCGTCAACTCCTGCCTCGTATTTCCATTTACTGCGTTGGCATATGAAAAATCCATCTAGAAGGCCATTAGTGGTATTTGAACCAAAATCAATGCTTAGATTAAAGGCGGCAGCAAGTGGGCTTAAAGATTTTACTACTGGCAAATTTAGATCATTTATTCCGGATGACAAAGTTACAAATGCAACCAGGTTAATTTTTACATCTGGAAAGGTTTACTACGATTTAATTGCAGAGCGAGAAAAATTAGGTGAACACTCAACTGCGATTGCAAGAGTTGAGCGGCTATACCCACTTCCGATTGAGGATATTGTGACTGAATCTAAGAAACATCCAAATGCCACACTGCTTTGGGTGCAAGATGAACCAGCTAACCAGGGTCCTTGGCCATTTGTTTCATCAGCAGTCAATGAGGCATTTATTGCGCATGAGGAATTAAGTAATCGATCATTCCGTAGAGTTTCCAGACGCGCGACAGCAAGTCCTGCAACAGGAAACCACCATTTGCATGAAGAAGAAGAAAAAGCCTTAATGACTGAAGCTTTTACTCGTTAATTTCCCTTTTTGTACCTTATTAAAACTCTGGCCAGTAATTGATTCTGCTCAACCCATCCCCAGTCCCGAGAATCGGTACTTTTTAAATTGTCACCTTCTACCCAATACCTCATTACGCCGTGCTCACTTCGGCTCTGCACTACCCTTTTAAGTAGCCTAATTCCTGGTCGCTGCGGATCTTCAACTAAGTACACCTTCCCCACTTCTAGGGTGTGCTCTTTGCCACTTAGAAATCTAATTAACAGCCAATCTCCAGCATTATAGGTAGGAGCCATAGAGTTTCCTGAAACCTCTACTGTGCTAAAGCCGAACATGCAGAGTATTCTGCCACCATAAGATTACTAATCATTAACCCTAGGAGATAAATGCTAAATCTATTAAAGAAGTTAATAAAGCCAAGGCAAACTGTTTATGCTCATTGCGATCTACCATGCGGTGTATACGATCCAGCACAGGCAAAAATTGAGGCTCAATCTGTAAAAGCTTGCATGGAAAAATATGCTGCAAGTAGCGACAATGATTTCAAAGCTCGTGCCGTCGCTATTAAAGAGGAAAGATCAGAGTTAGTAAAGCACCACCTTTGGGTATTATGGACCGATTATTTTAAGCCAAATCATTTTGAGGCCTATCCCCAACTACATGTGTTATTTAATGAAGCAACGAAGTTAGCTGGTGCTGGAGGCAGTAAAGGTACTAATGATGTTGCTGTCGCAGAAAAACTAATCGGCAAAATTGATGAAATTGCAGAAATTTTCTGGGCAACTAAAAAATAATTAAGTTATCGCTAGTGGCCTAAATATTTAGGCTACTAGCGATCTTATTTTCGCCAATAAGATTTTCTTTTTCAGCAACCATAGTTTCTGCGGCAACACGAGCCATAAAAGAGACTCGTTCTACAAATTTACGAGTGATAAATCCTGAAGCCACTAATCTTGCACTTTGATGAACCTCTATTTCGAAATTTAATTGTCCGTCTTCTAAACCAATACATCTGGCTGTTGCATGAATCTCATGATTAATACCTACGGCACCTTGAATTTGAAATTGTAAATCAGTTGTAACTGTTGTTTCACCAAAATCTAAAAATTCAATAATTGCTGTGCTGCAAGCACTCTCCATGAGCGCAGAAATCTGACTAGAACTAACAACTGGCAGGTCATTTACCCCCTGCGCAACATAAGTATCTCCTGGGCGAATGGTCATATTAGCCATACCAATAGCACCCATTACTTGCTCAGCTTTCATAATCATAAGATTAGTGATTATGTAATTACTCTAGCGGGAACTCCCTGCGTATTTCGCGAGTTATTTCTATTTGAGTCGTACCTTCATCGGTAAATTCCGTATAGGTTGTTTGAGTAAAGGTAAATTCAGTAATACTCTGTGTTTGGCTCGACCGAATCATTTGATTATATAGATCCTCAATTTGGTTATTTATTCGATCATTCAAATCATCAGGCGCCTGCTCGGTTAGAGCATTACACAATAAGTTTCGAACCAGGTTCAAGTTGTGGGCTTCTTGCTCCATTTTTGATCGGCATGAGACGCAGTTACCAAAGTGATTCTCTACCAAGTCAACTTCATTAGTATCAAATAACTCATGATCGATATACAGAACTATATTAGGTAATACTTGATCACAATTAATAAACTCCTTGTTATTAAAACTCATGACTTATCACCTGCTTTATTTTTCCCGAATCCTCTTTCTTTAGCGTAGGTAGCAAGAGATGCACGGAGAAGTTTTCTACCTCTGTGTAATCTAGACATTACCGTACCCGTTGGAACGTTTGTGATCTCCGCTATTTCTTTATATGAAAAACCCTCGACATCAGATAGATAAACAGCAATTCTAAATTCTTCTGGCATCGCACTTAATGCATCTTTTACATCTTTGTCTGCAATACCTTCTAAAACTTCGTCCTCAGCTGATTTCCCTTGATCACTTGTGTGCGAAGAAGCATCTGCAATTTGCCAGTCCTCAACTTCACCTGCTGATATTTGTGGTCTACGTTGATCTTTTCGATAATTATTTATAAATGTTGTTGTCAGGATTCTATATAACCAAGCTTTTAGATTTGTTCCCGGCTCAAATTGATGAAAGCTGGTGAAAGCCTTAGCAAAGGTATCTTGAACTAGGTCTTGAGCATCGTGAGTATTTTTCGTATACCGAAGTGCTGCACCGTAGAGTTGTGATGTAAAAACTAATGCATCGTTTTCAAACCTTATTTTTCTTTGCGCTAAGGTTTCTTTATCGCGGTCAACTACAGCAGGTAGAAATTTGTCATTACTCATTTGGTCTAAGGCTACCTCGAATGCAGTTTTGGAGTTGGGAGTGAATATTTTATGAGAAGTAGTTAGGCGCCTAAGTGCATACATGGCTGCAAAACCTTGGAAACCTCAGATATATTCCCTATCCAATCCGCTCAAGCGCAAACAACGCCAAGTCCCGGTGAAGTGAGCGGAAGGTAGACTTAATACATATGGCAAATTGGAAAGCACCCTACAGGTCTGGACTTACCCCTGCCAGCAAACCAATTCATTCTCAGATAATTATTCCAGGCTCTAAATCAGCCACCAACCGTGCGTTAATTTTAGCGGCGCTTGCCAAAACTCCTTCTCGATTAAGAAGACCGCTTTCGTCAAGAGATACAGACTTAATGGTCAAAGGATTACAGAGTTTAGGGATTGACATTTCTGTTATTAAAACAAATGGTGGATTTGACTATCAAGTTGTTCCAAACAAGATGTTAGGCCCAGCAAGTATTGATGTTGGAAATGCTGGAACAGTGATGCGTTTCTTACCACCCATTGCGGCACTTGCAAAAGGCTTAATTCACTTCGATGGTGATGCTAGGTCTTATGAAAGACCTTTAGCTCCAGTAATTAAAGCATTAGAACAACTTGGAGTAACTATTGAACATAATGGTAAGTATCGACTTCCACTTACTATAAATGGTGCTGGAAAAATTGCCGGAGGCACAGTAGAGGTAGATGCTAGCTCCTCTAGTCAGTTTGTTTCCGCACTACTTCTACTTGGCCCTGCAACTGAAACTGGTATTACCATTAAGCATATTGGTGAGTCTTTACCATCTTTGCCACACATTGAAATGACAATTCAAATGCTGAAACTATATGGGGCAAAGGTTGAAGTTGGTGCAAATAGTTGGCAGGTCAAGCCCACAGATTTAATAGGCCAGGATATGATCATAGAGCCAGATCTTTCAAATGCCGCTCCATTCATGGCAGCAGCAATGATTTGCGGCGGTAGCGTTGAAATACTGGACTGGCCTAAAATCACATCTCAACCGGGAGATCAGTTGAGAAATATTTTTTCTAAAATGGGTGCAAAAATTGAACGAAGCGAATTAGGTTTAAAAATTTCTGGAACCGAGAAAATTCTAGGAATCGATATCAATCTTCAAGAGGTTGGTGAATTAACTCCCTCTATTGCAGCAGTTGCGGCGTTAGCTGAGACTGAATCAAGATTATTTGGAATTGCCCACCTACGATTGCATGAGACTGATCGACTTTCAGCACTAGCAACTGAGATAAATAATCTTGGTGGAAAAGTGATTGAAGGGCCAGGTGAGTTAAGTATTAAGCCAACACCTCTAGTTGCAAAACAAGAATTTAAAAGCTATGAGGATCACCGAATGGCCACTGCTGGCGCAATCATTGGTTTAGCAGTTGAAGGAGTTGTTGTTGAAAATATTGAAACTACAAAAAAGACTCTTCCAGATTTTCCTGGTTTGTGGGCGGAAATGCTTAATGGCTAAGTCACATAAAAATTGGGATGAAGATGATGTGCGAATCAACAAATCCAGGCAATTTGGATCGACTAATAAAACTAGGCCAAGAACTAAAGACCGACCTGATTATTCAAAGGCAATAACTGGCATAATTATTGAAGTAGACCGTGGTCGAGTTAAGTGTCTATTAACTATGAATGAGTCTTATGCGGTTGTTACTGCTATGAAAGCCCGGGAATTAGGCAAGAAATCTGTAGTTGTAGGTGATCTGGTTTCTATAGTTGGAGACACATCAGGAGAGGAAGGGTCGCTGGCGAGAGTCGTTGCTGTCCATCCCAGAAAAAATTCACTAACTAGAACTATTGATGACAATTTAAATGATGAAAGAGTCATCGTGGCTAATGTAGATCAACTTGCAATAGTCGTTTCGACCACAAATCCAGAACCACGAACTGGCCTGGTGGATAGAGCCTTAGTAGTTGCGTATGATCAAGGAATTTCACCTTTGATTGTTATGACTAAACAAGATTTAGCAAATGGTGATAACTTTCTTGAAACCTATAAAGATTTAGAAATTCCTGTATTTAAGACTGATAAAAGTTCAGATTTATCTGAGTTAAGGAATATATTAACTGGAAAAATCACAGTGTTAATCGGACATTCTGGCGTAGGTAAATCAACTTTAGTCAATAATCTTCTCTTAAAAAGTGAGGAAAATAAACAAGTTAATACGCAAGTAAACTCATATCGTCAAACCGGAGATGTAAATGAAGTAACTGGTAGAGGTAGACATACCTCCTCAAGTGCGGTGGCTTTGTCACTATCCTCCACATTTTCTAAAGAAAACTTTGGTTGGATAATCGATACTCCTGGTGTTCGTTCCTTTGGAGTAGCTCATATTCAACCATCGCGGGTAATTGCTGCATTTCCCGAGTTTTCCGAACCAATTTCATTATGCCCAAAGAATTGCTCACATAATGAACAAGATTGTGCATTAAACACCTGGCAGAGTTTTGATGAGAAGAATCATGCTCGACTAGCAAGCCTACGGAGAGTTTTATCTATCGGACAAGGTAAGTAAGAGTAACCTTTCACTGTGAGTGAGTTATCAAGACATAAAGAGAGTAAAACTAGACAGGTTGACCTTCAAATCTCTGGTATGACCTGCTCTTCCTGTGTTGGTACAGTTGAAAAATCACTTAATAAGTTGCCGGGAGTAAGGGCCGCTGTGAATCTAGCAATGGAATCGGCCCACATAATTGCCCCCTTAAATATTTCAGAGCAAGAACTAATAGAAACCGTTAAAAGCTCAGGTTATTCAGCTAGCGCATTTAAAGGCGAAAGAGAATCATTTGAAAAATCAAATCGCTTAGGTATAAGACTATTTTTCACACTGTTATTTTCTGCTCCAATAATTGTTATCTCAATGTTTCATGATATACATGGAAAAGTTGACCAGCAATTACTTTCACTAATCGATAGAACCAATGTATTTTTAAATGATAACAACCAGGATCTGGTGATTAATTACCCAAACGCGCCAATTAGTACTTGGTTGCTAATAATTTTATCACTGCCAGTTGTTTTTATCTTTGCCTGGCCAATTCACAGAGCAGCCTTAAAGAACCTATTACACCCAACTATGGATACTCTAGTTTCATTGGGATCATTGATTACATTTATCTGGAGTACATATTCTGCCGCAATATATACCCCGAATGAAAGTCAAACTTCTTTTGTATATGCTGAAGTTTCAGCAGCTGTAATATTTTTTGTCATGTTAGGTCGATACCTAGAGCACAAAGCGAAACGAAAAGCCGGCTCAGCACTTTCTGAATTATTTAAATTATCTGCGTCAGAAGTTGAGATTCATAAAAATGGCCAGACAAAGCACATCCCTATAACAGAATTAGAAATTGGAGATATATTTGTTGTAAAGCCAGGTGAAAAAATCGCAACTGATGGCACAGTAGTATCGGGCTTTAGCACAGTGAATAATTCCTTTTTAACTGGTGAATTTACCCCGCTTGAGGTGACAGTTGGCAGTCTGGTATTTGCTGGCTCGATTAATAACAACGGAAATTTGCTTATTAAAGCTTCAAGAGTTGGATCTGATACTGAGTTAGCAAGAATTACTAGGATGGTACTAACTGCACAATCAGAAAAGGCACCTGCCCAGCAACTTGCCGATAAGGTAAGTAAAGTATTTGTTCCAGTTGTTTTAATTCTTGCAATCGCCACTTTTTTAACTTGGTATTTGATGAATCAAAGTATTGCTGAATCCATTTCAATTGCAGTTGCCGTCTTAGTAATCGCATGCCCTTGTGCACTTGGTCTGGCCACACCAATTGCATTAATGGTGGCCTCAGGTAAGGCGGCCAAGAACGGCATCATCATTAGATCTCCAAGATCTATCGAAAAAGCGGTAGGGATTACGGATGCAGTCTTTGATAAGACTGGGACCTTAACCACTGGAAAAATGGAATTAATCGAGATGGTCTTGATAAATAATCCACTAGATAAGCAAAGCACGGAGATATCAGCCGCCGACCTAATGAGTTATGCATTAAGTCTTGAAAGCATGGATTCTCATCCGATCGCTATCGCAATATCTGAGTCCTTATCGAAACAAGGTGCAACCAAGTGGGAAGTTTCTGAATTTGAACACACTCCTGGCGCAGGGGTAACTGGACGTATAAAGCCCAATACTTCAACAAATAGCAGAGCAGTTTTAATTGGCTCACCAATATCAATAGCTCGCAGTACTACGGAGTTTTCGCCAAAATTATTGAGTGCAATAGAGGTGGCAAAGAATCGGTCTAGCTCTGTTGCAGTCTTAGCAATAGATGGTCTGGCGTATGGAGTATTTGAAATTGGTGATCAAATAAAGGTAGATGGCAAGGTGGCAATTGAAAAACTTGAAAAATCAGGAATCAAAACATGGTTAATTACAGGCGATACTGAATCGGCAGCTGTAAACATAGGTTCTCAAGCTGGGATTGCAATCGATCATATTTTTGCCTCAGCAACACCAGAAGACAAATTGAATTTTGTAACTTCGCTTCAAGAAAATGGAAAAGTGTTGATGGTTGGTGATGGCATAAATGATGCCGCAGCCATCACTAAATCTGACTTGAGTATTGCTATGGGATCTGGGACTGATACCTCAATTGCTGCTGCCGACATTACCTTAGTTCGACCATCTTTATTGGCAGCCATTGATGCGATGAAAATATCTAAGAAAACCGTAGGAGTTATTAAATCTAATCTTGGTTGGGCTTTCTTATATAACGTGGCTTTTATTCCAGTTGCAGCCACAGGAAACCTTTCACCTATGTACGCTGCAGCAGCTATGTCACTTTCATCATTATTTGTGGTACTAAATAGTTTACGAATTAGGTAAATTGGTAGCGGGGGCAGGATTTGAACCTACGACCTCTGGGTTATGAGCCCAGCGAGCTACCGAGCTGCTCCACCCCGCGTCGGGACCTAAATCTTAGAGTAGGTTCAGCACTAAACCAAAATAGATGAATTTATTATCTATTTTGAGCGGAGACTAATGCAGATATCGCAGCTTTAACTCTAGCTCTTGCACGATCTTCAGCAGCACCATCTAAACGCTTTTGTGCTGCTTCAAGATCTGCAAATGCAGATTGCAGTGATGCTATTGCAGATTTGATTGCTTGGCTTGTGCCAACTCCACCATTAATTGGTAAATCAGATTGATTGGTAGGAGCTTCAGTTCCAGAGTCGCCGCCAAATACTTGATCTAATGCACCTTGCAAAGTTTCACTGAATCCAATTTGATCACCAAATGAAACTAAAACTCTTTGTAGTAGCGGATATGCAGCGGTATTTCCGGTTGCTCGTACATATACCGGCTGAACATAAAGTAAGCCTTTACCAACCGGCAATGTCAATAGATTACCTAGTACAACATCTGCTCCACCTTGGCGAAGTAGTGATAGCGAAGTTGCAACTTCAGGTTTTGCTTCAAAATTTGATGCTACCTGTGAAGGGCCAGCAATGTTTGTTGACCTTGGTAATTGCAACACCGTTATTTTTCCGTAATTATCACCAGCATCAGCATTCACCACAGCTAATGCAGTTAAATTTTCGCGTCCACCTCGAGGCACAAATGGGGTATAAAGCGAGAAAGTTGGCTTATCTTGCCCAGGTATCTGCATGGTCAAGTAGTAAGGTGGCTGAACACCAGAGTTAGCTCCAAAGGTAGAGGGGTCCAGAGGCACCCTCCAAAAATCCTGTCCACCATAAAAGGCTTCTGCAGTTGTTACATGGTAGGCGCTCAAAATATCTCGCTGAACTCGGAACATGTCCTCTGGGTATCGAATATGAGATAACAAAGCAGGAGTTATTTCGCTCTTAGCCTTAACACTACCCGGAAATGCTTTACTCCAAGTAGCTAGTACCGGATCTTTTTCATCCCATTGATAAAGCGAAACTGTGCCATCGTAAGCATCAACCGTTGCTTTCACTGAGTTTCTTATGTAATTCACATTGCGATCATCTAAAGATGCGACTGCATTTGATCTACTTGTTAGAGCATCTCCAGTATTAGCTAGATTAACAATTCGAGAGTTTGGATATCCAGCATTTGTTGTATAGCCATCAATAATCCAAAGTATTTTGCCATCAACGATTGCAGGGTATGGATCACCATCAAGTGTTAGCCAAGGAGCAACTTTTGCTACTCGCTCTCTTGGGTTTCTTTCAAAAAGAATTTTAGACTCAGAATTTATTAGATTTGATAAGACAATTCTTTGTTCTTGATACTTAATTGCAAACAGTAATCGGGTAAAAAGAGAGCCCATCGGCACTCCACCCTTACCTGTATAGGTGTAATTCTTTTGCCCATTTGGCGAGCTATCATCTGGATAGTCAAGCTCAACAGGATTTGATGCAGCTGGTCCACCAATTATTGAGTAATCTGGAACATTTTCGCCAAAATAAACTCGAGGTTGAAATTCACCCAATCCCTTGGTCGGTGGAATATCTCCCACCAAAAATGATGGTTTACCATCGGTGTCTACGGTATTTCCATAGGCACCAACCAGTCCAAAGCCATGAGTATAAACAAGGTGATCATTAATCCAGTTACGAGACGGATTACCATCAATATTTAGTTCACGAACCGACACCACAACATCTCGCTCTTTACCATCTATTGTGTATCGATCAATATCTAATGAATCAGCAAATGCATAGTACGGCTTAATTTGTTGTAGTTGCCTAAAGGTGGCTGATAAAACATTTGGATCCATTAATCGAATATTGGAAATGGTTGATGCATCATTTGATAATTGCCCAGCTGATGTGGCAACAGTTGCTTGATAATCTTTAACCTCAACTTGATCCAGGCCATATGCAATACGTGTAGCATCAATATTTCTTTGGATAAATGGCGCTTCTTTGGTTGACTCAGAAGGCTTAACTTGGAATTGCTGAATTGCTGCTGGATAGATCCCAGCAATCAATACCGAGGCAATCACCATTAATGCAACGCCTGCAGTTGGTAGTAGCCAAGATTTACGAATAATATTGGCAAAAAAGAGAAGTGAACAGACTAGTGCTATTGCTGCCAAAATTGATTTGGCAGGTAATAAAGCGTTTACATCTGTATAGGTAAGACCTGTTATCAATCTTCCCTCTTTTAAGGTCAGGGCATATCTATCAAACCAGTATGCCACTGACTTAAGTAAAACAAGTAAACCAAGAAGTATCGAAAGTTGAACTCTGGCTGCAACAGTTGTTCGCTCTTCTTTTACTGCTGGTCTGATGCCACCATAAATGTAGTGAACCGCTGCTGCCACAATCAACGACAAGATAATTGTTGAAATAGCCCAACCAATTAATGCTTGGTACATAGGTAATTTAAAGGCAAAGAAGGAGACATCTAAACCAAATTGTGGATCTACTACCCCAAACTCAGTTGAATTTCTAAAAAGTAACCACTGTTGCCAAAATCTAGATCCTGCAGTACCTGCAAAGTAAAAGATTGCTAAAAAGATGACTATTCCGACCAACCTTCTAATTGGCTCAATTTGTGCACGGTAGCGCTCAAGGTTGTCTGCCTCAACCGATACTGGAACATATACTGGACGCTTGCGAAATGCCACTAAAATATTTGCAGAGATAAATAGTGCAGTGACAAAACCAAAGCCTAAGAATAAAAATATTTTCGTAAATAATGTTGTTTGCCAAACATTTACATAATCAACTGAGCGAAACCAAAGTAGATCGGCATAAAATCCACTTAGCGAAACTAGGATACTGGCTAATATAAACAAAATAATAAAAGTGATGGTTAATGGACTTATCCTTCTTCGGCCACCACTTCGATTTGCAAATGGATTAGGAAAGCTGCCACCAAAGCCACCGCTACCGAAACCGCTGCCACCAAATGGATTGTTATTTCGATTAAAACCGCCACCACCAAAGCCCGAATTACTCATGCGCAGATCTTATCTACTCCTAGGCGATACTTTTACAACTTGGATATTGGGTGGTATCAGGTGATCTAAGAATTGAGACGGCCTGGGAGAGTGTGGCGATTGGCACAATTTTCATCTCCGCTTGGGCCTTGGCATTAAGAATCTCATCAATATCCCCAAGTTCTTCGCAATTTCTGATGGGTGTAAAAAATAACTCCACCCCAGCCTTACTGGCTCCAATAATTTTCTCAGCAATTCCTCCGATTGGGCCAACTAGACCATCTTGCGTAATTGTGCCCGTACCCGCAATATTTCTAGATCGAATTAAATCCTCTTTAGTCAACTTATCAATTACGCCTAGTGCAAAAATTAAACCTCCGCTTGGCCCACCAGTTTCAGCAAGTCTTATTTTCACATCAAATGGAAAATCAAATTGATTTCTCAATCCAATACCGATAAATGCAGAGCCATCATCTCGGGCGGAGAGCTTGATTTGTTGTTCAACTATATTTGTACCCGCCCGTAAGACCTTTACACTTACCTGATCTCCTGGTTTTTTTTGCTCAAGTTCGCTTGCTAATTCGGCTTGAGTTTCATACCTTGAATTGTCAACAGTTAGAAGCTCATCTCCAACCTTTAGCACTTTAAAAGCATTACTTTGCTCATTAACCTGGCCAATAATTAATTTCGAACTTAACTCATAACCTAAGTATTTCAGCGCCGCTGCAGTTGCATTGAGTTGAGAATCTGCCATCTCCTGTGCTCCCATTTTCATGGATTGCTCTGTCGTCTCGCCCTCTGGGTAAACCTCAACTCGTGGTAACACAGCCCTATCTCGAGCAATCCAACTATATAAAACATCAAATCCAGTTATATAAGAATCTGGATCGGTGACCATAACCGATGTCACCGATAATTTGCCAGTTGTGGGATAGACCTGAGTACCAGAGATGGTTATCGATGAGCCCAAAATGTTTTGCGGATCACCTGGCGATAAAATCACATATGGTGATTTGATTAAAAAAGCGGCCAAGATTAGGACGGTTAGAAGTAGTTGAGTTGATCTAGGTAGTCTAGATTTTACGGGAAGAATTGATCGCATTATCTCTTATTAATTTTTATGACGAAAAGTATTTTGGAACTTCTTAAACTTATTTACCGACCTGCTTGTTTGATTATCAAATTTAGATTTATATTTAGTAAGCCAGACTCCATAGAGAATGGAACAAAACACCGCACCAATGGGAATGACCCACCAGATTAAGGCAGAAAGCGGGGCGGAGCTCATAGGCCAATCATATTCAGCGGGGAAGAAAAAGGTAGGCAGGATTGTTATAGAGAATTGCGATATCTTTAAGTACTCAAAATAGATGGGAATTTTTAATGAGCTTCGGTTTCCTACCAGCAGATGGGCAGCCTGACTTTGAGGCGCTGTTTAAAAAATTCTCAGAAATGGGGATTGATTCTGAAACTTTAGCTGGTGCTAAATCCTTTATTGAAAATATGCAATCTCCCACTGCGGCTAATCAAAACTTAATCAACCCAGCAACTCTTCGATCAATCGCTAAGAAAATAATTGCAACCAAAGGTGATTTACCAGTCGGCATAACTGATCAACGGGAGATGGCGGACTCTATTGCGATTGCTAATACCTGGCTGGATACTGAAATTTTATTTCCGGCAGCTACCTTGCCCTCCGATAGCGCATGGTCCAAGGGAGTTTGGCTAGAGGAGTCATTATTCGGCTGGCAGCGGCTGATTGAACCCCTGGCAGCCGGTATGGCAGATGCCTTAGCAAAGGTGATAACTAACCCAACCACCGCACTTCCAATTGAAATCACCGCTCAGGTCGATCAATCTCCAGAGCAACAAGAGGTAATGAAGCAGATGGTGGCGAAACTTCTCCGAAGTTTTATGGGCACGCTAATTGCCAACCAATTAGGACAAGGAATTGGGCTGTTAGCTAACTCTATTACTAGTGCTAATGATGTAGCTATTCCGCTACTTACCTCCAATAGTGGTCCACATTTAATTCCACAAAATATAAATGAGTGGGCACAAGGCTTAGGAATTGAAAAATCGGAAGTTAATCTCTATTTAGCATTACGAGAGGTGGCGGCGAGTAGATTATTTTCAAATAACACCTGGCTGCACTCCTACCTAACTGATGCTATTACCACCTATGGCCAAGGAATCACTATCGATGTTGAATCTATTACTCGCCAAGCCGAAGCGGCGATGAGTTCTGGCGATATTGATATCAATGACCCACAATCAATTAATATCGCTTTGAACTCAGGCCTATTCACACCGCAGCAAACTCCAGCTCAAGAGCAAGCATTAACAAAATTAGAGATGGCTTTAGCCTTAATTGAGGGCTGGATTGATCATGTTATTTCCCAAGTGGCAGCCGATCGAATCCCAAGTTTTAATGCATTAATTGAAAATTCTAGACGCCGACGTGCAACTAGCTCTCCTATGCAACAGATGTTTGCTAGTTTACTTGGTTTAGAAATTTCACCAAGAAAATTAAGGGAGTCAGCCACTTTTTGGGGTGAGGTAAAGAAATTACGCAATTCAGATGGTCGAGATAAATGTTGGGAAGATCCAGCATTTTTACCAATGCCTAAAGATTTAACTGATGTGGCGGCGTTTTTAGATAGCGTGACAGTTCCAGATGATCTATCTGGATTGATTTAAAGTTAGATTTTAAAAAGCGAAATCCCCGGCCGCACATTTCCTATCTGCCTTCCCCTTGCAGATATGAAACGGTTATCCGGGGACTTCGTAGCGCTAACTTAGGTTAATCAATCCGGATAATCAACTTGATCCGACCAGTTATTTGGCGTTTTTTTAAGTTTTTTTTGGCCAGAATCTGGTAAATTGAAGATGTTGTAATCAAAAAACATTTCGTGCGGTATGCCTAAATATAAAGTCGATATAGGTATGCGTAAAATTACCTAATCTCTGTGGATTAACCTGTGGAGATAACCTAAATTATGGTGGATAAAAAGAGGTAATGGTGGATAACTTTGAACAGGAAATTCTTTTTGGAGATTTACTGCCACCAATAGCCCAAATTTCAAAGCGCAGAACCAAGCGAACCTCATTATTACCGGACGGGTTACCAGAGTTTAAGGTGGTTAGAAGTCGAAGGAGACGAAGCAGTATTAGCGCCTACCGACAAGGTGGTGTAATTCAGATCAGTATTCCATCTGGGATGAGTAAGCAGGATGAGATCGCAGCCATCCCCGAGATGATCGCAATGGTTTTGCGACGAGAGGCAAGAGAGCGAAAAACCGATGATCAATTGATGCAAATAGCACTTGAGCTCTTATCAAAACTGCTACCTGAATTTGATATCAAACCGGCAAGTATTAACTGGCGCAATATGAGTGAGCGATGGGGCTCTTGCACCACAGTTGATCGGACCATCAGAATTTCAGATCGCCTAATTGGTGCACCCACCTATGTTTTACACTACATAATTTTTCATGAGCTAATACATCTTAAAGTTCCAGGCCATGATCAAGATTTCAAAAATTATTTACACCGATTTGGTGATCTAAACCGGGCTGAAGCCTTCCTGGAAGGTTTTGAGATTGGTTGCCAAGTTGGTAACTCTGGTGTGATGTCGGCGGTAAATATCTAGTTTTACCCCTTTTTTTCACCTTCTAAGCCAATATTTTTGATTTTACGCGTGGAAAACCCCAGTTGAGCGTGGTGTGAGGGGTATGGTGTTGCCATTCGTACTCTCGCGCAGGAACTCCCCTGCGTGCTCCCAAGAGTGCGGCAGATGGAGGAAGAAAATGGCAGAAGAGTACAAGGGTGAGGCCTACTGCGTTAAGTGCAAAGAAAAGCGCTCTTTTGAAGGACATGTAAAGGTCTCTGATTCTGGTCGCCGCATGGCGCAAGGAATCTGCCCAGTTTGTGGCACAAAGGTAAATCGAATTCTTGGTAAGGCTTAACCAAAACGCAATTACAAAAAATTAAAGGGACCGGCTATTAACCGGTCCCTTTTTTGTTAACCCTTTCTAGTTAACAGTTGATTTATAAATTAACTTGCTACGGCAACCTTTGCCGGTCTACCTGGCAATCTCTTGCTCTGAATTACTTGACCTTCATCAAATAACTCTCCGCCCCAGACACCGCATGGCTCAGCTCTAGATAGTGCAGCAGTTAAGCACTTAGCTCGTACTGGGCAGAGGCCACATAGCGCTTTAGCTTGGGCAATTACTGGTGCACTTTCGCTAAAAAAGAGCTCTGGATCGGCTGTATGGCAGGGTAGAGAGAGTGGCTGGACTGGGCTCTTAATTTCAGGAGCGAAAGGATTATCAGCGCGCTTGTAATCACCCTTGGCCGTTGAGTTTGTGCTGTAGTCGGTATAGGAGATTACTGGTGCATCATCATATGCCCAGGTGACATCGGCCAATCCGATTTTTGCAGTTGGGCCTTCTGCCCAACCTGGGATTAGTAGTTCGCTGAAGAGAACGGTCATCGTTCTCACCTTTCCTTTCGTTATCTTTCATTGGTTTTATACTTCTTGCCTATTGGCTTTTATTGTTTTGGAGAAAAGAAAAAGGCCCCCGAATCATTAGATTCGCGGGCCCCTTGGCTTCTATTTCGACTTTAGCCGATATAGCTCCTTGGGGTGCGATCTGATGTAAAGGTGTAAAAACCCTTATTAGAGCGCTTATTTGTCCAGTCTGAGCGATATGAAGATTTCGCCGCAACTGAATTGATGGCAGGTGAATTAGCAGCAACCGCGATTGCAGTAACTGTCGTTGAATCAATTAACTTTGCCATGTTGCAAAGAATAGAGCATCAGGCAGAGCTGGTGCAACTTAATTAAATTGCTCTAAAAATACGCTGGGCTTGCCCGCATAGGTGATACGAATTTGCTGCTTTGCTCGAGTGACTCCAACATAAAAAAGCCGTCGCTCCTCATTGAAATCATTACCCATCGGTAATACCCCATCTGAGATGCCAATTAAATACAGATGATCCCACTCCAACCCTTTAGCCCCATGCAATGTCGAAAGTGTGACGCCTGGCAGGATGGGTGGATTATTTTGCTCAGCCCGATCTTCAATCTCTCGTAGAAATACTCGCATATTCTCACCACCATTATCTTTAATGCTTTTGGCTAGTCTTAAAAATGCGGTCACATAATCTGCATCGCCAAAGGGTTGTAGTACTGAAACTAGATCGGCAAACCAATCTCCGCCTTCAGATGGCAACACTGAAGCGCTACGGATTAATCGCATGGCATCACGGACATCTACCCGCTCAAAAAAGCGCTCACCAGATCTAATTTGGCTGACCACTCTTAAATTGTTAAGCCCTGATTTAACCTGATCTAGTTGAGCATTAGTCCTTGCCAAAATAGCAATATCTGAAGAGTCGATGCCACTGTCTATCTGCTTTTTTACCTCACTTGCTACATAGGCAATTTCTTCTGCAGCTGAGCTAAACCCGTTTACCAATGGCTTTTCACCATGGGTGTTAACCGATTGCAATTCAATCCCATGCTCACTAACTAAGTTAGCTGCGCGAAGAATTTTATTTGCTGAGTTAATAATCTCAGGAGTTGATCGATACCCAGTCGTGAGCCGGAAAACTTGAGCATTTGGAAATCTATTCTTAAAATTTAACAAAAAGTCTGAGGTTGCTCCTGCAAATGAGTAGATGGTTTGTGCAGCATCCCCAACCACACAAATCTCCTCCCGATTTCCTAGCCATAAATTTAGTAATCGTTGCTGAATTGGTGAGACATCTTGATATTCATCAACTGTGAAGTATCGATATTGATCCCTAATCCGTTCCCTGACCCCGCGTTCTTCCTCAAGCATTCCGATCGTTAAAAGTAAGACGTCCTCAAAATCCAAGGCGCGCTCCTGTCGCTTTAAGGATTCATAAGCTTCATAAACTTGAGAAATCATTCCTAGATTTTCATTGATACTCTTATTATTCGGCAACTTAATTAAACGATTACTTTCAATTGCCTTTTCATGGTAATGCTCTGGAGAAATCTCTAATACTTTTGCCCATTCAATCTCACCTGCGATTTCACTCAGCACAGCAGCCTGAGCAGGAATTGCCACCTCAGCTCGTATAATTGCCTGACTTAAAAATCCAGACTTGGTTGTCAAAAGGGTAGGAAATTGACCACCAAATGCATATGGCCAAAAATATAGAAGCTGTTTGATCGCTGCAGAATGAAATGTCCGGGCAGAAACATTTGGTACTCCAAGCGCTCTAAGTCTGGCACGCATCTCACCGGCTGCTCGAGCCGTAAAAGTAAGTGCCAATACCTTGGTTGGATCCGTTACGCCAGAATTAATTGCATATGCAATCCGATTAGTAATTACTCTTGTTTTTCCAGTACCCGCACCAGCAATTACACAAACTGGGCCATGGATTGCTGTTACAACAGCTAATTGCTCAGCATCTAATTCCGTCAATATCTGCTTACTGTCTACCGCCATGACTCATTACCCTTTAAATCAGTATCTGCCCCATCTCCATACCAAGCCTGTATCATTTGCCTAGCCACACTTATCTCTAAAGGCAAAATTAGCGAATTATTTAATATAGCTTGCTTCATATCAGATTTTGAAAACCAGCGGATTTCTTCAATCTCTTCGCCATCAGGTCTAGCTAACTCTGGTGTATTGGTAACTGCTTCAAATGCAATCATTAGCGATGCCGGGAATGGCCACGGTTGAGAGCCAAGGTAATTAATCTGGGTTAACTTAACTCCAGCTTCCTCCTCAACCTCTCTAATTACGCAGTTCTCAAATGACTCACCGGGCTCTACAAAACCGGCAAATGTAGAGAATCTATTTTTTGGCCAAACTTTTTGCCGACCAAGCAAGATTCGATCTGTCTCATCTTTTACTAAAACAATTATTGCACCGTCAGTTCTTGGATAATGTTCACTATTGTCGGCTAAACATTTTCTTACCGCACCAGCTGAAATCACAACTGTTGGACCACCGCATTGTGAGCACATTGGATGTTTTTGGTGCCAATTTGCTAAACCTTGCGCATGTACTGCAAGGCCAATATCTCTAGGCGATAAAAACGTTCCAATCTCTCGTAATGTCTTTAGTTCATACTCACTCTGAATATCCTCAGCTAAGTGGCGAACAAAAAATGTTTGGTCATCTTTAAGCCCTAAGAAATAATCGGTTGCAGATTGATAAGAACCCAGTAAGCCACCGGGTGTAAAAAGTAATTGGTTTTGCTCTGTGGAAAATCTCTCATTTACGAAAATCATTACATTTGATGTTGGCCAGATAGATTTTAAATAGGCCTTATCAGTGCGCAGACGGGCAGCTCTATCCACCTTAGCTACTGCAAGTGGAAGTTTTAGTGGTTTTTGGGGCGCCATCACCTGCCGACCCTACTAGCCTGTCGTCATGGTTGTCGCCCCCGGTCAGAGCATGAGAGTGCTCTCGTGGAATATCTTGCATGGCCAGGTCATTCCGCCATCTAATCAAGTTGACCAGCTAGCCAGTTTAAAAAGTGCAACTGCTCAAGTGGTATTAAATTACCAACCAGATTTTATTTGCTTGCAAGAGGTTGACTACCAACAACCTAGATCGGATTTATTAAACCAAACAAAAATTATTGCCGAATCTTCTGGACTTAAATACTGGGCCTATTTACCTGCAATTTTTGGCACTCCTGGGGAGAAGTGGAAAAAAGTCATAAATCTGGAGCAATCCATTATCACCTCTAAAAATGAATCAATCAATACCGCTAAGAGTTATGGAATTGGTATTGCTACAAATCAACCTATTAAAAAACTTTATGCCAAAAAACTTGGAAAATCAGTAATCGGGATGCCGCTATTGATTCCTAATGAGAAAGGTACTGGGGTTAGAGTGATCTATGTTAAAGATGAACCCAGGGTTGTATTAATTATTGAACTAGAAAATGGCATAACTATTGCTACTACCCACTTATCATTTGTACCTGGGTTAAACATCTACCAATTAAATCGAATTAGTTTTTTGCTAAGAAATATACCGGGTAAAAAAATTCTAGCTGGTGATTTAAATTTACCTGGAAATTTGCCATCAAAATTAAGTGATTTCAGATCGTTGGCTGCAGCTGCTACCTATCCGAGCTGGAAAGAGAAAATTCAATTTGATTACATTATGGCTAAAAAGGATTTAGTAAAAAATAATAGAGTTACCGCTACTCTTATAAGAAGCACTGGCAGACCAATTATTTCAGATCATATTCCAATTGGGGTAGAGCTTAAATTTCAATAGGAACCTTTGAAATTAACGCCTTTAGTTGTTCTTGATTCATTATGTCAGCCGGCCTTACAGTTTGATTATCTGCTACATAATGAAAGGCCGCACTTATATTTTCAATTGGCACAGATTTTAATTTTGAATAGGCTAGTCGATACATAGCAAGCTGAATTGCGGCTGTTTCTAAATCATCACCTGATTTAATTTTGCCAGTTTTCCAATCAACAACCTCATACTTATCATTTTCGAGTTTATATACCGCATCAATTCTTCCTCGAATTAAAATGCCATCAATCATCGTTTCAAATCCAAATTCAATATCAGCAGGAGTTTTTGTAGCCCACTGACTTGCCAACCAGGATGATTGCAATTTCTCTAATGGCGCATCTGATTGCAAATCAACTGCTTGCAAACTCTGATTAAACAACTCATCAATGGAGATTAGGGATGGATGATTAAAATGATTTTCAAGCCACAGGTGAAATTCAGTTCCCCTGCGAGCATATTTATCTATGTGATTTGGCATTGGCCGACGAATCCTAAGTGCTAGCTCCTGTGGCTCTTTTGCCAAATAAAGCAAGGTTGAGACCGATAATCGAGTTGGTAATACAACTTTTAAATACTTTTCTTTACCCCTGATCTCATTTATTATTGCTTGCATATCAAATAAAATTGATTTTTGCTCATCATTATTGATGGTTATAAGTTGCTCCTCAATTTTCATAATTGAAGATTGATTAGTTAAGTCAGCTACCTTACGCAACCTCTCAAAATTATGGTTTGGGCTTGGCCAAATGGCTGTTCTCGGATTTTCCTTAAGTGGATTGATGCCATCTGGCACATCTGTTTCACTAATTATGCTTGCACCTTCAATATCTTTTGTAGCGGTAGCAAAGATCTCAAATAACTGACTTGGGTCAACTGGTTTGTTACCACTTCTAAAATGTGAGGTAGTACAAAGCAGGCCTTGTTTTGCTCTAGTGATAGCAACATAAGCTAATCGTCGTTCCTCTGTTAACTTACGAGCCCTCCACTGATCATCAAATCCTTCTAAAGCTTTTTTCAAATTCTTGTTATCCGCAATTTTCTCAAAGTGAATTGCTGGCAATTGCTCAAAATCTCCCCGCAAACTAACTGGGATTGATCCGGCGTTGCTTATCCAGTTATCAGATTTTTTACCAATACTTGGAAAATTTCGTTCTGCTAAACCAGGAATGGCAACATAATCCCACTCCGCCCCTTTTGCGGCATGAATCGTTAATATCTGAACAGCATCACTTCGAACATCAACTTCGGCTGGTTTTAATCCCCCCTCTGCCTCCTCTGCGACTTTAAGCCATTGTAAAAATGAGATTAAAGTTCCACCATTTTTTTCAAATCTGGCAGCCTCATCTAAGAATCGATCTAGATTTCTCCTGCCATTTTGCCAACCATCTCTAACTAAAACCTCACTGTCTAATGACAAAAATTGCTCAGCTTCATTAATTGCTTCGGTAATCGAGCCAGTTAGTGATCTTCTAAGTGAGCGTAGGGAGAGTGAAAATTTTCGTAACCGCTCAAGTCCTTCACTGCTAAATTTTGGAGTTAAGTGATAACTAGAAAACTCCTTTGGAGTTAGTGTTAACAATAGCTCTAATGATTCAATTATCGATCCAGACGCAAACTCATCCGCTGTTTCAGTTGCCTCAATGTTTTCCTCTAAAGCTTGCTTGAGCTGTTTACTTCTTGAGTATTCATTTGATTTTGCAAAAGATTTTGTGAATGCACCAAGTGCCATTAAATCTTTTGCTCCTAACGCAATATGTGGACCGGTTAGAAGGCGCATTAAAGCTGTTCCTGAATCTGGCATGGTTAAACTTCTTAATAAAGCAACAATGTCAGATACCTCTGGGGTATGAATTAATCCACCCACACCTGGAATATCAGTTGGAATGCCTACATCTAATAACGCGCTTTGAATTTGATCTATCTGGGATCGATTACGCACCAATACCGCAAAGGTAGTTTTCTCATTTTCAGGAGAAGTGTGGCGGTTTTTATCAAACCAATACTTACTAAAGTATTCAGCTATTGCGTTTGCCTCTTGTGCTTGCGTTTCATATATTCCACACCCAATCTCACCAATGTGAGCATTTGGTCGTGCGGATAATTTTTCTACATTCTCTTGAGTTGAAATTGAATCAATCATTACATTTGCCAGATCTAGTATTGATTTATCATTTCGCCAAGTTGTCAGCAGGGTATATCGAGTAGCTTTACTATTAAATGATTGAGCGAAGGTATCTAAGGTTTCTGAACTGGCACTGCGCCAGCCATAAATTGCTTGATTTGGATCTCCTACAGCTGTAACTGGATGATTATTACCGAATAAGTTGGATAAGAACTTAATTTGATTAAATGATGTGTCTTGATACTCATCAAGTAATACAACTTTATATTTACTGCGCTCAATACTTCCGATGTCATCATTATGTTTATCTTTGCTCTCTTTTACTAATCTAGCCGCGATTGACATGTGATCATTGAACGTTAAAAGTCCATGCTGTCGGCGCCGCTCATCAAATGCGGCAACAATAGGTAAAATAGCTAGTCTTTGATTTAGCTCCTCTTTAAACTCTAATACTGGAATTGTTTGTCGGTCAGAAAAATTAGATATGTGATTAAGTAATTTATGGGTGTATTCGATGATCTCCGCCGCTGTTCTATCATTTTCAGCAAGTGCGGTAGATAGATCCATAACCTCTGTAACAACTGATTTTGGTGAGCCATTAATCGGTAGATCATTACCGGCAAACCTACTTACCTCTTCAAATGCAATTTGCCAGGCCGCAGCCTCCCCAATCGGATCTGAATCAGCATCCAAACCAATTCTGATGGCATGATCTGCTAGCACTTTGCCAGCGTATGAATGATAGGTAGAAACTGTTAGTTCAGATTCATCAAGATTTTCTGGAAGTAATTTGGCGCTTTTTAATTGGCGTAATCGATACTTAATTCGCTTTGAAAGCTCACCTGCAGATTTTCTAGTAAATGTTAAACCCAATAATTGATCTGGTTTGATTAATGAGTTTGCAACTAGAAATAGAACTCGCTGGCTCATAGTTTCTGTTTTTCCAGAGCCTGCCCCAGCAATTACGACCGAAGGCGCTAACTCGGACTGGATGATTGGAATCTGCTCTTTGGTAGGAAATCTAAATGTAGGGTCCACCGCCTTAATTCGAGTGGCTATCTCTTCTGCTGAGTACTTAATACTCATGATTAAATCACCCCTCTGCCTTGGGGTTGAATTGGGCAAGATGATTTAACTGCACAACTTCGGCAGCGATCATTAATCTTGGCAATAAATGTATTACCACTCATTTGCTCGGAAATTTCTAATAGCTCACTAGTTACCGCTTTTTCATCCACTTTTTCTTGCGGTCTAGATTTAGCTTCTTTAGCTTTTGCATCTCCGATAAAAATTAGCTCAGCCCCTGAAACCTCTTGATGCTCTAACTTAGTCTTAAAGGCATTGTTAACTACTGCTAATTGATAGCTTTGTAATTGCTTGTTATTTCTGGCATCTTCATAACTTATGGCTGTCGCACCTGTTTTTAAGTCAACGATGTAATACTTATTCTCGTTAGTTAGTTCAATCCGGTCAATTGAGCCGGAGATGACTGAATTACCTAATTTAAATTCGAATCTTTCTTCAACTGAAACTAGCTGATTTTTATTCTCTAAATTCCAACCATAAAATTTTTTGAGCATTTGAGCTGCTCTGCGGTATTCATAATCTTTAATCCAACCTTTGTTCATATCAATTAATGTCCAAGCACCCTTAAGTTTTGCCTCTAATTGCGCTAGTGAGAGTTCAGGTTGTTGCTTTAATTGCGCTGCAATTACATGGATAGCTGTTCCTAATACCTGAGCTGTTGAATCTGCATCTTTTCCACCACTTTGCTCAAGTAGCCATTTAAGCTCGCACTCAGTAAAGGACTCTAGTGAGCTAGGTGATATACGTTGTTGCTCATCTTCGCCAATAACTGGTGCACTAGTTGATAACTCTTTAATGCCCACCCAATTTTTAGGATCTGCTGATCTAACACCGGCATCTGCTAAAGTTTTTAAGGCAGAGGTAGCAAACGCAATCTCTCCTACATCCTGTGCTTGCATGGCCATTCTGCGCAAAGTTGCAACTATGGCTGGTTGGGTAATAGATCTTTCATTTACAGTTAATTGGTAATCATCTGGAGCATATTTTTCAAAGTATCTAGATGGTTGATTATCTTCCTGTACTACTGCAGTTATAAATAGTTTTTCAGTTGATCTACTTGTTGCCACATTTAATAACCGCATTTCATCTTCAGCTAAACCAGAGGCTGCGATGGCATCTAATTGTTCTGGGTTACTGATCCCATGCCTGAATATTTCTACTAATCTTTCAGTACCTAACAGTGATCCTCGCTGTTTTAGATTAGGCCAACTGCCATCTTGCATGCCAGCTAATGCTACGTAACGCCACTGAAGTCCCTTTGCTGAGTGAACTGTTAATACCTTAACAACTTCGCTACGTTGGGCAGATGCTGTAATGCTATCGGCCAAAATTTTCTCACCTAATAACTGATCAATAAATAATCCAACTTTAGCCCCAGGAAGCCGCTCACTAAATCTTCTTGCTACCTCAAACAAAGTTATCACCGCATCTAAATTTTGATCAGCAATCCCACCTTTACTTCCACCGGCTAATGCTTGCCTTTGCCAAAGATTGGCAATACTTTCCCCATTATAATTTTTGGCATTACTCCAAATGCTCCAAAGTAGATCAGAGATATCTTTTGATTTAGCTAAAGACTTTTTCGCCGCTTCAATCAAATCATTTATCCGCTTTAGCGGCGTTAATTGTTCCCAAGGTAGATCAACACTCTTTGCAGTTAATGCTTCTAAAATTAATTCAGTCGAACTCTTGCGCTCATCAGTTGATTGCTCCTTACTTAGTGCAACTCTCATCTGGCGCATTAAAATTGCATCTGCTCCAGCAAACTCACTATAAAGAAGTGATTGGATTTGATCCCAATTACTTGGGGAGAGTTTGATTTGGCCAATTGCAATTTGGGCAATGGTAAGTATGGGCTTAATTGCTGGATTATCTGCCAAAGACAGAGCAGCAGCATCAATTTGAAGAGGGATTTGATTTTGAGCAAATGCTCTACTTAATGCTGCAACCTGTGCGCCAGGAGATCTTAAAATTACCGCCATCTCAGACCAAGGCACGCCATCTCTTAAGTGCGCAGCTCTAAATTGGTGAGCGATGAAATTAGCCTCATCACTTACACTGCTTAATGCGGCAACTTTTGGATCGGTGGCATTTCTAAATTTTTTAGATAACTGGATTTGGTTTCTAATACCAAAATGCTCTAAATCGACTAATAAATTATCTGGATCTGCTCCTCTAAATCTGCCAACTGCACTCTTTGGATCGGCAAAAATCACTAACTCTTGGTTACTAAGTAGTTTTAATAATTTACGCTGGGCTCGGTCTGATTCTTCAAACTCATCAACATATATAACTTTAAATAAATTTTGATACCTCTGAAGCAATTTTGGATTACATTCTAATCTCTCAATTGCATAAATAATTATCTCACTTGGATCAATTCTGGTTAATGAATTACTGGTAGTGCCATCCCTAAGTGCTAATGTTTTTTGATACCTACTCCAAAAATTGCCAATATAGGGCCAATATTTCTGACCATACTTGGTTGCATACTTATTTAATTCACTTGGTGAAGTGCCACGTTCGGTTGCTCTGCCAATAAAATCTCGTAACTCTTTGGCAAAACCTCTAGTTGATAGAGCTGGTATTAATTCAGCTGGCCATAGATTTGAATCTGGTTTCTGACTTAAACTTTGAAGATCAACTGCTAATAATTGAGAAATAATTGCATCCTGCTCCGCACCAGAGAGTAGGACATATTTATTGCTTGGATTATTTTCCGAAGCAGCAATTGGATCATTTAATATCAAAAAGGCAATTGAGTGAAATGTTCTAGCGATTGGCTCATTTACGGTGTGTAGGTGCGAGTTTGCAGATGCAATTTGATCTCGTAATCTGCTGGCATTTTCTCGGCCATAAGTGATAGCCAGTATCTTATTTGGATCATCCCCAGTTGCAATTCGATTAGCAATTGCTGCAACTAAGGTAGAGGTTTTGCCACTACCTGCTGGACCCAATACCAGTAATGGTGATCCTCTATGATTTATTACCTGCTGTTGTTCATTACTTAATTGGGTAGCAGATAAAAAATTAGCAGAGTTTGATGGGCGAACTAGTTTTAGCTTTAATTCCCCTGTGGCCACGGCTTAATTTAACGCCACCGATCTGACATTAATGGGAGATTAATGAAATGGTAGAGATTTTAGGCTTAGGAGTTTTCGTTTGCTCGCTTGGCTTTTGAGGTAATGCGAGCGCGGGTTGAACCATCCAAAATCACCTTACGAATTCGCACTACCGCAGGGGTCACCTCAACACACTCATCCTCGCGGCAAAACTCAAGAGCACCCTCCATATTTAATTTCTTAGCTGGTATCAAGCGTTCCGATTCATCACTACCGGAGGCTCGCATATTGGTTAATTTCTTTTCTCGAACGCAGTTAACATCCATATCCTCGCTGCGAGAGTTCTCCCCAATAACCATGCCCTCATAAACCTCATCCCCTGGTTCAACAAATATTGAGCCACGATCTTGTGTGCCATAGAGTGCGTAACTTGTGACAACGCCCAGGCGATCTGAAACTAAGGAGCCAGTTGATCTAGTTCTAAGCTCACCATGCCAAGCTTCATAACCATCAAATACATGGTGTAAAAGTCCAGTACCGCGAGTTTCAGTTAAAAACTCAGTTCTAAAACCAATTAAGCCTCGGGATGGAACTCGGTAATCTAATCGGATCCAGCTAGTGCCATGGTTAACCATCTGCTCCATGCGCCCTTTACGAAGTGCCATAAGTTGAGTGATCACACCTAGATACTCCTCTGGGGCATCAATTGAAAGCCGCTCCATCGGCTCATGTAATTTGCCATCAACCATTTTAGTTACCACCTGCGGCTTACCAACAGTTAACTCAAATCCCTCTCGCTTCATAATTTCAACTAGGACGGCAAGTTGTAACTCACCTCGACCCTGCACCTCCCAGGTATCTGGTCGATCAGTATTTAATACTCGAAGTGAAACATTTCCTACTAGCTCAGTATCTAATCTATTTTTGACTTGGCGAGCAGTTAATTTTGAACCACTCTTGCCCGCTAAAGGTGAGGTATTGATTCCAATAGTCATCGAAATACTTGGCTCATCTACGGTAATTAATGGCAATGGGTGTGGATTTTCTAAATCAGCTAATGTCTCACCTAAGGTAATAGTTTCAAAGCCAGCTACAGCAATTATGTCGCCCGGGTGTGCCTCAAGTGCTGGTACTCGCTCAAGTGCTTCGGTCATTAATAACTCAGAGACTTTTACCTTTGACATTGAGCCATCAGTTTTAATCCAGGTTACTGTTTGACCTTTTTTAATCACACCCTCTCTTACTCGACACAGCGCTAACCTGCCTAAGAAAGGAGATGAATCTAAGTTTGTAACATGGGCTTGTAATGGTGCACCCTCATGATATTGCGGTGCGGGAATGGATGAGAAAATAGTTTCAAATAAAACATCTAAGTTCTCCTCTTTTGGCATGCCACCATCTGCTGGCCGCTCTAGCGATGCTCTACCTGCTTTAGCTGAGGCGTAAACAATTGGAAACTCAATTTGATCCTCATTGGCATCTAAATCTAAAAATAAGGCATACGCCTCATCTACTACCTCTGCGATTCGAGAGTCTGGTCGATCTACTTTATTAATTAACAAAATTACGGGGAGATTTTTTTGCAAAGCTTTTCTAAGTACGAATCTAGTTTGGGGCAGTGGTCCCTCGGAGGCATCAACTAATAAAATAACGCCATCTACCATCTCTAAGCCGCGCTCTACCTCGCCACCAAAATCTGCGTGCCCTGGGGTATCAATAATATTTACAATTTTGTCGCCACGTTTTACCGCTGTATTTTTTGCCAGGATGGTAATTCCTTTTTCTCGCTCTAAATCCATCGAATCCATCATTCGATCTTGACCCTCATCTTGTTTTTTATGAGCGGCAAATGCACCAGATTGCCATAACATGGCATCAACTAAGGTGGTTTTACCGTGATCTACGTGAGCAATAATTGCCACATTTCTCAAGTTATCTCGAGTCTTTACTGGCAGATCTTTTAAGTGTGCTTGTTTTTTAGACATTAAATCTAAACTCCACTACATCGCCATCATTCATCACGTAATCCTTACCTTCCATTCGCACCTTGCCATTGGCGCGGGCTTGCACCATTGAGCCAGCAGTTACTAAGTCATCAAAGGAGATAACTTCGGCTTTGATAAAACCTTTTTGAAAATCTGTGTGAATTACTCCAGCTGCAACTGGGGCGGTATCACCTTTATGAATCGTCCACGCTCTGGCCTCTTTTGGGCCTGCGGTCAGATATGTCTGCAATCCTAATGTATTAAATCCCACTCGAGCCAATGTAGTAAGGCCCGGCTCACTTAACCCAATAGATTTAAGTAATTCCAGCGCGTCTGCCTCATCTAAATCAGCTAACTCAGCCTCAGTCTTTGCATCTAGAAATATTGCCTCAGCTGGGGAAACTAATTTTGCTAACTCTTGGCGCAAATTATTATCAGCTAACTCGGCTGCATCAACATTAAATACATATAAAAATGGTTTAGCAGTTAATAGTTGTAATTCACCAATTGCTGATAAATCAACCGATGATCCTTTAAGAAGTTGACCTTGGTTTAATACTTGAGAAGCAACTTTGGCCGCTGCCAAAACTGGTGCTTTCTCCTTAACCGTTCTAACCTCTTTTTCTAATCTAGGAATAGCTTTTTCTAGAGTTTGTAGATCGGCTAAACAAAGTTCGGTATTAATTGTTTCCATATCTTTTTTTGGATCAACATTGCCATCTACATGCACCACATCATTATCTTTAAACACTCGAATTACCTGACAGATGGCATCACTTTCTCTGATATTTGCTAAGAACTTATTGCCCAGGCCAGCGCCCTCAGAGGCACCTTTGACAATTCCAGCAATATCTACAAAGGAGACGGAAGCGGGCAGGATTTTTTCAGATTGAAATATTTTAGCTAGGACGGCAAGCCGCTCATCTGGCACACCCACCACACCAACATTGGGTTCGATAGTGGCAAAGGGGTAGTTAGCAGCTAGGACATTGTTCTTAGTTAGGGCGTTAAACAGGGTGGACTTACCCACATTTGGCAGACCGACGATTCCAATTGAAAGGCTCACGAGGGGTAAAGCCTACGCAAGTTTGTCAGCACTTGATGCCACTATAACCCCATGCCCGCATCGATAACCTCCCTAATTATTGGCCTTGCCATTGGCATACCGGCAGGTTTTGCCATTGGTTACCTATTAAAAGCTTTGCGCCATAAATCAAGTGGCAGCGATGGGGCATTACTTGATGATTATAAAAAACAGCTTGAGGCGGAGCGAAGCAAAACTGAAAACTCAATTAAGTTAACCGCTGAGTTAACGGCCATGAAATCAACCGTTGAAAAATTATCACTGCAATCTAATGAGGCTAATCGAGTAAGAAGTGAGGCTGAGGCCAAACTTGAAACCACAATTAATGAGATGCGCCGGGCTAGTGAATCTATTTTTGATGAGACTAAAAAAATAGCTGGTGCACTTTCAAATAGTCAGGCACGTGGAAAATTTGGTGAGGCCCAACTTGAGTTACTTTTACAATCAGCAGGGCTTAGAGAGGGACAGGAGTACTCAAGACAAAAATCAACCACCGATGCAGATTCATCTGGTATTCCAGATATCACAGTAAAGATGCCTGGGGGTTCGGCCATATTTATCGACTCTAAATTTCCATTTGATCGCTTTTTAGATGCCTTCGGTACCGATGTGCAAAGTGAACGGGATGATTTTTTAGCTCAACATACAAAAGATTTACTTAAGCATGTTGAAGCGCTGGCAAAACGTGGTTATCACAAATCAGCTGGCTCTCCTGATTTTGTGGTCTTATTTGTGCCATTTGAAACCTTGCTAGCTGAAGCCTTAAGAATTGATCCCACCTTTTTGGAAAAAGCATTTAAATTAAATGTCACCATCGCTACCCCAACCTCAATGATGGCGCTACTTAGAACTATTGGTTATATTTTTACTAGAAATAAATTGGCAGATAATGCCGATGAGATTCAAAAGGTGGCAAATACCTTTTTAAAAAATATCACCTTACTTCATGGCAAGATTGTGGCGGTTGGTAAGGCAATCTCATCAACTACAAAAGCTTATGAAGATTTAATTCCAACTGCTGAAAAAACTGTATTAAGCCCAGCTAGAAGAATACATAATTTAGGAGTAGCTGGTGATAAAGATAAGTTAGCAATTGAGTACCCAGAATCCCCAGGAGCAGTGAGAGAGCTAAGATCAATTTCAGCAGAGGATGATTTCATTGAGGTCGAAGAGATTGAGGCAGATGACAAGTGAGTAATCTGCCAATTAATTCACCAATTAAAGGTCCTGGGCTAACTAAGCCTGGGGTAATTGTTTTGCAATTTTTAGTTATCTTTTTGTTCCAAGCAGTTGAATTACTCTTTAGATCCTCCCTAGGCATAATCACAGCGATCGCTATCTGGATCGCTTTTTTTGGTGCAATTTACCTAGGCCGAGTTGGCACCTTATATGTGGCCGCAGTTTCACCACCGATCTCACTTTTAATCTCGTCATTGATTTTAATGCCAACAATTGGCGGCGGATCCTTTATGCCAACTAAATTGTTACTAGATTTAGTATCAGGTTTAGCGGCAATTAATTTTTACCTACTAAGTGGAGCGGCAATAACCTGGTTTTTATGGTTTAAAAAAGAGCGAGGTAGGACAGATTCAGCTACTTACTAGCGGCTTTAATATCTTTTCTAAGCTCTGGTGGGATTGCAAAAAGTAGATGCTCCTCAGTTGCAGTTATAGTCTCTACCTCACCAAAACCACGCTCAGCTAACCAGTTAAGTAAATCCTTTACCAAAATCTCTGGTACCGATGCCCCACTGGTGACACCAACTGTATTAACACCAGCTAACCATTCATCCTTGGCCTCTGCGGCGTAATCAATTAAGTAAGCAGCCTTGGCGCCATACTCCAGGGAAACTTCAACTAATCGAACTGAGTTTGATGAGTTGGTTGAGCCAACTACTAAAACTAGATCAGCTTTTGGTGCAATCTGCTTAATTGCAACTTGACGATTTTGGGTGGCATAACAAATATCATCACTTGGTGGATCAATTAAATTTGGAAATCTCTTTCTTAGCTCCGCCACCGTTGCTAAAGTTTCATCCACACTTAAGGTAGTTTGGGATAACCAAGCCACCTTATTTTCATCTCGTACCTTTACATTTTTAATATCAGCAATGCCATCAATTAAATGAATATGCTCTGGCGCCTCACCTGCTGTGCCATCCACCTCTTCATGTCCTTCATGACCAATTAACAAAATATCGTAATCATCGGCGGCAAATCTTCTCGCCTCATGGTGCACCTTGGTAACTAATGGGCAGGTGGCATCAATAGTTTTTAAATTACGTTCGGCAGCACTTTTGTGAACCGCTGGTGATACACCATGGGCGGAGAAGACCACAATCTTTCCCTCTGGTACTTCATCAGTTTCATCAACAAATATTGCACCTCGTGCCTCTAATGTTGAGACCACATGTTTGTTGTGCACGATTTGTTTACGAACATAAACCGGTGCGCCATAAAGTTCTAAAGCTTTTTCAACTGTGATCACAGCCCGATCCACACCTGCGCAATAGCCACGAGGGGCAGCAAGTAATACTTTCTTTTGGGTGATCTGGCTCATGTGCTCATCCTAATTGATGATGGAAGTGATTAGATTAAGCCTATGGCGCCAGAGTTTAATTATCAGGATCTGCTTCCACTTGGTGAGGATTCAACCCAGTATCGCCTACTTTCTACCGAAGGTGTGAGCACATTCACCGCTGATGGCAAAGAGTTTTTAAAGGTAACTCCGCAGGCAATTAGTGATTTAACTCAAGTAGCGCTGCATGACATCTCACACTACCTAAGAAGTGAGCACCTAGCTCAATTAGCTAATATTTTGAAGGATCCAGAGAGCTCACCTAATGATCGATTTGTTGCCACTGATCTATTAAAAAATGCCAATATCTCAGCAGGTGGTGTATTACCAATGTGTCAGGACACAGGTACTGCCTTAGTGATGGGAAAAAAGGGTCAACATGTTTTAACTAGTGAAAAAGATGAGATCACAATCTCGCGTGGAGTTTATGAAGCATTCACTAAATTAAATCTGCGCTACTCCCAATTAGCTCCAGTTACCACTTGGGTTGAGAAAAATACTGGTAATAATTTGCCAGCTCAGATTGAGATTTACTCTGATACCGATCACGCCGATGAGTACAACTTCTTGTTTATTGCTAAAGGTGGGGGAAGTGCTAATAAATCATTTTTGTATCAAGAAACTAAAGCGGTATTAAATCCAACCTCATTTTTAACCTGGCTAGAGGAGAAACTTAGATCCTTAGGTACCTCTGCTTGTCCGCCATATCACCTAGTTGTCGTAATTGGTGGCACCAGTGCTGAGTACACAGTTAAGACGGCAAAACTTGCCAGCACTAAATATTTAGATTCCCTTCCAACTAAGGGTGATGCTAAAACTGGCCATGGCTTTAGAGATTTAGAGTTAGAGAAAGATATTTTAAAGCTAACTCAAAACATTGGAATTGGCGCCCAGTTTGGTGGTAAGTACTTCTGTCATGATGTGCGGGTAGTTAGGTTGCCAAGACATGGCGCCTCTTTACCAATTGCAATTGCCGTATCTTGTTCGGCAGATCGCCAGGTAAAGGCCAAGATCACAAAAGATGGCGTATTTATTGAGAAATTAGAGACTGAGCCAGCGCACTTTTTGCCTGCTGAAAGCCATGATGAATTAACTGAGCATGAAGTAAATATAAATTTAAACCAACCTATGAAAGATATTTTGACCCAGCTTTCAAAGCATCCAGTGAAAACCAGAGTGAATTTAACTGGCACATTAGTAGTAGCTAGAGATTTAGCCCATTCTAAGATTAAAGAGTTGCTAGATTCTGGTAAAGCGATGCCAGATTACTTAAAAAATCATGCAGTTTATTACGCAGGTCCAGCCAAACGACCTGAAGGGTACGCCTCTGGCTCATTTGGTCCAACCACCGCCGGTCGTATGGATTCATATGTTGATCAATTTCAGGCAGCTGGTGGCTCATTGATTATGTTAGCTAAAGGAAATAGATCTCAAGCTGTATCTAGTGCTTGCAAAAGATATGGTGGATTTTATTTAGGATCAATTGGTGGGCCTGCTGCCCGTCTTGCCCAGGATTGCATTAAAAAAGTTGAGCTCCTAGATTATCAAGAGTTAGGTATGGAGGCAGTTTGGAAGATTGAGGTAGAGAATTTTCCAGCCTTTATTATTATTGATGATAAGGGAAATGATTTTTATGCCGATATTAGAAAGCCGTTAAGTATTGGGAAAAAACCTTAAATTTTTTTAATACCAATTAGAACGTTTTGACTTACTCCAAGCTCTGCATGGGTACTCATACCGCTCATCTATGTATTTAAGCCCCCAACTTATCTGGGTAACTGGATTGGTGCGCCAATCAGTTCCTACAATCTCCATCTTGGTAGCCGGCAAAGCTTGTGCTATGCCATGGGCGCCAGAGGTCTTATTTCTAGCTTTGTAATTCCAATGGCTCTCTTTAGTCCAAAGATTATCTAGGCAGGTAAATTGACGTTCAGACCAGCGATACTTTTGAGCAATGATTTGGCGGGCAACAGCTTTAGCCCCTTCGGCCTCTCTGGCACTTTCAACCTGGGCGGCAGCTAATGAGACCAGTGCCATCGTTTGGGCATCTACCACCTTGATTGAATCTAGCTCAAGCAGGGATGGGCTCTCTGGGTTTGGATCCAATGGATCAATTACTGGGGCCAATGGGCCGACTGGATTTGGCAGCTGATCACTTGGGATAGTGATAAAGACCTGTTGCATATTGCTTGAGGCGTAGGCTGGCTCAACTATTGCCAGGAAGAAGGCAAGGCAGGCAGCCGAGATCGAGAGTCTGCGAGCGCGCTGAGTGCGCACAATAGAGACCTGACTCTTCATAGCCACCCCTTTCACATCCACCAGCTCGTTAAATCATCCAGTTGGACAAGTGCAGAGTGCCAGCCAGGGGGTGGGTGGGCAACTTTATCCGGGCGTGTGGCGCGATTATGTTTATATTCACAGGTTTTTAAGAATACAAAACTGCAGGTCAAACACTATGAAGTCCGATTTATACCTTATGTGAAAGCAGGGGTAAAGGTTGCCCCTTTCATCAATTTGTGAAGTTGATCGGCTCCTCAAGCAGCTCGGTAACTAGCGCTGCAATCTGAGATCGCTCGCTTCGGGTCAAGGTTATATGGGCAAAAAGTGGATGGCCCTTTAAGGATTCAACCACCGCCACCACACCATCATGCCGGCCCACCCGCAAATTATCCCGCTGGGCGATGTCATGGGTTAGTACCACTCGAGAGCCCTGACCAATTCGCGAGAGCACAGTTAGTAAGACCCCTCGCTCTAAGGATTGGGCCTCATCGACGATGACAAAGGAGTCATGTAAGGATCTGCCTCGAATATGGGTTAGCGGTAGCACCTCAATTAAGCCTCGTTCGATGATCTCATCTATCACTTGCTGGCTTACCAATGCCCCTAAGGTGTCAAAGACAGCTTGAGCCCAGGGTGACATCTTTTCATTCTCTGTTCCGGGTAGATAGCCAAGCTCTTGACCACCAACTGCATATAACGGACGGAAAATAACTACCTTCTTATGTAATCGCCTCTCTAATACCGCCTCTAAACCAGCTGAAAGTGCCAGTGCACTTTTTCCCGTACCAGCTCGCCCACCCAAGGAAACAATTCCAATCTCTTGATCTAACAAAATATCTAATGCCACTCGTTGCTCAGCACTTCGCCCATGTAAGCCAAATGCTGATCGATCCCCTTTAACTAATTGCAACTTTTTATCTGGGGTAACTCGAGCGAGCGCACTTCCCTTTTCTGAGTGCAACACAATTCCAGTATGGCAGGGATGAGTTTTACCTAACTCATGTGAGATTTTTTCTGCTTCATAAAGTGAATCAATAATGGTGGAGCCAACGCTCTCCTCCACCATACCACTCCAGCCACTACTAATTGCTAACTCTGCTCGGTACTCCTCCGCCTCAACCCCCACCGATGAGGCTTTTACCCGAAGTGGTAGATCCTTAGTTACCAAGACAACTCTTCTACCATCTGCCATTAAATTTTTAGCGATCGCTAAAATTCGAGAATCATTTGAACCATCTCGTAAAAATCCAGCTGGCAGTGTGGATGGATCGGAGTGGTTTAACTCAACAGATAATGATCCGCCCGCATCATTTATTTTTACCGCTTGATCTAACCGCCCAGATTTAACTCTCAAATCATCTAGGGTGCGCAGGGCAGCTCTGGCGAAGTAGCCTAGATCTGGATGATCACGCTTACTCTCTAATTCACCAATTACTGTGATTGGGATAATTACTTCATGCTCGGCAAATCTAGTTAATGCAATTGGATCGGCTAGTAAAACAGAGGTATCTAATACATAGGTAATGCGCGCAGGGTTTGATTGATTGGATACTGACTTTAAGACAATTGATTCACTAGCCAATCTATGTCATCGCAATCTGTTTAGTTTTACTAGGTGTTTTGGAAGTAGATAAAAGGTAAGTTATTTGGCTTAAATTTCGCCCTCGACACGCAAGGCTTAAAGGTTAAGTTTAGATAAAGAGTATTTTTAAACTGCCTACTTAAGCCCTCTTACCCGCCGCTCAATCCAAAATGAGGCCACCGGTAAGGTGCCAGCTAATAAGAACAACGCAGTTGAGATTAGGGATTTACGTTGGGCAATAGCTAGGTGAAGAGCTGCCAGTAGGTAGATTGGGTAGGTAAAGCCATGCACAATTGGAATCCAGATAAAACTTTCATAAAAGGTATCTGAACTAACTAAATACTTAGCTGGCATATAGCCAAACCAAAGTAGCAGTGACATAACTCCTGCCCAAATAGCCATTACTCGAAATCTAAAAATTATGCCGCTCATTTACTCTGCCTCACTTTGACTTGTTTCTTAACCTTTTTTTAACTTGTTTCTTAACTTGTTCTACCTGGCTAACTTTTGGTGCTCTAAATTGGGGAAATAAAGGTGCAATTAAGAGTAGTACCGCCATAAACCACCAGACCACCACATATGAGATGTGTTGCCAGTAAAAAGTAGAGATCTTCTGTGAGATCTGTGGTGAGGCGATTGGCGCAAAATTTGCAATGGCAGTATTTGAGCCAGATTCACTGCGCAACACAATGTACCCATCATATAAAAATGGTGTCCGCTCACTTACAACTAATGCTGGATCGATTCTAGATAGCTCACCTGTCTTGGGGAATACCCGATCTACATTTTGCCTAGGATATAGCCGGCCCGTTACCTGCACGCTTTGATTAATATCAATAAGTGGTTCAGTTGCCACGCCGCGAACAACTAAAACTGAATAGCCGGTATCTAAATTTAAAATTCTTACATCTAAGTCTGCTAGCTTTTCACCTTCAATTTTTTGATCTCTAGCTATGTACTTATCTGAATAAGTTCCAGAGGCTGAAACAATTCTATTTACCGCCTTTATTGGCATATTTAAGCCAGCAGATGCCACCTCTGATAAAGCAATCAAGGGTTTATCAGGTTGGACAGCAGTTGATTCACTTAGGCTCTGGGCTTTATTTAGTTGCCATATACCTAATTCAAATCCGGTATAGATTAAAAGTAGCCAGGTCAGAGTTATAACGATCTTCTTGGCTATATTTTTCATAAAAGTTTTAAACTACTCTTTATCCTTACGATCTAATAATCGCTTATATCTCCGATAAAAATTGACCATCAAAAACACCATGGCAAGAGTTAAAAAGATCATAGTTAATGAACCAGCTACACCAACATCAAAATTGCCAGCCTCTTCCATACCTACTCCCATCTATTTATTGCTCTAAGCCTACTTATAAGCCTACTTAAGCGGTGCACTTTGCATCTACACTTAGAGTGTGACTCATCCCAAAGTATTAACCGATCCTAGGCTGCGCCAGCGCTATGGAATTAAATCTGGTGGCAAAAATCGCCTATTTATTATCCTGCTTTCAGTGTTACTAATTTCAGCCTGGTTTATTTGGAGTGGTACAAATTTTGCAAATCCCCAGATTAGATCCACCTTAATCTCATTTAAGATCATAAGTGATCAAAAGCTCTCCATAACATATAAAATTTCAGTTCGGGATTTAAGTAAAGAACATAGCTGCTCCCTGGTTGCTAAAGATATTGATAAAAATACAGTTGGCGAGGTGGTTGATCAGATGCCAGCTGACTCACTAGTTGCTGGTGAAAATCAGCGCACCATTGAGATCTCTACTCGATTGCCTGCGGTAAATGCAGCAATTGCCAGTTGCCAGTAACCTTTACCCTCTTATGAACCAACCAACACAGACCTGGCTTACCCAAGAGGCGGCGGATCGGCTAAAAGCTGAGCTAACCGAGTTAGAGGGTCCACTTCGGGCTGAAATAATTAAAAGGATTGAGACAGCCAGAGCTGAAGGTGATTTAAAAGAGAATGGTGGCTATCACGCAGCAAGAGAAGAGCAAGGAAAGATTGAAGGAAGAATCCGCCAACTAAAACATATGTTGGAGCATGCACATATTGGTACTCCACCGGCAAGTGAATCAGGTGTGGTTGGTCTTGGTATGTTGATTACCGTTGATATTGCCGGAGATGAATTGAAGTTTTTATTAGGCTCTCGAGAAATTGCAAGTGGTGATATTGATGTTTATTCAGAAAAATCACCGCTGGGTAGTGCTGTCCTCGGAGCTAAAGTTGGTGAAACTGTTAATTACACCGCGCCAAATGGTAAGCAAATTGCGGTAGCAATTATTGAAGCACAACCTTTTATTTAACTTACTTATTCACCGCTCTATTATATTTTCTAACACTTAGTGGAATAAATATTGCCATAATTATGATCATATAAACTATGGACATAGTTAATGGATTGTCACTAGGAAAAGAGCCAGCAGTAGCACCGAATTGATTTTCAAGACCAAATAGCTGCCTGCATCCTGCCACCATGGTTGATACTGGATTCCATTCGGCAATATATTGCAATGGTTTTGGCATCCCAGTAGTTGGTGCAAATGCATTAGATAAAAAAGTTAATGGAAATACCGCGATAAATGTGGCATTAGTTGCCACTCGCTCCTCTCTTACCGATAACCCAATTAATACACCAATCCAAGACATCGCAAAACCAAAGACTAATAAAAATACAAAACCTAGCGTGATATTTAAAAAGCCAGAGCTAGGGCGCCAGCCAACAACATAACCGGTCAATCCCATGGCAGTGAGCACGACAATATTGAGCGCACCATCACCAAGTGTTCTACCAAAAACAACAGCAGATCTTGAGATTGGTAGAGATCTAAATCTAGCGATTAATCCTTTTTGCATATCAGCGGTTAAACCAACTGCGGTGCCCGCAAGGGTGAATGCAACAGTTTGCACAAATATGCCAGGCATTAGTAATTGAACATATCCACCTGGTTGGCCAGTATCAATTGAGCCACCAAATACATATCTAAATAACAAAACAAACATAATCGGTTGAATAATTGAGAATAAGATCAATTCTGGAACGCGAGCTAATTGCAGCAATTGCCTCTTAGTAATAATCAGTGCATCTGAAATTGCGTGCACTATCTACCTCGTTTCTTACTAGCTAAAGCTAAATCTTCATCTTTTTTCTCTTCCGCTAAATGCCCAGTAAGAGATAAGAAAACATCATCTAAGGATGGGCGCTTTAATCCAATATCTAAGGGGTGAATCCCCATCTCATCTAATAATTTTGCAGCTTCGATTAATGCTTTACTACCAGTGGTAACTGGTGCTGAGATCAGCCGTAAACCTTCATCTACATTTAGCGCACTGGAACTGATTCGGGCCACAATCTCTTTGGTTGCTGCCATGTGCTGGTTTTCAACCACAATCTCTAATCGCTCGCCACCCACCTGTTTTTTAAGCGAATCAGATGTTCCTCTGGCAATTACTTTGCCATGATCAATTACAGCAATCTCATCTGCTAACTGATCGGCCTCTTCAAGATACTGGGTTGTAAGTAGCAAGGTAACTCCACCTTTTACTAATTCGTTAATTACGCCCCACATATCCTGACGTCCTCTTGGATCTAAGCCAGTCGTTGGCTCATCTAAAAATAAAACTTTTGGTTTAACAATTAATGATGCTGCCAAATCTAATCTGCGTCGCATACCGCCTGAGTAGGTTCTGATTGGACGCTTGGCTGAATCCGTTAACGAAAATTGCTCTAACAGCTCAATCGCCCGGCTTTTTGCCGCTCTGGCTGATAAATGATAAAGCCGGCCAAACATAATTAAATTGTCCCAACCAGTTAAAGTCTCATCTACAGCAGCGTACTGACCAGATAAACCAATTATTTTTCTTACCTCTTGTGGATTTTTAATTACATCAATTCCAGAAACTGTTGCTCTACCAGCATCTGGCACAAGTAATGTTGCCAATACTCGAACAGTTGTAGTTTTACCTGCACCATTAGGACCAAGTACGCCTAATACAGTTCCTTCTTCAACATCAAGATTTAAACCATCTAATGCTTTAATTTTGCCCTTATCGTAAGTCTTATAGAGCTCTTCTGCTGTGATTGCTTTCATTGTAAAATCTTAACAAGAAAAAGCGGTAAACTATTCCACTTCAGGTCAAATCTCGGAAAATTTATAGGTAGAGGTGGTTAGTTCCATAAAACTAAAAAAGTTGGGTAAAAACCCATTTGCTGAACTTCCAAGAGAAGTGGCAATCCTCTCTACTGTTTCATTTTTAGTTGCAGTAGGTTTTGGATTAATAATTCCAGCTATCCCTATTTTCGCTGCATCTTTTGGCGTAAATAAGACTGCAATTGGATTAATTATCTCCGCCTTTGCAATTGTACGTTTTGCTTCAGGTTTAGTATCCGGAAAATTAGTTGATAAATTTGGTGAGCGAACAGTGCTGGGCTTTGGTTTGTTTATGGTCTCATTTTTTACATTACTTACCGCCCTTTCCCAAAACTACTCACAACTATTAATTTTTAGATCTTTTGGTGGACTTGGTTCTTCTATGTTCTCAGTATCTGCCGGTTCATTACTTATGAGATCAGTAGGTGATGATTATCGAGCTCGAGCGCAATCACTTTACAACGGTGGATTTTTATTAGGTGGAATCTCAGGTCCTGCAGTTGGTGGGCTGCTTGCGACAATCTCACTAAGGGCACCGTTTTTTGTCTACTCAATCACACTAGCTATGGCGGCGATCACGGCATTATTTTTCTTGAGTGAAAAAAAGCTTGGTAAAAAAGTTGATGCGCCAACTACACAAATTGGCCAGACAACTCTTGGTCAGGCATTTAGATTACGGCCATATCAAATAGCCCTAGTACTAGCATTTATAAATAACTGGGTTTTATTTGGCTTAAGGTCTTCAATTTTGCCATTGTTTGTTACTGAAAAATTAAACTCAACTGCGACTATTGCTGGAATCGGCTTAACTATTGGCGCCTTAATTCAAGGAATCTTTATGTTAAAAGCTGGTAAGTACTCAGATATTAAAGGACGCAAAGCAGCTTTGTTATTTGGTGGGGCATTTATTTTATTTGGTATTTTAATGCTTGCATTTACTACAAATATTTTTTGGTATTTGATCTCAATGGCGCTATTTGGTTTAGGTAGTGCCTACGTTGGAACAGCTCCTGGTAGTGTGGTTGGCGACATCATTAAGGGTAGAGGTGGTCAAGTGATTGCCGCTTGGCAGATGGCCGGAGATGCCGGAATGATTGTTGGTCCAATATTGGTCGGATTACTAACTGATTACTTTAGTTATCAGGCAGCATTCTTATTCTCTGGTTTTATCTGGATTATTGCTTTGGTCTTATCAGCAATATTGCCTGAGACTCGGGCCTCATATTTAGAAAATGATTTAATTCCAGATAAAAATAAACAGGAGCTGTGATCGCTCACAGCTCCTGTTTGGAAGTATTTTTTTTAATTACTGGCGACGTAGAATCGCAAGTAAGCGCAGTACCTCTAGGTATAGCCAAACAATTGTGACCATTAGGCCAAAAGATGCACGCCATGATTCCTTCTCAGGAACTCCAGCCGCTACACCCTTTTGGATTTGATCAAAATCTAAAACTAAGAACAAGCTAGCAAGGGCAACGCCTGCTACTGCAAGAAGTAGTCCTATTCCAGATACGCCGTAAAAGCCATACCCTTGTCCGACACCAAAAAAAGATGCCACTAGTGAAACTAAGGCAAGAATGAAATAACCAATTGCTGCACCAATAAGAGTGCGCGTAAATTGTGGTGTTGCACGTAGTGTGCCATTGCGATACATAATTAAAACTCCCGCAAAAGCTGCGATGGTTCCAATTACTGCCTGGCTAACAATTCCAGGTTGAGTGATTTCATAAGCCTTACTAAGTGCTCCTAAACCGAGACCTTCTAATGCTGCGTAAGCAACTACTAGGCCTGGGCGAATTGTTTTACTAAAAATAATAATCATTGCAAGAATAAACCCACCTAGGAATCCAACGATTATGCCGAGTCCGCCTATGTTTGTACTCCAGGCAAATCCACCTACAATGAGTAAAATTGCAAATAAAAATCCAGTTTTCGCAACAACATCTTCCATTGTCATGCGACCTGTGCGCATTGATGAGGCTGCTGGAGCATTAAAACTTTGCTCTAATTGATCAACCTGCATAGTTGTTGGTTGATTAAAAGCCTTGCCAAGTACAGGGTTTGAACTCTTCATTCTTCTCCTTTTATTGAAGTAGTAACCAGTTTTGGTTATTTACTTAAGTAGTAAACAAATATTAACCCCTTGCAATTCCCGCCGCTATAACCACTATGCGGTTGAAACTTAAATTTTGCTGAAGATTCGCAAGAGTTGAGCGTGCCCCCGGTGGGGGTCGAACCCACACTTGTGCGATTTTAAGTCGCATGCCTCTGCCATTGGGCTACAGGGGCGAATCTTCAGGGGGTAAATCTACCCGTATTTTTCACTCTCTAAATCCAAGGCCTTCTTGGCTTAATTTATTAATGACCAAGCCATCCCATCCAAAATATCTGACTCTGAGGCAACAAACTCGGTCGCACCAGTTGCTGCCATAACTCGAGAAAGAACTAATGAGCCAGCAGTAATTACATCAACTCTTCCAGGATGCATAAATCCAAGATTTGATATTTCACTCTTAGTCATTGCCTGAAAAGCAGCAGAAACTTTATGAACTTTTTCTGCTGGAATTCTTGAAAGGTGGATTGTATAACGGTCATAAGTTTCAAGTTCTAATGCAGCTGCAGCAATTGTGGTTGCAGTTCCAGCAACTGCAACTAAAGTTTTTGCAGTCGAGATTGGCACAACCGCAGCAGCTTGTGCAATTGCCTTATCGATATCAATTATTGCTTGCGCCACCTGACTCAATTCAACTGGTTGAGATTTCAGATGTCGCTCACTCATTCGTACACAGCCAATGTCCACACTTTTTGCAAACTCAACCTCTTTATTTCCATAAACAAACTCTGTAGAGCCACCACCGATATCGACTACCAAAAATGGAGCATCGCTATGTAAAAGTTCTTTAGTTGCACCATTAAATGAAAGTCTGGCCTCTTCCTCACCTGGAATAACTTCAACCTCAACTCCTAATATCTGACTTACCCCATCGATAAATAAATCTCGATTAGCAGCATCTCTTGTGGCTGAGGTGGCACAGAATCTAATCTTTTCAACACCTTTGCCAGCTAACTGACTCTTAAACTTTTCTACGGTAGCCAGCGTTCGATTTATCGCATCTGGATGAAACGACTTATTTTCATCCACCCCTTGCCCAAGTCGAACAATCTCCATATCTCGAAGAACCTCTTTAAATTTTCCACCACTTATATCGGCAATTAGTAATCTGATTGAATTAGTTCCACAATCAATTGCTGCAACCCGACTCAAATTAATTATCTCCGTCAATTAAATTACTTATCTCACTACAGGGCTTAGATTCCCACCACTGAGCTAGTTCAGTTAATGCCTCATCTCCTAGTGGATTCACGCCAGCGCCAGCAGCAAGTGAGTGCGCAACAAGTGAATGCAAACACTTAACTCGATCAGGCATACCACCTGCTGTAATACCTGCAATCTCTGGCACATCAATATTTAATTCTTTAGCGAGTGCGGATCTTGCTGCCTCATAGTCAATATGTGCTGCTTGATAATCACCTGCTAACTGTGGGTCAGTTGATAAACGCTCATTCATTTTTGCCATAATTCCAGAGCTTTCAAGGGTTGAAATTGCACCAGTAAGTCTTGGGCAAGTTGCATAGTAAAAAGTTGGAAATGGATCACCATCTGCTAATCGTGGTGGGGTTTCAACTACATCTGGCGAACCACATGCGCAGCGATGTGCAATTGCAGAAACATCTCTGGGTGCTCTACCTAGCTGTGCTTGCACAATCTCTAGATCAGATTGTGATGGTTTTTCTCTAGTAAATGCAGCTTGAGGTTTTACCATAATTATTGGATTACATTAGTGCTTGTAATAGATGAGATTAATCTTGAGTACCAAGGTATACCCACTGGTAATTGCTCAGAAACCTTAGGCTCTTCATTTTGATTTGTGATCTCATCATTTCCAACAACTATATATTGCCGCTCACCTGGAAATACAAAATGTAATCTTGCCCGGGCTTGGCTTGCTACATACTCAGGATCATTCCATAGTGCTAATTCTTGGGTTGCCTTTTCTAACATAGCTTGATTATCAACTAGTTGATTTTCAAGTGAATTAATCTGCGCCCGCTGGGTGAAGTAGTGCTGTAGTGGTGGTGCCAAAGTTACTGCCACTGCAAACAAGACTATGCCAGTTATTAAAGCCCGATTAGATAGGCCACGCTTTTTTAAATTTGATTTAATGCCCTTACGAAAGTTGGCTATTACACCGGCAGCAATAAATCTGCGTCTAGCCATTTGTTATTTAAACCTTGGAAATGCTGATTTACCTGCATAAGTTGCGATCGAACCTAACTCTTCTTCAATTCTTAACAATTGATTGTATTTAGCCACCCGCTCAGATCTTGCCGGAGCGCCAGTCTTAATCTGGCCACAACTTAATGCCACTGCTAAATCAGCGATTGTGGTGTCCTCAGTTTCACCTGATCGGTGGCTCATCATAGATCGGTAGCCATTTTTATGCGCCAAGGTAACGGCATCAATAGTTTCAGTCACACTTCCAATCTGATTTACCTTTACTAAGAGAGCATTTGCAGTTTTACTATCTATTCCTCGTTGCAATCTCTCTGGATTAGTAACAAATAAATCATCACCAACAATTTGAATTTTATCCCCTAATTGCTTGGTCATCTCAGCCCAACCAGACCAATCATCTTCATCCAGTGGATCTTCAATTGAAACAAGTGGATATGAATCTACTAACTCGCTGTAGTAGGTGATCATTTGGTCTGAGGTTAACTTCTTGCCCTCAAACTTATACTCGCCATTTTCACAAAACTCAGTTGCTGCCACATCCATAGCAAGTGCAATTTCACTGCCTGATTTAAAGCCAGCAATTTCAACCGCTTCTAAGATTAAATCAAGTGCAGCTCGATTGCTTGCTAGATTTGGCGCAAATCCACCCTCGTCGCCAATACTGGTAGCTAATCCTTGTTTCTTTAAAACAGATTTAAGGCTGTGGTAAATCTCAGCACCCCACCTAAGGGATTCTTTAAAAGTTTTTGCACCAATTGGTGCCACCATAAACTCTTGAATATCTACATTGGTATCGGTGTGTGCGCCACCATTTAAAATATTCATCATTGGAACTGGTAAAACTTTTGCATCACTTCCACCAAGATATTTAAAAAGAGATTGGCCCTTACTTAATGAAGCTACCCTTGTTACCGCCAATGAAACACCTAAAATTGCATTTGCCCCCAGGGATGATTTATTTTTAGTTCCATCAAGTGAAATCATTTTTTCATCTAAGGCTCTTTGGTCTTCTGCACTTAGCCCGATAACAGCTGGTGCAATTTTCTGATTAATATTATTTACTGCTGTCTCAACACCCTTACCTAAATAACGTTTGCCACCATCTCGTAATTCAACTGCTTCAAATGCGCCAGTGGAAGCTCCACTTGGCACTGCAGCTCTTCCAATAAATCCATTATCAAGTTTTACCTCAACTTCAACAGTTGGATTTCCACGGGAGTCTAAAATTTCTCTGGCCTTAACCTCTTTGATTACTGACACAAACATCTCCCATGATCTTTAAAATGGATTTATATGAGTAATTCTACCTTGCTTCGTGCTCTTGAATCTTACTTATCAATGATTTAGTCGCTGTGCGCAATGCCGCCTCTGGATCTATCCCTAAATCTACCGCCTGGGCAATTAATCCAAGAAGTAAATCTCCAAATTGATCCTGGTTTAGCTGCTCTGAAATGTTAATTGGTTTATCAACTTCAAGTTCAAAATTTAATTTATTCATTCGATACAAAACTTTGGCAGCAAGAGGCAGTGTTGGCTGCGCTAGTGGCACTCCATCAATAATTGAGGTTCTACCTTTTTCGGTAGCTTTTTGTGCCTCCCAATTTTCAAGCACCTCACTGCTGCTTTCAACTTTCGTTCCACCAAATACATGAGGGTGTCTTCGAATTAACTTATCGGTAACTGTTTTAGCAACATCTTCGACATTAAAAGGATTATCGGCATCCTCTTCTGCCATCCGGGAGTGAAAGTAAACTTGAAGCAATAAGTCGCCTAGCTCCTCCTGCATAGAGGTTCGATCTTTATTTTCAACCGCTTCAATAAATTCATATGATTCCTCTAAGAGATACTTAAGGAGAGATTCATGGTCTTGCTCTGCATCCCAAGGACATCCACCGGGAGATCGGAGTTTATCCATCACCTCGCGAAGCCTAAGTAGCTCTGAGCTCATATTAAATAATCAAGGAAGTGGTGTGACAGCACCATCGGTGATATCACTTGCTTCAATTGCTGCAGTTATTGGATTCCATATTCCATACTTAGGATTGACTACTACGCCAAGTTTTTCCGCAGTAGCGACTATTGTTTTAGAAACTTCTTGACTTGCTAATGCCTCAGGAATACCAGATGAAATAAAGCTTTCAGTTAGTCGATCTACAATTATCAATATACGCAGGTACTCATCAAAAGTTGATACTGCTAAATTCGCACTAACTAAGGCAGGTTCTAATCGATCTAATCCACCTACTTGATTAGTAACATCGCCTTTTCTTAAGGCAATATCTGAATCGCTAATTGTAAAATTCTTATCTATGGCAATTTGATTAAACAAAATTCTAATTACTGCAAATTGCGCTTGATTTCGTAGTAATTGTTTACCCTCAATCAATTCCATTCCAGCAGTATCAACAGTCTTACGTGCAGCTAAAATTTCATCGACTACACCCTGGATTTGCGTGGACTTTATATCCTTATCACCAACAGAGATTCCAGAACTCATACCTGCACAAGCAGTAACTAGAAATAGAACAGCAAGTGATGCAGAAATTTTCTTATACAAACTGATCCTCATATCTCTAGTGGCTGCTAATTTTATTATTTGGCCTGATTAAATTAGTTATCACTTCATTTACCCAAGTCAGGGTAGAAGTATTCCCTACTTTTGGTGAATCTATCCAATTCGCTGTAGTGGGCCTGCTAACTAATAGGGTCTGTGATGCATTCTTATAGATAGATCCAGGATAAAGCCTTGAAAGCTTAATTTGTCCTGACTCTGCCAGAGCTACTGGTGATAGTCGTAAATTCTTACCCACCATTGAGATATCAGCAATCTCTAAATTCTTTGCAAGTAAACGCAATGATGCAACTGCGATTAATTCCTTTGCTGGCATTGGAAGTGGCCCAAACCTATCTATTAATTCCTCTTCGATTTCAGTTAATACTTCATAGCTTGCAGCATCGGCTAGGCGGCGATAAATATCTAGCCGCAATCTTTCAGAGTCCACATAATCAGTTGGTAGGTGAGCATCAAGTGGTAATTCAATTTTGCAATCTTGTTTCTTTGGCTTATCTTCAAAGTAGCCACTCTTAAACTCATCAACCGCATCGGCCACCATGCGCATATATAAATCAAATCCAACCTCAGCAATATGGCCTGATTGCTCACCCCCTAATAAATTACCTGCTCCTCGTATCTCTAAATCTTTAAGCGCAACCTGCATACCAGCGCCTAAATCTGTATTTGTTGCAATTGTTGTTAGTCGATCATGAGCTAGCTCTGAAATTGGTTGCTCTGTTGGATATAGAAAATATGCATAAGCCCGCTGTCGACTTCGTCCTACTCGGCCGCGCAATTGGTGTAATTGGGATAATCCAAATAGATCAGAGCGATCTACAATCAGTGTATTTGCGTTTGGAATATCAATTCCACTTTCAATAATGGTTGTGCAAAGCAGTAAGTCATACTCCCTATTCCAAAATGCCAAAATTACATCTTCTAATAGTTTTTCATTCATTTGACCGTGTGCAATTCCTATTTTTATGCCCGGCACTAAGCTTTTAATCTTTTCAGAAACTAATTCAATGCTTTCAACTCGGTTATGAATGTAAAACACTTGCCCATCTCGCAATAATTCTCGATGTATGGCAGCACTAACTTGTTTATCATCATATGGGCCAACATAAGTTAGTACTGGATGTCGCTCTTCTGGTGGGGTTGTTATATTAGACATCTCTCTAATACCCGTAATAGCCATTTCTAATGTTCTTGGAATGGGAGTTGCTGACATAGACAAAACATCTACATTTGTCCGAGCTTTTTTCAATTCCTCCTTATGCTCTACGCCAAATCTCTGCTCTTCATCTACTACTAATAAACCTAAATCTCTAAATTCAACATCCTTAGATAAAAGCCGATGAGTTCCAATAACGACATCTACTACTCCGGATTTTAGATTAGAAATAATTTCTTTTGATTCCCTTACTGTGTTGAATCTAGATAAGGCAGCAAGTCTTATTGGAAAACCAGAGTATCTAGCTGAAAAAGTCTTGAAATGCTGTTGTACTAAAAGTGTAGTTGGTACCAATATTGCAACCTGTTTTCCATCTTGTACTGCTTTAAATGCTGCTCGTACAGCAATCTCTGTCTTGCCATAACCAACATCACCGCAAACAATTCGATCCATTGGATTTGGCTTTTCCATATCGCGCTTCACTTCATCAATAGTTGCTTGCTGGTCTACCGTTTCAACAAATGGAAAGCTATTCTCTAATTCTTTTTGCCAGGTTGTATCTACCGAAAAAGCAAAGCCTGGTGCGCTCATTCGTGCGGCATATAATCGAATTAACTCTGCAGCAATTTGCTTTACCGCTTTTCTTGCTTTTCGCTTACTGCTCTGCCAATCACTGCCACCAATTTTATGCAGTGTAGGTGACTCACCGCCCACATACTTAGTTACCTGCTCTAACGTATCTGTGGGCACAAATATCCGATCTGCTGGATGTCCACGTTTTGAAGGGGCGTACTCAATTACTAGATATTCTCTAGAAGCACCATTACTTGTTCGGGTAATTAACTCTAAATATCTTCCCACACCATGTTGCTCGTGAACAACATAATCTCCAGAATTAAGCTGGAGTGGATCGATAGCTTTTCTGCGCTTAGAAGGCATCCGTGCCAGATCTTTATCAGAACTCTTCTGCCCTGATAGATCTTTATCAGTTACCAGTGCAAACTTATGTTTAGAGCTAATAAATCCGTGGTGAATATCGGATTTAATCAACCAGATAAGTTCATTGTTAATAGATTGATCAAATTCAGCTATGTGTTGATTAGCTATCTCAGATGAGTTAAGTACTTCACTAAATCTTTGTAATATACCGGTAGCTGCTGCTGTAAAAACTACAACATATCCCTGCTTTTTCCAGCTCTTGATATCCAAAATAGCCTTTTCATACTTATTTGCATAACTTTCAATTTCATCTAAGAAATCTAGCTGTTTATCCGCTGGATCACTAGAGTAAAGATTTAGAGTTCGAAGTAATAACTTCTTTTTCTCAGCCTGTTGCTTTATGTAATCTAATTCGTAAAAGCCACCAATTTTCAATTTGTTACTTAATTCAATTGGTGCCTCTATTTTCTTACTATCTGACCAGGCCACAGTTGACCAAGCAGCCTGAAGAAAATCATTATTAGTCTCAAGTAAATCAATTGCCCGGCTTTTAATTCTTGGCTCATCAATTAACCAAATTTGGGTCGAGGGCGATAAGTAACCAGTAATGCTTTTAAAATCATCAACCAACCCTGCCGCTAAAGATTCCATGCCTTCAAATAAGATACCTTCACAAATTTTTTCAGTAAGATCCTTAATTTCAGGAAAATCTTTACCTAATGTTCTTGCTTTTTGTTTTAATTTTTCATCAATCAGCATCTCTCGGCAAGGATAGATACTCACCTCTACTTTTATCTTCTCAAGTGAGCGCTGGTCAGAAATCGAGAAATATGACAACTCTTCGATCTCATCACCAAAAAAATCAATTCGAATTGGATGGTCTTGGTCTGCTGGAAAAATATCTAAAATTCCACCACGAACTGCGAAGTCACCTCTTCGCTCCACTAAATCTGATCTGGAAAAACCAAATCTGATTAAGTGATTCATCAGCTCTTGCATTTGCAGAGTTAGACCCTGCTGAATCTTGATGATCGAGGTGTTTAAGTTATTTGCAATGATTGGTTGAAGAAGTGCTCTTACTGAACACACAATAACTTTTACTTTTTGGTCACTTATTTTATTTAAAGCCTTAAATCTTGCGGTAACAGTATCGGCCTTAGGACTTAATCTTTCATGTGGCAAAGTTTCCCATGCTGGAAAATTAACAACTAGATCTTTCCCTATCCACGAGCCGATCTCTTGCGATAGCTCTTCGGCATGCCGAGTTGAGGTGGTGATAATTAATAGTGGTGTGTTTGAAGTGGCGGCTAAGAAACCATGAACTGCGGCAGGGGCAATCAAATTATCATTTTCAGATAAATAATTTTGTGCAGATTCGATAAGAGTTTTGAATAGCTTTATCACCGTCCAAACCCCTTTCTTATAGAAAACGCCAGATACCCCCACTTCTAAAAATGAAGGGGGGTGATGACTAATTCTAAGGCTAATTATCTACGGCTAAATGCCAAAATAATGTGCTTGGAAATTAATAACCTGTAATGATTACCCCATGAGTTCGAGCACTGAAAACACCAGTCTGCGCAATGATGTTCGTAAGTTGGCAGATTTACTTGGCCAGACACTAGCTCGTCAAGAAGGCGACGAGTTGCTCTCATTAGTTGAGGCGGTTCGACTGAGTGTGCGCGAGGGTAAACAAGATGAGGTGTTAGGTAAGTTAACTGATGCTCAAACTGTTTCATTAGTTAGAGCTTTTAGTAATTACTTTAATCTAGCGAATGTAGCTGAACAGGTTGATCGAACTAAGGTATTATCTGAGCAACGCAAAACAATTGGATCATGGATCAGCAGAACTATTGATCGAATATTAAAGGTGCAAGAAGCAACTAAGGATTTTGACAAAAAAGAGTTACAAGAGTGGCTAGATAATTTCTCGGTCCGGCCTGTTTTTACTGCTCACCCAACAGAAGCAGCCCGTAGATCTGTGTTAAGCAAGATGACCACTATTGCTAAATTAATAGAGCAACCTGATTCCCCAACTAAGAGTGAGCGGCTTGCAGAAACAATTGATTTGCTTTGGCAAACAGATGAATTAAGACTTGGTCGACCAGAGCCACTAGATGAGGCAGTTAACTCAATTTATTATTTGGATGAGCTGCTGCAAGATACTGTTCCAGAGGTTTTAGCTAGTTTTGCCAATGAGGTTAAGCGCCTAGGTGTTGAGCTATCGCCAAATGCAAAACCACTCTCATTTGGTACTTGGATTGGTGGCGATCGGGATGGAAATCCGAATATCACAGCAGCTGTAACTAAGTCAGCAATTTTGTTACAAAATTCCCACTTCACTAGGGCAATTAACAGGCACTTAGATGAGCTGCGCCAGTCATTATCAATTTCAACGAAATTAGCTGGTGTAACTAAAGAATTAGAGAAATCACTAGCTGAAGATTTGGAGAAACTTCCAGAAATTGAAGCCAGATATCGCAGAATTAATGTGGAAGAGCCGTATCGATTAAAAGCAACTGCCATTGGTCATAAGTTGCTGCTTACCCAAGCCCGGCATGCATCTGGCTTACCCCATTTTTCTGGCCGGGATTATAAAAATACCGCTGAACTGCTCCAAGATTTTGAAATTATTCACGCATCCTTACTTGCAAACAATGGCGAGCTAATTGCAAATGGCCTGCTAAATCGTATTTATAGAACAATCAGCGCCTTTGGATTAACCCATGCCACTATGGATATTAGAGAGCACTCTGGTGTGCATCGCAATCTATTGACCCAAATCTATGGTCAACTAAGTGGTAATCAGATATCTGAAGCATTGAAATCTCAAGATAAAAAAGAGATTAAGAACTTAGATGAGGTTGGTAAAAAGTGCTTTGATACCTTTGTAACCGCAAATGAGCTGATTGATCGATTTGGCTCAGAGGTAATCGAAAGCTACATAATTTCGATGACAAAATCTGCCGAGGATGTATTAATTGCAGCGCTAATTGCAAAGCATGCAGGCCTGCTATCTCTCGATGGAAAAAAAGCTTTTGCAAAAATTGGATTTGTGCCCCTATTAGAAACAGTTGCGGAATTAAGAGCTGCCGGTGAAATTCTTGATACTTTATTGAGCGATAAGAATTACCGAAAAATTGTTTCACTTCGCGGTGATCTGCAAGAGGTAATGCTGGGTTACTCAGATTCAAATAAGGATGCCGGTATTACCACCAGCCAATGGGAGATACACAAGGCACAACGAAAGTTAAGAGATATTGCGATTAACCATGGCGTTAAGTTACGGCTATTTCATGGCCGTGGTGGATCAGTAGGTCGTGGTGGTGGACCAACCTATGACGCACTTATTGCTCTGCCCTGGGGATCAATTGATGGGCACATAAAGATGACAGAACAAGGTGAGGTTATTTCAGATAAGTATGGATTGCCAGCATTAGCTAAAGAGAATTTAGAGCTAACTCTTGCCGCCGCTCTTGAGGCAACAATTTTAAATAGAAAACCTCGTCAAGCAGCTGGAGATTTAAATAGTTGGAATGAATGCATGGATTTAATTAGCGATAATGCCTTTACTGCATATCGAAAGTTAGTTGATGATCCAGATTTGCCAGCATATTTCTATCAATCCACACCTGTTGAACAATTAGGAAATCTATTTTTAGGTTCTAGGCCCTCAAGAAGACCGGATGCAGCATCTGGTTTAGATTCACTACGCGCAATCCCCTGGGTATTTGGCTGGACCCAATCTCGACAAATTGTTCCTGGTTGGTATGGGGTTGGCTCTGGCTTAAAAGCTGCCAGGGAGGCAGGTAAAACTGAGCTGCTGCAAACCTTACTAAAAGAGTGGCACTTCTTTAAAACCTTTATTAGTAATGT